>Ga0335082_10003854_pt1 | contig 16329 bp, 12 predicted proteins | sample Lox_Sample_41_FD_206718 | JGI IMG/M metagenome (GOLD analysis project Ga0335082, IMG submission 206718) | Soil microbial communities from Loxahatchee National Wildlife Refuge, Florida, United States - Lox_Sample_4.1 | ecosystem: Environmental > Terrestrial > Soil > Wetlands | place: USA...
ATCAGCGTCCGCAGTTAAGGTAGCGGGCTTGCTCGTGCGACGTGAAGATATGGCCGAATATCAACCATGGAGAGTCCCGCATGCGCCAGGCGCTGATCGTCATCGACGTGCAGGAATCCTTCCGCCGGCGTAGCTACTTCCGTGACGAGGAGCTGCCGGGGTTCCTGCGCAACGTGCAGTCGCTCATCGACCGCGCCCGCGCCCGCGGCATCGCCCTCGTGCAGGTCTTTCATGAGGAGCCTGCCCAGGATCCGTCCAACCCCTTCAGCGCAGCTTCCGGGCTGGTGCGCACCCTGGCGGGGCTGGAGCTCGAGCCGGACGTGGTGATCCACAAGCAGGTGCACTCCGCGCTCCTTGGCTCAAGCGCCGCCGGGGAGACGCTGGAAGCGTGGCTGCGCGCGCGCGGCATCGGTGAGCTCCTCATCACCGGCATCCGCACCGAGCAGTGCTGCGAGACCACCGCGCGCCACGCCTCCGACCTCGGCTTCGCGGTGCGCTACGTGACCGATGCGACGCTCACCTTCCCCATGCACACCCGCGCCGGGCGCGAGGTCTCGGCGCAGGAGATCCGCGAGCGCACCGAGCTGGTGCTCGAGGGGCGCTTCGCGCAGGTGGTCTCGAGCGCCGGCGCGCTCGCCTGAGGATCCGCCCGATGAGTGCCGTCGCCCCCCTCGCGCGCGAGGTGCTGTTCGTGCTCCTGCCGCGGGTCGTACTGCTCGATCTCGCCGGCCCCGTCGATGCCTTCCGCAACGCCGCCACCCACGCCCCCGGGAGCTACCGCCTGCGCTTCGCCGCGCCGCAGCCGAGCCTCGCGGCCGCCGGGGGTCTCACGCTCGCCGAGCTCGAGCCCTTGCCGCAGTCCCTCGGCGCGGACTCGATCGTGGTGCTCACCGGCATCAGCGGCGCGCGCCTCGATCCTGAGCTGCCGGCGGCGCGGCAGGTGATCGAGTGGCTGCGCGCCGGCACGGTGCGCCCGGGGCTGCTCATGTGCGTGTGCGCGGGGAGCCTGCTCGCAGGGCACGCGGGGCTGCTCGCCGGGAAGAGCTGCACCACCCACCACGCGCACCTCGATGAGCTCAGGCGCATCGAGCCCGCGGCGCGCGTGCTCGACAACCGCATCTTCGTCGCCGACGGGGCGCTCGTGACCAGCGCCGGCGTCACGGCGGGACTCGACCTGGCGCTGCACCTGATCGCGCAGCAGCTCGGTCCGCGCATCGCCGCGCTCATCGCCCGCGACCTGGTGGTGTACCTGCGCCGCGCCGGCAGCGACCCGCAGCTCTCGCCGTGGGTCATGCACCGCAACCACCTGCACCCGGCGGTGCATCGCGTGCAGGACGCGGTGGCGCGCGAGCCGGCGGCCCGCTGGGGCGCGCGCGAGCTCTCGGCGGTGGCCTGCACCAGCCCGCGCAACCTCGCGCGCCTGTTCGCCGAGCACGCGCACTGCTCGCCGCTCGACTACGTGCAGCTGATCCGCTTCGCGCTCGCCCGCCAGCTCCTCGCCCAGAGCCGCCTCGACCTCGAGCGCGTGGCTTGGCGTGCCGGCTTTCATTCCGCGCAGCACCTGCGCCGCGTGTGGGCGCGCTGGGAGCGCGAGCCGCCGAGCAGCTACCGCACGCGGGCGGCGCTGAGCGCCTGAGGGGCGTTCGCTAGTAGATGGCGATGTCGCGGCGGCCGTTGGAGTCGCGCGCGCCGCGGAACATGCCCTCGGTGCTGAAATCCATGACGACGCGCCCGGCGTGGTCGATGGCGATCAGGCCGCCGTCGCCGCCCATGCCGCGCAGCACCTCGTGCAGCATCTCGTGCACCGCCGCCTCGAGGGCGAGCCCGCGGTACTCGAGCGCCGCGCTCACGTGGTGCGCGGCGACCGCGCGGATGAAGTACTCGCCGTGCCCGGTGGCCGAGACCGCGCACACGCCGTTCTTGGCGTAGGTGCCGGCGCCGATGATGGGCGAGTCGCCGACCCTGCCGGGGCGCTTGTTGGTCATGCCGCCGGTGGAGGTCGCGGCGGCGAGGTTGCCGGCGCCATCTCGCGCCACCGCGCCGACCGTCCCCTGGCTGCTCGGCGGGATCAGGTCCGAGACCCGCTCGCCGCGCTGCTCGCTCTCGAGCTGCTCCAGGCGCTCGGCCGTGCGGAAGTAGCGGTTGGGCACGAGCGACATGCCCTCCTCGAGGGCGAACTCCTCCGCGCCCGCACCGACCAGGAGCACGTGGCGCGACTTCTCCATGACGTGGCGTGCGAGCTCGATCGGGTTGCGCACGTGGCGCACCGAGGCCACCGCCCCGGCGCGCATGTGCTTGCCGTCCATGATGGCGGCGTCGAGCTCGGCGGCGCCGTCGCGCGTGAGCGCCGCGCCGTGGCCGGCGTTGAACAGCGGGTCGTCCTCGAGGATGCGCACCGCAGCGATGACCGCGTCCAGGCTCGAGCCGCCGCCATCGAGCACCGCGTAGCCGGCATCGAGCGCGGCGGCGAGGCCGGCGCGGTAGCGCTCCTCGCGCTCGGCGGAGAGGCTGGCACGCGGCACGGCGCCGGCGCCGCCGTGGATGGCGATGGCATGCATGTGCTTAGTTCCTCACGCGGGCGCTTCAGGGCTGCTCGTCGCGGTACATGGCGATCTGGCGGCGGCCGAGGGCATCGCGCGCGCCGCGGAACATGCCGACGCTGTTGAAGTCCATGACGATCTCGCCCGCCGGATCGAGCGCGATCACGCCGCCCTCGCCGCCGCTGGCCTTGAGCTTCTCGTGGATCACCTCGTTGACCGCGTCGGCGAGCTTCAGGTGCTTGTAGGCCACCAGCGCGCAGATGTCATAGGCCACCACCTGGCGGATGAAGTACTCGCCCTCGCCGGTGCCGGAGACCGCGCAGCTGTCGTTGCTCGCGTAGGTGCCGGCGCCGATGAGCGGCGTGTCCCCGACCCGGCCCTTGTGCTTGTTGGTGAGCCCGCCGGTGGAGGTGGCGGCGGCGAGGTTGCCGGCGCGATCGAGCGCCACCGCCCCGACCGTGCCCTTGCCCGGCGGGGCGGGGGCGGCGACGTGGCCCTCCTGCGCGCGCCGCTCCTCCTCGAGCTGGTCCATGCGCGCGCGGGTGCGGAAGTAGCCGCGCGGCACGAGCACCACGCCCTGCTCGAGCGCGAACTCCTCCGCGCCGTCACCGACCAGCAGCACGTGCGGGCTCCTCTCCATGACCAGCCGCGCGAGCTCGATGGGGTTCTTCACGTGCCGCACCGCGGCCACGGCGCCGGCGTGCGGGCCGCGGCCGTCCATGATCGCCGCGTCGAGCTCGGCGTCGCCGTCCTGGTTGAGCACCGCGCCGCGGCCGGCGTTGAACAGCGGGTCATCCTCGAGCATGCGCACGGCGGCCGTCACGGCATCGAGGCTCGAGCCGCCGCGCTCGAGGATGGCGTAGCCGGCATCGAGCGCCGCCGCCAGGCCGGCGCGGTAGGCGGCGGCCTTCTCGGGGGTCATCTGCGCCGGATCGATGACGCCGGCGCCGCCGTGGATGGCGATCGCCACCGGCGGGGGGGGCGGTGGGGCCGGGGGCGGCTTGGCGGCCTGGGCCGCGGCCGCGCCGAGCGCGCAGGCGAGGATGGCCACCAGCTTGGGACGCAACATCTTTACTCTCCCAGCGGCTATGATCGAGCCGCACCTGCCGGCACGCTGCGTGCATGCCACCTCAGGTTCGCTCCTCAAGTTCTGGTGGTGATCTTAAAGTGAAACCCGCCCCCTCGCAGCGGATCCGCAGCCTGCTGGTCGCCAACCGCGGCGAGATCGCCATCCGCGTGATGCGCGCCGCCAACGAGCTCGGGCTGCGCACGGTGGCGATCTACTCGCACGAGGACCGCTTCTCGCTGCACCGGACCAAGGCCGACGAGGCTTACCTCGTGGGCCGAGACAAGGGCGCGGTCGAGGCCTACCTCGACATCGCCGACATCCTGCGCATCGCGCGCGAGGCGCACGCCGATGCCATTCACCCCGGCTACGGCTTCCTCGCCGAGAACCCGCAGTTCGCCGAGGCCTGCGCCGCGGCGGGCGTGCTGTTCGTCGGCCCGCAGCCGCAGAGCATGCGCCTGCTCGGCAACAAGGTCGCGGCGCGCGAGCTCGCCGTCGCCGCCGGGGTCGCGGTGATGCCGGCGACCGGCCCGCTGCCGCGCGCGCTGCCGGAGTGCGCGCGCCTTGCCGCCGGCATCGGTTACCCGGTGATGCTCAAGGCGAGCTGGGGCGGGGGCGGGCGCGGCATGCGCGTGGTCGAGAGCGAGGCGCAGCTCGCCGAACTCTTGCCGGTGGCGCGGCGCGAGGCGCAGGCCGCCTTCGGCAACGACGAGGTGTACCTCGAGAAGCTGGTGCGGCGGGCGCGGCACGTCGAGGTGCAGGTGCTCGGCGACGAGCACGGCAACCTCGTGCACCTCTTCGAACGCGACTGCACCGCGCAGCGGCGCAACCAGAAGGTGGTCGAGCGCGCCCCGGCGGTGTTCCTGTCCGGCTCGCAGCGCGCGGAGCTGTGCGCGCTCGCGCTCAGGATCGCGCGCGCCGCCGCCTACCGCAACGCCGGCACGGTCGAGTTCCTGCAGGACGCCGACAGCGGGCAGTTCTACTTCATCGAGGTGAACCCGCGCATCCAGGTCGAGCACACCGTCACCGAGTGCGCCACCGGCATCGATCTGGTGAAGGCGCAGATCCGCATCGCCGCCGGCGCGCGCATCGGCACCCCCGAGAGCGGCGTGCCGCCGCAGGAAGAGATCCGCATCAGCGCGCACGCGCTGCAGTGCCGCGTGACCACCGAGGACCCGGAGAACAGCTTCATTCCCGACTACGGCACCATCACCGCGTATCGCAGCCCGGCCGGTTTCGGGGTGCGCCTCGATGCGGGCACGGCCTACACCGGCGCCATCATCACGCGCTCCTACGACTCACTGCTGGTGAAGGTCACCGCCTGGTCGCCGACGCCCGAGGAAACCATCGCGCGCATGCACCGCGCGCTGTGGGAGTTCCGCATCCGCGGCGTGGTGACCAACCTGCGCTTCCTCGACCAGCTGATCACCCACCCGCGGTTCGCGCGCGGCGACTACACCACGCGCTTCATCGAGGAAACCCCGGAGCTCTTCTCCTGGCCGCGCAAGCGCGATCGCGCCAGCCGCATCCTCACCTTCATCGGCCACACCATCGTCAACGGCAATCCCGAGACCCGCGGCCGGCCGCGCCCGGCGGCCTTCACCCCGGCGCGCCTGCCGGCGCTCGAGCTGCCGGCGCCTGCGCCCGGGACGCGGCAGAAGCTCGCGGAGCTCGGACCTGCGGGCTTCGCCCGCTGGATGCTGGCGCAGGAGCGCGTGCTCATCACCGACACCAGCATGCGCGATGCCCACCAGTCGCTGCTCGCCACGCGGCTGCGCACGCGCGACATGCTGGCGATCGCCCCGTACTACGCCGCTCTGCTGCCGCAGCTGTTCTCGGTGGAATGCTGGGGCGGGGCGACCTTCGACGTCGCCCTGCGCTTCCTGCGCGAGGACCCGTGGCAGCGCCTGGCGAAGCTGCGTGAGGCGATGCCGAATCTCCTGCTGCAGATGCTGCTGCGCGCGGCGAACGCCGTCGGCTACGCCAACTACCCCGACAACGTGGTGCGCTTCTTCGTGGCGCGCGCCGCCGCCGGCGGCGTGGACCTGTTCCGCATCTTCGACTCGCTCAACTGGGTCGAGAACATGCGCGTGGCGATCGACGCGGTGCTCGAGAGCGGCAAGCTGTGCGAGGCGGCGATCTGCTACACCGGCAACCTGAGCGACCCGCGCGAGCGCAAGTACACCCTCGACTACTACCTCGGCCTGGGGCGCGAGCTCAAGGCCGCCGGCACCCACGTGCTCGGCATCAAGGACATGGCCGGGCTGTGCCGGCCGCGCGCCGCGTACCAGCTCGTCAAGGCGCTCAAGGACGAGGTGGGGCTGCCGGTGCACTTCCACACCCACGACACGAGCGGCATCGCCGCCGCCAGCGTGCTCGCGGCCGCCGCGGCCGGCGCGGATGCGGTGGATGGCGCGATCGACGCCCTGAGCGGGCTCACCTCGCAGCCGAACCTGGGCTCGATCATCGAGGCGCTGCGCTTCAGCGCGCGCGATCCGGGGATCGATCCGCAGCGGCTGCGCAGCATCTCGGCCTACTGGGAGCAGGTGCGCCGCTACTACGGCGCCTTCGAGAGCGACATGCGTGCCGGGGCCTCCGAGGTCTACGTCCACGGCATGCCGGGCGGGCAGTACACCAACCTGCGCGAGCAGGCGCGCGCACTGGGCATCGAGGATGCGCGCTGGCCGGAGGTCGCCGCGGCCTACGCCGACGTCAACGCGCTCTTCGGCGACATCGTCAAGGTCACCCCGACCTCCAAGGTGGTCGGCGACCTCGCACTGCTCATGGTGAGCTCGGGGATCAGCCGCGCGCAGGTGGAGGATCCTGACTTCGAGGTCGCCTTCCCCGAGTCGGTGGTGCAGCTGTTGCGCGGCGATCTCGGCCAGCCGCACGGCGGCTTCCCGCCGGCGCTGCAGAAGAAGGTCCTCAAGGGCGCGACGCCGCGCCGCGCGCGCCCCGGGGCGGACATGCCGCCGGTGGATCTCGCCGCCGAGCGCGCCCGCATCCAGCAGCAGCTGCCGCGGCCGGTGACCGACGAGGACCTCGCCTCCTATCTCATGTACCCGCGCGTGTGGCTCGACTATGCGCGCGACCGCGCGCTGTGGGGCGACCCGGCGATCCTGCCGACCCAGGTGTTCTTCTACGGCATGGAGCCGGGGCAGGAGATCAGCGTCGACCTCGAGCGCGGCAAGACGCTCATCGTGCGCTATCTCGCCGCGAGCGAGCCGCACCAGGACGGCACGCGCACGGTGTTCTTCGAGCTGAACGGCCAGCCGCGCTCGGTGCGCGTGACCGATGCCAGCCAGGCCGCCGCGCACCCGCCGGCGCGCAAGGCCGAGGCCGGCAATCCCGCGCACGTCGGCGCGCCGATGCCCGGGGTGGTGGCGAGCGTGGCGGTCGCGGCCGGGGCGCGTGTCGAGCGCGGGCAGCTGCTGCTCACGCTGGAGGCGATGAAGATGGAGACGGCGGTGCGCGCGCCCGAGGCCGGCGAGGTGCTCGAGGTGCTGGCGCGTCCGGCCGCCTCCGTGGACACGCGCGACCTGCTCCTGGTGCTGCGGCCCGGCGAGCCGCCCTAAGTGCAGGCGTCCTTGAGCGCGATCGCAGGATCCGCCAGGCGCGCCGGATCGGGCCGGGCGTGCGCGGCGATCAGCTTGCGCGCCGCCATCTGGTCGCGCGGCGCATTGATGCTGTCGATGGCGATCAGCTCCCCGGCGCGCAGGTAGCAGGCGCTGAAGGAGCCCGTCGCGGGCTCACCGCGCAGCACCACGCGGTCGTAGCCGTGATTCACGCCCACGATCACGAGCTTCAGGGCGAACTGGTCCGACCAGAACCACGGCAGCTTGTCGTGCGGCGTCGGCGTGCCGAGCAGGTTAAGGGCCACGGTCGTGCCCTGCTCGAAGGCGTTGTCGACCGATTCCAGGCGCAGGTGCCGCCCGTACTGGCGGTTCAGGTGACTGGCGCAGTCGCCGGCGGCGTAGATGGCCGCGTGCGCGGTGCGGCAATGGGCATCGGTGCGGATGCCGTTCTCGCACTCCAGGCCCGCCGCGCGCGCCAGCTCGTCCGAGGGCACGACGCCGACGCCGACCACCACCAGCTCGGCCGGGTGCTCGCGGCCGTCCTCGGTGAGCACGGCGCGCACGCGGCCGCTCGTCGCATCGGCGTGCAGCGCGCGCACCTGGGCGTTGCAGTGGATGGTGACGCCGGCGCGGCGGTGCTCGGCCTCGTAGAACGCCGAGACCTCCGGGCAGGTGACGCGGTTCATGACCCGCTCGGCCATCTCGAGCACCGTCACCTCGAGCCCGAGCTCGCGCGCGGTGGCGGCCACCTCGAGGCCGATGTAGCCGCCGCCGATGACCACCAGGCGCGCCCCGGGGCGGCACTCGGCGCGGATGCGGTCGACGTCGGCGATGGTGCGCAGCGTGTGCACGCCGGGGAGCTCGGCTCCCGGGACCGTGAGGCGGCGCGGCCGGCTGCCGGTGGCGATGAGGAGCGCATCGAAGTTGAGCACCAGCCCGTCGTCGAGCCGCACGTGCTGTCGTTCGGGCGCGATCGCGGTGACGCGCCGCCCGAGGTGCGTGCTGACCCGGTGCTCGGCGAAAAACGCCGCCGGGCGGATCAGCAGCCGCTCGCGCTCGAGGGCGCCTGCCAGGTACTTCTTCGACAGCGGCGGGCGCTGGTACGGCAGCCAGGGCTCATCGCCGATCAGCGTGAGCTCTCCCGTGTAGCCGCGGCGGCGCAGCGTATCCACCGTCTGTACCGCCGCCTGGCCGGCGCCGATGATGAGGATCTGTGCAGGCATGGGAGCGGAAGAATAGCCCATGCGCCGCACCCGACGGCGCACCAGCCGGGGGCGCGCGGGGATCAGCGCTGCCCCGGCATGGTGCGGGCGGCCGCGCCGCGGGCGTTGCCGGGAGCGCGCCGCAGGCGGTTATTGCCGGGATTCGACGTGGTGGCATGAAAACTGCAAAATCTCCGGCGCGGCCGCAATGCGCCCGGGTAAGAGTCAACGGAGAGCTCCATGAAACTGGTGACCGCCATCATCAAACCCTTCAAGCTGGATGACGTGCGCGCGGCGCTGTCGGACATCGGCGTCTCGGGCATGACGGTGACCGAGGTCAAGGGCTTCGGCCGCCAGCGCGGCCACACCGAGCTCTACCGCGGCGCGGAATACGTGGTGGACTTCGTGCCCAAGACCCGCATCGAGGTCGCGGTGCGCGGCGACCTGGTCGACCAGGTGATCGAGGCCATCATCAAGTCCGCCAAGACCGGCAAGGTCGGCGACGGCAAGATCTTCATCACCGACATCGAGCGCGTGATCCGCATCCGCACCGGCGAGACCGACGACGCGGCGCTCTAGCGAAAGGGACATGCACGCTGCGGCGCGGGCGGGCTAAGCTTCGCCTCCCATGCCCGCGGCCATCCGCTTCTACGAGCACGGCGGCCCCGAGGTCCTGCGCGTCGAGGACCTCGACCCCGGCAAGCCCGGCACCCACGAGGTGCAGGTGCGTCACAGCGCCATCGGCGTCAACTACATCGACGTCTACGACCGCACCGGGCTGTACCCGGTGAAGCTGCCCTCGGGCCTCGGCCGCGAGGCCGCCGGGGTGATCACCGCGCTCGGGCGCGGCGTGCGCGGCTTCAAGAGCGGCGAGCGCGTCGCCTACGTGTACAGCACCCCGGGCGCGTACAGCGAGCGGCGCAACGTACCCGCCGAGCGCCTGGTGAAGGTGCCGCGCGGCATCTCGGACGAGCAGGCCGCGGCGCTCATGCTCAAGGGCCTCACCGCGCAGTGCCTGATCCGCCGCACCCATCGCGTGGTGCGCGGGGAGACGATCCTCGTGCACGCCGCCGCCGGCGGCGTCGGGCTGATCCTCAGCCAGTGGGCCAAGGCCCTCGGGGCGAAGGTGATCGGCGTGGTCGGCAGCGAGGCCAAGGCCGAGCTCGCGCAGCGCCACGGCTGCTGGCGCGTGCTCATCTCGGGGCGCGACGAGCTGGTCGCCGGGGTCAGGTCCCTCACCAAGGGCGCCGGCGTCGCCGCGGTCTACGACGCGGTCGGTAAGGACACCTTCATGGACTCGCTCGACTGCCTGCGGCGCCTGGGCATCATGGTGAGCTACGGCAATGCCTCAGGTCCCGCCCCGGCGATCGCGCCGCTCGAGCTGGCGCGGCGCGGCTCGCTGTTCCTCACCCGCCCCTCGCTCTTCAACTACATCACGACGCGTCCGGAGCTGGACGCGGCGGCGCGCGAGCTGTTCGCCGCGGTGCGCTCGCGGAAGGTGCGCGTGGTGATCGGCCAGCGTTACCCGCTCGCGGAGGCCGCCGAGGCCCACGCCGACCTCGAGGGCCGACGCACCACCGGCTCGACGGTGCTCTTACCCTAGCGGCACTGCAGCGGCACTCAGCCCGATGAGCGCAGCGCTTGCCACGCTGCCTCGGCTGATGCAGGCAGATGGCGCACGGGTGCCTGGCTCGCGCGCCGCAGCTGCGTGGCCGCGCTGCGGGGCAGCGCGCTCACCGCCTCCGCCGTATCCCACAAGAATCAATCCTGTGGGATACGAGACCGAGCGGAATTTCAGTGCGCCGCGGCGCCGCCGAGGGTCTTGCTGATCGAGTCCCCGAGCGCAGCCCGCAGCGCGATGCAGTCGTCGATGGCCTCGAGCGCGCGGTCGACGGCGATGTCCCCGCCGTTCACCTTGCGCAGCCGCGCGCCCAGTCCGCCCGCGAATTCCTGCCGCTCGGCACTGCTGCAGAAGCCGCGCGCGGTCTGCGCGTAGAACTCCTGGAACATCGCCGGCACCCGCGCCAGCGCGGCCTCCTCGTGAGTCTTGAGCCACGCCACTGCGGCCGGACGGCTCGCGGGGTCGTCGAACTGCGCCAGCACGATGCGTACTGACTGCTCGGTGCTGAGCTCCTTGAGCGTGAGATCGAGCACCTGCGGGGAGAGCGCCGGGGGTGCGAACGCCAGCCCGAGCGCGGCGTCCTGGCGCACCTGGGTGTCCTGGTTCTTGACCGCGAGCTCCGTGAGCGGCGCGAGGAGCGGCGCACCACGCTCGCGCAGCGCGATCGCCCAGGCGCGCCAGCGCAGCAGCGGCTCGATCGCGCCCGGGTCGTGCGTCGCGCGCTCGGCGGCCGGGGTGAGCGCCGCGCGTATTTCGGGATCGCGCGCAGTGAGCCCGAGCAGGCCGATGAGCTGGCGGCGCAGCAGCTGCTGCTCGGCCGGGTCCTTGGCGTAGCGGCCGGGCGCGGGGTCATAGCCGAGGCGGCGCAGCCGCTCGCCGTAGAGCTGCACGAGGGCCTTCTCCAGCAGCGGCCGCTCCGCGGCGCTGGCGGTGTGGTCGTGCAGGGTCTGCAGGCGCTCCCCGAGGCTGAACGCGCTGGTGCGGTCCGGGTGCCGGGCGAGCACCTGGGCTACCTGGTAGAGGCCGGCGAAGGACAGCGTGCCGGCGTCGAAGTCCGCCGCGGCGTTGTCGGCGAGCGTGAGCGCTTCGCGCGGCGGCAGCGTCGCCGCCGTGGCGAGCAGCGGCTTCATCAGCGCCGCGTCGGCGTGGAAGCGGTAGTAGCCCGCGCCGGCCGCGTTCGGGTGGACCACGGCCCCCCGCAGTTCCTTCGGCGGCGCGAGCGTACCGCTCGCCCCGGTGAGCATGGTGCACTGCTTGTGGCCCGTGCCGCCCTGGTAGAGCGTGACGCAGAAGGGGATCTTCCACAGCTGCGACCCGGGGGTGCTCGAGCCGAGCGGGTGGTAACGCGACTGCGCCAGCGCGAGCGCGCCGTCGGCGAGCGGGGAGACCTTCACCACCGGCACGCCCGGCTGGGTGACGAAGGACTCGAAGGCATCGATGACGGACGGCTCACCGCTGCCCTCGGCCATGGCGGCGAAGAACTCCTTGGCGGTCGCCGTGCCGTAGGCGTGGCGCGAGAGGTGCAGCCGCACGCCGCGCTGGAAGCGCTCCACGCCGAGGTAGGACTCGACCATGCCGATGACGCCGGCGCCCTTGTTATAGGTGATGTTGTCGAAGGTGGCGCTGATCTGGTCGTTGCGGGTCACCTGCTGGCGGATCGGCCGGCCGGCGCGCAGCGCATCGGTGCGCATGGCGTCCAGCGTGTCACCCAGCTGCTCCTGCTCGACACCGAGCTGCGGGCGCCACTCGTCGGCGATCTTCGAGCCCATCCACTCGGCGAAGGCCTCGTTCAGCCAGATGTCGTCCCACCACGCCGGCGTCACCAGGTCGCCGAACCACTGGTGCGCGAGCTCATGGGCGGCCACGGTGCCGAAGTCGCTCTGCTGGCGCGGCGTGGGAGAGCCCGGGAAGGCGAGCAGGCTCTCCGCGAAGATGATCGCACCGGCGTTCTCCATCGCCCCGAGATGTGTCGGGGAGGCGATGAGATCGATCTTCGGGTAGGGGAAGGGGATGCCGAAGTACTCCTCGAGGCGCGTGATGAGCTGCGGCGCCTGCTCGAGCGCGAAGCGGAAGCGCTCGGGGTCGCCCTGGGTACCGATCAGGCGCAGCGGCAGCGGCTGCTTGCGCACCGCGTTCGGCGGCACCGGCGCACCTTCGAGCACCTGCAGGGGACCGACGACGAAGGCGACCAGATAGCTCGGCAGCGGCTTCGTGCGCTCGAAGGCGTACTGCAGCGAGCCGTCGGCGCCCTTCACCACGCGGGTCTCCGGCGTGTTGGTCACGGCGAGGTCGCCGTGCGCGGTGGTGAGGGTGATGTCGTAGGGGGTCTTGAAGCGCGGCTCGTCGAAGGAGGGGAAGGCGCGCCGCGCGTCGATGGCCTCGAACTGGGTGAACGCGTACCACTGCTGCGCCACGTGGGCGCGGTAGATGCCCTGCGCCGAGTCCTGGAACGGCGCCTGGTAGGTGAAATCGAGCACGGCCGCGCCGGCCGGGATCGGCTGGTCGGTGTCGAGGCGCGCGACGCCGGTGTCGTGGTCGACCTCGCTGTAGCGCGCCGCGAGCGTCGCGCCGCCGGCGAGCACCGTGACCTTCGTCACCTTGAGCCCGAGCCCGTGCAGCCACAGCGTGCTCGCGCTGCTGCGCAGCTTCACCTCGATGCGCGCCTGCCCGGAGAAGTTCGCCTGGCGCGGGTCGATCGTGAGCTTCAGGTTGTAGCTCACAGGCACCACGGTGTCCGGCAGCGGCCCGGGCGGTGCGGTGGATTCCGCGGCGCGCGCCAGCGTGGCGGCGGCGAGCAGCGCGAGCAGCAGTGAATTCCTCATCGGCTTCTCCCTTGCGATGTTGGAGCGCGCGCGCAGCGCGCGCGTTGGAATCGTGACGGGCCTTCAGGTACTGGTGACGACCGCCGGCCGCGCCCGCAGCGGCCGGGCGCTGCGGCTGATGCCGAGCGCGCCGCTGCGCACCACTTCCAGCAGCTGCGCGCGGCGGCCGAGCTCGGTGACGAAGCCGTTGACCTCGGCCTCGCTCGCGGTGAGCTCGACGATGAAGCCCTCGAGGGCCGGGTCGAGCACCCGCCCGCCGCTGCGCACCACGTGGCCGCGCACCGCATCCGTCGCCCCGGGCTCGACCTTCAGTTTCAGCAGCACGAGCTCGCGCTCGAGGTGCTCGCCGCGGGTCATGTCGAGCACGTTGACCACGTCCACCAGCTTGTTCAGCTGGTTCACGATCTGGTGGATCACCGAGTCCGAGCCCTTGGTGACCAGGGTGAGGCGCGAGACGGTCGGGTCGTCGGTGGCGGCCACCGAGAGCGACTCGATGTTGTAGCCGCGGGTGGAGAACAGGCCCGCGACGCGGCTGAGCGCGCCGGCCTCGTTCTGCAGCAGGATGGCGATGATGTGGCGCATGGCGCTCTTCAGGGGCGGTCCAGGGAAAGCGTCGCAGGATAAAGGATCAAGCCAAGTTTGCACCACGAGGGCAAGCTGCTAGGCTCGCTGATCCCTTGGCGTTTTTTCCAGACGGCTTAGGCGTTTGAGGCCCGGCAGCGCATCGATGAATGACACCGTGATCCAGCCCCGTCCCGCGGGACATCCGCTCGCGGGTGAGCGCATGTCCGGCGCCCGCATGATCATGCAGGTGCTGGCGGATGAGGGCGTGACGGCCATCTTCGGCTACTCCGGCGGGGCGATCCTGCCGACCTACGACGCGGTGTTCCTCTACAACGAGGGGGCGAGCCGCCTGGGCGAGCCGCAGATCCCGCTCATCGTGCCGGCCAACGAGCAGGGGGCGGCGTTCATGGCGGCGGGCTATGCCCGCGCCAGCGGCCGGGTGGGGGTGTGCATCGTCACCTCCGGGCCCGGCGCGACGAACACTGTTACACCGGTGCGCGACTGCATGGCCGATTCGATACCGATTGTCGTGATTTGCGGCCAGGTGCCGCGAGCGGCCATCGGCACGGATGCCTTCCAGGAGGCCCCGGTCCCCTCGATCATGGGCGCCGTCGCCAAGCACATCTTCCTCGTGACCGACCCGGAGAAGCTCGAGGCCACGGTACGCACGGCCTTCGAGATCGCCCGTACCGGGCGCCCGGGACCGGTGGTGGTGGACGTACCCAAGGACGTCCAGAACTGGGAGGGGCGCTTTCGGGGCGAGGGGCTGCTGCCGATCCCCGGTTACCGCCGGCGGATGCAGGAGCTCTCCGAGTCGACCCTCGAGCCGGCCGCCGCGGCGCGCTTCCTCGCCATGCTCGGGGAGTCGCAGCGGCCGCTGATCTACGCCGGCGGCGGGGTCATCAACGGCAACGCCGCGGCGGCGCTCGCCGAGTTCGCGACCACCTTCCGCGTGCCGGTGGTCACCACGCTCATGGGGATCGGCTCCCTCGACACCACGCACGAGCTCGCCATGCGCATGCTCGGCATGCACGGGGCGGCCTTCGCCAACTACGCCGTCGATGACTGCGACTTCCTGATCGCGGTCGGTGCGCGCTTCGATGACCGGGTCGCCGGCGTGCCCGACAAGTTCGCCAGGAAGGCGCAGCGCATCGCCCACCTCGACGTCGACCGCGCCGAGGTCAACAAGGTCAAGCGCGTGCAGTGGAGCCACATCGGGCTCATGGCGCCGGCGCTCGCCGCGCTCACCGCCCACGGGCGCGCGAGCGGCTTCGCGCGTGACTTCAGCGCCTGGGCGGCCGAGCTCGCCGAGCTCAAGCGCGTGCACGCCATGAACTACGATCGCGCGAGCCCGCTGATCCAGCCCTATTACGTGATCGAGGAGATCAACCGCCACACCCGCGGCGAGGCGATCATCAGCACCGGGGTCGGCCAGCACCAGATGTGGGCGGCGCAGTACTGCGACTTCCGCGCGCCGCGGCTGTGGCTCACCTCCGGCAGCATGGGCACCATGGGCTTCGGCCTGCCGGCGGCGATCGGCGCGCAGATCGCACAGCCACAGCGCCTGGTGATCGACATCGACGGCGACTCGAGCATCCGCATGAACGTCGGGGAGCTCGAGACCGCCACCACCTACGATCTGCCGGTGAAGATCGTGGTGCTGAACAACCTCGGCGACGGCATGGTCAAGCAGTGGCAGAAGCTCTTCCACAAGGGGCGGCTGTCGGCGAGCGACAAGTCGCTGCACAAGAAGGACTTCGTGCGCGCGGCGCAGGCGGACGGCTTCCGCTACGCGGTGCGCCTGGATCGCAAGGCCGACGTGCCGCGCGTGATCGCCGAGTTCCTGGCGTTCCGGGGCCCGGCGTTCCTCGAGGTGATGATCGACCCGGACGCGGGCGTCTATCCGATGGTCGGCCCCGGGCAGAGCTACGACGAGATGATCACGGGCGAGTTCATCACCTCGCGCCACCGGGTCGACATCAAGACACCGGGGCCGTCCGAGATGTTCTAGCCGCCGGTACGGGCGAGCGAGCAGCCGATGAAATACCTGCATACCATGGTCCGCGTGACCGACATCGACGCCTCACTGCGCTTCTACTGCGAGGCGCTCGGCCTCACGGAGCTGTCGCGCCGCGACTACCCGGCCGGGCGCTACACGCTGGTGTTCCTCGCCGCCCCGGGCGATGAGAGCGCGCAGGTGGAGCTCACCCACAACTGGGACCCCGAGCCCTACGGCGGCGGCCGCAACTTCGGCCACCTCGCCTACCAGGTGCCCGACATCTACGCCGCCTGCCGGCGCCTCGCCGAGCACGGCGTCACCATCCTCAGGCCACCGCGCGACGGGCGCATGGCCTTCGTGCGCTCCCCGGACAACATCTCGATCGAGCTGCTGCAGCAGGGCGCCGCGCTCGCACCGCAGGAGCCGTGGGCGTCGATGCCGAACACCGGCAGCTGGTAAGCGCGCGCCGCCACCCTCCGCACCCGCATGAAATTTCTCCCGAGCCTGCTGATCGCGGCGGTGTTCGCGCTGCTTACCTTCGCGGTGTGGGCCTACCTCAACCGCCCGGCGCGCGAGCCGCCCTGGCCGGGGGTCATCTGGGGCTTCGCCTTCTCGCCGTTCCGCGCCAACGAGGACCCGACGCGCGGCATCCTGCCGACCGATGCCGAGATCGACTCGGACCTGAAGCTCCTCGAGGGCAAGGTGCGCGCGGTGCGCACCTACAGCGTGCAGGGATCGCTCGCCGACATCCCCGACCTCGCCCAGAAGCGCGACCTGAACGTCGCGGTCGGGGCGTGGATCGACGATCACCACGAGAAGAACGAGCAGGAGCTGCAGACCGCGATCCGCCTCGCCGACAACCACGTCAACGTGGTGCGGGTGTTCATCGGCAACGAGGTGCTGCTGCGCGGGGACCTGCCGATCGCCGAGCTCGAGAAGC
>Ga0335082_10003855_pt1 | contig 16328 bp, 15 predicted proteins | sample Lox_Sample_41_FD_206718 | JGI IMG/M metagenome (GOLD analysis project Ga0335082, IMG submission 206718) | Soil microbial communities from Loxahatchee National Wildlife Refuge, Florida, United States - Lox_Sample_4.1 | ecosystem: Environmental > Terrestrial > Soil > Wetlands | place: USA...
CGCCGCTGGAGCTTTCCGCAGCGGTCATGGGAGATCGCGTGTCGGTGGAACTGGCCGACCGCGGACCCGGAATCCCGCCGGGAGCCGAGGAGCGGATCTTCGATAAATTCGAACGCAGCCCCGGCGCGGGCGGCGGCATCGGATTGGGGCTGACCATCTGTCGGGCCATCGTTACGGCCCACGGCGGCCGTATTTGGGCCGAGAACCGTCCGGGCGGCGGGGCGGTTTTCCGTTTTACATTGCCGTTGGAAGGACAGCCGCCCCCGCAGGAACCTAAAGAAGGGCTCGAGGATCGGTGATGCCGGAAGCGAAGGAACTGATCCTGCTGATTGAAGACGAGCTGCAGATGCGGCGGTTTCTGCGGATCACGCTTCAGAGCCAAGGCTTTCGTCTGGTGGAGGCCGCGACGGCCCAAGAAGGATTATCACAGGCCGCCACGCACAATCCCGATCTGATTCTTCTCGATCTCGGGCTGCCGGATCTCGACGGCCTGGAGGTTACCCAAAAATTGCGCGAATGGACGCCGACGCCCATCATCGTCCTATCCGCGCGGGAGCAGGAACAGGATAAAGTCCGGGCGCTCGATGCCGGTGCGGACGACTATCTCACGAAGCCGTTCAACGCCGGCGAGCTGTTGGCCAGAATCCGCGTCGGACTGAGACACGCGGCGAAGCAGAATGGCGGCCAGGACGAGCCCGTCTTCACTCTGAATAATCTTCGTGTCGACCTCGCCAAACGGCAGGTCTACCTCGACGACAAAGAAGTCCACCTGACCCCGATTGAGTACAAATTGCTTGCGGTCTTGGTTCGCCATGCCGGCAAGGTCATTACCCACCGTCAGCTTTTAAAAGAGGTGTGGGGTCCCGCGCAAGAAAATGAGGTGCAATATCTGCGCGTTCATATGACCCATCTCCGCCATAAACTCGAAGCCGATCCCGCCCGGCCTCGGTTCCTGATCAATGAGCCGGGAGTCGGATATCGCCTCAAGTACGATCCCGAAGGATCGGCTCCATAGGGTTTACCGGATTACCTTGGTGAGTTGGACGGATTGGAGGTGATCAGGGGCTTGGGAGGGTGACGCACCACGGCGTTCTGACCCGACGACGGGTGCGGTCGGTTATCCATCCCTCGAACCGTCCGCGAAGGGATCAACCCCTGAACAACAACCGGGCCGCGGTCGATCATGGGCCTCGATCGAGCCATGCGTTCTCGATTCAAAAATGTCCGGTTATCGACCGGGGCCGTCGGCCTTTCTGTGTTTTGTGCCGGCCGCTCAGAACGGCCCGTCCGTGGAAGCAAGCGAGGCGACTCGACCGACTTGGTTCGGCCGACTTCCTCACCCGTCTGTCGTGATAAGCGGGACTGGCCGACCCCTTCCTGGTGTGTCTCGAGCGCAACGGGCCGAGCCGGTCTTGGAAATTCGGCAGGGTATGGATGGCTGACTTGAGCGGTGAAACCCCCTCCGTTGAATCTCGACCCTTCCGCTTGTCGAACCGGCTGGACCTTATTGAAATTATCGATCGGTACAACCGGGTAAGCACCCTGAAACTTTCGGACATCGGCGATCTGAATTGCGCCGTTCGATTGCATGCCGGGCGGAATAAATCTTCTTCCGGGCGGGTGGGCCGAAGAAGAATCGGCCACAAAAACACTCTTCGGAGCGACCGTAAAGATCCGAATGTCGATCCGGTTGGCCACGACAACCCGCCCGAACGGATCCAACGGGGCCCAGCCATAATAAGGCCCAACAGCCACCCAACTCACATAGGCCGGGCGCCAGGTATAACCGGGAACCCAGCACCAGCCGTAAACCGGATTGTTTATCCATCCCCCGTAATGAAACGTCACATACCCGAACGGATCGTATGAGACCCATGTCCAGCCGAACGAGTTGTACCAGGCCCAGTAACCGTTGAAATAGGGCCGCCAACCCGCGGTGACGTGGGGATGCCATACGGCCTCGCCGGCGACCGAAACCCACTGACCGTGCTGAGCGAGTTCATCCGAGCCCATCAACGGTTGGTCGAGATTGGACTCCTTTTTCCGATCGTCATTAAGATCATCATGGGCCAAACCCAGCGCCCGTACACGCTCTTGCCGATAGCGGTCCAGGGCGTCGTCTTCGGCATAATACGATTGCGGACCTTCCGGCGCGCGATCGGGATTCAACACCATCTCCTCTCCCTCACGGAGGAGCATCGGCCGAAGAGCATATTCGCCGTCCGTGAAGGGTTGAATCTGTGCCGAACCGGTCGCCACCCGGACGCGGGTTCCATACCCCTCGATATCCACACGAACGGTGCCTCCCGAGTTCGGGGACACGGCCGCCGATTCCGTCTCGATAACGGTTGTGCCGTTCCGGTCCTCCACGAAAACCCCGCCGTTCTCCAAAACCAGTTCATCCCGGCTGTCCGAGCCGCCGTATCCCTTAATCTCAACCGTGGTCATACCCCCAATCTGAATTCGGGCCATGCCGGGCAGTTCGAGCTCGGCCGTCGTCTCGGTCCCGGTCTCCAGACGGTCTTCTTCTTTTAGCAGGAGGTTGACGGTCGCCGGCGTCCAGTTTTCGTCGTCCCCGCCCTTTAAGTTTAACGACCCCTGAATATCGCTTATTCTGGAGAAAGATTCGGCTTGGACGGGCCATGCCCCCGCGCCGACCGCTAAGAATAGGGCCATCAGAACGACACCGTATCGCTTAGGCATGATCTTCATGAGGCTGTCTCCCACTCTATCAAACACTTCTCCCGCTGGACTGTTGCGTTCTGTTTTTATAAAATACCCAACTGTATACCGAATAAACCGCAACCGAAACCTTTCTCGGGTGTTTAGTGATCATGACGGGGCAGGATCTTTACCGGGACGACCCAGACGTGGAATCGATGCTTGCGTTCCAGAAAGGGGACGATCAAGCGTTCGAAAGGCTGTTTCGTAAATACTCCCGCCCCCTGGTTAATTTTGCCTACCGTCTGATCGGAAACCGGGGCCGAGCCGAGGAGATCGTTCAAGAGGTGTTTTTGGAAGTCCACCGTGCCAGGAGGACCTACCTCCCGCAGGCGAAGTTTTCAACCTGGGTCTACCGGATTTCCACGAATCGCTGTTTAAACGAGCTTCGTCGTCCCGAACGTCGTCTGATGGCCAAGGAGGATCGGGATCCGGGCGGAGAGGAAGGTGACCGCGCGGAGCTTGAACCCGTTGCGGATGGACCCGACGCGCTACAGAATCTTGAGGTGAAACGGCTCCAGGACGCCGTCGCCGGCGCCGTACTGAGTCTTCCCGTTCAACAACGGACGGCGGTCATCCTCTGCCGGTACCACACGATGGCCTATCGGGAAGCGGCGGAGGCGATGGAAACAACCGAGTCGGCCGTCAAATCACTGATCCACCGAGCCACAGTAACCTTGAAGGACCGACTGAAATCCTATTTATAAGGAGGCCAGGAACGCCATGAACGGACATGAGAACTCGGAAGAACTCGTCGCATTCCTTGACGGTGCCCTGTCGGCCGAAGACGCGGGGAGGGTGGAAAAACACCTGGGGCGATGTCCCGCCTGCCGCGAAATCCTGGAGGACTTCCGCCGAACCGGCCAACTTCTCAATCGGTGGACCGAGATTGCGCCATCGCCCGGCTTTGAATCCCGAGTCCTGACGCAGATACGCGCTTCGGCGCGTCCCCGATCGTTTTTGGGCGGATTCGGGAATCTGAACCGCTGGATTTTTGGACCCTCGCTTCGATGGGCCGTAGTCGCAACCGGAATTGTCCTGATGGCAGGCGCCGCTTATTGGATCTACCCCCTCTCCCGAAACGAAGAGGTCCTGACCGAAGCGGATAAAGATGAAATGGCGACCCAGATCGATCTGTATGTAGACTACGGCGTGATCAGTCACCTGGATACGCTCAAGCCCACGGATGCGACTCCGCCGCCCGGCGATGAGTCCTCGGTGATCAATACGGCATGAAGATCGGAATGAAAATATTCAGACCGAAGGTTTTCGCGATGGGGGCGTTGATCGCGTTGATGACGGCTTATTCGGCCGGACCCGGCTGGGCCCATTCCAGATCGTGGGGGTTTCGGATGGTCCAAACCCAATATCAAAAAGCGCCGATGGAGCGCCTCACACCCATGGAGCGGGAGCAGGCCCGGAAAAATTATTTGAGGTTTAAAAACCTCCCGCCCCAGGAACGCGAGCGAATCCGAAAAAATTTCCGGGAGTGGCAGCGGCTCTCGCCCGAAGAAAAGCAACGGCTCCGTGAGCGCTACCAGCGGATGCACCCGCAGGAACGCCAAGGTCCGGAAGAGTCTCCCGAGCGCTAAAACCCTCGTTCATAAGAGCCCGCCAAGACGAAGATCCTCTTGGGATACCCTTTCTTCCCTTGACCAAGCAAAGTCCCGCAGCGTATTCTGGACCCATGTCGCAGGAAATAACGCACAAGCACACCAATCGCCTGCTTCACGAGACCAGCCCGTATCTGCTTCAGCACGCGCACAATCCGGTGGACTGGTACGCGTGGGGTGAAGAAGCGCTTCGAAAGGCGAAGATAGAGGATAAACCGATTCTGCTCAGCATCGGGTATTCGGCCTGCCACTGGTGCCATGTGATGGAACGCGAATCGTTCGAGAATGAAGAGACGGCCCGGATCATGAACGAGCATTTCATCAATATCAAGGTCGACCGCGAAGAGCGTCCGGATCTGGACGAAATTTACATGGCGGCGACCGTCGCGATGAACAACGGACAGGGAGGCTGGCCGATGACCGTCTTTCTGGCGCCGGATCAGCGGCCGTTCTTCGCCGGGACCTACTTCCCGCCCGAGGACCGATACGGCCGGCCGGGCTTTGCCGCACTTCTCCTGAAAATCGCCGAGCTGTGGAAGACCGATCGGGCGGCGCTGTTGCATCAGGGCGAAACTCTCACGGAGCACATCCGCCGACAGACCGTCCCGATGGCGGCCCAATCGGTGGGAAACGAGGCGATCGAGCAGGCCGCGACGCTTCTCGCCCGAGACTTCGATCCGGTCCACGGAGGATTCGGCGGCGCGCCAAAATTTCCGCCTGCGATGGCCTTGTCTCTTTTGTTGCGCGTCCATCGCCGCACGGGCGATCCCGAATGGCTCAAGATCGTGCGCGTCACGCTGGACGCCATGGCGCAAGGGGGCATGTACGATCAAATCGGGGGCGGATTCTGCCGCTACTCCACCGATGAGAAATGGCTCGTTCCGCACTTTGAGAAGATGCTGTACGACAACGCGCTGCTGGCCCGAATTTACCTCGAGGCGTATCAAGTCACCCAGGATCCGCTCTACAAACGGATCGCGACCGAGATTCTGGACTACGAGATCCGCGAGATGACCTCGACGGAGGGCGGATTTTACTCCTCGACCGACGCCGACTCGGAAGGCGAAGAAGGAAAATACTTCGTCTGGACGCCGGAGGAGATCCAGGCCGTATTGGGCGACGAAGAGGCCCGGCGTTTCTGCGCCTACTACGACATCACCGAAGCGGGCAACTGGGAAGGCAAAAACATTCCGAACACGCCGAGGACGCCGGAGCAGATTGCTTCACGGCTTGAGATCAGCCTCGAAGCGCTGCAGACCTCTCTGAAGTCATCCCGGAAAAAACTTTACGAGGCACGGCAAAAACGCATCCCGCCCGGACGGGACGACAAGATCCTCACCGCTTGGAACGGGCTGATGATCGGCGCGATGGCCCGAGGGGCGCGGGTCTTAGGAGATCCGCGATATCTCGCCGCGGCGGGACAGGCGGCGGACTTTCTCCTAAAAACGCTGCGGGCTCCCGACGGCCGCTTGCTTCGAACCTATCGATCGGGAAAGGCCCACCTCAACGCCTATTTGGACGATTATGCCTATTTGTGCGAGGGCTTGATCGATCTGTACGAAGCCGGCGGATCGGAGCGTTATCTAACCGAGGCGGCGGGATTGGCCGAGCGGATCTTGGCCGACTTTACGGCCGATCCGCCTACGGCGGACGGCGGCGGATTTTTCCATACCTCCCGAGATCATGAACGCTTGATCCTTCGTAACCGCGAAGGTCATGATGGGGCAACGCCGAATGCAAACGCCTCGGCCGCCATGGCCCTGGCGCGTCTGTCGTTCCATTTAGGTCGGGAGGATTGGCGGAAGGCGGCGGTGGCGGCCGTGACGGCTTACGGAGCGGTCATCGAACGCTTTGCGCGCGCTTTTTGCAAATCACTGGCCGTGGTCGACTTTCTCTTGGAAGGCCCGATCGAGGTCGCGGTCGTTGGAAGACCCGGCGAGACGGGTTACCAAGCCCTCCGACGCGAATTGGATATCCGATATCTTCCGAATCAAATACTGGCGCATCTCGATCCGGCGGCGGAATCGGGGAAAAACCTCTCACCGTTGATCGAGGGTAAAGGGTTGATCAACGACAAGGCCGCACTGTATCTCTGCTACAACTTCACCTGCTCATCCCCGATCACCGACCCCGCCCTTGTCGGTCCGGCTCTGGACGCGCACCAAGAACCTATTCAATCAAACCGGCACGGTTCGCTCTGACTTCGGGGTTCGGCCTCAAGACCTCTTACTTGGGTTGCATGAAACAGTAGGTCACATTCCGGCCCATCTTTTTCGCTTCGCGAAGCGCCGCATCGGCGCGGACGACCAGCGCATCGGCGTCCTCCGCGCCGCCGGATCGTTCGGCAACCCCGACGCTGATCGTCACCGGAAACGTCTGTCCGTCCAGCACGAAGGGGTGATCCGCCACGCGGGTCCGAAGCCTCTCGCCAACGATCCGGCCACCCATCAGGTTGGTGAGAGGAAGGATGAGCCCGAATTCGTCGTCGCCGTACCGCGCCAGGAGATCGGTCGGACGAATCGCACTTTTAACTCGCTCCGCAAACTCCTTCAAAACACGATCGCCCGCCGGTGGCCCGCCGCGGTCGGTGATCTTCTTAAACCCGTCGAAATCGATCAGGCCGATCGAAAGAGAGGCGTGGAGGTCTTTGCAACGCTGAAGATTGCGCTCGAGATAAAGGCGAAAGGTCGGCTTGTTGAAAAACCCCGTCAGCCCGTCCCGACGGGTTCGTTCGGACATTTCGTCCCGGACCAGAAACTCCAGGCTGTTGGGGCCCACGTAGCGTAAAACCGAATTTCCCACCCGGAGGAGGTCGCCTTCCATGAGCACCCTCTCCCGCACCTTCACGTCATTGAAAAACGTCCCGTTCTTGCTGTCGAGGTCGCGGAGAACGACCGTCCCGTCGGTTTCGCGAACCACCTCGGCATGCATCCGCGAAATCAACGGGTCGTCGATCGGAATATCCGTATCCTGCTGCCTCCCGATCACCATCCGTTCCTTGGCCAACGGAAATTTCTCGCCGATCACCGGACCGGCCACGACAACGAGGCAGGCCAGGTGGTAGTTGATCCAATCCATGCGACGCCGGGAAAGGTTGCTGGAAAGATTGATCGACCCGAGTGTGGTTTCGTCATCCATGGCGGTTTCCGGACTTCGATCCGGCGGTGGAGAACCTTGTCTCTAAAATAACGACCCCTCGGCCTCCTGTCGCTCCTTCCAAAGGGCCTGGTCCAATAAGATCATCACGACGCCGTATTGTTTCACCAATTGCTTTGATTCGAACCGCATCCGGTGCTCCCGCTGAAGGACGAGGCGGGTTTGGGGGTCGTCCCACTGGACGAATTCGAACGGCCGCTCGCCCAGGGTCTTCGATTCGATCGGCACCTTCCCGTACCGTTCCATGTTCTTCTTGACCCAATCGTCCCAGCGGGCTTCATCGAAATACCCTTCCCGGTACTCAACCGTCACGCGATAAAGCCGGCCGTGAAGGAAACGGCAGCCCATGCCCCGGATTTCCTGCGGCAGGGATTCCCGCGCGACCTCAAACGAGCGTTCATCGTCCATCAAGCCCGGATTCTCTCCGGTCTGCTCGCTGCTTTTGACCGACTTTTGAAACTCTTCGACCGTCATTCCAAGACGTACGGGACCCGCCTTCCGGTCGATCGGTTCGCCCGCCAGACATTTTGTCCCCCATAATGAAAACCCGATCAAGCCCCACAACAGCGCGACGCCGATCGTGATGCGATATCGCCCCATCTCTTCAGCCGTCGTCTCCCCGCCTTTTACTATTCAATATTATAGATGCCGATGACGTAAAACAGAAACGTCAGGAACAACAGAAATCCAACCACAAAGCCGATGACTTTTAGATAATTCATCCCGAACCCGTTTTCCTTGAACGCATTCCGTCCGGTCGTCGTTCATTGACATGATCAAAGCTTATGGTATACTAACTCCGCATTTTTTACAATCCGCAAACCAGGGACCGCGATGCCTGCCCGGAAACAGCCACGGCCGAAAAAACGCTCTTCGGACGCCCGAAAACTGCTTCATCTTCTCTATCGTAATTCATTCCGCCATGAAAATACGCCGACCTTCAAACTGGCATCCGGAAGAACGAGCCGATACTACATTGACTGTAAGAAAGTGACGTTGGATCCGGAAGGGGCGACGTTGATCGGCCGATTGATCTTTGACCGAATCAAATCCCTGCGCCCTCAGGGAATTGGCGGGCTCACGTTGGGCGCCGATCCGATCGCGCTGGCCGTCGCCATGACGAGCCATGCGAAAGGACAGCCCATTCCGGCCTTCATCATCCGCAAGGAACCCAAGGGCCACGGCACGGCGGCCTGGATCGAAGGGAGCCTGGCCAAAGGCAGCGGGGTCGTGGTGGTGGAGGACGTGGTCACGACCGGCGAATCCGCGAAAAAAGCGATCGAACGGCTGAAGGCGCATCAATGCGTGATTCTTTCGGTGGTGGCCCTGGTGGACCGCCTCGAGGGCGGTGGCGAGAATCTCAAGGCCGAGGGTTATTCTCTCGATGCTTTGTTCACCGTGGATGACCTCCTATCGGTTGCCGGCTTATCCCGCGATCCGTCTGAAGCCCCCTGACTCTTTTTAACTCCCCGTTGCATTTCAAGCCCCGTTGTGATAAAAATAGGGGCTCCTAATCGAAATGCGCCGCGCACCGGTCCGGTACGGAATAGAGTAAAGTCGCAGGCTTACCCCTCAATTCGCGAAACAAGGTTAAACGGATCATGGATCATCTGATCGATGAAGCGCAACAATATTTGATGAACACCTACACGCGTCAGCCGCTGATCATCCATAAAGGCCGCGGGACGCGGGTGTACGACCCCAACGGCAAAGAATACCTGGACTTTGTCGGCGGAGTCGCGGTCAACAATCTGGGCCACTGCCATCCCAACGTCACGGTCGCTTTCCAGAAACAGGCTCAGCGGCTGGTGCACGTTTCGAATCTCTATTATACCGAGCCCCAGGTCAAATTGGCCCGGCTCCTCGTGGAGCATTCCTTCGCCGACAAAGTGTTCTTCTGCAACAGCGGAACGGAGGCGATCGAGGCCGCCATCAAGCTCGCCCGGAAGTTTTCCCACGAAAAACATGGACCGGACCGCTACGAGATCATCACGATGGAGCGGTCCTTTCACGGCCGGACGCTGGCCGCGGTCACCGCGACGGCCCAGCCGAAGTACCACCAGGGGTTCGAGCCGCTCGTGCCGGGCTTCCGATACGTCCCGTACAACGATCTGAAGGCCGTCGCCCAAGCGGTCACCGGCCGGACGGCCGCCATTCTGGTCGAACCGGTGCAGGGTGAAGGCGGCGTTCGGATTCCGGATGAGGATTACCTGCCCGGCCTGCGGAAACTGTGCGATGAGAAAGGCCTGCTCATGATCCTGGACGAAGTCCAGACGGGGATCGGACGGACGGGCCGGCTGTTCGCCTATGAGCATTACGGAATCGAACCGGACGTCATGGCGCTGGCCAAGGGATTGGGCAGCGGGCTTCCGATCGGCGCGCTGCTGGCCAAGGATTCCGTGGCCCGGGCTTTTACCCCCGGCTCGCATGCCGCCACCTTCGGCGGAAACCCGCTGGTCTGTTCCGCGGCGATCGCGACGCTTGAGGTGCTGCTGGAGGAGGGCTTCGTTCTGGATAACTGCCGTCGGATGGGCGATTACTTCGTCGAACGGCTCAAAGGCCTCCAGCAACGGCATTCCTGCGTCGTCTCCGTACGGGGCCAGGGGCTGCTAGTCGGGATGGAGCTCGCGATCGACGGAAAACCGATCGTCCAGGACTGTCTGGAGGAGGGGATACTGATCAACTGCACGATGGACCGCGTGCTTCGATTCGTTCCTCCGTTGATCATTCTGAAGGAAGAGATCGACCTGCTAATCAACCGGCTGGACGGAATATTCAAAAAGAGAACCGCATGAAAGTCCGACATCTGCTCACCCTCCTCGAACTCACCCCGGGGGACCTGATCGGACTGCTCGACCGGGCCGACCGGTTGAAGGCACAACACCGATCGGGCGAACCGCCCCGCCCGTTGGCGGGCAAGACGCTGGGGTTGTTGTTCGAAAAGGCCTCGACCCGGACGCGCGTCTCGTTCGAAGCGGCCATGAATCAGCTCGGGGGATCCGGTCTGACGCTGTCGGCGGGCGACCTCCAGCTCAAACGCGGCGAGACGGTGGCGGACACCGCCCGGGTCCTGTCCCGTTACCTGGACGCGCTTGTGATCCGGACCTTCGGACACGATCAATTGGAAGCCTGGGCGGCCGCTGCGACCATCCCGGTCGTCAACGGCCTGACCGACCTTCATCATCCCTGCCAGGCCCTGGGCGACCTGATGACGATCCGCGAACGATTCGGAGCGCTCAAGGGCCTGAAGCTGGCCTACATCGGCGATGGAAACAACGTGGCCCATTCGTTGATCGAAGGCGCGGCCCAGACCGGGATCGAGATCCGTCTGGCCTGCCCGAAGGGCTACGGTCCCAACCCGAGGATCGTTGAGGCATCCCGCATCGTGGCGAAACAAACCGGCGCGCGGATCGAAACGATGGAAGAACCCCGAAAGGCCGCGCGGGATGCGGATGTTCTCTACACCGACGTCTGGGTCAGCATGGGTCAGGAGAAAGAGGCGAATTCGAGACTGAAAAAGTTTAAGCCCTACCAGATCAATGACAAACTGCTCTCGGTCGCAAAACCGTCGGCCGTCGTGATGCATTGCCTCCCGGCCCATCGGGGGATGGAGATCTCCTCCGATGTCATGGACGGGAAGCAGTCGATCGTCTGGGATCAGGCCGGAAATCGGCTGCATGTCCAGAAGGCGATCCTGGAATGGTTGTTGGCGTAAAAAGTTAAAGAGCGTCCCCCATGGCCGAAAAAATCAAAAAAGTCGTTCTCGCCTATTCCGGAGGGCTCGACACCTCGGTTGCGATTCATTGGTTGAGGGCCACCTACCGCTGCGAGGTGATCGCCTTCTGCGCCGACCTCGGACAGGGCGAAGATCTCGAGGCGATCCGGAAAAAGGCCCTGGCGACCGGAGCAAGCAAGGTCTACACGGAAGACCTGCGGGAGGTTTTCGCCAAGGATTATCTTTTCCCGATGCTACGGGCCAATGCCGTCTACGAAGGCGGGTACCTGCTCGGAACCTCGATCGCCCGGCCGCTGATCGCCAAGGCCCAGATGGAGGTGGCTCGTCGCGAAAAAGCCGATGCCGTCGCTCACGGCGCGACCGGCAAGGGCAACGACCAGGTCCGCTTCGAGTTGACCTATCTGTCGATCGACCCGCAGATTCGAATCATCGCCCCCTGGCGCGAATGGATGCTGGATTCACGGCAGGCCTTGATCGATTACGCCCGGAAATACAAGATCCCGGTCACGGCCACGAAAGCCAAGCCGTACAGCATGGACCGGAACCTCTTTCATATCAGTTACGAGGGCGGGATCCTGGAAGATCCCTGGGCTCCGCCGCCCGAGGAGATGTTTCTGCTCACGGTCTCGCCGCAAAAAGCGCCGGACCGTCCCGAGACGATCGAGATCACGTACGACGGAGGCAATCCCGTCGCCGTCGATGGAAAAAAGCGCTCGCCGGCCGCCCTGATCGCGTCGTTGAACGAACGGGGCGGGCATCACGGCATCGGCCGGGTCGATCTGGTCGAAAACCGCTACGTCGGGATCAAATCCCGCGGGGTGTACGAAACCCCGGGCGGCACGATACTTCAAACCGCCCACCGGGCGATCGAATCGATCACGATGGACCGCGAGGTGATGCACCTTCGGGATTCCCTGATTCCCCGATACGCCGAGCTGGTTTACAACGGCTACTGGTTCTCGCCGGAGCGGGAGATGCTCCAGGTCGCGATGGATGCCGCGCAGAAGAACGTGGGCGGGACCGTCCGACTGATCCTGTACAAGGGAAACTGCGCGATCGCCGGCCGGAAATCGGACCGGTCGCTTTACGATCCGGAACTGGCGACCTTCGAGTCCGACACGGTTTACAACCAGCGACTGGCCGAGGGTTTTATCCGTCTGAACGCGCTCCGACTGCAGCAACGGGTGAAGAGAAAATAAATAATTTCCACCGCGATCAAATAAATTGTAGTGGCGGCCCTGCGTGGCCGCCCAGGTTCAGGGCAGGCACATAGGCCTGCCCCTACATCACGAGGTTGGCAATTGAAAAAACCGACGAAAGATAAAAAAATGTGGTCGGGACGATTCACGTCCGAGACCCACCGCCTCGTCGAGGCCTTCACGGCCTCACTGCCCTTCGATCGGCGCCTGTATGCGCAGGACATCACCGGCAGCATCGCCTGGGCCCGGGCCCTGTTCCAGGCCAAAGTTCTGACCAAAGAGGAGGCGGATAAAATCACGGAGGGACTGAAGACCGTCCGGAAGACGATCGAGGACGGCCGGGCGTCTTTTTCCGAGCAGGACGAAGACATTCATATGGCGGTGGAACGGCTGTTGACCGAGAAGATCGGCGAACTGGGAGGAAAACTCCACACCGGCCGCAGCCGAAACGACCAGGTCGCACTGGACCTGCGTCTCTACCTGCGGGATGAGATGAAACATATCATCGAGGCCATCAAGGACCTGCAGGACGTTTTCGTGGCCAAGGCCAAGAGCCATATCGACGTCATCCTTCCCGGCTACACCCATCTTCAGAAGGCCCAGCCGATCCGCTATGCCCATTACCTTCTGGCCTACTACGAAATGTTGGACCGCGACCGGCAGCGATTTCTGGACGGGTTTCAGCGGGTCAACGTCATGCCGCTCGGGTCCGGGGCCTTGGCCGGGACGAACTACCCGATCAACCGGGAGGAGCTGGCCGAGGATCTGGGTTTTCCGTCCGTCACGGAGAACAGCCTGGACGCCGTGAGCGACCGGGACGGGGCGATCGAATTTCTGGCCTCGGCCAGCATGCTCATGATGCACCTCTCCCGGTTCTGCGAGGAGCTGGTGCTTTGGTCCACGGATGAATTCGGATTTCTGGAACTGCCCGACGCCTTCTGCACCGGAAGCAGTCTGATGCCGCAGAAGAAAAATCCGGACGTGCCCGAGCTGATCCGGGCCAAGACCGGCCGCGTCTACGGCCATTTGATGGCGCTGCTGACGGTCATGAAGGGTCTGCCGTTGGCCTACAACCGGGACCTTCAGGAGGACAAAGAGGCCGTGTTCGATTCGATCGATACGGTGAAGGGCAGCCTGTCCATCCTGACCGAAATGATCCAGGGGGTCACGGTTCGGCGGGAGGCCGCGGCTAAGGCGGCCGAAGCCGGTTTTCTTCTCGCCACCGAGGTGGCGGATTATCTGGTCGAGAAGGGCCTGCCGTTCCGACAGGCGCATGAAGTCGTCGGCCGGATCGTCCGATACGGGCTGGATCAACATCGGGATCTTACCCAAATTCCTTTGGAGGAACTCCAAAAGTTTTCGAACCGTTTTCAGAAAGATATCATCGGCTATCTTGACTTGGAGGCTTCTTTGGAGAGAAAGCAACAGACCGGGGCGACCGCCAAGAACCGGATCCTCGAAAGAATCCGACAGATCGAGGAGAAATAAGATGCGGATACACCGGGTCCGAGGGCGGGTCGGTTACCCGATCATCTTCGTTATTTTGATCTTGTTTTTTTCCGCCGGATGTGGTAGAAAAGGAGACCTTATCGCCCCGGAAGATGTCCATTCAAAGGAGCGCTCTCAGCCGCAAAGCGACAACCCCTCAGCCCCCGGGCCGCAACAGGGGTCGCAAGAAAAATCGAATGATGAATAATTAGAGGTGACTAATCATGGCACTTATCCAATTGGAATCGGCCAAGAAGACCAAGAAATTGCTGCTACTGATCGATCCTTACCCGGAGGATAATCCCTACCGGATCAATCCCAAGGAGATGCAGGCAATCTGGTTTCCGAAACTGTCGCTGCCCGTCATCGCGTCCCGGACCCCCAGAACCTGGGACGTCCGGATCGTGGATGAGAGCCGAGAGATCGTCCGGAAGAACCTGATCGACGAGGTGATCCGGGAGCGCGGGGCCGAAAATCTCTTGGTGGGCATCTCGACCCAGATGACCTGCTATACTCCCCGGGCCTACGAAATCGCGGACCAGTTCCGCGCGCGGGGCGTCAAGGTCTGTCTGGGCGGGACCCATGCCACCTACCTGCCGGAGGAGGCGAAGCTTCACGCGGATACGGTCGTGAAGTTCGAGGCCGACGATATTTGGGGGAACGTGATCGCGGATTTCGATCGCGGCGCCCTGCAACCGCTTTACGAGATGGGCGCTTACCCGACGATGGAAAACTACGTCCATCCCCGGATCGATCTCCTTCCGAGCGGCTGCTACATGACGAACCAGTGTCTTCAAACCACGCGCGGCTGCCATTTTGACTGCGAGTTCTGCAGCGTCTCCCCCTTCAACGGGAAGAGCTCCCGCCGGCGGTCGGTCGACGACATCATCGCCGAGATCCAGCGGATCAAGGAATGGCGCCGAAATCAGCTCGTGGAGAAGATGATCCAGGGGCCCGTCTGGGATCGTATCGGTACCGGCCTTAAAATTCTGACCGGAATCGAGAGCGGAACGATCTTCGCCTTCGTGGACGACCTCCACAACTCGAACCGCGACTACTGCAAAAAACTCTGGACCGCGTTAAAAGAAATGAACATCAAATGGGGGGCCCAATGCACCCTGTTCCTGGGAAATGATCCGGATATGGTGAAGCTGGCGGCCGACAGCGGATGCGTCTCGATGTTCGTCGGAATGGAATCGATCAATCAAGACGTTCTGACCGAGATGAACAAGGGGTTCAATCAGGATAAACGGTACGAGGACCAGATCCAGTGCTTCCATGATCACGGCATCATGGTGAATCCCGGAATCATCTTCGGAGCGGACGCGGACGATGAATCGGTCTTCGAAAACACGGTCGAATTCCTGATCAAATGCCGTGTGGAGCTGGCCTATATCAATATTTCAACGCCGCTGCCGGGAACGGCGCTTTTCGAACGGCTGAAGGCCGAGGGCCGCATTTTCGACTGGGACTGGTCCAAATACGACGGCAAGCACGTCGTCTATTATCCCAAGCGGATGACGCCCGAGGTCTTGCAGGAAGGCTTTTTCTGGGCCAACCGTCAGTTCTTTTCGATTCCTTCGATCGTCACCCGGATGTCTTCCACGAGCCAACGGTTCGCCGCACGCTGGGTGATGAACTGGCGGTTCCGGGAGCTGATCCGACGGACCTGTCCCGCGGGCCACTTGTCTCCTCTGGCCAAGACCTTGAAGAAGCTCCGTGTGGAGCTTCCGTCGAACGACACGGGGAATCTGATTCCCAATGCACTGAGCGCCGTGAAGACCTCGGTCAAGGAGGCCACGACCCAGATCGATCGGTACCTTAAGATGAAGGTCAAGAAACACGAGGGACTGACCACGCTGCTCATCGAACTGGAAGGCACGCTGGATCGGTTCAATGTCGGCGAGGTCAAGAAACGGATTTTGAAAGCCGCCAACAAGGCCAAGATGGACATCGTGATCAACTTCGAACACCTCAAGTACGCCGCGCCGGAGGCGATCTCGACCCTGCTGGATTGGCGACCGCTGAAACATCTGGCCCCGAAGGTGCGAATCAAGGTGATGAATTTGAAAAACTCATTCAAGGAGACGGTGGACCATCTTGCGTTAAGGGGCCGGGAGATTTCGAAGGAGGATTTGTCGAAACCCAATTATGCATGAGTTCCATTACCGGCAGAACGAACTTTACTGCGAGGATGTTCCCGTCAAGACCATCGCCCAGGAAGTCGGCACGCCGTTCTACCTCTACAGCGCCAAGACCCTCCTGAATCACTACCGGGCCTACGACTCCGCCTTCGCCTCGATCCCGCACATCATCACGTTCGCCATGAAGGCCAATTCCAACCTGGCGATCCTGCGGCTGTTCGCCCGGGAGGGCGGCGGCGCGGACATCGTCTCGGCCGGGGACCTGTACCGG
>Ga0335082_10003856_pt1 | contig 16328 bp, 16 predicted proteins | sample Lox_Sample_41_FD_206718 | JGI IMG/M metagenome (GOLD analysis project Ga0335082, IMG submission 206718) | Soil microbial communities from Loxahatchee National Wildlife Refuge, Florida, United States - Lox_Sample_4.1 | ecosystem: Environmental > Terrestrial > Soil > Wetlands | place: USA...
GACGCGCCGATGCGCAGCCCGAGATTGATCTTCGCGAAGGATCTGACGGTGACAGCCATGGACCGATGATTGTAAAGGCCGGAGTCACCCTTTGACGACAGCCGCACAGCTAGTACCCATCATTTACTGGACAATCCCCGCAGCCTTTCCTATACTGGCGCCCATTTTCTGCACGGAGGGCACATGGCCGTCGATGACGATTCCCTCGGTGGGCTTCTTATCGTCGCGGTTATCCTGGCTGTCGCTGGCGCCGCGATAATTCGAGTCTTCGGTTGGAACTACGTCAAAGGCTGGCTCGCCACCGGCTGGTCCACCACTCAGGGACGCGTGGAATTTGGCAGCGTTGAGGAGCATCGGGTCCGCTACTTCAACTATTACGTCGCCCGAATCGACTACTCGTACTCCTACAACAATGAGTATTACTCGGGATATTCCGAGCGTGTCTTTCTCCGGGAAAGCTCCGCCGACCGTTTCGTCGCTAGTCTCAAGGGGCAGATCGTCTTCGTTCGCGCCAATCCCAGCCGTCCGGAGAAGTCCGCCCTGCTCAAGCACGATCAACCGGGCGGCTTGCCCGTATAGAGAACTAGGCATCGCCGCCCTGTTCGAAATCAAACGAATGCTGAGCCCCTCCAAAGCGCCGCCCCAGCGGAGCGCAGTCGAGAACGTTGATCGGCGTAATTTCCTGTTGCTCCATACGAGTGCGTTGACTAGGATGTCGTCCTTCCCGAAAACCCCAATCGTAGTGTGTAGAATAAGCTGATGTCGCAGGCAGCCCCAGCCATCACCAGAAGCCCGGCGGAAGTGGTCCGGCTCACCCCGGTGTCTCAGGCTCCGAACGGAATCTGTTACGCTTCGGCGGGAGAGATCGCGGTCAACTCCTTCGATCTCGAGCGCATGATCGCCGCCGTTCCTACGCGAATCGCGACGGCGCTCGAACGCAAGGCCTACTACTTCGTGCCGCTCACGGTCAGTCATGGCGACGAGACCCTGATCGCCGACCGCTACGACGTTGCGCTCAGCGACAACGCCGTTTGCCATCGCAATCTCAACCTGGGCGATTCGCAGTGTGTGTTCATTTCGACTCGCCTGATGGACGACAAGTTCTCCGTCGCCTTCGAGTTCTACATCAATGTGGGGCATGCGCTGGTCGAACGCGCAGGGGTCTCGCGCGAATTCTCCGAGTTAGCCTGGAGCCAGGTGGAAGCCGGAGTCCGCGGCGAAACTTCGCTCGACGCCTGGGAAACCCGCAAACTCGCCACCGCCAATGGCCCCGAGGCAGAGCGCTTCAAGAACGAATATCTGGAAGCGACTTTCTCCGATACGATCTCGATCTATCTATTATCGCTTTACCTCGACGTCGACTACTACGACCTGCGAGAGCGCGACTACCCGCTGCTCGCCCCTTCGGCGCTGGCTGAGCGCCTGCGCAAGGTCGCCGAACTCTTCCCGCCGAACACAGGATTCGAGTTCGCGATTCTCTACAAGCGCCGGGGATAGATCTCGACGCTGAGGGATGGAATGTCTACCGAAACCGCAACACGCTCACCACACTGGTACGGCATCCCCGTGCGAGTTCTACTCGTGACGTTGATCGGCACGCTGCTGTCCTTCGCGGCGAGCCTGCTGTTCGCGATTCTCGGCACTCTTCTCATTTCAGTCATGCGCGACGTCCATGCGGACATGCGGGTCGCCTACCGCCTGATCGCCATGCCAGTGGCGGTTGTCGCAGGATCGATCATCTTTGTGCTTTCTCTGGGACTGGAGATCCGGCACTATCGCCAGTCGAAGACCTTGTCGGCGATCGAGCGGGCGAGTTAGCCGTGGCGCCACGCATTGCCATCCCGATGCCGCACTCAGCCGACCGTCACTATAGCGAGCGTGCCATCCCGCAATATGAGCACGCGGTTGTGATGGCCGGCGGAGAGCCGGTCCGCATCCCGCTCGATCCAAGCCCCGATGCCCTGAAGGCTTTGATCGGCAGTTGTGCCGGCGTACTGCTGCCGGGAAGCAACGCGGATGTCGACCCCGCGAGATTTCGACAGCCCGCGTCGTCTCATACGGCTAAAGCAGATCCGCTTCGTGAGCAGACAGATTTCCTGCTTCTCGAAGAAGCGTACGCGAAGCGCAGGCCGGTGCTGTGCATTTGTTACGGGTTACAGAGCCTGAATGTCTTTCGCGGCGGATCGCTTGTGCAGCACATCCCGGATTTCCTGCCGGAAGCAACGCGCACGCGCGTGAATCACGAGGCGGGCAAGAAGGTAACGATCGCGCACTCGGTAGCGATCGATCGAGACTCGCGGCTTTCGGAGATCATCGATTCCGTGGGGCGCAATCCGCTGCCCGTCAATTCCTCGCATCATCAGGCCGCAGATACAGTCGGCGAGGGCCTGCGGGTCGTTGCGCGATGTCCAGACGACGGAATTGTCGAGGCGCTCGAGGGAACGGGTCAGGACCACTTCATCCTCGCCGTTCAGTGGCACCCGGAGCGATCGGTCGAGTCTGACGAAGCTTCCCGCAAGCTGTTGCGAGCGTTGGTCCGGGCCGCCGAATAAAGTGTTTGTGAACCGCTGACAGGGTGCTCCATTTCTCACGCGCCTTTTGCGCGAGAAGCGGGCGCTTTGCGGCGAATAGAGTCTAGCGCCTCTTTTTGCGAACACGACGTTGCTTGGTCTTCTCAATCAATACGACCACGTGGCCGATCGCGGCGTTGTCGAGGTTAAGACCCTCGGGAGTCTTCGCCTTGAGCCCAACGCAATCACCCTGAACCCCCAGTAATTCAGCGACTCGTGTACGAATCGACGCAGCGTGTGGTCCAATCTTCGGCGCAGCCAGAATCAGGCTGGCATCGACGTTCACGACGGAGTATCCCGCCTTGCTCACCCGCTTGAGAGCCTCACGCAAGAAGATGGCGGAGTCCGCCCCCTTCCACTTTGGATCCGAAGGCGGAAACAACGCACCGATGTCAGGCGCAGCTACAGCCCCTAGTAGAGCATCGGTGATGGCATGCAGCAGCACGTCGCCATCGGAATGGCCGCCAAGACCCTTATCGTGAACCAGCGTGACGCCGCCGATTTTCAACGGAATGCCGGGACGGAATTCGTGGGAGTCAAAACCGTAGCCAATGCGGGTCGTGGGTCGTCGGTCGTTGGTCGTTGTCATGCCGTGGTCTAGGACTCAGTGCTTCAAATAAAATTCCGCGAGTTCCATATCTCCGGGAGTCGTGATCTTGATATTTCTAGGCGAGCCCATCACCACCGCAACTTCATGCCCGGCGCGCTCAGCCAGTGATGCTTCATCGGTCCCCATGAAGCCGTCGGCCGTCGCTTCGTCGAAGACTTTCTTGAGCACGTCGTAGCGGAATCCTTGCGGTGTCTGGGCGAGCACGACCCCGGCACGCGGAATCGTGGCTTTGACGATCGCTCCTTCGGCAGTTCGCTCCACCTGCTTCACAGTATCGATGGCCGGAAGTCCTGCAATCGCCGCACCGTACTTCTTCGCCGCCTCAATCACTTCGTGGATGATCTCCGCCGTAACCAGCGGGCGCACGGCGTCGTGAACCAGCACAATGTCATCCTGCGCAGCTTTGAGTGCGTTCAGAGCGTGTTCAACGGATTGCTGGCGATGCTCGCCGCCAACCACCAGTTCGACTTTCTTGTTGAGAACGTCCTTCGCCTCTTTCTCGAGCCGCTCCCGGAAGCCCTCAATTTCATTCTCGCGCAGCGCAATCCAGATCTCGCTGACGGTATCCAGGGCAGCGAAGGCACGCAGCGTGTGAATGAGAATCGGTGTCCCCGCAAGTTCGGTGAACTGCTTCGAGGGATGCGCTTTCTTATCCTTGTCCTTGGCGCTGGGCACGGGAGCCATGCGCGTGCCGAGCCCCGCGGCGGGAATGATGACAACAACCTTCATAGAGGTTTGTCAGTATACGAGCGTGCGCAGAGGGAGTTCAAATGACGGTCGGCGGGACACGGATTCCTCTGTGCCAGGAATCCCCACTCCTCATTTCAAATTGCAGAACTTCCGGCGACCTACGCGTTCGGTTTGGTCTCCACACCAGCATTCGGAACCGGTGTAGTGGGCGCCGGCACCGGCACCGCCACGGATGGCGTCGCTGGCACCGGCGTCGGCTGCCGCGAGTACCCCGCCCGCTCGTCCCACTTGCCGAAGATCATCTTGCCGGCGGTAGTCTGCAACACCGATGTCACCGAAACGTCGATGGTCTTGCCAATCATCTTGCGTGCATTGTCGACCACGACCATGGTCCCGTCGTCGAGATAGGCGACTCCCTGGTTGTATTCCTTTCCTTCTTTCAGGATGAAGACCCGCATGGTCTCGCCCGGTAGCACGATCGGCTTGAGCGAATTCGCCAGCTCGTTGATGTTCAGCACCTCAACACCCTGCAACTGCGCCACCTTGTTTAGATTGAAGTCGTTCGTGATGATCTTGCCTTCATACAGCTTGGCGAGCTCGATCAACTTGAGATCGACTTCACGGATGGCGGGGAAGTCATCTTCCACAATCTGAATCTGTAGAGTGGCCACCTTCTGCAGCCGCTGCAGAATGTCGAGACCGCGTCGTCCCCGATTGCGCTTGAGCGAGTCGGCCGAGTCGGCGACCAGTTGCAACTCACGCAAAACGAACTGCGGAGTCACGATCACGCCGTCGAGGAATCCAGTCTCGGCGATGTCTGCAATCCGGCCGTCGATAATAACGCTGGTATCCAGAATCTTGTAACTCTTCTTGGCCTGCTTCTCGCCACCGAAGATTCCGCCGAGCGCCGCCAGATTCAGCAGGTCGCCTTTGTTGGCTCCGACGATCAGGCCGACATAGGCCATCAGGAGCATGACCAGAATCTGCAGGAAGCTCTGGGTGTGTCCCTCGGGCACACTGCTGCGAATCACCAGGGCGAACAAGTAGGCTCCGCAGATCCCGAGGATGCTGCCGATGGCCGCGCCAATCAGTCTCTTCAGGCTAACCGTCCGCAGTTTCCACTCGAACAGGACGATAGCGGTCCCAATGACAACACCCACGCCCGCATCGATGGGGGCTGGACGTCCGAAGGGCTGAATTACGTAGCAGGTAAGAGCAACGACTACGACAAAAAGAAGACGTACAAAAATGATATCCACGGCAGACCTCCCCGCGGATGCAGCTTTCCCCGTGGCTCTGGGCGATGCACCCGTGCCCTTCCTCGCCGCCCCGGCGAGAAATCGGCCTTGCACATGCGGGGCGCGCATGAATAGGGGATGAATGTACGCCCCGTTCCGGCCCTTTAAGGGCTCGGCCGGAAAATCGATAAGACCAACGCCAAGAGTATATACCTCGGGATTCAAGGCGGGAAGGAGCCTACCACCACCCTCCGGTAAGGCACTGATCGGAAATTACCGATGTCCCTCTACAGTACTTCCCGGACGTCCCTGCTTGCCGGCTGTGACATCCCAATGGAGTTCGTATCTCGGGCCCCTGAAGTAAACCGAAAAAGCAGGAGTTAGGAGGACACGATGAGAAGGCTTTTTGTAGCGACCGGCATTGGCATGTTGTCGGTCATGCTGGGCATTCCGGCAGTGACATGGGCTCAGGATGACGGCAAGCCTCCGCGGCAGGAGGAACCGAAAGCCGAACCGAAGGTTGAACCAAAACATCAGGAACCGAAGCCGGAGAGGCAGGAAGACGTAAAGCCTCCTAAGCACGAAGTGCAGCAGCGGCCCGAGGATGCCCGACAGGGCCATCCGGAGCAGGGGCATGAAGAGCATGCTGCGCGGCCGGCGGGTCGAGGCGGGCACATTCCAGACGACAAGTTCCGGGAGCATTTCGGGCGGCAGCACACCGTTGTGATCCGGCGCCCAGTGATCGTGGAAGGCCGGCCCCGGTTTCAGTTCAGTGGCTACTGGTTTGAGATTGCCGATCCATGGCCGGTCGGCTGGGCATACACCGACGAATGCTACGTTGATTACGTAGACGGAGAGTACTTCCTGTTTGACGTACTGCACCCCGGAGTGCGCATCGCGCTGTTTGTCGCGATGTAGTTTCAGTTTGTAGCCCGTGCCCGTTCTGATCGCTTTCCGCTGTGGTTGGGACGGGCATTTCCTTTTGCGTTGGCGTTTGAGACGCGACTTTTCGGTCCTCAACTTTGCGAATCGGGAGCGGGCGGGGCTAGACTTTCTGCCATGAAAGCATTGGTGATCACGAGCCTCACCGGACCGGATTCTCTGGTTGTTCAGAACATGCCCGAACCTACAGCAAAGACTGGGCAAACAATTGTGCGGGTGGCCGCCGGAGGCTTGAATTTCGCTGACTTCATGACCGCTAAGGGAGGCTATCCAGGAACGCCCCCGCCGCCCCTCATCGCCGGCCGCGAATTTGCCGGCGTGGAGGAAAGCACCGGACGCCGCGTTATGGGATACACGCAGTGGTCCGCCTTCGCCGAAAAAACCGCGGGGTATTCGAACATGCTGTGGCCGGTCCCTGACCGCTGGTCGGATGAACAGGCCGCCGCCTTCCCGGTTAATTTTTTCACCGCGTACCTCGGATACTGGCAAGCCGGCATGACCCAGCCCGCTCCCGCTGGGCGCACGCATCGAGTCCTGATTCACGCGGTCGCAGGAGGAGTTGGAACCGCTGCTGTGCAGATCGGTCACCTGTTAGGCGTAGAGATGTTCGGGACCTCGTCGTCTGACGAGAAACTGGCGCGAGTGAAAGAACTTGGCCTGCAGCACGGCATCAATTACAAGCGGAATGAATATGAAGAAGTCGTGAAGAACCTGACGCGTGGAGAAGGTGTGGATGCCGTCTTCGAGATGCTCGGAGGAGAGCACACCGCGCGCAGCCTGCGCTGCCTGCGCGATTTCGGACGCGTCATCCAGTACGGCACCGCGACCGGGCAGCCACCGAAGATCGATGTGCGCGCGATGTACGCGAAATCCGCGAGCGTGCAAGGGCTTTGGTTGACGTATCTCTCGCAGAAAGCGGAGATCATGGGACCGGCATGGCAACAGCTTTCGGGATGGATTGATCAAGGCAAACTCGCGCCGCAAATCGGTCATGTCCTGCCGCTTGAGCGCGCGGTCGAGGCGTACAAACTGCTGGAGGATGGGAAGAATTACGGGAAGGTAGTCCTGAAGATTTCGGCTTGATGACGCAGAGTGGCTCGCGTCCAACAACTTGACTGTAACCCGACGATCCCTAGTCCCCTTCGAACACCCACCCCTCGCTCACGAGAAAATTCGCCACTGAGCACAACGCGATTGCAATCGCGTTGGCGAGCAGGTAGTTCACATGGCCCAGGCCAACCATTACCTTCATCAGCGCCAGGTTGCCGAGAATCGAAACCGCACCCGTGGTGAGGTTGAATCTGACAAACCGGGGCAGGGATTCGCGCCATGAAGGCTGCACCCGATCCGCCCACGTGAACTGCTCGTGCCACACAAAGTTGTGTACCACCGCGGCTTCGACGGCGATGGCCGTCGCGGTGAGGTAGTCAAAGTGCAATAAGCTCTTCAGCACGAACAAAGCAACGAACTGCACGGCGATCCCGATCCCGCCGACGAAGTTGAACTTCAGCCATCGAATGAGCGTCCTCCGGACAGTGCGCGGCCGCGGTGTTGATGCTGGTTCCAGTTCACCAAGGCAGGCGGTGCTCATTGCGGGATCCTTTCTTCGCGATACAGCCGGATTGTGTTCTGCAGCGTAAACGCGATCATCATCATCCCCATACCCGCGACACCGATCGCGCCGCCCACATCAAAGAGGCGGTACTGACTTCCCGCAAGGTGCACAGTCGGCCAGCGAAACAACGCCAGGTTGCCTACCGCAAGCAGAATGCGCAGTTCAGTCGGGCCGAAGCGCCAGAACGAAATACGGAACTCACCGAGCGCATGCGTCGCGAGGTACGACTGGATTGACAGCATCAGAAAGCCGATCAGCAATCCGACGGCAATCCACGGATGCATGTACCCCGACAGAGCCAGCCCGCCCATCAGCGCGAGCGCACCAAAGCTGTCGACCATGTGATCGACGTAGAAACCGTAGCGCGGCCGCTGACGTTGCCGGACCCGAGCCAGGGTTCCATCGAGCGAATCGCCGAGCCAGTTGAGACCCAAGCATGCGATCACCCCGAGCAGCGCATACCGATTCCACGCGGCCAGCGCGTAGCACGCCCCGGCGCCGATCTGAGCGGCCAGGCCGAGCATGGTGAGGTGGTCCGGTCCAATACGATCCGGCGTGCGGGCGGCCAACCATAGCAATGCCCGCTTCTCCTGAGCCGCCGTCCAGCTTTCCTGCACGCGCTGCATGTCGGCGAACGGGCGCCTGCGCCGTATCTCCAGCAGCACATGTGGATTTACTTGCTCGCAAAACTCAGTCATCGTTTGGGAACCTGGGGTTGCCATGGTCGCCTCCCTGCGCATTGAGTTGCGGCGTGCGCGTGTTTCACTAGCGAATCTCGCGCGAATCGATCGGGAGAACAATGCAGGGGAGATCAAACGATGGTCGGGCCGTAAGTGATTGAAAAAGCAGGCGAGAAGAAGACTCCTCAATTAGACGCCGGATGCAGGAAGACAACCAGGACCTACTCGGACGACTCTAGGGTTGAATTTCCCCGATGGCCTCGGCCAACTGACGCACCGACCAGTCAATTTGACCGGCGGTGATGACTGCCGGGGGAGCGAGAAGAAGATGATCACCCGCCAGGCCGTCGACGCTGCCCTGCATGGGATAGACGAGAAGCCCACGTTTCAAGGCGGCAGCGCCGACCCGGGCGGAGAAACTCTGCTCCGCCGGGAACGGACGCTTTGATTCTTTGTCAGCTACAAACTCGACCGCCCACAGCAGGCCGAGGCCGCGAACGTCGCCGACCGACTTCTCCTCGCGGAGGGCTTGCACTGCGCCCTTGAAATTCGCCGCGGCGCTTCCTGCACGCTCGGAATCTGCGGCCTCAACCAGTTTCTTCGATCTTAGATAGCGCAGCACCGCGCGCCCAGCCGCAAGGGAGATCGGATGTGCGTTGTAAGTAAATCCGTGCAGGAACGCGCCCGAGCCAGCGGCGATGGCATCGACTACTTTCTTACTCGCGATGACCCCGCCGAGGGGAGCGTATCCGCTAGATAGTCCCTTGGCGGCGATCAGGATGTCGGGTTTGACATCCCAGTGATCGACTGCAAAATTGCGCCCCGTGCGGCCCATCCCGGTCATGACTTCATCCGCGATGAGCAGGACTCCATGATGCCGGCCGATTTCAGCAATCGATTGCAGATATCCCGGCGGAGGCACGACGGCCCCCAGCGTTGCCCCACTGAGGGGCTCGAAAATAAAGGCCGCAGCTTCGCCGTTCACACTCTCGATGGCGCGTTCGAGTTCAGCAGCGTATTGCTGGCCGCAGTTGCGGCAGCCGTCGGTACAGTCGAACCCACAGCGGTAGCAGTACGGCATGCCGATGTGCGCGAACTCTCGAACCATCGGCAGATACATCTCGCGGCGGCGCTTGTTGCCCGACACCGACAGCGCGCCCAGCGTGGATCCGTGATAACTCTGCTGGCGGCTCAGAATCTGATGACGTTTGGGCTGCCCCACTTCAACCTGATACTGGCGCGCCAGCTTCAGCGCAGTCTCAACCGACTCCGATCCACCAGAAGTGAAATAGACCGCACCCTCCTGAAAGTGTTCTCCCGCAAACGCGAGCAATTCCTGCGCGTACTCTTCGGCGACCGGAGTCGTGAACTGGCTGGTGTGAACGAACTCGAGCTTGGACGCCTGCTCTGCCATAGCGGCGGATATCTCCGGCACGCCGTGCCCGATCAGATTGACGGCGGCTGATCCGGCAAGATCGAGATACCGGTTGCCATCAGCATCCCAGACGTAGACGCCCTCGCCGCGCACGGCAGAGGGAAAATCCTTGCGAAACGAGCGCCGCAGCACCGCCGAACGCACACGTCCCAACACATTCGCGGTTGATTTCGCCACGAATGGATTATCTCAAAACGGGACTCCCCACGGGCGATTCGCGCCTCGATGCCGACTGGTCAACAGGAATCGGCGCGCCTCTCCTATAAGATTGAAATTCGGCATCGCCCATGACGAATCTGCTGCGCTTCTTCCGGCCATCGCACCAGCACACGGCGTTTTCGGCGACGCTGCTGCTGATCTCGGCCGTCATGGCGTCGCGGGTAATCGGCTACGCGCGCGATGCCTATATCGCGTGGGCTTACGGAGCCGGGGGGGCTACTGACGCTTACGTCGCCGCCTTCACGCTGCCGGACTTTCTCAACTACATCGTCGCGGGCGGCGCGGCGTCGATCACTTTTATTTCGATCTACACGCGGTTTCTGGCCGAGAAGCGCACCGAGGAAGCGGAGAAGACCTTCTCCGTCATCATTACCGTCATGACTGCGGTCATGATCATCGGCACGATCGCGACGGAGATTTTTGCTCCGCAGTTCGTGCGCTGGTTCGTGAAGGGATTTACGCCTGACAAGATTGACCTGTGCGTTCACCTCACGCGTATTCTGCTGCCGGCGCAGATCTTCTTCTATGTGGGCGGCGTCGTATCTGCTGTCCTGCTGTCGCATCGTCTGTTTCTATTCCCAGCGTTTGGGCCATTGATCTACAACGTGTTCATCATTCTTGGCGGAGTGGTGGGCGGCAAGCACTTCGGGATTGCTTCGCTGGCCTATGGAGCCCTCGCCGGGGCTTTCGCCGGCCCTTTTCTCGCGAGCGTGATTGGCGCGGCGCGCATCGGTACGGGCTACCGTCCGTCGTTCGATGTGATGAATCCCGCGTTCCTCGAGTGGGTGAAGCTGTCGGTGCCGCTGATGCTGGGCGTTTCGCTGGTAACGGCAGATGACTGGATCCTGCGGCACTACGCGGCCGGCGGCATCGGTGACATCACGAGGCTTACGTTCGCCAAACGTCTGTTCGCCGTGCCCATCGCAGTGCTGGGCCAGGCAACCGGACAAGCATCCCTTCCTTTCTTTGCGCGCCTGTTCAATGAGAAAAAGCTGAAGGAATTCGCGGACACCGTAAATGACTCCGTTTACCGCGTCTCGGCCGCATCTCTGCTCGCCACGGGATGGATGATGGTGGCCGCTCTTCCTCTGATTGATCTCGTCTATCGCCGCGGCAAGTTTCTCTTTGGCGACACTCAGACCAGCGCCGTCTACTTTTTCTGGTTCTCGCTTTCTCTGGTTCTCTGGTCCGCGCAGGGGCTCTATGCACGCGCCTTCTACGCCGCGGGAGACACGCTGACACCGATGATCGCTGTCAGCGTGATTACCCTGGCCTCGCTTCCGATCTACTCGTTCATGTTCCACACCTTCGGGGTCGTGGGCCTTGCGTGGGCGTCCGATATCGGCATAGGAATCAACCTGCTGGCCCTTGCTGGACTCCTGCACCACCGCGGACTCGTTCCGCTCGGCGAGTTGCGATGGAAAGAACTCGGCAAGTCGGCGACTGTCTCCGTCGCAGCAGGTGCGATCAGTTTTGAAGTGGCGAAGGCCATCCCATTGACGACCGCCGGGCATGGGAACCGAGTTGCCGATCTGATGCAACTGGCGCTCGTCTCCATAACCTGGGCTGCAGCCGCCGCCGCGGGATTGTGGCTGCTGAAGTCCGAACTGCCGCGCGATCTGCGAAGGCGGCGGTCAGCCGCCTATCCGGCCGTGGCACAGGCAGAGAGCAAAGAGATTCTGGGAGCTGGACGCGAGCCATAGCGGCTGGACGGTGCGCGCAACCTTCGGCTTGGCGTCAATTTCGCGCTATACTCTATCCCCGAACCAGCCGATGATCGCCCCCACCAAAACCGTCTCGATTCAGACACTCGTCGAAGAGTTGCGCAGGTTGCCGGAATCCGACTTTCTTCCAACCGAGCCTCTGCGCCGCTTTCTCGAGCAAAACCCCGTGGACGCCGATTCGCTGGCTCCTTATCTGAACTGGGACCGTCAGCACTACACGCGGAACCTGATCGACCGCACTCCACTGTACGAATTGATGGCGATCTGCTGGGAAGTGGGCCAGGCCAGTTCGGTACACAATCATCGCGACCAGAACTGCTGGATGGCGGTTCCCATCGGGCGGCTGCAGGTGGAGAATTTCCATCTAGTGCATCAAGACGTCGCGGGCGGCACCTGCAAGCTCGAAGCACTGAACACTGTCGAGATGAACCTCTCTCACCCCTGCGCCGTCGATCCTGCCGACCCGGTGCATCGCGTTGTGAATCCGCCCCAATTCAATCAGCGCGCCGTCAGCCTGCACGTCTACTCGCGGCCCTTCGATACCTGCGTCGTCTACTCTCCCGAACGAGGCACATGTGGCGAAATTCGTCTGTGCTTTAACACGGAATTCGGCAAACGGAAGTAACTTCCTGAAACCCACCGATAACTAGCGTCGCCCTCCCGCCCCTCACTACCATAAGGTGGGAGGGTAAGATGAGGTCCTTGTTCGGTTTGCTGACGTCGAGTCTCATACTAATTTCTCTTGGTGTCTTTACCTGGAATCAAATGCGCAAGTCGGCTGACGTCGCGGAAATCAAAGCTGCACCGCTGATCGAACAGGCGCGAAAAGCGCAGCAAACGGCGTCAGGCTCGGAAGAATCGGACCATGGAGTCGTGTTGGCCGGCCCTCTCGCCAACTACATGGCGAACCGCGACACGGACAAGATCGAGACGATCCCCTACAAGCCGGTCGCTTCCGATTACGTTGGTGGGTCAGTGGTCGGCACCAGCAGCACAGTCTTGCAGCAATCATTTCCGGTAGCCAACACGGTCGACCTGCCCTTTGAAGTTCCGGCGCATGCTTACAATCCCCAGTTTCATGGGACGTTCCGCTCCTTCGCACGGGCTGGCGGCAAGCCACTAGCCGACCCGGCAGCGGGCGACGTGGAATTTCTTCTGCTGACCGACCAGCAATTTGCCGACTTTCTCGCTGGACGTCCCAGCGAAGCCATCTTTTCTGCCGACGCTGCGCACAACCAGGAAGTGAATGCCAACCTGCCTCCAACGTTGAACCAGACGGTCCGGTACCATCTCATTTTTCGCAACAGTGCGCAAGGCGTGAAGAAGGTGGTTGACGCCGACTTCCGCGTCGACTACTAGTCCTTTTTCTGCTGCTACACTAGGCGGGTTGCCCCCGCGGAAGAAATCTTCGGACTCCACCTCGCCTTCCTTAGAAGGAAAGACTCTATCCGCAGCCGCCAGCGCCGTTTCGCACGGCCGCATCTTCCTCATCGACACCATGTCGTTCATCTTCCGCGCCTATCACGCCATGACACGGCAGCGACCCATGTCGACCAAGACGGGATTACCCACCGCCGCGATCTACGTCTTCGTCAACATGCTGCGGAAGTTGCGCGACGATTTTTCTCCAGAGTTTCTTGCTGCTGTGTTCGACGTGGCTGGCCCGACCTTTCGGGATGAACAGGCGGAAGCAGTCACCACCGTCCGCAAGTTCGACATCAAAACGCAAACTTTCACCGAAGTTGAGTACAAGGGATACAAGGCCAATCGTAAGGCCATGCCGGAAGACCTGGCTCAGCAGGTGCCGTACATTCGCCGCGCACTCGAAGCGTACCGCATCCCCATGATCGGAGTGACTCGCTTTGAAGCCGACGACGTGATCGGTACTCTCGCGCGCAAGGCCGCCGAGGCTTCGCATCCGGTCTACATCGTGTCCAGCGACAAGGACATGATGCAGCTCGTGAACGACCAGGTACACATCCTGAATCCCCCGAAAGACAACCTGATCTGCGACGCGGCGAAGGTGGAGGAGATTCTTGGCGTCCCTCCTGAACGCGTCATTGATGTGATGGCACTGCGCGGAGATTCGATCGACAACATTCCTGGAGCGCCGGGCATCGGCGATAAGGGATCGGTCGAGATCATCAAGCGCTTCGGCACGGTGGAGCAAGCGCTGGAGCACGCCGCTGAAGTTGAACGGAAGACCTACCGCGAGTCGCTCCTGAACAACCGCGACACCATTCTGTTCAGCAAGAGCATGGCGACCATCGACACAAATGTGCCGGTCCAACTCGACGTGAATTCGATGCGCGCCGGGGAGCCGGACGTTGACGCTCTGCGCGCGCTCTTCACCGAACTCGAATTCACTTCACTGCTCAAAGAGTTGCTCCCTGTGGTCGAGGTGAGTGAGACAACCGATCGGGAAGCGAAGTCGCCAGCTGACATCGAAAGCGTGTTGCAAGACGTTGGCTTGGACGGAACTCTGGCTGTAGCGGTTGAAAGTGCCGACGCGGCACGTGCGGACGAGGAAGCAGACGAGGAGGAACCGCAGGAGAGTCAACTCTCGCTCATGGGCGGGGCAATGCTGGCGGCTACGCCCGAACCTGCGACACGACGGATTGCGCTCTCTGCGGGGGCGGGCTCCGCAACATCGGTGAAACTCGATTCTGGAGATGCGGCCAGGCGACTGCGGACCGCTCTGGCTGATGCCAGCGTGCCCAAGGCCATTCACGATTACAAGGCGGCGATCCATGCGCTCGCTCCGCTCGGGATTCAAATTGGAGGCGTGCGGCATGATCCCATGCTCTACTCCTACCTCCTCGATCCGACATACTCTTCGCACAGCCTGCCGGAAGTCGCCCTCCGTCGTTTCAACCGGAAGCTCGCGGGGAATCTGGCAGAGTCTGCAGATATCACGGGTCGTCTGACTTCGGTTTTGCGCCAGGAAGTCGAGCAGTCGGGATTGACCAAGCTGTACGAAGAGATGGACTTGCCGCTCGTTCCGGTACTCGCACGCATGGAACGGGCCGGAGTGAAGATTGACACTCGAGCGCTCTCGCAGATGTCGGTTGAACTCGAGCGCGAGATCGCTGCGAAAGAAAAAGAGATTCACGAGATCGCCGGCATGGAATTCAACGTCGGCTCTCCAAAGCAGCTCGGTGACGTTCTCTTCAATCGCATGAACTTGCCCAAGCCGGTGAAATACGGCAAGGGACGCACGATCTCAACGGCGGTTGACGTTCTCGAAGAACTCGCAGAAGACCATCCGATCGCACGCAAGGTGCTCGGCTACCGACAACTGACCAAGCTGAAATCGACCTATGTCGACGCGCTGCCCGCGTTAATTAACCCGAGCACGGGCCGTCTGCACACTACGTTCGGGCAGACGGGCACGGCCACCGGGCGCCTCTCGTCGGCGAATCCCAACCTGCAGAACATTCCGATCCGAACCGAACTCGGCCGCGGAATTCGTGCGGCATTCATCGCGGAACCTGGACACGTGTTGCTCACGGCCGACTATTCGCAGATCGAGTTGCGACTGCTGGCGCACTTCTCGCACGACCGACTTTTGGTCGAGGCTTACCGCCGTGGCGACGACATCCATACGCTGACGGCATCGCAGGTGTTTGATGTTCCACCGCTCATGGTGACGCCCGACCACCGGCGTCAGGCGAAAGTCGTGAACTTCGGAATCGTCTACGGGCTGTCGCCGTTCGGACTGTCGCAGAACCTCGGTATCCCGACGAGTGATGCAAAACGATTCATCGAGGCCTACTTCGAAAAATATGCCGGCGTGCGCAAATTCATTGACCGCACTCTCGAGGAAGCGCGCCGCGACATGAAAGTGAAGACGCTGTTCGGCCGCGTGCGCCCCATTCCCGACATCAACAGTAAGAATCCCAACCAGCGCGGCTTCGCCGAACGCACCGCCGTCAACACTCCGCTGCAGGGCACAGCCGCTGATCTCATCAAAATCGCCATGATCCGCATCGACGAAGCCATTCGCAAGCGTGGCCTCAAGTCGCGGATGACCCTACAGGTGCACGACGAACTGGTCTTCGAAGTTCCGGAGGCCGAAGTCGACATCATGCGGTCGCTGGTCCGCGAGCACATGGAACAGGTCCACGCCCTGGAAGTGCCGCTGCAGGTCGAGATGGGCGTGGGGCCGAACTGGCGCGACCTGGAGTAGTTACAACCGCGGTGTAACGTTCCGGCAAGGCATTCCGTAGGGCCATCCCGGTGAACTGCTGAAGAGTTGTCATCCCGATCGGCGTCCGCGACGCATCGATGCAGTGGAGAGGCACGCTACGATCGCCAATAGCGTCAAGGCTCCCATCTAGGGCAATTACGCTACTGGGCCTCGGTCCCTCACTGCGGCTTCGCCGCGGTTCAGGATGACAAGTTCAAGATGACAAGGCGTGTCTGGCGCCGCCGCTGGTGTAGAATTGTCGAGAACCCCTCCGCGGAGGCGCTGCACCTGGACGCCTCGACTTCGCGGAATCCTTCCATGTCGGGACGTGGCTCAGCCTGGTAGAGCACTCGCTTGGGGTGCGAGGGGTCGGCAGTTCAAATCTGCCCGTCCCGACCATTCAATTCTGAGGTTTC
>Ga0335082_10003857_pt1 | contig 16328 bp, 20 predicted proteins | sample Lox_Sample_41_FD_206718 | JGI IMG/M metagenome (GOLD analysis project Ga0335082, IMG submission 206718) | Soil microbial communities from Loxahatchee National Wildlife Refuge, Florida, United States - Lox_Sample_4.1 | ecosystem: Environmental > Terrestrial > Soil > Wetlands | place: USA...
AGGAACACCCCAGATGTTAATGGCGTATTAATTTCTAAGCTGAATGCGATCGGATGGATTCCTTGCCGTCGACGCGCAGGCAAAATAAGGAACGGGCGCAGCGGGAGTTGCGATGAGGTATCGGGCTAATGCAGTAGCGGGATACATCACTTGATTGGTAAAGCTGCTTAATTGCCGGTTCGCTCGCCCTGTCCCTACCGATTGGCGTTCCACAGCATGTCGGCGAGACCGATAACAGAGATGGCGATGAAGATATATGGCCACCAACTGAATGCCCGTTTCACCAGGACGATTGCTGGATTGGGTTGACCTTGCAGAAGAGGCATGGACGTGGGAAGTACACTGAATATCCACTAATGTGTCACCAGACACAACGACAGGCTATAAGGTAAATACTGTATGCCAGACGTGGCTGACACACGGTAGGCGCGCAATTAGCAACAATATTGACGCGGTGGCGTTTTTAACTCGGGAGATTGGCGAGGTGCTAATGCGATGCAGTCACCAGCGCTTGATGGGACTCTTGCGCGTTCTCAAGTGCAAGCGCCATGATCGGCCGTTCCTGGTGCGACCGCTCCTCGATTCCGTCTGCCTGAAGACTGGCAACTTCGCGCGCCCCGGTGCTTCGGAGCAACTGTACAGCCCATTCCGCCCTCTCGTCGTCCGCACAACTAACGAAGACGAAAGCTCCCGCATCGGCCAGCGCGTGATACAACCTCTTCGCGTCGTCCGCACAAAGACCGAGACCTGCCAGGATTTTGGATCCACCACACAGAGCTGACGAGCTTTGCTCCGCAAGCAGTGCGTTCAAGAAGACTTGCGATCGGACAAAAAAACCGACATCGGGAATTACCACTGCGCCGAATTCAGAGAACCACCCAATGGTGCGTGCTCCCACTGTACTCTCGTGCGTCTCGTCGCCCGAGATCCTGGCCTTTCGCACAACGGAAGCCATCGGATGCGTCGGAGCAAGCACCATGCAAATATCCTGCTTCGCGAATCCGGCATGGCTCAGGGCGCTGACGATATCAGACAATGCAGCGCTTCGCGAGTATCTTCCGTAGGCAGCAGATCCGGTGGCAAGCATGACAGGGTTCCTGTTGGTTCTAGATTGGCGATCCGCGGTTACGAATAAATAACGGATGAGTGAAACCATATGAAAATACTCGTCCCAACGCACTAGGGTGAATCTTGTAGGGAGAAACGATCGCTTCATAGTCGTTGCCTGCGCCGAAAGCTGCCGCGAGTTTGTTCGAGCCACATTTTCGCCCGCCTGTATAGGGATTTCCCGTAGGACAAAATTTCCAGATCAGGATTCGTTCATTCCATCCACAGGGCTTCGTACTCGCAAATCCACGTTAGAAATGATGCGTTTGGCGCGGTTCGAGCTTTGGCATTCAGGTTGCGAATACATCAGGCATGGTGCGAGGCACCAAATTTGAGATTTGAGAACTTACATTCTGGAGGTAGGAACAAGATGAAAAGACTTCTCTCGATCGCTACATTGCTCGGACTGATGGGGCTCGGTATCAATCTCTTCGCGCAGCAGACGCCATCGTCACCAGCGGCGAGCGGCCAGACTCAGACGCAGCCCACGGACACTGGTAATCAGTCCGCGCGCAGCTTCGAAGGCAAGATTTCCAAGTCGGGCGACAAGTTGGTCCTACAGGAATCGTCCACGCAGACGTCGTACCAACTCGACGACCAGGACAAAGCGAAACAGTTCCAGGGCAAGAATGTTAAGGTTATGGCCACCCTGGACCCGAACACCAATACCCTGCACGTAGTTGACATCACTCCCTCCGAGAATCGTTAAAGACCAACGACAGTCTCGGTCACGCCCGCTGTGCAAATCACGGCGGGTTTTTTGTGGGTACCGCTCTTCCTGGTTTGTTCTTGTTTCCCAGTCGGATTGCGGAAAGCGGGCGAGCGGTGTTTTTTGGAAAGCGAAGGGTATGTCGACAACGCGCCGACCGGCTTGAAAGAGGTCAGGAGTCGAAAACCTCACGATAGCAATTCAATCCGCGCCACGTGGATCGTATTGTCGGTTGGATCGAGCGTGCCGCTTACGCGGACATCTTTGTCCTCGTATTTCTTTGCGCCGCTCTGATCATCAAGGCGATACGTGGCTCCGCCCGAGCCCTTCAGAATGTAGCGATCTTCGCTCTTGACGATCTTCCCCACGAAGATTTGATTTGTGGAGTGCTGCTGCGAATCCGGCTGGGCCGGGTTCTGCACGGGACGCGGGTCCTGTTGGGGCATGCTCCTGTCGGGAGGTGGTAGAGGTTGTGGCACTGGCTGCGGTTTCTGAAGGTAGGACCAGGCGATCAGTTCTCTTGAGGTGAAGGCATCTTCTGGAGCGCGAGAGTCCCCTTGGACCTGCGGCTCCTGGCCCATCAGAAATGGCGTCATCGCGAGCAGAGCGCCAGCGAACATGCTTGTCTTTCGATTCATGAAATACCCTGAGAGACGAAGCTGCAATATGTTGAACCGGCAATTGTCGTGCCAACACCGACGTTGAAAGCAAAACCCGCTTCATCCCGGGGGACAGGCCGGCTGCGGTAGCTTCTACACGGTCTGTAGCACTTTTACTTCGGTGGATCTGTTCGGGTCCATCAGGCTTTCGCCGTAGGATGTGGTCTCGGCCTGGGCCGCTCGCCGCATTGCGACATCAAGTGTCCGGAGAAGCCGAGCGAGGATTAGGGAAACGACGAGCGCTCAATTCCATAATTCGTTGTATTCCGAACGACCGCCTATTCCTCTTAAATGGCGCCAAGAGGGGAACATTATGAAAGCCACCAATCCAGGAGTCGTTGAAGCAGCAGATCCTCGTCGAGAGTTCGAAAAAGCAATTTCACAACTTCAGCAGGAGCCCCATGGTGCTGCGCAACGTCCGATCGCGTCCCGTGCCAGTAAGGCAACGAGCGACCCGCTGGCGGAGAAGCGAGTCCTCAATGACGCCGCTCGCGCACTCGCACGGTTGTGGAATCTGTCCCCCGCGCTGATTCGCTAAGGAGGCCCCATGCATCGTGAATTCGCAGCATTTCTATTGCTCTTTTCGTTCCTTTGCTTTCTGATGGGCCTCGATGGAACGGGCTGGCTGCTGGCAGGGATAGGCGGGCTGCTACTGATCTCAGAAGTACTCATCGCGATAGCCAAGCGGAGGCTGGAAGTCCGGCGCCGAGCCGTCTCTACCTACCTGCTCCGAAGCCGCACTCTTTAGGCGCATTCGGAAGAGAACTGTAAGCGCCAAAATAAAAGGCAGAGCAACCATAAGGCTACTCTGCCTCTCACGGGGCAGCGCAACAGAACTTTGCGCATGAGTTTAGGCAAACGACGATAGCGTCGGAAATACAGCAAATACCCTAGGCCTAACGCCGAGCCTCTCGCAGGTCTTCTTCTTCGTCGTCCGACTCTGGAGTGTCCGTCACCCGTTGGGGCGGCTTGGACGATGCCTCTTGACGGTCAAGATCCTTTACCGCATCTTTCGCGTTTCCCACGGCGTTTTGCGTCTTACCGGCCACCTGCTTCACCGCGCCTTCCACCTGCTTCTTGCGGTCCCCAGTCCACTCTCCGGTCTGCCGTTCGATGCGTCCTGCGATATCCTTCGCCTTGCCTGCAATCCGATCCTTGTTCATGGGTAATCTCCTCGCGGTTCTTTCGGTTCTGTTCTCGATCTTGGTGTAGGCCACGATCTCGCCCTGCGACGGTGCGGAGTCGCGTCCAAACATTTGCGCCGGACCGTCTGACTTTTTGACGATCCGGCGCACGTGCGATATTGGTTTCACCGCAGACTAAAGACGGACTAGGCGATCTTCTCTTCCTTCTTTCCCTGTCCCTGCCCAGGCTGATTGCGCTCTGACATGGGCTGGCTGCCGCCTTGTTTTTGCTGCGCATGGGCGGTCCGCTGGTGGTCCTGTAGTTCACGGTCAGAGTCAAACCGCTGGTGACAGATAGTGCACATCTTCTGATCGGTCGGGTTTTGTGTCATGGTGATTCACCTCGAAGTTGCGAATTTGAATTCCGTCATGCCTTTCACTATGAGATGTCGCTGTTCCGTTCTTGTGTTTGCAGCGTTTTTTCCATCTGCGAGTCTTGCCGCCTTAAGCCTCACGCGATCGGATTTCTCCCTTGGATCACCCGCACCAGGACAACAATGATGGCAACAACCAGCAAGATGTGGATGAAACCACCCAGAGTGTAAGAGCTGACCATTCCCAACAACCAAAGGATCAACAGCAGTGCAACGATGGTCCAGAGCATGAGACTAGTCCTTTCTGGCAGACGTCGACCCGTACGACATCACCTGTCAGAGCCTAAGCAACACCGTGGAATGGAGGAATCCAGTAAAGTCCCTAAACAGGCCAGTGATCCTACTGATTGTGCCGTTCGCGCACAGGTAGGTCAGCGCCGGAATAGCGCGAGGCAGGAACCGCGAAAGCAGAGCCAATGCAGTAGCGAAGGTGCGAACCGAAAGCTCAGACTCTGGAAGGATTCAAGTCGATTCAGAACACCTGGACAATTCCGTTGCGAACGGCATAGCGGGTGAGATCTGCTACGGAATGGAGATCCAGTTTCCGCATGAGATTCGTGCGGTGCGTTTCCGCGGTCTTCACGCTGAGGTTTAGAGTCACGGCCACTTCCTTGCTCGTTTTCCCCTCTGCGAGTAACTGGATCACCTCGCGCTCACGCGATGTGAGCAGCGAAGCGTCGCCGTCCTGATCGATGTCGCTGGGTGTGCGATTGAGGAATCCGTTCAGCACCATTTGGCTCACTTTCGTGGTGAAGAAGGTTCGCCGCTGCTGCAGGGCTTCGACGGCGGCGATCAAGTCCCGGCCGGCATCCGACTTCAGCAAGAATCCGCGAGCGCCGGCGCGAAGAACTTCCCGCACCACCTGATCGGTGTCATGCATGGTCAGAATCAGGATCAAAGCGTTCGGCGAATTCGCCAGGATCTGCCGAGTTGCTTCCAGTCCATTTAGGTTGGGCATGCCGATGTCCAGCAGAATCAGGTCGGGCCTCAGCGCACTTGCCATCTCGACAGTTTCGCGGCCGTCTTTCGCTTCGCCGCAAACCTGCCATCCGGCATGATTTTCCAAGAGGGCGCGAATGCCGCGCCGCGCAACATCGTGATCGTCTGCGATCAGAATACGGAGCATTTCCGGCCTCCAATGCTGGTCTGACACTGACTGCTTGACAGTGAATGAATGCCACGTTCGTTGCACACAGCGTGCCAAAGGCATATTTCTTTGCACGGCAATAACTTCTACGGGATATGCCCTACATTTCCGTGTAGGTTTTTCCTATCGATTCGTCCGATCGAACATAGTCTGTTTCCGATTCAGGCCTGTTTCTGGGGCAGCCGTGGGAATCCCCGTAAACAGCGAGCCGCGGGATTGGCATCCAAGGGTCAGCGCGTCATAAGGCCATCTATGTCAGTCTCGCGAAAGTTACCAATTCAGATCTGCATTGCAGTTGGCATCGCGGTAGGTGTGAGTCGCTTTGTTTCCGGGCAGAATACTACGCCGTCGAATCAGCCCACAGCTACGGTGACTCCCGACATCCAATCGGCGGCCCCTTCTCAATCGATAGGGGGGCAAGAGCCAATTACCTCCGTGACGGGACAAGACTCGTCGGGTGAGGAGCAGGGCCGATTCGTCTTCAAGAAGGATGTGCAAGAAGTTGTTCTGCACGCGACAGTTGTCGACGAGGCTGGCCGGTTAGTCACAGAGCTGAACCGCAGCTCGTTCGCGGTCTTTCAGAACGGCGCCCCTGAACCCATTACATCCTTCCGCCGTGAGGATGTTCCAGTGGCGATGGGTATTGTCATCGACAATTCCGGCTCCATGCGTGACAAACGTCCGCAGGTCAACCAAGCGGTGCTGAATCTGATCCGGGCAAGCAACCCCCAGGATGAAATCTTCGTGGTGAATTTCAGCCAGACCTCGTATTTGGACCAGGACTTTACTTCGGATGTGAATCTGCTGCAAGCGGCGTTGCACCAAAGCACGATGCGCGGCAGCACGGCTCTATATGATGCCGTAGTCGCCTCGGCCACCCATTTACGGCACAATCCCCGGCTCGAAAAGAGAGTCCTCTTGGTCATTACCGACGGGCAGGACAACATGAGCCGTGAAACGCTCCAGGAGGCGATGCAGCAGTTACAGCCTGCGAAGGGCCCCGTCGTTTACGCCATTGGAGTGACCGCAGAGGGGTTTACCCGTGCCGGGCAGGATGCGCTTCAGCACCTGGCTTCGGCAACTGGCGGAGTGGCGTTCTTTCCTAGTAGCCTTAGTGAGGTCGACACCATCACACGATCGATTGCACACGACATTCGAAGCCAGTACACGCTGGTCTATAAGCCAGGCACTCTGCAGGGCGGATACCAGACGATCAGAGTCGAAGCGAGAGCTCCGGGACACGGAAGGCTGACCGTACGAACGCGAAAAGGATATTATCCCGGCGAGACTGTTCGCTGACCGCACCCCCTCAACAATCGATAAAGCCTATTGAGGGTGCTTATGCGGCCGTGGGTCCATTTGTGGTTTTCGGCGCCGCCGGTATGTCGATCTGGATCAAGTTATTCTTGATGGCATAAACCACGAGATCCCGAATCGAGTGGAAACTTAGCTTCCTCATGATGTTGCTGCGGTGTGTTTCGACCGTCTTCGTGCTCAGGTTCAGCAAACTGGCGACTTCCTTGGAGCTGTTGCCTTCGGCGAGTAGCTGAGTGATCTCTCGCTCGCGCGCCGTCAATGTAGGCAGCTTGGGAGCTTCATTCCGCGCGAAGGTCTGCCCTTTTTCCAGAAAACCGGCTAACACGAGGTCATTTACCCTCGGGGTAAAGAACATGCGCTTGTTCTGCAGCGCCTCGACTGCCGACACAAGATCGCGCGCGGCATCAGACTTCAGCACAAAGCCACGGGCCCCAGCATCCAGCGCCTCGCGAATGACCTGGTCAGAATCGGTGATCGTGAGCACAATCACCTTGAACTGGGAATCGTGCTGCAAGAGCTGGCGCGTGGTCTCCAGGCCATTGAGGCTCGGCATGCCGATGTCAACAATTACGACGTCTGGCTTAAGTTGCAGCGCCTTCTCGATGGCTTCACGCCCGTCGCTGGCTTCGCCGCAGACTTCCCAGCCTTCATGCTTCTCTAGGAGTGCTCGTAAGCCACGGCGGACAATTTCGTGATCATCGGCCAATAAGATTCTCAGTTTCATGTCGTACCCCCACAGAGCAGAGAAGTGAACCCCGAGTCGACCTGACCCAAATCAAATCATGCGAGATTTCTTCCATTCAAAGCTGTGAATACACGATGCTGACTCACAGCTTCGACGGCTTCCAGCAGATCGCGAGCGGCGTTGGATTTCACGACATACCCTCGGCCTCCGGCATCCAACGCCTCCCTCATCATCTGGGGAGAATCGTGCTGAGTAACAAACAAAATCTCAAGGTGCGGAAACCGCTTTCGGAGTGCCCTGCATGCCTCGAGACCGTTCATCGTTGGCATGGTCACGTCCAGCACTATCACGTCAGGATGCAGCTTTCCCGCCTTATCGAGTGCTTCAGCGCCGTCTGATGCTTCTCCGACCACCTCCCAGGTGCTGTGCCCCTCGAGAATGGTCTTCAAACCGTGCCTGACTATCGGATGGTCATCGACGAGTAAGATGCGAATTGTCATATCGCGTTAGAGCCGCTAGTCAGACAATCCGTCAAACCCCAGACGATTCTCCAAGACCCCGACAAAACGGCCGTCGAAATGCAAACTGCCACTGATCGACACCGCCGAGCCTACTTGATCGCCGATGCTATGCCCAATACAGGGAATCCTGTATTTCGGGACTTCCGGAGTAACGATGCGGCACTAGTCCGCTGTGACGGATGGAAAGTACGTCTGCTCCCGCAATAGTACCTCAACCGCCTCCACTACGGACCCAATGTCCTGCTTGGCGCATGCGCCGCGCACCCCTGCGAGCCGCGCTGCTTCCACCAACTGCTTGGAAAGATGCAGTGTAACCATCAAGATTGAGATTCCAGGGCACAGTTCGGCAATCTGCCGGGCCACATCGACTCCGTTGAGGTCTGGCATCTGATAGTCCAATAAAACCAGATCCGGCTCGGCAGCAATCACCTCTTGCAACGCTTCAGCACCGGTGCGCGCCTCACCGCAGACTCTCCAGGTACTTTGTTGCTCGAGAATCAGTCGCAAATAGCGGCGCACCGAGGGATTGTCATCGACCAGCAGGATACGAACCACGCGAAAAGCCCTCCCCACCAATTCTCTGCTCTCGGTGCTTTTCGGATCCAGAGGAGCGGACTTGCGACTCAACCGAAACTCACCTCACAGCCGTTCTCGGCGAATTCTGCTCGTCGAGTTCAGCGCTGTTCCACCATAAGTCGCTCTTTCGCGGAAGTTCATCAGTGCCTAGTGAAAGGCTATGGGAGCAGCCCGGACACTCACAATCCAGCAAAGTCTGTACGCCAAGGCCACAACCGGCGCCGGGGAAAAGCTGGTGCGTCACTACCAGATTCCCTTGTCGCTGCCGGTGATCTTTTGTTCAATCACTGCCGCGGTGGCAAGACAAGGCAACAGGCTGAGACGCAGACTGTTCCCCAGTTCCCGCTTCAGAAGGAGCCTCTTGAACTCGAGTCCATACAAATTGACAGAGTGGGGCACAATCGGAACGCGGAGGAAATTCCGGCGGCAGGTAAGTTGTGCCGCGCCGAATCGTGCCGCCTCGATAACGGACGATGGCAGCGGCGTGGCGACTCCCCGGAAAGACTCCACATAGCCGGAAACGATGTTGAGGTAAGCCGCAATTCCCTGCCAGATGCCGCTCTCCGAGCCCAGCGAACGCAGATAGCCAAAGTCGACCCCGCCTGAGCTTAGCAACCGCGCATTGTCCACGATGTCGCAAAGGCGGACGTAGAAGTGGCGATACATCCGCTGGAGTGTGCTGACCACGATGCGATCTTCCGGGGCTGGCACGCGGAATTGATTTGAACCGACCCGCTCGAAACGGGAGCGCATTTTCAAAGAACGACTGAGAGCAGTGTGTTCTCCCGTTTGGCCGAGCCGACTGATGTGAATCTCAACCAGTTCCGGTAACCCTGGAACAACGAAGTTCCACTTGTTCGCCAGTCGATCTCCCCAGCTTCGAGCATCAACTTTGGCATGGAACCGCGCTTTCATGATCGCGATAACCGCCTGAGGGTCGGCATCAAGGTAGAGATCGAGATCACTGCCCAGGTCAGGCCAGTGATCCAGAGACTTCATGACCGTTGCCTGGCACCCTCCCTCTTCCAGGCCAAGACAGATTTCTTTCAGGAACTCCACTGCATGCAGGATGCGCTGCTCCTCCTGGTCGATCGCTTCCCACACACAGCAAGCTGTATCTGCCTTGCCGCCGGACTCGAGGATTAACCCCAGCGGTCTGAATGCTCGGATGATCACATGATTCTTCGTGGCGAGCGCGGTCAGATTCTCAACATCCTGACGATTGCGCAAAAAATCGACCTGCGCACGGGAAGGATCAAACACCAATTCGGAGAGCAGGCGGAAACTGGAGGATAAGTTCTTTGGGCGGTGCATTTGCTGAGAGTTGTTCAAGTGAGTATTTGAGTCCGGCAATTCGATGTGAATCTTGGGGAGATGGTTGGCACCGCTCCCCCACTTCAAGAACCGGCTTGTGACTGGCTTCCTCGACCACAGTTCGCGAAGCTGAGTCTTTCAATGGCAGTGCCTTCCTCGTAGTCGTTCCAGGTCTCAATCAGGAGAAAAGGTAAAGGGTTAGTCGCATCGAAGTACTGCTGATAGGCCCGCATCGTATCGTCGAACGTTTTGCCGCAGCGGTTTTGCATGTGCCGATTCAGCCCCCACTTTGCGTTGGAGTCGTCGAAGCCCGGCCATGCCGCACCCACGACAATCTTGTCCGGATGCTTGTTCCGCATATTCTTGTAGAAATCGCCAAGGTATTGCTCTCCCCAATTACTGCCGTCGGGTGTCCAGCCTTGGCGCCCCGGTTGCACCCAGGCATACAGGCCGGCGAAATCAGCCGCATATTGAGACGGCGGCTCGTCTTTGTAGAAGAGCAAAGGGGGATCTGGCCATCCTCGCACGTGCTCGGCCACACGATTCCAGTCGACCCGCCTGTGTTTTGGAAATACAAAAATCACAGGGTGGCCCTGATAGGTTAGGTAAGAGTCGCGATGCGGAGCCTCCGGGCCCATGTACTTCTTGTATGCGCAGTCCAACGTAGCGATCGCCTCATCGGTGGCTTGCCCGTCATCGTCTTCCGCCTCGTTGTAAAGCAGCGCCACCTGAAAGTGAGCCTCATCCGCAGCCTCCTGTAACAGGGCGAAATTGTGGTCGGTAAAAGGGCGGCCTTCTCCATACCAGTCGACAATGAAAGCCGAAACCCCCATGTGACGTGCCTGTTGAATCTGGCGGCGCAGGACAACGGGATCTTCGCTGGAATAGCCCACGTCCATATGGTCGCGATCCCCGAACCACGGCATGTAGACAGCCAGCAGCTTAGGAGACGCGTTGGGGGCTTGCAGGTTCTGACGAAGGGCACGATGCATCCCTGGCGTCATGCAGCCGACGCCCGCTAGAAAACACGCCATCATAAGAACCATGAAAGTTCGGGACAAAGATCCGCTCCATGCCTTCCGCCGTTGGATGTAGTTTGGATGCCCCGCGTCAAGGTGTGGTTGGTACCGGAGATGCCTCAGAACCGGTCCACGGACTCGAGTTGCCGTATGGCCCAACGATCGGCTGCGGGAGTCATGAGCACGATATAACGGGCCACAACATGTTCTTGGTATATCGTCTTGCTTCCATCAAGAACTTGCAGGTCGTACTCGGCGGTGTCGTGGAGCTCCATCACATCGCCTTCTACCGAGTAGAACACTGCATCGACCTTGTGGCTCTGATTAAGATAGCGGGAGGTCAAGCCGCTGCGCTTCTGGTTCGTCACCTGATCGGCCAGCACTCCACTGGCGTTCCCCACGAAGAGGCCGTTCAGCGGATCGGTCGAATTCGATTCCAATGCCAGAGCGAGATTCGCCCAGGCGAACTTGTAATCGCGGACGATGCTGCGTTCGGTGAGACTCTCCACTGAACGCGGAGCTGTTTTGCTATTTTCGAAGACAACTTTTGGGGATATATCGGCTCCAACCGACTGAGTGGAAGCTATCAGTGCGACGGAAGCGATGGCCAGAGCTCTGACCATGACAAGCCATGTGCGCCGCTTTGTCATGGCTGCGCCCCCAGCCTCAATTCGTTCCCCATCACCACGCCAGATGCAGCTGAAACCACAACGGGACCAGGCGCGATCATCTGGGCTCGCGCAATTCCCTGCTTGATGGGCGCGTCCACCGTGCTTATGTCTTTTCCATGTTTTGCAGTAAAGGTCACGATCGTTCCATCAGGCACGGGATTGCCCGTGCAATCGCGGACGGGTTCCGTCTCAACGGTAATCCCCTTGGCGGTTCTCTGGCCTTTGATGCGCAGGCTGCAAGGATCCGACGCTACCTGCTGTACCACTCGTCGCGCAGACACGTCATCGACCTGAGCCACCACCTGCACAGCTTCCGCCGACCTGCCAGAAGCCGCCCGAAACCAGGCGACCCCGCTCTGCGTGGTAGCAGACTGAGACATGATGGTTTTGTCCTTCGCGTTCAGCTGAAAGCTAACCTTCGTGGGCGAGACGACCAAATTGCTAAATTCGTCGAACGGCAGTGCAACGCCGCTGATGACGTCGCCCAGTGCAACGGGAGCACGCGAGGGATGCACAAGGAAGCTCAGGCTCGCCGGTTTTGCCGCGCTGACGTGGAAGGTCACACTCCGGCACTCGTCGGTACAAGCAACCGCACGATACACCCCCGCATGCCGCACGTCTCGTGGTGGCAACTTCACTTCCTGGCCGAATTGAACTTCGCGTTTCAGAGCAGTACCGGGGCCAATCAGGTAGAAGGTTCCATTCCCGTTCCCCGAGGTCCCGATCGCCACCTCGCTTCCTGCGATGGCACCGGCAGGAGCACGAAGTTCCTGTGCGCGAGAGCTCAGTGGCATCATGCAGAACGCGCCCAACGCGGCCGCCACCAGTGCCTTGTTCACGTTAGGCCTTTCCCAAACTGTATTGATTGACCACCACATGGAAGGTCTGCACCTTCCCCGCCAGCGATTTCGGGAGATCGACGGCAAAGGGCTCCGCTGATTGCGGAAGCAGCGCCCGCTCGACGTATCCGTCCGACACCCAAACGACTTTCCCGCTGTTGTCGTAGAAGCTCGCGATTACATGCGGGATGTTCACCGTCTGCCCGCTTTCGTTCAGGAGTTCTCCGTGCAGAACAGAGCGGCCCTGCGCATCGGTCTCGAGCTTCTGATTCATTACGCCAACCACGGGATCAGACGAGGCCGGAACAAGCGTCGCTTTCACATCCAAGCGTATGTTTTTCACCTTGCTGAGGCTGATATGTGGAAAGTCGATGCGATAGGGTGAAACCTGTTTGGGCAGCAGTACGTGCAGAATTTTATCGAAGCTGCTCTCGTCATCAATCGCATTCCCCGATCCATCGACGAGCGTTGCATTCACATTCACGAAAGCGGGAATGGTGTCTTCATTGACGACCTCCCCCATCACGACCGATCCGTCCGCAGAATCCACTGCATTCATCGACACAATGCGGACGTGAGGTGCATCCACGGTCCGCGAGCCCCACTCATCTCCGGCTCCTCCACTGACAAGGTCCCAACGAAGGTAGTTCACCGGGATCACCTGTGCAGCAACGTTGGGCGGCTTGGTCTCGTCCCAAACGACCTTCCACCGGTCGCCACCTCCCGTGAGATGAAAATCACGGACATCCTCCACGGGCCCCACCGGAGTCGCAAAATGCAAGCGCACCCGCATTTGCGCGTCAGACCCGGTGGCGTGAAGCGGGCGAACATCGTAGCTCTCCAGATTGGAGAACGTCCGCAGACCGCCGTTCGATCCAAGCCATTCTTGAATGAAGTCCTGCTCACTCACGGAGTCGGACGTTCTCTGAAGTTCCGCAAATGCCCGATCCCAGTTGCGCCTCTGCACGTCCGCCAGAAAGTTGGCCATGGCTTGTTCCGGAGTCGACGCATTTGCCCAGCCAACGATCGCCGATCCGCGCGCCACGCCCACGTTTCCCCTGGAAGGAGGACGCACCGCGAGTCCGACCGCCAGGAGAATCACGGTGACTGCACACAATGCGAGTGGAAGAATGAATTTCATTCGGATTCCTCAGGCATGAGTCTCTCGGACGATATATCGTTCTTCCCGGCCTTCAACCGGAGCCGGCCGCTCAATGACGATTGCCATTCGCCGCCTTTCTGGAAGGAGTAGTTCCAGAAACATCGCCAGAATGCTCACGCCAATCGGCAGCGTGCCCCAAAGCAATCCCATCCACGCGGGAGGAATCGCGTCGGAATCGATCCGGTGCGCGGGCGGGACATCGTCTTTCGACCATGCGGTGATGTCGCCATTGTTAAACGTCTCGGTTTTCCGCCAACCTGCAAAGGTCAGCAGCGGCTCGTAGTACGAATCGTGGACGAAGATGTACTTGAGTCCGTAGCGATTCGCATGTTCCAGCATCGCTCGCAGTGAGGCCATTCCAGCCGAGCCGTAGAACTTGGCATTGGTCAGCTGCGCGGACCCGTATTGCGTCATTTCCGGCAGCAATCGGGCCGAGTTGTAATCGCCGTCGACACTGCTTGCGTCTGTATAGGTGGACACCTGTGCGAGTTCGCTGCCAAAGCCCAGCGTGATGTAGCGATATGCGTCGTGGCCGTCGCGATTCAGGAATGCAATCACCGGGCTCACGTTCATTGTTGCGGTGGGCCGATATGGATTGGCTGTCAGCCAGGCCAGGGCAGCTCCAATAGTGGCGACGCCAGCTAGAGAGAGTGCAACCGCTGCCTTGCCCCTAAACCGATCGAGCAATTCCACGGCTAACAAGCCGACAATCGGCATCGCCATCAACGTCGCCCAGAACGTGAATCGCTCGAAGGTAAGAATGTCGAATGCCCGCCCAAGCAGCCATCTTGGCAGCGGGGTGGTACCGCCTAACCCGATGATTAGGGTCAGCCAGAATCCCAACAACAGCGGCCGCAGTCTCGAGACCGTGGAGCCACGAAGGATGATGAATGGCAAGGCCAGAATCAATGCTCCGTACGGAATCACGAAATAATTGAGACCAGTTATCGAATTCAGCAAGAAGTTCGCGCGGCTGTCATGCGGAATCGGAAGCTGGTGAATGGGGTGCTGAATCAGCGACATCCAGTAGGGCAGCAACACAATACCTACTCCGACCCCGACCAGGACCGCAAAAATGAAAGATCGAGACAACACGCCGCCGAAGGATGCTCCTACGCGCTCCTCGTGCGCATCCTGGCAGGCAATCCAGAGCACGGGGCCGGCAAACAACACAACACCGAAAATCAGGGTGACGTGGTGCGCGGCGGCTGCGGTGAGACTCACCGCCAAGCCCTTGATCAGAGCTCGCCATGCCGCCTGCGTCGCCCATTCATAGAAATACGGCAAGGCGTTCAGGTAAAGGGCGACGGAAGAAATCGTCGCCAACTGGCCGGCTTGATACACGAGGAATGCCAGAGACCCGAGAAAGATACTCCCCAAAGCCGCATAGCTGGCAGCCCGATCGTTCACCCAGATTCGAGCAAACCGGAAGACGCCGACGGGCAGCAACAAAACCGCAACCAACTGGACAAGCATGTAGCCCATCTTTAAGCCGGCCACGCTCGAGACCAATGCAATCCACTGATGCGTCAGAGGCGGGTAAGTCGTCTGGGAAAATCCGGCAAACCACTTTTCGTTCCAGGGGCTGAACCAGTGATGCGCGTAGTGCGAGGCGAGAAAGATATGGAAGTTTGCGTCGAATGACCCGGCTGGCAGTTGCATCAGAAGCAAAGGCCCATGCACGGCCAGAGCGACCAGCACAATGGCCAACAGCGGTATGGGGCGAGAGTAGCTTTCGGCAGAAGTCATTCCATACTCCAAAGCCCACTGCAAACCCTTTGGATTCTGAAATGGGAGGAAGGGTTTGTGACGTTTTGGAGTCTGCCACCTCGCCTCCATGAACAGGCTGCACTCATCGGCAAACCTGAGTTGCCAGCCTGCATCTGAGATGAACCGTACAAATATTGTGCGGAGGCTCTCAATCTCAAGTTGCACGTGGTGGCACCGTGAAAAGCCGATTTCCGCTCGCGAGCTTTTGCATAGTCCTGATTCTTGGCTGGATCGCCCGCGCTCCAGCGCAGACATACGACGTCAACAATCAAGGCAAGTCGACTCCCACGAAGACGGACGGACCGCCTCACGACGGACAGGATTTGAGCTGGGGAGCAGGAATTGAAGTCGCCCGCCAGGCACGCGCCGCTCAAGACGCGTTGAAAAAGAACGATTACGCCGGGGCTGTTTCTCACGCTCAAAGAGCCGCGGAGTCTGCGCCTCAGAATGCCGAGTTGTGGTTTCTGTTGGGCTATACCGCACGTCTCGCCGAACGCTATCCGCTTTCAGTCGATGCCTACAACCGCGGCTTGCAACGTCAGCCGAATTCGGCACGGGGCCTGGCCGGCCTGGCGCAGACCTACGCAAAAATGGGACGCGATCAGGAGGCCGAGGAACTCCTGCGCAAGGTGGTGGACGCAAATCCGAAAGATGCCAACAGCCTGCAACTGGCTGGAGAACTTTTGCTGAGCTCCGACGCAAAGCGCTCGGTCGAACTACTTCAGCGCGCCGGAGCCTTGCAGCCTTCCGCCCACACAGATTTGCTTCTCGCTCATGGCTACGAACGGTTGGGCCAGCGCGACGAATCGCTGAAGTACCTGAATCGTGCCAAGAGCCGCGCTCCCCACGATGCTGAAGTTCTTCGCGCAACGGCAGCCGAGTACCGCGATCAAGGGCAGTACGACCAAGCCCTCGCGACGCTGCAGTCGATTCCCACAAAGACGGCAGATGTAATGGCGGAATTGGCCTATACGTACCAACTCGCCGGCAAGCCGCAGGAAGCCGCCACTCTCTACACTCGGCTGGCCAAGGCCGCCAAGGGGAATATCGGCCTAAATCTCAGCGCCGCACAAGCCTGGGTGAATGCCGGCCAACCAGATTCGGCTGCCCCATTTCTCGATGCCGCCCGTGAGATCGATCCGCATCACTACCGCCTACACGCGATCCTTGGCGGGATTGCGGAGTCGCAGGATCGTCTCTCTGACGCGACGGCAGAATACAAACTCGCCGTGAGCAAACTTCCAGCACGGCCACCTGAGGGGCCACTATATCCG
>Ga0335082_10003858_pt1 | contig 16324 bp, 16 predicted proteins | sample Lox_Sample_41_FD_206718 | JGI IMG/M metagenome (GOLD analysis project Ga0335082, IMG submission 206718) | Soil microbial communities from Loxahatchee National Wildlife Refuge, Florida, United States - Lox_Sample_4.1 | ecosystem: Environmental > Terrestrial > Soil > Wetlands | place: USA...
CGGGACGGAGATGGCGCGCGAGTTCGCCTGCCGGGTGCTGGCCCATGTCGGCTTGCCGCAACCGGACGCCTATCGCTGGAAGGGCTGAGCGCTCATGGGAGTCCCCGCAGGGGACGCGCTGGAAGGGCCGAGCGCTCATCGGAGTCCCCGCAGGGGACGCGCGCTGGTAGCCCAGGGCGAAGCCCTGGGAGTCGCAGACCATGACCTGCCGAGTCCCGGAGGGACGGTGCGACCTAGCCTCGCTCCAGCGCCTTGCGCAATAAGCCGGCCGCGGGCTCGGCCACGGCAAAGGTCTTCAATTCTTCCGCGGTGAGCCAGCGGACCTCGGCGGCGTCGCTCCCGGCGCGCAGTTCCCCGCCCACCCGCCGGCACAGCAGGTCGATGAGCACGTAGTGGTAGCGGATCTTGCCCTGCTCGTCGGGGAGGATGCGGTCGAAGACTCCCAGCACCTCGCCGGTCTCGACCTCGAGGCCGGTCTCTTCCCGGGCCTCGCGGGCGGCGGCCTCGCGCACCGTCTCGCCCACTTCCAGCATGCCCCCGGGGATGGACCACTCGCCCTGGAGCGGCTCAGTCGAGCGCCGCACCACTACCACCCGCCCCCGGTCGACGATGACCGCCCCCACCCCCACCAGCGGCCGCTCCGGGTAGTCGCGCCTCATGGTGTGAAGAAGCCGCGCGGGGAGTAGTCGACGATGCGCCAGCCTTTGGGGCCGCGCTCCAGGATGAGGCGCAGGGTCGCCGAGCGGCGCTCGGGGGAAGTGACGCCGGCCTGGGCCACGCCCTCCAACTCCACCTCCGCCACCACCGTCCCGCGGCCGCCCTCGGCGGCCGTGCTCTCCAGGTGGTAGCCCATGCGGAAGGAATCGTAGGAAGCCATGCGGTTCTGGAGGCGGTCGCGCATCTCGCTCCAGCCCGCCAGGCGGCCGCGCTCGAACATGGCCATCACCTGCTCGGCATTGTGGTTCTGGAAGCCGGCGCGCAGTTCGGCCAGCGCCGCCTCGCCCACCGCGGCGGAGAACTCCGGCGCCTCGAGCGGCGAAGCCTTCCTCGCCGGCGTCGCGGCGTGCTGCGCCGCCAGCGCCGCCGCCAGCCCCACCATCATCGCCACCGGTGCGCACCACCGCACCGCAAGTCTCTTCCAGGCAGGCTTCACTTGGTCTCCATGACGTACACCCCGTCCCAGTCGGGCGCGGGCGGATGGATCATGAACCGCTTGGAGCGCTCCAGCAGGGTCTCAGAGGGGCCGTCGCCGGGATAGCTGGCCAGGATGGCCTCAAACCCGTCCGCCGCCTTGCCCCACTGCTGCGCCTTGTAGGCGGCCAGCGCCTTCTCCCAGCGCGCCAGCAGGTCGGCATAGCGCTCCCGTACCTTGAGGAAGTCCAGGAGCTGGTAGATGGCCACGGGCTGGCTCTTGCCCACCACCGTGATGCGGTCCAGTTCGCGGGTGACGTAGGCCTTCTGGATCTGCCGGTAGGTGAATTCGCTGAGCACGATGCGCACCCGGTACTTCTTGGTCAGGCCCTCCAGGCGGGAGGCCAGGTTCACGTGGTCGCCCATCACCGTCCAGGCCAGGCGCCGGCTGGAGCCCATGTTGCCCACGTTGACCGGCCCGGTGTTGATGCCGATGCCGATGTTGATGGTCTTGCGCCCCTCCTCCGCCCACTTGCGGTTCAATTCGTCCAGGCGCGTGCTCATGTCCAGGGCGCAGGTGCAGGCGCGGTAGGCGTGGTCCTCCTGCGGGTAGGGCGAGCCCCAGAAAGCCATGATGGCGTCGCCGATGTACTTGTCCAGCGTGCCCCACCACTTGAAGAGGATCTCGGTCATCTCGCCCAGGTATTCGTTCAGCAGCAGCACCAGTTCGTCGGGGCTCATGTCCTCGGAGACGGTGGTGAAACTGCGGATGTCGCTGAACATGATGCTGAGTTCCTTCATCTCGCCGCCCGGACGCAGCAGTGCCTTGGGATCCTTCTCGATCATCCTGATCACGCCCGGCGAGACATAGGCGCCGAAGGAGCGCCGGATCTTGCGCTTCTCCCGCTCCTCGAAGATCATGCGGAAGCTGGTGATGGCGGCGTAGTTCACCACCAGCACCGCCACCGGCACCACGAAACTCAGCCACATCCCCCAGCGCGCGAAGGCCCAGTACACCGCCGCCCCGAAGCCCGCCAGCGCCAGCAGCAGCGAGAGCGTGGAGTACAGCGGCTTGATGCGCCCGAACAAAAAGCCCATCCCCAGCCCGAAGGCCAGCAGGAAGGCCAGGTCGATCATCTCCTCGCGGTCGCCCCGGGTGAGGAAGCCGCGTCCTCGCTCCCCGTTGTGCAAGAGGTTGTCCAGCACGTTGGCGTGGATCTCCACTCCCATGTAGTCGTGGCTCTGGTAGGGGGTGTTGCGCAGGTCGCCGATACCCAGGGCGGTCGCGCCCACCAGCACGATCTTCCCCTGGAAGGTCTTCTCCGGCACCTTGCCGTCCAGGACGTCCACCATGGAGTACTGTGGATACGTGCGGAAAGGTCCGGCGTAGTTGATGAGGGCGGTGCCGTCGTACCGCGGCCACAGGGTTTGACGGCCGTACTGCAGCCGCTCCAGCCCGCTCTCCGTCAGGTAGCCGACGATGTCCTGGTCGGGGATCTGCTGGTACTGCCGCCAGGCTTCCAGCGGCAGGGAGGGATACCACTCGAACTCCTGGTAGCGGATCAGCAGCAGGGCGCGGCGGTAGGTGCCGTCGGGATCAGGCTCTTCGGTGAAGAAGCCGTAGGAGCGCGCCGCTTCCGCCAGCAGCCTGATATTGGGCTCCACGCTCTGGGCCACGAAGCAACATGCCTTCCAGGTCTCCGCGAGGTTGAAATCCCGCCCCTGCTTGCCCTTCACCGGCTGCATCTTCGGGAAGGGCTTGCCCCATAAGATGTTGTAGTAGTCCTCGGCCGCCTTGGGGTCCACGTCGCCGGCGCGGCTGGCGTCCAGGAACAAGTGCCCCAGCACCACGTTGCCCGCCTTCTGGATGGACTGGGCGAAGATGGCGTCGTTGTCGCTGGAGCGCTGGATGGCTCGGACCCTGGCCCGCACCTCGGGGGTGAGCTCTGGCCCGCTCTCCGCCTCCAGCTTCTTCAGCGCCTCCACCGCCGAGTTCTTCTCCGGGGTGGGGAAATCGGCGTCGAAAGCGATGATGCTGGCCCCGCCCGCGCTCAGCCGGTCCACCAGCTTGGCGTAATAGTTGCGCGCGATGGGGAAGGCGCCCACCTGGCGCAGCGTCTTCTCGTCCAGCCCCACGATGGCGATGCGCGGGTCCACTGCCCGCGGGCCGCGCGCCTGGAAGCGCATGTCCAGCGAGCGCAATTCGATGTTCTGCAGGAAGGTGAAGCCGGCGCGCGAGTTCCCGCCCACGTTGACGAAGCTGAACAGCGCCAGTCCCGCCGCCGTGACCACCAGGGCCAGCAGGAACTCCACCCGCCGCAACGGCACCCGGCGCAGCATCCCGGCGAAACGCAAGGCGAATTGGCGCAGCTTCTTCATCGGGCGCAGGCCGTGGAGCGGGCTGGCAGGCCGCCGGAGATCCCAACCGGCGGAGAGTGCGGCGCCATCTTACAACGCCGCTGCCCGCGGAATCGAGACGGAAACTCCCTCCGCCGGCGTCTCGTCCCGGCGTTATAATGCAGGTGGACGAACTGGCCGGCAGCTCTTTCTCAATCTGTCCCGCCGCCAGGACACGGACCCAGCCCGCCCTGGCTCGCCTCTCCGCCCGCAACTCCGAAGGAGGCCCCCATGTTTGCCCGCATGGTGGAATGTTCGGTGAAACCCGGAAAGCTCCACGAATTCAACCTGATCATCCGCAATGATCTGATCCTCAACCTGCGCCGGCAGCCCGGCTTCATCGATGTGGTCAACCTGGTGGCCGCCACCGAGCCCGATCACGCCGTGATCCTGAGCCTGTGGCGCCGCCAGGAGGACGCGGAGCGCTATCACCGCGAGCAGTTCTCCCAGGTCCTGAACCGCATCGATCACCTGCTCAAGGCGACCCCCGACGTGCGCACCTTCCACGTCGACGTCTCGACCGTGCACAAGGTCGCCGTGGCCGCGTGAGGAGCAGGCGCCGGCCGCCGGCGAGGTCGGTTGGGCGGACTGCTGAACGCTGAGTGCTGAGGTCTGCTGACGTCAGGGGCCGGTCGTCTGGGTTTTTCAGATCACCCGATCACCCGATGATCAGATGCCCTTCCCCCACTCCTCCCCGAACACCGTCCGCTCCATGGGAAAGCGCCCGCCGTAGGGTTTGTCCTCGCCCTTGCGCCGCCCGATGGCCAGCAGCGCCACCACCCGCACCGAGGCCGGGATCTTCAGCAAGTCCTTGACCTTGTCCTCGAAGAAGCCTTCCATGGGCGCGGTATCGTAGCCCAGCGCCTCCGCCATCCACATCATGGTGGTCCAGGCGATGGTGGCATGGCGGTTGGCCCAGACGCCCAGGTCGGGGGCGATGCCGCCGGCCGGACCTGGCGTCCCGCCCAGAAAGCTCGCGATGTTCTGGCGCGCCTGCTCCAGTCCCTCGGGCGTGCCGTAGCCGTGCTCCAGCGCCAGCTTGCTCATTTCGTGCATGTCCTGGCGCCAGCCCTGAGTATCGCCGCAGGCCACGATCACTGCTCCCGCTTCCTCCACCTTGGGCTGGCCCATGGCCGCGGCCCGCAGCTTCTTCTTCTGCTCGGGATCGCGCACCACCACGAAGCGCCAGGGCTGCAGGTTGTAGCCGCTGGGCGCCTCCAGTCCGGCCTGCAGGATCTTCTTCAGGTCCTCGTCGTGCACCGGGATGGGCTCGAAGCTGTTGGTCGCCCGCCGCTCCTTGATCACCTGGCTCAGGGACTTCTCGCCGGCTCGTTGTGCCATCGTCAGATCTCCTTTGTGACTCCCGTAGGATGCCGCGGGCGCTCGCCCGGGGACCGGAAACTGGGAACTGGTTAGGGCCGCAGTTCCTTCCCCTGCACCACCGTGCCGTAGCTCCTCCCCGCCGGGTCCACGGCGCGCGCTCCCAGGGCGGCGAAGCCCTGCAGTAGCTCCGGATACTTGGCCGCCAGCGCGTGGATCACCGCCAGGTTGTCGGCGTAGGCCTTCCCCGTGTCGGAGACGTCGGCCACCTGGTAGTCGGCCACCAGATCCAGGCCGGCGGCGGCGTCCTTCTGGTCCGGCACCGGGAACACTTGCGTGATCTTGAAGCTGCGCCCGCCCTCCGCGATCAGCTCGGCCGGCTCCTTGAGCGGCACCCCGGCAGGAGGGACCAGCTTCTGCTGCTCGTCGTCGAACTTGACCAGCTCGGCGGTGGTGAGGAAGGGGAGCGGGCGCAGCAGGTCGCGGGCCAGCCCGTAGTAGAGCCAGGCGTTCAGGGTCTGCCCCTTGGCCTGGAAGGCCCGGCCCTGCTCCCAGAACCACTTGCCGTCGTGCTCGCCCAGGCGGGTGACGGTAAGGTACAGCCCTGCCAGCTTCCACGCTCCCGTCATGGCCGGCTCCTGCTGGAGCACGAAGGCCACCGCGTCCGCGCCGTGCGGGGTGCTCGCGTCCAAGATGACCGCGGCGTAGCGCCCCGCCGGCAGGTTGTTGAGCACGAAGACGACGCTGTCGGGCGTGAGGCCCTCGGGTCCGAAGATGCCGCATAGGAACTCGGCGCGCGCCAGCGTGCCCTGGCCCTGGGCGTCGAGCAGGAAGGAGGAGCGCAGGCTGGGCTGCGCCGCCTGCAGCTCGGCCGCGTGCTCCTTCACCGCGCCCTCTATGCCGCGGAAATCGCCGGCTACGCCGGCAATGGCACTCTGTTGCAGCGCGGCCGTGTTGCCCTGGGCCACGTAGGCGAAGTACTGCCGCGCCGCCTGCTCCAGCCCCTGGCGAGTGGCCGCGTCCATGTCGGATGCGGTGGAGCAGGTCTGGCTCCAGCCCGGCGCCGCCAGCAGCAGTACCAGCGCGGCCCCTGCCGCCCACGGCACCGCCCGTCCCGCGCCGCCTCTGCTCATGCCGATCACCCCACCCTTCTGGATGCCTGCGCCCGCGGGAAGGATGTTTCTCCGCGCGGCTCCCTGACCGGTGCTAGAATCTGCCCAGAGCCTGAAGCCGCGCCCGCTGTCGCGGCCGCTTACCTTCCCAATGGTACGCCTGACAAAGACCGGCCTCGCAGTGCTGCTGGCCTTTCTGTGCCTGGCGGCGCTGCCGGCCGCAGCCTCGCAGAAGCCGCGCTCCCACGCCAAGCCGGGCAAGGTCAAGGTCGAACCTGCCCCGCAACCCGCCGTCCCGCCACCGCCGCCCACGCCCCAGCAGCTTCCTCCCAGCCCGCCTCAGGTCAGCTACCGCGACGGCCTGCTCACCATCCACGCCCAGAACTCGACGTTGGCCGACATCCTGGCGGCGGTGCGCGCCCAGACCGGCGCCACCATCGAGATGCCTGCCCGGGGCGGCAGCGAGCGCGTCTTCTTTGACCAGGGACCGGGCCCGGCCCGTGACGTCCTCGCCGCCCTGCTCCAGGGCTCCGCCTTCGATTACATCCTGCTGGGCTCGCTGGAGCGCCCCGGCGACCTGCAGCGCATCCTGCTTCTGCCCAAGCCCGCCGGCCCCGACACCACCGCGGCCGCCGGCGCGCCTCCCGCCCCGGCGGTGGTGAACCCCAACCCCGACCTGGACGAGAGCAACGAGGAGGGCGTCATCGACGAGAGCTCTCCCGCGCCGGAGCCGGCCGCTCCCGAGCCCGTCCTCCCTACCCCCAGCCCGCAGCCCAAGACCCCGGAGCAGTTGCTGGAAGAACTGCGCCAGCAGCAGCAGCGGCTGCAGCAGCAACAACAGCAGCAGCAACAGCAGCAGAATCCGCCTCCCCAGCCTCCGGACTAAGGAGCTGGCTGGCGGAACCGGGGCCCTGACCGCCAGAACGGCCGCAGAATTGTCGTCCTGAACCAGCGTGAAGGGACCAAGATGGCCGAGCGCAGCGGAGCTCAGTCGCCCGTCTGCTCCGCCGCCCGCGCCGGCTTGGAGGCCCGCCGCGAGTGTACCCGGAAAGCCTGCAGGATGCCCCAGACGACGGCGTATCCCGCCGCGATCCCCAGGGCCAGGGAGAACAGGATGGTCAAGAAGAGCGTGATGGAAGCCGCGAGTGCGTGCACTGGGATCCCCGTGTCCTACTTCTTTTTCTCCGCATTCCAGATGCTCCGCGAGATGGCCCGCCCGCAGAAGGGGCAGAAGTTCATCAGGTAGAGGTTGGGCCGGTCCTCGGGCGAGCGCACCGCGTAATCCGAATCCACTTCGTTCAGGATGCGCCCGCTCATCTGCTGTTTGGGCTGGTTCACGATGGCCTCGCCCTCCACCGCCTCCTTCAGCATCTCGCAGCAGTGTTCAATCATGACTGGCGCCGCGCCTGGCTCCAAGTTCCCGAGGTACATGTCCCTCTTACTGACGACCGGCGGCCGCCAACTGGCGACTATACCCCGCGTTGACCGCCCCGGTGGTTGACCATTAGGATACGGAGTAATGCTGCGCTCGGGCGCTGCCGGAGCCGCTGGGGAACCGGACTTTAACACAGGGAACCACAGTTTTCGATGGCCATCAGCAAGATCTCGGTCCGGGGGGCGCGCCAGCACAACCTCAAGAACATCTCGGTCGAGATCCCGCGCAACGCCCTGACCGTCATCACCGGCCTCTCCGGCTCCGGCAAGTCCTCGCTCGCGTTCGACACCATCTACGCCGAAGGCCAGCGCCGCTACGTCGAGACCCTCTCCGCCTACGCCCGCCAGTTCCTCGACCAGATGGAGCGCCCCGACGTGGACGCCATCGACGGCCTCTCCCCCTCCATCGCCATCGAGCAGAAGACCACCTCGCGCAGCCCCCGCTCCACCGTTGGCACCATCACCGAGATCTACGACTACCTGCGCCTGCTCTACGCCAACGTGGGCCTGCCCCACTGCCCCAAGTGCGGGCGCGCCATCAGCCGGCAGTCGGCGGAGCAGATCGTGGCCCGGGTCATGGCCCTGCGCCCCGAGGACCGGGTCATGATCCTCGCCCCCATCGTGCGCGGCCGCAAGGGCGAGTTCAAGAAGGAACTGGAGAAGCTGGCGCAGCACGGCTTCACCCGCGCCCGCATCGATGGCGAACTGCGCAACCTGGACGAAGACGTCGCCCTCGACAAGCGCAAGAACCACACCATCGACGTCGTCATCGACCGCCTGCTGGTCAAGCCCGGCATCGAGAAGCGCCTGGAGAACTCCGTCGCCATCGCCATGAAGCTGGCCGGAGGCCTGGTGCAGGTGGCCGTGGTCGAGGGCGAGGAGACGCTCTACTCCGCCCGCCTCGCCTGCCCCCAGTGCGGCATCAACGTGCCCGCGCTCGAGCCCCGCAGCTTCTCCTTCAATTCGCTCTACGGCGCCTGCCCCGAATGCCACGGCCTGGGCTCCAAGTACGACTTCGATCCCGCCCGCATCATCGTGGACTGGTCCAAGCCCCTGCTCGACGGCGGCCTGGGCCCCGGCTCCGCCTCCTCCAACCTCATCCACATGCTGGAGATCACCGCCGCCGCCCACGGCTTCGACCTCGCCAAGCCCTTCGAGGAGCTGCCCCGCAAGGTGCAGAACCTCATCCTCTACGGCCCGGAGGAGAAGCAGCCGCGCTCCGGCTTCCAGGGCGTGATCGCCTACCTGCGCCGCAACCTGGAAGAGAGCACCTCGGAGAGCTATCGCGAGTGGCTGCTCCATTACATGTCGGCCACCGAGTGCCCCGCCTGCCACGGCCAGCGCCTCCGCCCCGAGAGCCTGGCGGTCAAGGTGAATGGCATGTCCATCGCCGAGTTCACCGCTCTGCCCGTGGACCGCGCCCTGCCCCTGGTGCGCGAGATCCAGCTCAGCCCTCGCGAGGAGGCCGTCGCCGGGCGCGTGCTGCGGGAGATCGCTGAGCGCCTCGCCTTCCTCGACGCCGTCGGCCTGGGCTACATCTCCCTCGACCGCTCCGCCGCCACCCTTTCCGGAGGCGAGGGCCAGCGCATCCGCCTGGCCACCCAGATCGGCTCGCGCCTGCGCGGCGTGCTCTACGTGCTCGACGAGCCCTCCATCGGCCTGCATCACCGCGACAACAACCGCCTGCTGACCTCGCTCGCCTCCCTGCGCGACCTGGGCAACACCGTGCTGGTGGTCGAACACGACGAGGAGACCATCCGCCGCGCCGACTATGTCATCGATCTCGGTCCCGGCGCCGGACGCCAGGGCGGCTACCTGGTGGCCACCGGTACCCCCGCCGAGATCGCCCGCGCTTCCCAGTCCCTCACCGGCAAGTACATCTCCGGCGAGATGCGCATCGCCGCCCGCCCCGAGCCGCGCCGCGTGAACGGCCACTTCATCAAGGTGCTGGGCGCGCGCGAGAACAACCTCAAGAACCTGGACGTCGAGTTCCCGCTGGGCCTGCTCACCGTGGTCACCGGGGTCTCGGGCTCGGGCAAGTCCACCCTGGTGAACGACATCCTCTACCGCGCCCTGGCGCAGAAGCTCTACCGCTCGCGCGAGGAGCCCGGCGCCCACCGCGGCCTGCTGGGAGTCGAGCATATCGACAAGGTCATCTGCATCGACCAGTCGCCCATCGGGCGCACCCCGCGGTCGAATCCCGCCACCTACACCGGGGTCTTCGCCCACATCCGCGATCTTTATGCCATGCTGCCGGAGTCGCGCGAGCGCGGCTACAAGGCGGGACGCTTCTCCTTCAACGTCGCCGGGGGCCGCTGCGAGGCCTGCCAGGGCGAGGGCCAGCGCCGCATCGAGATGAATTTCCTGCCCGACGTCTACGTGCTCTGCGAGGTCTGCGGCGGCCGCCGCTACAACCATGAGACCCTGGCGGTGAAGTTCAAGGGCTGCTCCATCGCCGACCTGCTCGAGACCACCGCCTCCGACGCCCTCCCCATCCTGGAGAACATCCCCCAGGTGCGCCAGAAGCTGCAGACCCTGGTGGACGTGGGCCTGGGCTACATCCATCTGGGCCAGTCGGCGGTCACGCTCTCCGGCGGCGAGGCCCAGCGCATGAAGCTGGCCAAGGAACTCTCGAAGCGCCAGACCGGCCGCACTCTCTACCTGCTCGACGAGCCCACCACCGGCCTGCACTTCGACGACGTCAAGAAGCTGCTCGACGTGCTGCACCGCCTGACCGACCTGGGCAACTCCATCATCATCATCGAGCACAACCTGGACGTGATCCGCAACGCCGACTGGATCCTCGATCTCGGCCCCGAGGGCGGCGAGGAGGGCGGCCGCGTCGTCTGCCAGGGCCCGCCCGAGCAGGTCGCCAAGTGCAAGAGGTCCTACACCGGCCAGGCTCTGGCCGCGTACTACGGCAGGAGTTAGGAGTTGGGAGTTAGGAGTCAGCAGGTTTCAGATCACCCGATCACCCGATCACCCGATTCGTGTAAAGTCATTGACGTGTCGCTACCGCCGCAGATGGTCCAGCCACCCCTCGAGCCTTCCGCTCCCCCTCCCCATCCCTCCGCTGAGAACCCCCTCTGGAACGGCTGGGACATCGTGCTGCTGCTGGCCGCCGCCTTCTTCCTTCTCTTCTTCGTCGGCGGGATGGTCTTTGGCGTGGCCGCCCATCTCTATGGCGGCTCGGTGACGCCCGCCGAACTCAGCCGTGACCCCAGGGTCCTGGTCCCGGCCCAGGCCCTGAGTTATGTCGCCTTGCTGTTCTTCATGGCCGTGCTGGTGCGGCTGCGCTACCGCGCCCGCTTCTTCCAGACCATCTGCTGGCGCTGGCCCGCCGGCGCCGGCGGGCTCAAGTTCGTGGCCGGCGGGATCCTGCTGGCGGGCGTCATCCAGGCGCTCTCCTACCTCTTCCCCATGCCTCCTTCCCTGCCCATCGACAAGTACTTCCGCGACGCCACCTCCGCCTGGCTGCTGGCCGGCTTCGGCATCCTGGTGGCGCCGCTGGTGGAGGAACTCTTCTACCGAGGCTTTCTCTACCCGGTTCTGGCCCGCCCCCTGGGGACCTTCGGGGCGGTGGTGCTGACCTCCATCCCTTTCGCCCTGATGCACGCCTCACAACTGGCTTCGGCTTGGGCGCCGCTGTTCATGCTCTTCCTGGTCAGCGTGGCCCTCACCCTCACCCGCGCCAAGAGCGGCTCGGTGGCCGCCAGCGTGCTCATGCACATGGCCTACAACACCACTTTGTTCACCATGCTCTTCCTCGCCACCGACCACTTCCGGCACCTGGAAAAAGCGCTCTGACGTCTGACGTCCGACGTCTGACGTCTCTGCCCGTGCTATCGTATTTCTTCCGACCATGCCTGATTCGCGCCACCAGTTGCTCGCCATGCTCGCCCGGCTCTCCTTCCGCCTGGGCGAGTTCAAGCTCTCTTCCGGCGCGACCAGCGACTACTACGTGGACTGCCGTACCACCACCTTGGACGCCGAGGGCGCGCGCCTCACCGGCCGCGTCTTCTCCGACGAGATCCGCCGGCAGGGCTGGAGGCCCGAGGCCATCGGCGGCATGACCCTGGGCGCCGACCCCATCGTGGTCGCCGTCGCCCTGCTCAGCGCCCAGCAGACCCAGACCCGCGCCCCTGCTCGCCCCAAGTCCGTCGACACGGCTGAATTCCTCGTCCACGGCTTCCTGGTGCGCAAGGCGGAGAAGACGCACGGCACCGGCCGCCAGATCGAGGGCTTCCAGCGCCAGGGCGCCAAGGTGGTGGTCGTGGACGACGTCTGCACCACCGGCTCTTCCACCATCCAGGCCATCGAAGCGGCGCGCGCCGCCGGCATGGAGGTCGTCGGCGTGATGTGCCTGGTGGAGCGCGAGGAAGCGGGCGGCCGCGCCGCGGTGGAGAAGGCCGCCGCCCCGGCCAAGTTCATCTCCCTCTTCACCGCCGCCGAGGTGCGCAAGGAACACCTGAAGCAGCCGCCGCAGCCCGCCTTCGCGGTCAGCGCGGTCTGCGAGATCTGCGGCCGCCCCGCCGTCACCAACATGCCCGGCAACCGCTGCGAGGCCCACAGACCTTGACGGCCTACGACCGAGGACCGACGACCGACGACCTATGATCAAGACCGTAGAGTGGACCGAGAACGGCGTGCGCCTCATCGACCAGACCAAGCTGCCCACTGAGGAGACCTACGTCCTCTGCACCACCTACGAAGAGGTGGCCGAGGCCATCCGCAAGATGACGGTGCGGGGCGCGCCCGCCATCGGCGTGGCCGCGGCCATGGGCATCGCTCTGGGCCTGCGCGACGCCGACGGCGACCACGTCGCCGAACTGCGCCGCCGCTTCGACGAGATCTGCGAGACCATGGGCGCCACCCGCCCCACCGCCGTCAACCTCTTCTGGGCCATCCGCCGCATGCAGGAGAAGTTCGAGGCCTCGTCCGAGCTGCCGCCGGCCCAGCTTCGCCAGGCGCTCATCCAGGAAGCCCAGCGTATCTACGTGGAGGACCTGGCGCTCAACGAGGCCTTGGCGCGCCACGGCGCGGCGCTGCTGCCCGCCTCCGGCAGCGTGCTCACCCACTGCAACGCCGGCGCCCTGGCCACCGCCGGCGGCTATGGCACCGCCCTGGGCGTGATCCGCGCCGCCATCGAGAGCGGCAAGAAGCTGCACGTTTACGCCGACGAGACCCGCCCCTTCCTCCAGGGCTCGCGCCTCACCGCCTGGGAGTTGCAGAAGGACGGCATCCCCACCACCGTGATCAGCGACAACATGGCCGGCGCGCTGATGGCCCAGGGTAAGATCGGCGCCGTGGTGGTGGGCGCCGACCGCATCGCCGCCAACGGCGACACCGCCAACAAGATCGGCACCTACAGCGTCGCCGTGCTGGCCAAGGAGCATGGCATCCCCTTCTACGTGGCCGCGCCTTTCTCCTCCATCGATCTCGAGACCCCCGACGGCTCCAAGATCCCCATCGAGCAGCGCGCCGCGCGTGAGGTCACCCACGTGGGAGCGACCCGCATCGCTCCTGAGAACGTGAAGGTGGAGAACCCCGCCTTCGACGTCACCCCGGCCAAGTACATCGCCGCCATCATCACCGAGCGCGGCGTCGCCCGGCCCCCGTTTTCCGACTCGCTGAAGCGTCTGTCGGCGTCACCCTGAGGCGCTTTAGCGCCGAAGGATCTCGCGCGCACCGCCGACGCCCTCAGGGAGTTGCGATCCCAAGCCAGCGAAGGACCCCTATAGCGTTCCAGTTTCGGTGTCCTCGGCCCGCTTGTCCACTTGGTGTAGAATGCCCCCACTTCGAGTGCTCCGAAAAGGACCTGTCAGGAGATTACCCCATGAAGCGCTTGGCCTGTGCCCTGTTGGTGCTGTCGCTCTGCGCCTGGACCGCCGCCCAGCATCACCCCGCGGCCGGCCCGCACCCGGTGACCATGATGACCGGTTACGGAAACCTTCATCATCCCGTCACCACCTCCAGCGCGGAAGCGCAGCAGTTCTTCGACCAGGGCCTGCGCCAGATCTACGCCTTCAACCACGACGAGGCTGCGCGCTCCTTCCAGCACGCCGCCGAACTCGATCCCAGGATGGCCATGGCGTACTGGGGCATCGCCGAGGCCGTGGGTCCCAACTACAACGATCCCGCCGACGTCGACCGCTTCCTGAAGGCGCACAGTGCCATCCAGAAGGCGCAGGAGTTGGCCGCCGGCGCCTCGCCCAGCGAGCGCGCCTACATCGCCGCCATGGCCAAGCGCTTCCCTCCCGTCCCCGGCTCCGACCTGCACCAGGCCGCCGAGGCCTACCACGACGCCATGCGCGAGCTCGTCCGCCAGTTCCCCGATGACCTGGACGCCGCCACCCTCTTCGCCGAGTCCGGCATGAACCTGCATCCCTGGGGCCTGTGGCATCCCGACGGCACCCCGCAGGTCGGCACCGACGAAATCGTCGCCACCCTGGAGTCGGTGCTCAAGCGCGATCCCAATCACATGGGCGCGATCCACTACTACATCCACACCGTCGAGGCCTCGCCGCATCCCGAGCGCGCGCTGGCCTACGCTGACCGCTTGGCGGCGCTGGCGCCCGCCGCCGGACACCTGGTGCACATGCCGGCGCACGTCTACATTCGCACCGGCGACTGGGCCGCCGCCATCGCCACCAACCAGAAGGCCGCTGCCGCCGATCGCGCCTACATCCAGGCCAGCGGGGCGCAGGGCATCTATCCCGCCATGTACTACAGCCACAACCTGCACTTCATCGCCACCTGCGCCAGCATGGACGGCGACTACGCCGAGGCCCGCCAGGCCGCCGACCTGCTCACCGCCCACGTCGGGCCCATGGTCAAGGCCATGCCTCCGCTGGAAGGCTTCATGACCGTGCCGCTCTCCGTGGACATCCGCTTCCACCAGTGGGAGCGCATCCTGGCCTCGCCCGCGCCCGATCCCGCCATGAAGACCACCGTCGTCTTCTGGCACTTCGCCCGTGGCCTGGCCTTCGCCGGCCAGGGCAAGCTGGCCGAGGCCGAGGCCGAACACAGGATCGTGGCCGACGCCCAGGCCGCTGTCCCGCCCGACCTCATCTTCGCCATGCCGGTCAACAACAAGGCCAAGGACATCCTGAAGATCGCGGCCGACGTCCTGGGCGCCAAGATCGCCGTCGCCCGCCACGATCCCGCTGCGGCCGTTCCCCTGCTCCGCGACGCCGTGGCGGTCCAGGATTCGCTCAACTACGGCGAGCCTCCCGATTGGTTCTTCCCCGTCCGCGAATCCCTGGGCGCGGCCCTGCTGCTGCAGGGCGACTCCGCCGCCGCCGAGAAGGTCTTCCGCGAGGACCTGGACCGCAATCCGCGTAACCCGCGCTCCCTGTTCGGCCTGCGCGAGGCCCTCAAGGCCCAGCACCGCGACTACGACGCCCAGTTCGTCGACCGCCAGTTCCAGGCCGCCTGGAAGGGCGCCACGCTCAAGCTGGAAGACCTGACGTAAGCGGAAACGCAAACCGCAAGCTCAAGGAAGGTGCTCGCTGAGCGCCGGGAGGACATGACTTCAGTCATGCCGTTTGCCGGCCCTGCGCAGGATCGCGCCCGAGCGGCCGGACGCGGGCGCGCGGAACCTCGGCGCCATCTTGCTCGTAGAATAGAAGAGAAGACCTGTGGAGGGCTTATGGCGACCTTCCTGCTTTGGCTGATCCTGCTCGTTTTCTGCTGGCCGCTGGCGCTGCTGGCGCTCGTGCTTTATCCCATCGTGTGGGTGCTGCTGTTGCCCTTCCGCCTGCTGGGCATCGTGGTGAAGGGAGTCTTCGAGTTCCTGGAGGCCATCATCCTGCTGCCCGCGCGCGTGCTGGGCGGCCCGCGCCTCTTCCGCGCCTGAATTTGGCTGACGTCTGACGTCCGATGTCTGACGTCTAGCTCTCCATCACCTTCAGCTTCGGACTGACGACCAGGCGCGCCTCCGTCGCCTTCTGCACCTCTTCCGCCGTCAGCCCGGGCGCGACCTCCTCCAGCAGCAGCCCCTCGGGCGTCACCCGGATCCACGCCATCTCGGTGGCGATGGTGTCCACCACCTTCACCCCGGTCAGCGGCAGCGTGCACTTTTTCAGGATCTTGGGCGCGCCCTCGCGCGTGGTGTGCTCCATGGCGATGATCACGCGCCGCGCGCCCGCCACCAGGTCCATGGCCCCGCCCATGCCTTTGACCATCTTGCCCGGGATCATCCAGTTGGCCAGGTTGCCCTGCTCGTCCACCTCCATGGCCCCGAGCACGCTCAGGTCGACGTGCCCGCCGCGGATCATGGCGAACGACTCCGCGCTGGAGAAATACGAGGTGCCGGCGATCTCCGTCACCGTCTCCTTCCCCGCATTGATGAGGTCAGCGTCCTCCTGGCCCTCCAGCGGGTAGGGCCCGAGGCCCAGCATGCCGTTCTCGCTCTGCAGGACCACGTCCATGCCCTGGGGCACCCAGTTGGCCACCAGGGTGGGCATGCCGATGCCGAGGTTGACGTAGTAGCCGTCGCGCAATTCGCGCGCCACCCGCCGCACGATGCGGTCGCGCTTCTCGGTGTCCTTCTGCTTGCCGATATTCGGCGCCATCGCCATGTCAACCCTCGATTACTCAATTACCCGATTACTCAATTGCTCAATTCCCCTACCAGGCCGCTTCCGTCCTGCGAAACTCCGTCACCGCCCGCTCCAGTTCTTCCTGCGAGACGCCGCCCTGCGCGTCCGACTCCTTCTTGTACTTCCAGGCCACCGCCAACAATTCGCCGTAGGCGTCGTTGATGCCGCCCATAGCGTGGTCGTAGGCGGAGGCCATCACCGCGATCTCCGCCGCCAGATCGCCCAGCGTGAATTGTCCTTCTTCGTACATGCGCAGGTAGCGCAACACGCTGGTCCTGACTTCCTCGGCGGTGCTGTCGGGTGCAGGCATGATTTCAGTCGTTGGTC
>Ga0335082_10003860_pt1 | contig 16323 bp, 14 predicted proteins | sample Lox_Sample_41_FD_206718 | JGI IMG/M metagenome (GOLD analysis project Ga0335082, IMG submission 206718) | Soil microbial communities from Loxahatchee National Wildlife Refuge, Florida, United States - Lox_Sample_4.1 | ecosystem: Environmental > Terrestrial > Soil > Wetlands | place: USA...
TACCCGCGCCAAGGACGAGAGCCCGCAGGCCGGCGACCTCTCTCCCCTGCAGAGCACCCGCCTGTGGCAGGGCGAGGCCGAGGAGAACGTGGTGGACAAGCTCGAGCGCGCCGGCCTGGTCGCTCCCCAGGGCGAAGTCGACAAGGTGATGGAGACGGTGGTCAACAACCTGGAGATCACCAACAACCTCGACATCCAGCCGGAGATCCACTGCCGGGTGATGCTGACCGACCCGCTGGAGACCTTCAGTATGGGCCACACCATCGTGGTGAGCCGGGGCCTGTTGGACGTGCTGCCCGACGAGGCCAGCCTGGCCATGGTACTGGCGCGCGAGCTGGCCCACATCACCCTGGGCCACCAGGTGAACACCAAGTACTCCTTCAGCGACCGCACCCAGTTCCCGGACGAGAAGAGCTTCCACGAGTTGCGCCTGCGCCGCACCGAGGCGGAGGAAGAAGCTGCCGACGCCAGGGCGCTGGAGCTGCTGCGCAATTCTCCCTACAAGGACAAGCTGGGCAGCGCCGGCCTGTTCCTGCGGCAATTGGAGGCGCGGGCCGGGGCCATCTCCAACCTGGTCACGCCCCGGCTGGGCAACGGCCTGGTGCACGGCAAGGAGGTGCGCATGGCGCAGCTCGCCAATGCCGCTCCGCAACTCAAGGTCAACCAGCCCGACCAGATCGCCGCCCTGCCCCTGGGCGGGCGCATCAAGGTCGACGGCTGGAGCAACGACGTCTATCTGATGAAGAGCAAGCCGGTTCCGGTGCTTTCGGCGCGCGAGAAGATGCCTTTCGAGGTGACCCCGCTGTGGCCCTATGAGACCCGGCTGGCGGCGGATGCCTCCACCTCCAGCGCCGGCGGCAGCATGAGCCTGGCGGCCGCCGGCCCGGCCGCGGAGTCCTCCGAGAAGGCTCCACCCCCGGCGGGACCTCAACCCAATCCCAAATAGTCTGTTCTTCTCTCTCTGGGCCTACAACGCCTGCGACGCACCTGGTCGCAGGCGTCTTTTTGTCTGGGTGCGGCTGGAGAGAAGGCCGCAGGCCGCAGGCCGCGGCTCCGCTTACTTGATGATGCCCAACTGGGCGACGGCGATGTTGTCGCGGGTGGTGTTCTTGACGGTGTACATCATCTCGTCGGCCTGGCGGATGATCTCGTGGGCGCTCTTGGCGTCCTCGGGATAGGCGGCGATGCCCATGCTGGCGCGCACGTTGATGTTGAGGGAGTCGTCGCGCAGGAACTTGCACTGGCGGAAGACGTCGAGCAGGCGCTTGGCCACCACCTGGGCCGAGTCCTTGGGGGTCTGGGGCAGCAGGATCACGAACTCGTCGCCGCCGTAGCGGAAGGCGTAGTCGATCAGGCGCAAGTGGGTCTTGATCATGTACCCGATCTCGGCCAGCAGCTTGCTTCCCACCAGGTGGCCGTAGGTGTCGTTGACGTGCTTGAAGTGGTCGAGGTCGATGAAGACCACGCTGAACTCGTAGCCGAAGCGGGCGGAGCGGTAGACCTCGGCCTCCAGGGTCTTGTAGAGGTGGCGGGCGTTGTAGAGCCCGGTCACGTCGTCGGTGATGGTGAGTTCCTGGATCTTCTCGACGGCGCGGGCGTTGTCCACGGCGATGGCGGCGTAGTCGCACAGCGCCTGCAGCAGCAGCATGTCGTTGTCGCTGAAGCTCTCGATGACGCAGTTGATGAGCTGGATCACGCCCAGCACCCGGTGCTTGGCGCGCAGCGGGATGCAGATGATGGAGCGCGTCTTCCACTTGGTCATGTCGTCCACGCGCTTGGCGAAGCGCGGGTCGGTGTAGACGTCGGGCACGATGAGGGCCTCGCCGTGCTTGGCCACCCAGCCGGCGATGCCTTCGCCCATCTTCAGGCGCAAGGTCTTCAGAGTGTCGGCGGCGTCGCCCACCGCGATGGCGAAGTAGAGCTCGTCCTTGGCCTCGTCCACCATGAGCAGCGACCAGGTGTCGGGGCGGAAGTATTCCGCCATCTTGTCCATGATGGTCTGCAGGACCGAATCCAGGTTCAACGTCGAGGTCAGCGCCTTGGCGACATCGTGGAAGATGCCCAGTTCCTGCAACTGGCGCTTCTTGTCGGTCGTGACCTCGCTCATGATGAGGAACTCGGACCGGCATCAGGCGGGGGTATGCCGGTGGCGCGTATTATATGCAAGCCCATCCCCCCGGGCAACCGGCCCGGGGGCTGCTGGTGCTGACTAAAGTAACCCGGGCCGGCGGGCAAAGTCGTTGGCGGGCCGCAGCTTGCGGCGCCGCTTCGTTGACAGCCGGCGGGCCCCGCTCCTATGATGGCCGCGGTTTCCTAGCCCCTGAACCCCCGCATCGAGACCCTCCGGCGCCGGGCGAAGCAGGACCGCACCCATGAGTTCGTTTGGCGAAAAGCTGCAGCGCGAGCGCGAGATGCGCGGCGTCACCCTGGAGGAGATCGCCGAGGCCACCAAGATCGGCACCCGCAGCCTCCGCGCCCTGGAGAGCAACGACTTCGACAAGCTTCCCGGCGGCATCTTCAACAAGGGTTTCGTGCGGGCCTACGCCAAGTACCTGGGCATCGATGAAGAGCAGGCGGTGGCCGACTACCTGGCGGCCTCGGGCCAGGCCGACGCGCCCGCCACCGGGCCGCTCCCCGAACTGCCGCCCACGGTGAAGCTGACCGTCCGCCGGCGCCGGCCGTGGGTGGTGGTGGTGGTGGCGGTGCTGCTGCTGGCGGCGGCTGCCTTCCTGGTGTGGCGCGCCTATTTCCAGACGCGCGACGCCAGCGCCGGCGAGCCCGCGCCTCCGCCGGCGCCCGCTGCCGCGAGCGCGAACCAAGCGGCGGCCACGCCCGCCCCCGCTTCGCCTTCGCCCCAGGTCTCACCGCCGGCTGCGGATTCTGCGGCGGCGGCCCAGCCGGAGGCGGCCTCCTCCGCGGCGGGTCCCGCGGCGACCGGGGCGCCCGCTTCCGCCGGCTTCACCCTGGAGGTGCGCGCCCTGCACGACTGCTGGGTCGCGGCCATCGTAGATGGCCAGTCCCAGGGCGACCATCTCATGAGGGCCTCCAGCCGGCAGAGCTTCCAGGCCAGCCGCGAGATCGTGATGACGGTGGGCAACGCCGGCGGCCTGGAGATCTACCTCAATGGCAAGCTGCTTCCGCCCCAGGGCGCCGAGGGCCAGAAGCGCACCCTCACCTTCACCGCCCACGACGCGCGATAAGAGCGGTGGATAGTGGATAGTGGACAGTGCCATACGCTCCGCGGGCGGCCGCTATTCACTATCCACTATTCACTATCCACTGTCCCTATTTCCCCTTTGGGTGCTGTGGATTGCCCAATCCGGGCCTGTTTGCTATGGTAGATGCCTCGATTTGACTCCTGCGGCACCGCCCGAATTCATCCCGCCGTGGCGTTCTGAGTCGTAGAGACACATCACAGGAGGAGCGCAAGTGGCTTCCAAGCGACGCATTCTATTCACTTCGGAATCAGTGACCGAAGGGCATCCCGACAAGATCGCCGACCAGATCTCGGACGCGATCGTGGACGCCTGCCTGGCCGAAGACCCCTACAGCCGGGTGGCCTGCGAGACCCTGCTGACCACCGGCCTGGCCTTCATCGCCGGCGAGATCACCACCAAGGGCTACGTGGACTTCCCCTCCATCGTGCGCGGCACGGTGGGCTCGGTGGGCTACACCGACGCCACCTTCGGCTTCGATTCCCAGACCTGCTCCGTCATCTCCTCCATCCACGAGCAGTCTCCCGACATCGCCCAGGGCGTGGACCCGGGCGGCGCCGGCGACCAGGGCATGATGTTCGGCTACGCCACCAACGAGACCGAGGAGCTGATGCCCACCCCCATCTCGCTGGCTCACAAGCTCACCCACCGGCTGGCGGAGGTGCGCAAGAGCGGCGAACTGGATTTCATCCGCCCCGACGGCAAGAGCCAGGTCACGGTGGAATACGACGAGCACTTCCGCCCCCAGCGCATCGACGCCGTGGTCATCTCCACCCAGCACTCCGAGACCGTGGACAACAAGAAGCTGCGCGGTGCTATCCTGGAGCACGTGATCCAGCATGTGCTGCCCCCCAAGATGCTGGACGCCGATACCAAGTACCACATCAACCCCACCGGGCGCTTCGTGGTGGGCGGCCCCATGGGCGACACCGGGCTGACCGGGCGTAAGATCATCGTCGACACCTACGGGGGCATGGGCCGGCACGGCGGCGGCTGCTTCAGCGGCAAGGACCCGACCAAGGTGGACCGCTCCGCCGCCTACATGGCCCGCCACATCGCCAAGAACATCGTGGCCGCGGGCCTGGCCGAGCGCTGCGAGGTGCAGCTCGCCTACGCCATCGGCGTGGCCGAGCCGGTCAGCGTGTACGTGGAGACCTTCGGCACCGGCAAGCTCCCCGAGCACAAGTACGAGGAGCTGGTGCGCAACAACTTCGAGCTCACGCCGCGGGGCATCATCGAGTCGCTCAAGCTGCGCCGGCCCATCTTCCGCAAGACCGCGGCCTACGGCCACTTCGGGCGCAAGGACCCCGACTTCACCTGGGAGGCCACCGACAAGGTCGCGCGCCTGCGCGCCGAGGCCGGCGCCAAGGCCGAGTCCGCCCCGGTGAGCAAGAGCCACGCCAGCAAATAGCAGGCGGCGGGGGCGCACTCCCTGCGCCCCCCCGACTTCTATCTGGTATCCTGTTGGAACTCCGAAGGGGCAACGTCTCAGGAGTGTTTTCGAACCATCTCCCGAAAAGGTCATCATGAGCACAAAGATCAAGCAGGAAGCTGTCGCGGCGGCGGTAACGTGCGACATCAAGAACGTCGAGCTGGCCGACCAGGGCAAGAAGCGCATCGACTGGGCCAACCAGTCCATGAAGGTGCTGCAGCTCATCCGCAAGGAGTTCATCAAGAACCAGCCCCTGAAGGGGGTGCGCATCGCGGCCTGCCTGCACGTCACCAGCGAGACCGCCAACCTGGCCATCACCCTGCGCGATGGCGGCGCCGAGGTCGCGCTCTGCGCCTCCAACCCGCTCTCCACCCAGGACGACGTGGCCGCCTGCCTGGTCCGCGACTACAACATCCCCGTCTTCGCCATCAAGGGCGAGGACAACGAGACCTACTACCAGCACATCCTGGCGGCGCTCGACCACAAGCCGCACATCACCATGGACGACGGCGCCGACCTGGTCACCACCGTGCTCACCAAGCGCCAGGACGCGGCCGCGGAGATCGTGGGCGGCACCGAGGAGACCACTACCGGGGTGATCCGCCTGCGCGCCATGGCCAAGGAGGGGGTGCTGCGCTATCCCATCATCGCGGTCAACGACGCGTTGACCAAGCACCTGTTCGATAACCGCTACGGCACCGGGCAGTCCACCATCGACGGGGTGGTGCGCTCCACCAACATCCTGCTGGCGGGCTCCAAGTTCGTGGTAGCGGGCTACGGCTGGTGCGGCCGCGGCCTGGCCATGCGCGCCCGCGGCATGGGCGCCGACGTCATCGTCACCGAGGTGGACCCCACCCGCGCCCTGGAAGCGGTGATGGACGGCTTCCGGGTGATGAGCATGCCGGAAGCGGCGCGCCTGGGCGACGTCTTCGTCTCCGTCACCGGCAACAAGAACGTCATCGGCCGGGAGCACTTCGAGGTCATGAAGGAGGGCGCCATCGTGGCCAACTCCGGCCACTTCAACGTGGAGATCGACATCCCGGCGCTGGAGAAGATGTCCTCCTCGAAGCGCACCACCCGCGAGTTCGTGGAGGAATACTCGCTCAAGGACGGGCGCAAGATCAACCTGCTGGGCGAGGGCCGGCTCATCAACCTGGCCGCCGCCGAGGGCCATCCCGCCGCGGTGATGGACATGAGCTTCGCCGACCAGGCGCTCTCCGTCGAGCACCTGGTGAAGAACCACAAGCAGATGGAGAAGAAGGTTTACCCCGTGCCCGAAGATCTGGACAAGCGCGTGGCCAAGCTCAAGCTCGAGTCCATGGGCATCAAGATCGACCGCCTCACCCCCGAGCAGGAAGAGTACCTGGCTTCATGGAGCGAGGGAACGTAGAAGGAGACCAAACGCGAAATAAGGGCCGCCGGACCGGCGGCCCTTATTTTTTCTGATAGTGACAGCCTAGGCAGGTGAGGTGAAGCTGGTCGGCGGGCGGGTGGTTGGCCAGGATGAACTTGGCGCGCTCGGCGTAGGGCGAGGGCTGCACTTCCGCCACGATCCGCTTGAGATACGTGTCCGCCTTGGCCTGGTCGCGGGCGCGATACCATCCGTCGGCCAGCCCCGCCAGCAATTCGCCGCGGGCATGGACCGGGCGCTGCGCGAAGTGATCGTCCAGGCGCAGCGCTTCTTCGTAGTCTGCCAGGCCCTGCTTGAGGGCGGCTTGCGCGCGTTCAGGCGAGGGAATATTGCGGGAGGCCTGCAGCAGCACCGACCCGCGCGGGATCAGGGTGACGATGGAGTGGTCCAGCGCCACCGCCTGGTCCATCTCCTGCTGGCCGCGCCGGCGGAGCTCGGTGCCCTTGGCGGTATCGCCCTCGCGAAACGCCTGGCCGCTGAGCGCGTGCAGTCCCGCCCCGTGCCAGACCAGGGCCTCGGCATTCTTGGGATCCTGGCGTAGCCGCTCCTCGCAGAGCTTCATGGCGCGGTCGAACGCCTCCTGGTCCCCCGCCATGCCGGAGAAGAAATCGTCGCGGACCTGGTTGTCGAAGCGCTCGCCGGCCCTGCCGGGAGAACCGGCTGTGCCCTGGCTCAGCAGACCTTGCCGCAGCAGCAGAACCAACCCCAGAACCATCAACATCGTTCCGCAAGCCATCCTCATGCGGTGACCGAATCGCATAGGCATTCCTCCCCACGTTCTGCTTGGACGTGGCAGCCGCCGATGGGTTAGCCGCCCGGCATCGGTCCAGGGTCCTGTGATAGATTTCTAGTTTGGCCTATGAAAGACCTTGCAGCCTGGGCGTTGAACACCGCGAAGACACGTGGCGCGACCTACGCCGATGCGCGCCTGGTGGACGAGCGCGCGCGCTCCCTGGCCACCAAGAACGGCAAGGTGGGGCACGCCTCCGACGGCGCTTCCCAGGGCTTGGGCGTGCGCGTCATCGTGGACGGCGCCTGGGGCTTCGCCGCCACCGACGCCCTCGACCGCCCCAGCGTGGAAGCCACCGCCGCCCGCGCCGTGGCCATCGCCCGCGCCTCCGCCCAGGTCAAACAGCACGACGTCCGCCTGGCCGGGGAGAAGCCCGCGGTCGCCGACTGGACCACGCCCTACAAGGTCGATCCCTTCAGCACCTCGGTGGAAGACAACCTGGGCCTGCTGCTCAAAGTGGACGCGGAACTGCGCGCCGTCGCCGGCGTCACCCTGGCCGAGGCCAACCTCAACTTCCGCCGCTACGAGCAGTGGTTCTACTCCTCCGAGGGCGCCGACATCCACCAGGTGAAGTTCATCACCGGGGCGGGCTTCGCCGCCTACGCCTTCGCCGGCACCGAGATCCAAAAGCGCTCTTTCCCCAACTCCTTCGGCGGGCAGTACCAGAACAAGGGCTACGAACTGATCGAGGAGTTGGAGCTGGTGGAGAACGCGCGCCGCATCGGGGAGGAGGCGGTGGCGCTGCACTCCGCCGCGCAATGTCCGGAGGGGAGCTTCACCATCATCCTGGACTCCTCGCAACTAGGACTGCAGATCCACGAATCCATCGGCCATCCCATCGAACTGGACCGCGTGCTGGGTATGGAGGCCAACTTTGCCGGCACGTCGTTCCTCACGCTCGACAAGCTGCGCACGCTGCGCTACGGCAGCGAGCTGGTCAACGTAGTGGCCGACGCCACCCTGGCGCACGGCCCCGGCCTGGGCACCTTCGCCTACGACGATGAGGGCGTCCCCGCGCAGTGCACCCCCATCATCACCCGCGGGCGGTTCACCGGTTATTTGTCGTCGCGGGAGACGGCGCACGCCATCGGCGAGCCGCGCTCGGGCGGGACCATGCGCGCCGAGGGCTGGAACCGCCTGCCCATCATCCGCATGACCAACATCAGCATCCTGCCGGGCGAGAAGCCGCTCACCCTGGAGCAGCTCATCGCGGATACGGACGAGGGCATCCTCTTCGAGACCAACCGTTCCTGGTCCATCGACGATAAGCGCTACAACTTCCAGTTCGGCACCGAGATCGGCTGGGAGATCAAGGGCGGGAAGCGCGGCCGCATGCTCAAGAACCCCTCCTATAGCGGCATCACCACCGAGTTCTGGAACTCCATGGACGCCATCTGCTCGCGCGACCAATGGACGCTGTGGGGCACGCCCAACTGCGGCAAGGGCCAGCCCATGCAGACCATGGGCACGGGCCACGGCGCCGCGCCGGCGCGCTTCCGCAATGTCAAGGTCGGCTCCGCGTACAAGGGGCACTGATCCAACACAGAGACACAGAGGCACAGCGAGAGTGTTGACGAAGGAAAAAGCGGCCGAGATCTTCGAGCGAGTGAAGCGTCACTCCTCCGCCGATGAGATCGAGGCGATCGTGTACGGCGGGCACTCGGCCCTCACCCGCTTCGCCAACAACACCATCCACCAGAACGTCGCGGAAGAAGGCTACGTGGTCTCGGTGCGCACGGTGTTCGGCGGACGCACGGCCCGCGCCACCACCAACAAGTTCGACGACGCCAGCCTCCGGCAGGTGGTCCAGGCTTCGGAGGCGCTGGCCAGGGTACAGCAGCCCGATCCCGACCTGCTGCCCATGGCGGAGGCGGCCGCGGCGGCAGGCGCTTCCGGCCCCCGCCGCCACTTCGAAGAAACCGCGGCCCTCACTCCCGAAGACCGCGCTCGCGCCGTCGGCGCCATCGTGGGGGTGGCGCAGAGCAACCGGCTCACCGCCGCCGGCATCTTCTCCTCCTCCGAGAGCTGCGAGGCCATCTTGAACTCGCGCGGGCTGGCCGCCTGGCACACCCAAACCTCCTCGGAGATCTCCGTGACCATGCTGGCCGCCGACTCCTCCGGCTGGCAGAAGGCTAACTCCCCCGACGTGCACAACCTGGACGCGGTGGCCCTGTCCGAGATCGCGGCCCGCAAGGCGCGCGAATCTGCCGGGCCTCAGGAGCTGGCTCCCGGCAAGTACACGGTGGTGCTGGAGCCCGCCGCCGTCCTCGACCTGGTGGGATTCATGTTCTTCGACTTCGGCGGGCTGGCCGTGCTCGACCAGCGCTCCTTCCTCAACAACCGCATGGGCACCAAGCTCTTCGGCTCGAACATCACCGTCTGGGACGACGCCGCCCACCCCCTGCAATCGGGTGCGGCCTTCGATGGCGAGGGGGTGCGCCGGCAGCGCCTCCGCCTGGTGCACCAGGGCGTGATCGAGAACCTGGTCTACGCCCGCTCCAGCGCCGAGAGGATGAAGAAGTCGCCGCTGGCCGGCCAGGTCGGCGAGATCCAGCCCACCGGCCACGGCTTCCCCCTGCCCAACGAGATGGGCGAGGCCCCCATGAACATCGTTTTCGAAGGGGGCCCCGAGGCCTCCCACCAGACGGTGAGTCAGATGGTCGCCTCCACTGGGCGCGGCGTCCTGGTCACCCGCTTGTGGTACATCCGCGAGGTCGACCCCTACGAGAAGATCCTCACCGGCATGACCCGTGACGGCACCTTCCTCATCGAGGACGGCAAGCTCACCCGCGGCCTGCGCAACTTCCGCTTCAACCAGAGCCTGATCGAGATGCTCTCCAAGGTGGAGGCCATGGGCACCCCGGTGCGGGCCAGCGGAGAAGAGTCCTTCGACATGGTGGTGCCGCCCGTGAAGGTGCGCGACTTCAACTTCACCGAGGTGACCCGGTTCTGAGCGGTGTCGGGCACGGCGGCAAGGCCGGGAAGGGCGCCACTCCTCCCCAAGTCAGTCACCAATTTACCCTTTAGTAACTTCCGCCGGGTGACCGTCCGGTATAAGCTTCCCCCATGGTTCGAGCCGGCCAGTTCGCCGAGATGCGCAGCGCGGTCCGCTTTCCCCTGCATCTGCCCATGGCCGTGACCACGGATGCCAGGCCCTTGCCCGCCGAGACCCGCGACATCTCCTCCGGCGGCGTGCTCTTCCAGGTGGACGCCGCCATGCCGGTGGGCTCGCCCATCCAGTTCAGCATCTCCATCCCCGCCGAGGTCCTGGGGACCGGCACCTTGGTGCAGGTGAAGTGCGCCGGCCGCGTGGTGCGCTGCATGGCGGAGGGGGACCACCACACCGTGGCCGCGGTGATCGACGAATATTATTTCGAGCGTCATTTGGGGGTTCCAAGAGTCAATGGCTAACGAATCCGCTAAGACGGCACCCTCGGCCGAGAAGCCGGCCGCGCCGCCCTCTCCCATCAAGGTCATCCTGGCCGACACCCAGGCCATCTTCCGCGTGGGCATCCGCAAGATCTTCGCTCTGGAGGACGACATGCGGGTAGTGGCCCAGGCCGAGACCCTGGGCCAGACCCTGGCCGCCATCAGCAAGTTCCCCTGCGACGTGATCCTGTTCGAGTCGGCCCTCTCCCCCAATCCCGCCGAGGCCGTGACCGAGGTCATGAAGCGCGCCGGCCACGCCCGCATGGTGGTGCTCACCGGCGAGGCCGACGAGGACGACACCGTCGAGTACCTGCGCCGCGGGGTGAAGGGCATCGTCACCCGCTCCATCCCCCCCGACCTGCTGGTCAAGTGCGTGCGCAAGGTGGCCGAGGGCGAGACCTGGCTCGACAACCGCGGCGTCAACTGGGTGGTGGAGGCCTACCGCGCCCAGGCCGCCCAGCTCACCGCCCCGCGCCCCAAGACCCATCTCAGCGACAAGGAGATGCTCATCGTCTCCTGCGTGACCCAGGGGATGAAGAACAAGGAGATCGCCCACGAGGTGGGCACCACCGAGCAGGTGGTCAAGAACTACCTGCGCAAGATCTACGACAAGCTGGGGGTCTCCGACCGCCTGGAACTGGCGCTCTACTGCGTGCACCACCGGCTGCTGCACGGCTCCCGGGTCTCGGCCCACCTGGCCGAGCAAGCGTCCAAGACCGCCACCGCCCTGGCCGGGACGCCTTCCTCCGAGCCCGAGATGTGAGCGCGGGCCCGGCTCTCGCCGGGCCGCACCCCGCTTGTCTCCCGCCCCCGGATTTTGCTATTGTGGCCGCCCTCTGAGGAATGGCCTGGGCCGCCGCTTTCGGGCTCTCCCGCCTTTCGTCCTGCAACCTTGGGAGCACTATGAAAAAGACGGTTTCCATCCGCATCAACGGAAGAGAGTGCCGCGCCGAAGTGGAGCCGCGGCTGCTGCTGGTGCACTTCCTACGTGAAGTGGCCGGGCTGACGGGCACGCACATCGGCTGCGAGACCTCGCTGTGCGGCGCCTGCACCGTGCTGCTCGACGGCCGCGCGGTGAAGTCCTGCACCCTGCTGACGGTGCAGGCCGACGGCCGCGCCGTCACCACCATCGAGGGCCTGGCCGAGGGCGGCCGCCTGCACGCTCTGCAGCAGGGTTTCTGGGAGGAGCACGGCCTGCAGTGCGGCTTCTGCACCCCCGGCATGATCCTCTGCTCCCACGACCTGCTGGAGCGCTCGCCCTCGCCCTCGGAGGCCGAGATCCGCGAGGCCATCGGCGGCAACCTTTGCCGCTGCACCGGCTACCAGCACATCGTCAACGCCGTTCAGTCGGCTTCCCGCAAGCTGGGCAAGCATGGCGGGCAGCATGCCGCCAAGGCAGGGAGGTAGGCCATGGCGCGCGCCAAGTCCAAGACCTCGCCCAAAGCGGCACCGAAAGCGGCTCCCCCCAAGCAGGCCGGATGGGTGGGCAAGCGTCTGCCTCGCAAGGAAGATCCGCGCCTGGTGCAGGGCATCAGCCACTACACCGACGATCTCAAGCTGCCGGGCATGGCGCACTGCGTCTTCGTGCGCTCGCCGCATGCTAACGCCGCCCTCCGCGGCATCCACGCCGACGCCGCCCGCGCCGCCGCCGGCGTGCTGGCGGTCATCACCGCCGGCGACCTGGAGGGCGTGGGCGGTATCCCCTGCGCCGGCGCGCTGCCCGGCCTGAAGATGCCGGCGCATCCTCCCCTGGCCAAGGGCCAGGCCCGCTACGTGGGCGAGCCGGTGGCCGCCGTGGTTGCCGAGACCCTCTACCAGGCCCGCGACGCCGCGGAACTGGTCGAGGTGGACTATGAGCCTCTGCCCGCCGTGGTGGACATGGAGAAGGCGCTGGAAGAGGGCGCCGCCCTGGTCTACCCCGAGTACAAGAGCAACCTGGCCTTCGTGCACCCGCTCAAGAACGGCGACGTCGAAGCCGCCTTCAAGAAGGCCGACGCCACCGTCAAGGAACGCCTGCTCAACCAGCGCCTGGCGCCCATCTCCATGGAGACGCGGGGCGTGCTGGCGGAGTGGCTGCCGGGCGAGGGCCGGCTCACCGTGTGGTCCTCCACCCAGATCCCGCACCTGCTGCGCACCCAGATCGCGCTCATGCTGGGCGTGGCCGAGACCTCGGTGCGCGTCATCACCCCCGAGGTCGGCGGCGGCTTCGGCAGCAAGCTCAACGTCTACGCGGAAGAAGCGGTGGTGCCCTGGCTGGCGCGCAAGCTCGGCCGCCCGGTGAAGTGGGCGGAGGGCCGGCGCGAGAACCTCGCCGTCACCATCCACGGCCGCGACCAGATCGACACCGTGGAGCTGGCCCTCAAGCGCGACGGCACCATCCTGGCGCTGCGCGCCCGCGTGCTCGCCGACCTGGGCGCCTACCACCAGTTGCTCACCCCCATCATCCCCACCCTGACGGCGCTGCTCATGCTGGGCTGCTACAGGATCCCGGCGGTGGACATCGAGATCCGCGGCGTCTTCACCAACAAGATGTCCACCGACGCCTACCGCGGCGCCGGCCGCCCCGAGGCCACCTACATCATCGAGCGCATGGTCGACGTCGCGGCCCGCACGCTCGGCATGGATCCCGCCGAGATCCGCCGCAAGAACTTCCCCAAGCCCAAGGAGTTCCCCTTCCACACCTCCACCGGGATCATCTACGACTCCGCCAACTATCAGAAGAGCCTGGCGCGCGCGCTGGAGATGTCGGAATACGACAAGCTGCGCGCCCGCCAGAAGCAAGGATGGAAGGAAGGGAAGTACTACGGCATCGGGCTCTCCACCTACGTGGAGATCTGCGCCATGGGGCCCTCAAGCGCCATGGCCGCGGGGGGCTGGGAGAGCGGCACGGTGCGCATCGAGCCCACCGGCAAGGTCAACGTGCTGACCGGGGCCTCGCCCCACGGCCAGGGCCAGGAGACCAGCTTCGCGCAGATCGTCGCCGACGAACTGGGCATCTCGCCCCAGGACGTGAACGTGGTGCACGGCGACACCGCCGTCGTCCCTTACGGCATCGGGACCTTCGGCAGCCGCGCCACCGCGGTGGGCGGCACCGCCGTCTTCTACGCCACCCAGAAGATCAAGCAGAAACTGGCGGCGATGGCCGGGCACCTGCTGGGCGCCAAGCCCGCGGCCATGGTCTTCGCCAACGGCCGCATCGGACCCAAGGGGAGCAAGAAGTCGCTCGCCTTCGGCGAGGTGGTGGGCGCGGCCTACACCGCCAAGACCCTGCCGCCGGGCATGGAGCCGGGCATGGAGGCCACGCACTTCTTCGAGCCCTCCAACTTCACCTTCCCCTTCGGCGCGCACGTGATCTCGGTGGAGGTGGATCCCGAGACCGGCGAGATCGCCATCGACAAGTACGTCGCCGTGGACGACTGCGGCAACGTCATCAACCCGCTGCTGGTCGAGGGCCAGGTGCACGGCGGCATCGTGCAGAGCATCGGCCAGGCCTTTCTCGAGGAAGTGATCTACGACGAGAACGGTCAGTTGGTCTCCGGCACGCTGATGAACTACGCCGTGCCCAAGGCGGCGCAGGTGCCGCGCTTCGAATTGGACCGCACCTGCACGCCCTCGCCGGTGAACCCCATGGGGGTGAAGGGCGTGGGCGAGGCCGGCACCATCGGCGCGACCCCGGCGCTGGTCAACGCCGTCTGCGACGCGCTCGCGCCTCTGGGCATCACCAACCTCGACATGCCGCTCAAGCCGGAGCGCGTGTGGCGCGCCATCCGCGACGCCAAGAAGCTGCAGGCGGGCAAGGTGCAGCGCGTCGCTGACGCGGACAGGAGGAACGCATGATCCCGGCATCGTTCGACTACGAAGCTCCGCGTACCCTGGGTGAGGCCCTGGCCCTGCTCGCCGCCCGCGGCGAGGACGCCAAGCTGCTGGCCGGCGGCCACAGCCTGCTGCCCGCCATGAAGCTGCGCCTGGCGCAGCCGCCCGCGCTCATCGACCTGGGACGCATTCCCGGGCTCAGCTACATCCGCGAAGCCCACGAGCGTATCGCCCTGGGCGCCATGACCACGCACGCCGCCGTGGCCGTCTCCGAGCTGCTGCGCCGCAGTTGCCCGCTGCTGGCCGAAGCTGCCGCCGCCATCGGCGACGTCCAGGTGCGCAACCGCGGCACCCTGGGCGGCAGCCTGGCGCACGCCGATCCCGCCGCCGACTATCCCGCCGCCATCCTCGCCCTCGACGCCGAATTGGTCACCATCAGCGAACACGGCGAGCGCGTGATCAAGGCGCGCGACTTCTTCACCGGGATGTTCACGACCGCCCTGCGCCCCGACGAGATCCTCATCGAGGTGCGCGTGCCCAAGACCGGCACTGCCGGCTCGGCCTACAAGAAGTTCCACCACCCGGCTTCGGGCTTTGCGGTGGTGGGTGTGGCCGCGGTGGTGAAGACCAAGGCTGGAAGGATCGAAAGCGCCTCCGTGGGCATCACCGGGGTGGCCGAGCGCGCCTACCGCGCCACCGCGGTCGAGCAGGCGCTGCGCGGGCAGGCGGCTTCCTCCCTGGCCGACGCCGCCGCGCACGCCGCCGACGGTGTCGAGGCCTTGGGCGACCACTTCGCGTCTTCGGAGTACCGCGCCCACCTGGCCGCGGTCTTCACCCGCCGGGCCCTGGAAGAGGCGCGGGCGCGCGCCCGATGAAGATTGAGGGCTCGCACCGGGTGGCGGCCCCGCGCGCGGCCGTCTGGCGCGTGCTCATGGACCCGGCCGCGCTCCAGCGCTCCATCCCCGGCTGCCAGAAGCTGGAAGCCACCGGCCCCCACGCCTACCGCGCCACCATCAAGGCGGGCGTAGGCCCCATCAAGGGCACCTTCAGCGGCGACATGAGCATCGCCGACATCGTCCCGGAAAAGTCTTACATCTTGACCTCGCACACCAAGGCGCCCATGGGCTTCGTAGAAGGGAAGGGAAAGGTGGAACTGGAGGACGCGGGCGAAGAGACGGTCGTCCACTATACCGGCGAGGTGAAGATCGGGGGCATGCTGGCCTCGGTGGGGGAGCGATTGATCGACGCCGCCGCCCGCAAGAACATCAGCGAAGTCTTCGCCAACCTGGCGCGCGAGTGCGCCCAGAGCGCCTGAGCCGCGACTGGGTGCGCGGTCTCTGATAAGCTAATCAAGCTGTCATTTCACTTACCCGGAGGGACCCGTGAAAGGCGATCGCAAGGTCCTGGCCGTCCTGCAAGAGGTACTCAAGGCGGAGCTCACCGCCATCAACCAGTACTTCCTGCACGCCGAGATGTGCGAGAACTGGGGCTACCACCGCCTGGCGGCGCACACCCGCAAGGAGTCCATCGAGGAGATGGGCCACGCCGAGAAGCTGCTGGAGCGCATGCTGCTGCTCGACGGCTCTCCCAACATGAGCGACTACTTCAAGATCAACATCGGGCAGAACGTGGAGCAGCAGTTCAAGAACGACCTGCAGGTGGAATACGAAGCGGTGAAGCGGCTCAACGCCGGCATCGCCGCCTGCGTGGCCGCCGGCGACAACGGCTCCCGCGAACTGCTGGAGAAGATCCTGACCGACGAGGAAGAGCACATCGACTACCTGGAGGCCCAGATCCACGCCGTCGGCGAGATGGGCATCGAGAACTACCTCGCCCAGCAGATGCACGAAGGCAAGGAGTAGCCGCGCGCCCTGCTAGAATAAAGAGCGTTCCTTCCGCAGTTCTCCCAAAGCGCGCCGGAGAGATGGCCGAGTGGCTGAAGGCTGAGCCGTCTTGCGGGCGTGAGCGAGCCGAGCGCAGCGAGGTGAGCGGCAGCCCGCAGGCGAAATCCTGAGGAGCGCAGCGACCGAAGGACCTCTACAATTTGACCCCCGAACGTCACTCCACTGACGTTCCCGCGCGGAGAGATGGCCGAGTGGCTGAAGGCGCACGCTTGGAAAGCGTGTATACGGGAAACCGTATCGTGGGTTCGAATCCCACTCTCTCCGCCATTCAGCCTGGCGGTACTGCTTCTGTGGGCCCGCCCCCTCTAGGGAACCTGCCCTGCCGACTT
>Ga0335082_10003861_pt1 | contig 16320 bp, 12 predicted proteins | sample Lox_Sample_41_FD_206718 | JGI IMG/M metagenome (GOLD analysis project Ga0335082, IMG submission 206718) | Soil microbial communities from Loxahatchee National Wildlife Refuge, Florida, United States - Lox_Sample_4.1 | ecosystem: Environmental > Terrestrial > Soil > Wetlands | place: USA...
GTGTCCCAGCACCAATCCGAGGATGGTGCCGACGAGGCCGAGCCGCGCATAGAGGTAGAACAGCGCCACGGCGATGATGAGGCGCGGCAGTACCAGCGGCGCCAGGATCAGCGAGAGGATCGCGACCTTTCCGAAGAGGCGCTGGCGCACGAGCACGAAGGCCGCGGCGCTGCCCAGCAGTGTCGAGACCACGGCGGTCAATCCCGCGACGATGAAGGAGCGGATCGTGGCGTTCACCCAGTTGCCCGATCCGAGATAGGTCTGATACCAGCGCAGCGAGAACCCCTGCGGCGGGAACTCGATGAAGGTGCCGGAGGTGAACGAGACGGGAATGACGAAGAGAGACGGCAAGCACAGGAATCCCACGATTAACAAGCCGACGATCCACAGGATCATGCGCGAGATGCCCCGATGCGGCCGGTCCGGCCGGACCGGGAAGAGCCGATCCCAGAGGTCGCCGAGCCGGTCGGACAGCCATCCGAGAACGGCGATGAGCCGCTCGCCGAAGAAAGCGCCGGCGCGGGCGATCGCGCTCGAAGCGCCGCGTACCGCGAGCTCCGATGCGCTGGCGCCGCCAGAGAGCGTGGACATGCCGAGGAGCCGGTCATAGAGGTAGAACACGATCCCCGCCGCGACCAAGAGCAGCACCGCGAGCGCGCCGGCGAAGGGGAAGTTCAGCAGCTCCTGAATGACCGCGATGATCACCTGCGAGATCATGGTCTCGCGCCGGCCGCCGAGCAGCGCCGGCGTGATGAAGAAGCCGAGCGCCGTTATGAACACGAGGAGACCCGCCGCCGCGAGCCCCGGCAGCGACAGGCGGAAGTAGATGCGCCAGAAGGATTGGCCGCCGCGCGCGCCAAGGGTCCGCGCGGCCTTCACGAGATTGGTGTCGATGCTCTGCATGACCGAGAGCATCGTCAGGATTGCGAGCGGCAGCATCGCATGGACCATGCCGATCATGACGCCCGTGAAATTGTAGATGAAGCTCACGGGCTCATCGACGATCCCAAGCGACAGCAGCAGCCGGTTCGCCGCGCCGTTCCGGCCCAGCAGGATCATCCAGGCGAAGGTGCGGACGAGGAAGCTCGTCCAGAACGGCATCAGCACGAGGAGCGTCAGGCTGTCGCGCATGCGCGCCGACGAATTCGCGAGGAGATAGGCCACGGGATATCCCGCGAGCATCGCAAGTCCGGTGGTCCAGCCCGCGATCTCGAAGGTGATGATCAGGGTCTGCAGATAGACCGGCGTCGTCGCGATGCGCGCGTAATTCGCCAGCGAGAAATGCCCGGCGGAATCGAAGAAGCTCAGGATCAGGATCTGAGCCACCGGATAGATGAAGATCCCGATCACGAAGAAGAGAAGGGGGTAGATCGGCCAAGCCCTGGCCCAGGCCGACTGGCTGAGCGGCGGAGCCGCCGCAACTGATGCGGCGCCGCTCACGTCCGGGCCTCACGCTGCGGCAAAACCAGCGCGTGCTCCGCGCTCCAGCCGAGGCGGACGGTATCGCCGAGCTGCGGTTCCTTCCGGGCGCCGGTACTGAGCTGCTTTGCCGAAAGGACGGGGCCGTCCGGCAGCGCCACGAAATACCGGGTGACGCCGCCGGCGAAGACCGTCTCCTTGAGCGTGCCGCTCGCGACGTTCTCGGCGGGCTCGTCCTCGCTCAGCACGCGCAGCCTCTCGGGGCGGATGATGACCTTGACGGCGTCGCCCGGCATCGCCGTGCCGTCGCCGCGGCCGCGCAGAACCATGTCCCCGGGGCCGGCGAGCGTCACGGTCTCGCCGGCCAGCCGCACGGTCGCATCGAGAATGTTGGATTCTCCGAGGAACTGCGCGACGAAGACGCTCTTCGGCCGGAAGTAGAGCTCCTGGGGCGTTCCGATCTGCTCGATCCTGCCGTTGTTCATGAGGCAGATGCGGTCGGACATCGCCATCGCCTCCTCCTGGTCGTGGGTGACGTAGAGGACGGTGATGCCGAGCCGCCCGTGCAACTCCTTGATCTCGAGCTGCATCTGATCCCGCAGCTGGCGATCGAGCGCGCCGAGCGGCTCGTCCATCAGGATGATCGAGGGGCGATAGACGATGCAGCGCGCGAGCGCAATGCGCTGCTGCTGGCCGCCGGAGAGTTCGCGCGGCAGGCGGCCTGCGACGTGCGGCAGCCGCACGATCTCGAGAACGCGCTTTACCTCCTCCTCGATTCGCGCGGGCGCCATGCGCCGCATCTGCAGCGGAAAGGCGATGTTCTCGCGCACCGTCAGGTGCGGGAAGAGCGCGTAATTCTGGAAGACGATGCCGATGTCGCGCTTGTTGGGTGGCGCATAGGTCGCGAGCTTGCCGTCGATCCAGACCTCGCCGCTGCTGGGCGGGACGAGGCCCGCCACCATCATGAGAAGCGTGGTCTTGCCCGAGCCCGAGGGGCCGAGCAAGGTCAGGAACTCGCCCTCGCTCAGCTCCAGCGTCGCATCCGCGAGCGCCGTCACCGCGCCGTAGTGCTTGGTCGCGCCGCGGATCGAGAGCTTCGTCCTTGCCGCCGTCACCGTCCCGCCCCCAGCTCGCAAAATTGAGACGACGCGGCCCTGGGGCCGCGTCGCTCAATCAACAGGCGGCGGCTAGGCCAGCAGCCAGGCGTCGAACCGCTCGATCGCCTTCGCCTTGTTGGTTCCCCACCACTCCGTATTGGACTGCATCATGAGCTTGATGTTGTCCGGCGCGGTCGGCAGGTACTTCGCCTTATCCTTCGGGATGTAATCGTAGGCCTTCGGATTGGTCGGCCCATAGGGAAGCGCAGAGGCAAACACGGCTTGACGCTGCGCATTGGCGCAGAAGCTGACGAACTTCTTGCCGATCTCTGCCTTGGGACCGCCTCTCGGGACCACCCACCCTTCGAGCCCGTAGAGGCCCTGGTTCCAGGTGATCTCGACGGGCTTGCCGGCGTCGATCACGACTTGAGCGCGCCCGTTCCAGGTCACCATCATGTCGACTTCGCCGCTCTGCAGCATCTCCGTGGTCTGCGCGCCGCCCGTCCACCAGACCGCGACGTGCTTCTTGATCTGATCGAGCTTCTTGAAGGCGCGATCCATGTCGATTGGATAGATCTTGTCCTTCGGCACGCCGTCGGCGAGCAAGGCCACCTCGAGCATGTCGATGGGGTGCTTGTGCATGGCGCGCCGGCCCGGGAATTTCTCGACGTTCCAGAAATCGGCCCAGCTCTGCGGTCCGTTCTTGCCGTACTTGTCGGTGCGCCAGGCGATGATTGTGGCGTAGATGTCGCTGCCGAGCCAGCCGGGCTTGCGCGCCTCCGGCATGATCTGCTTCATGTCCTCGCTGCTCCAGTCGAGGGGCTCGAGCAGGTTTTGCGGCGCGAGCTCGAAGACATCGGCGTCCGTCGCGATGACGACGTCCCAGGTGTAGGTCTTGGTCTCGACGTTGGCCTTGATCTCGACGCTGGGATAGTGCTGGCGTGCGATGTGATTAACGCTGATGCCGGTTTCCTTCTCGAACGGCTTGACGAAGGCCGCATCCGCAGCCGGCGACCAGACGCCGCCGGGATCGGCGACGGTGATGGTCTCGGCGGCGAAGGCGCGGAAGGGCAGCGAGGAAGCCGCCAGCGCCGCAGCGCCCGCCGCACCGCCCTTGAGAAGATCACGCCGTCCAAGCGAGTAGCGGGACGGGTCTTTCAAGAGATTTGGGTCGATCATTGGAATACCTCCCTGATTTGTCTCGAGGGGAGGGCGGACGTCGCGACGATGTCCGCCCGTTTCGTCCCTGGCGCGGCGGCCGAGCGAACCGCTGCGGTGCCCAATGTGCGCGGCCCGAAAGGGCCTGCCGGAATGGAAGTATGATCCGCGCGCGATGCCATATCCAGCGCATAAGTTGCGCGCCGTTGCTGGTGCGTTTCCAGCCGGCGGAGAATTCGGTAGGCTCGATCGAGCCTCGACCCCATAGAGCCGGGAGTTCCACGCATGAGCGAGCCGTCCCTGGCGGACCGCACGAACCGAGCCGAGACGATCCAGGCGCGGATCGACCTCGCCGCCGCTTTCCGTTGCGCCGCGCGCCTCAACATGCACGAGGGCGTGTGCAATCATTTCTCGATGATGCTTCCGGGGCGGCGGTTCCTGATAAACCCCAAGGGAACCCACTTCGAGCGCATGACCGCGAGCGGTCTCATCGTCATCGACGAGAACGGCAGGACGCTCGAGGGCACCGGCAGGCCGCCGATGACGGGCTATCACATTCACACGCGCATCCACCTCAAGCATCCCTCGGCTTCCGTCGTCCTCCATCTTCATGCACCCTACTCGACGGCGATCACCGCGATCCGCGGAGGGCGGGTCGAGATGGTGCATCAGAACTCCGCCCGCTTCTTCGGCGAGATCGCCTACGACGACCACTTCAACGGCATTGCCGTCCGCACCGACGAGGGCGACCGCATGGCGGACGCGATGGGCGGCAAGCGGATCCTGTTCCTCGCGAATCACGGCGTGATCGTCGTCGGCCGCACGGTGGCGCAGGCCTTCGACGACTTCTACTACCTCGAGCGCGCCTGCCAGGTGCAGCTACTGGCGATGCAATCGGGTGAGCCCCTCAACGTGATGTCCGAGGAGATGGCGCGCGAGACGCACGAGCAGTTCGGCGGGGTGACTGCGAATGCCGACTTCCACTTCAACGCCATGAAGGAAATCCTCGACGCGGAAGCGCCGTCCTACGCGTCGTGATCCAATGAGCGAAGCGCGGGAAGCTCCGGTCATCGTCGTCGGCGCGGGGATCGTCGGGATCTGCTGCGCGCTCTATCTCCAGCGCGACGGGCGGCGCGTCACGCTGATGGACCCTCGCGAGCCCGGCGAGGCCTGCAGCTTCGGCAACGCCGGCCTACTCGCAACCGGCGGCGTGGCGCCGGAGGCCATGCCGGGCATCCTGCGCAGCGTCCCGGGCATGCTCATGAATCCCCTGGGCCCGCTCGCGATCCGCTGGAGCTATCTCCCGCGAATCGCGCCGTGGCTCGTGCGCTACGCGCTCAGCAGCCGTCCGCGTCGCGTCGAGGAGATCTCGCTGGCGCTCGCGGCGCTTGCGGGACAGGTACTGCCGGCATACGAGCCCTTGCTTCGGAGCGCGGGTACCTCCGACATCGTCCGCCGCAGCGGCTGGCTGCATCTCTACGAGTCCGAGGCGGCCTTTCAAGCGTCGCTTCCGGCGCACGCGCTGCGTCGGCGCCGCGGCATACGCGTCGAGGAGCTCCGGCCGGAGGAGATCCGTCAGCTCGAGCCCGATCTCGCGCCCATCTTCGCGCGCGGCGCGTTCTTCCCGGACTACGCGCACACCGTGAATCCGAAGCGGCTCGTCGACGTGCTCGCCGCGGATTTCGCGAGGAACGGCGGCACGATCCTGCGCGACTCCGTCCGCGGCTTCAGGATCGATGCGCAGGGGCCGAGGGCGGTCGTCGGCGACGCCGGCGAGCGGCCGGCATCGCAAATCGTCATCGCCGCGGGCGCATGGTCGCGGCCGCTCGCGGCCGAGCTCGGCAGCCGTCTCCCGCTCGACACCGAGCGGGGGTATCACGTCATGCTGCCTAATCCGGGAATTGCCGTGCGGCATCCGCTCGCCTCGACGGAAGGCGGCTTCGCGATCACGCCGATGGAGCATGGGCTACGCATCGCCGGCACCGTAGAGCTCGGCGGCCTGAGGGCGCCGCCCAATCCCAAGCGAGCGGCCGCGATGCTCACGCGCACCCAGCGCATGCTGCCGGGCCTGCGGACCGAAGGGAGGAGCGATTGGATGGGGTTTCGGCCCTCGCTTCCGGACTCGCTACCGGCGGTCGGCCGCTCGCCGCGCTTCCGAAACGTCTATTTCGCCTTCGGACACGCGCATCGCGGGCTTTCCTTCGCCGCGATCACCGGAAGGCTCATCGCGGATCTGATGGCCGGCAGGACGCCGGTAATCGATCCGACGCCCTATCGTGCCGACCGGTTCTGACGCTCCGCTTCATCAGCTCGGCAATCGGATTCCGAGACCGCGCCGCAGCGCCGCTTCATAGACGACCCGCGCCGCCGCGAAATCGGCGAGCGCGTCGCCCGCGAAGACGAAGAACGCCCGCTCCCGCGGGTTGCGGCGGCCCGGAACCTTCCCGCTCACGAGTTCCGCAAGATCGGCATGGAAGGGGCCGGATGTGACGAGCTTGCCCTCGCGGCCCAGCGCCTCGCTCTGGCTGCGGTCGTCGGTTGCGACGATGTCGAGGCGCGCGATCGGCTCAGGCTTCCAGGTGCGTCCGAGATCGACGGCGCTCACGAAGGCCCCCGGCGCGATCCAATCGGGATCGAGAAACGGTGCGAATCCCGGTGCTGCAGGAACCGTCGTGACGACGACGTCGAGACCCGCCACCGCGGCACGGGGATCGCGCGTCATCTCCGCCTCCATTCCCGCCGCTCGCGCCTCCGCGGCGATGGCAGCCGCGCTCCCCTCGCTGCGGCTGAATGCGACGGCGCGGCGAAGGCGAGGCAGCACCCTGCGGAGCGCCGCGAGGTGGCTCCGCGCCTGCACGCCGCAGCCGACGAAGCCGATCGCCGCGGCATCCGGACGCGCCAGGCGTCGAGCGGCGATCGCGGTCACGGCGGCCGTCCGCACGGCCGTGATCCAGCGTCCGTCCATGATCGCGAGGATGGCGCCGGTTGCGGCGTCCGAGAGAACCACCAGCGCGGAAATGGATGGCGTACCCCCTGCGCCGGTCTCAGGTATGACTCCGACCCATTTCAGGGCGGCGAGCGACACGTCGGGGCGAGCGACCGGCATGGCGTGGAATGCGTGGCCGGGCGCGATCGTCACGGCGGCCTTCGGCACGCTCCGAACGCTTCCGCGCGCTCTCGCCGCGTAGGCGTCGGCGCAGGCCTCTCGAATGTCGTCGATGGACACTCCGGCCTCCGCAACCGCGCTCTCGGAGAGATAGAGCAGCTCTCTGGCCATTCCGGGATCGTTGCACGATTCCGCATGCGGTGGCGAGGCCTGGCCCGGCCGCTCGCTCGAGCGAGGCGGGAACCTGCAAGCCGGAGTTCACCTGCGCCGCTCGCTTGATAGAATGCGGTCCAGAGGCAGCCACGGGCGCGGTCCGGGCCAGCTCGGGAGGGAAGCGTGAGGTCGACACTCTTCGCTGCGGATTACAAAGACCTGCCCTATTGGTGGGAGGGTGCGCCGCGCCCTCCGCTTCCGCAGGGCCCGCCGCCGGCGGCCGCGGACGTCGTCATCGTTGGCTCCGGCTATACAGGTCTCGCCGCCGCGCTGCCTCTCGCGCGCGCGGGCCGGTCGACGGTGATACTCGAGGCGGAGGAAGTCGGCTGGGGCTGCAGCACGCGCAACGGCGGTCAGGTCAGCACGAGCATCAAACCCCTTTTTGACGATCTGGCACCCCTCCATGGCGAGGAGCCGGCCTTCGCTATCGTGAAGGAGGGGCAGAACGCGCTCGCCTTCATCGACGAGCTCATTCGCAAAGAGGCCATCGACTGCAACTGGGAGCGCGTCGGCCGCTTCGTCGGCGCGCACAATTCGACGCAGTACGAGGCATTGGGCAAGAAGATCGCCAAGCAGCGGAAGGGGCTCGAGGTCGAGGCCCATCTGGTGCCGCGCGCGGAGCAGCGCGGCGAGATCGGCACGGACGCCTATTACGGCGGCGTCGTCTATCCCGCGCACGGTGCGCTCGACCCTGCCCGATATCATCAAGGTCTCCTCGAACGCGCACTGGCGGCGGGCGTGAGGGTCGTGCCGCGCTGTCCGGTCCGCGCGATCGAGCGCGACGGCAAGAGCCTCGCCGTCTCCACCCCGCAAGGTCGGATCGTCGCGCGTGACGTGATCGTCGCGACCAACGGCTACACCGGCGCCGTGACGCCGCAGCTGCGCCGACGCGTCATACCCATCGGCAGCTACATCATCGCGACCGAGCCGCTCGATCCCGCGCTCGCCCAGCGCCTCATCCCGAAGGCGCGGGTGATCTCCGACACGCGGCGCATCGTGGTCTATTACCGTCTCTCGCCGGACCGCCGCCGCATCGTGTTCGGGGGCCGCGTGGCGCTCATGGAGACGGACCCGAGCGTCACCGCGCCGCGCCTTCACGCGGAGATGACGAAGATCTTTCCGGAGCTCAGGGACGCCCGGATCACCCACTCTTGGGCTGGCTTCGTCGCCTACACTTTCGACACCATGCCGCATATCGGAAGGTGGGTGGACGGCGTCCACTACGCGATGGGCTATTGCGGCTCCGGCGTCTCGCTCGCCACGTATTTCGGCACGCGCATCGGCCAACAGGTGCTCGGCCTCGAGGAGGGGCGCACCGCGCTCGACGGGTTGGCCTTTCCGACAAGGCCCTTCTACACCGGCGTTCCCTGGTTCCTCGCGCCGAGCCTGATGTGGTACCGGCTCCGCGATCGGATCAATCTCTAGCCCAGCATCGAAGGGCCCCCGCTCAGAGTGCCTCGCCGGCGCCTGCGCCGGAGGCCGGGGTCGGAATCCACCATTCCTGCCCCCGCACCGTCTCGATGTATTCGGGCCAACGCAGGTCGACCGGCGCGTGGAAATCGCGCGGGAGCAGCGGGCCCACCCATTTGGAGCCGCCGATCCCGCCGCCCGTCCGCTCCTTGAACTCGTCCTGCGCGCGCTGCAGCGCCTCCGGCGCGGTGAGCAGGTCGGTCAAGGTTCCCGCGATCGTCTTCGCGCCGAGGAAGATGCCGGGATCGATCGCGGCCGGCAGGCCGCCCAGCGCATTGTTCACCCAAGCCGGATACTCGTAGCCCTCGTTCGGCGGCCTGAGCCGCGGGCGCATGGTCAGGAGCCGGACCGTCGGCGCGTGCCAGGTATAGTCGACGTAATCGTCGGACGTGTAATTCTGCTGCCACGCGGGCAATGCCCGGCGCAGATAGGTCTCGTATTCCTGCGGCGGCATCAGCCGCTCGCTGTCCTCGAGAAACGGGTTCTGCATGGGCTCGAGCCCGAGGTTTGCCTGTATTTTGCGGCCGAACTTGCGGGCTTCCTCGCTGAATTTCGGCGCTCCCGCGAGCTTCATGTTCTCGAAGGTAAGTTCCGACATCGCGTGATTGGTGAGACCGACGCGGGTCTTCGTGACCCAGCGCACCGAGGCCCGGCATCCCGTCGTCGCGGCCGATTGGCGCGCGTTGTTGGCGAGCACGTTGTAGATCTGCTGCTGGATCCCCAGCATCGGCGAGCGCCAGGCGTATTGGATCTGGCTGAAGCGCGGCGGCAGATTGTCCGAGGTGGCATCGCCGCCGACGAGCACGAACTCGTTGAGCGTCCAGGTCCCCGTGTGCGGGAACATCGCCTCCTTCGTGTACTTGGTCATGGTGTACATGAGGCAGAGCGCGTCGATCGCGCCCGGACACCGCGCGGCCGTGTGCGAGGTATGACGGGTCGGGACCAGGCTCTTGTCGATCCACTTCTCGGGCTCCAGCGTCTCGAAGGTGAAGACGACGCTCCAGTAGGAGCCGCACTGCGTGTCCCAGATCGCGGTGTTCGTGAAGTGCGGGTGATAGGAAATGAAGGCGTCCGCCCCGTCGAAATATCCCTTGGCGGCGTGCACCGGCTTCGAGCCGCAGACTTTCTCCGCGGGCTCGCCGAAGAATTTCAAGGTGCCCTTGATGCCGAATTTCTCCATCGCCGCCTTCGCCGCGAGGACGCCCGCGAGCGCCGTGGTGCCGAGCGCGGAATGCGGATCGGTATGCCCCGCGGCCCAGGGATGCAGGCCGGCGCGGGGCGCCTGATAGGGAACGACCTGCTGCGAATTGCCGGGAACCGCGTCGTACTCGGCGTAGCTTCCGAGCACGGGACCGCCCTTGCCCCAGCTCGCCGCGAAGGCCGTGGGCATGCCGCCGGACCCTTCCTCCACGTCGAAGCCTTCGGCGCGAAGGAGCTCGCAATATGCCTTCGCGGACTTGTATTCGCGCCAGGCCGGCTCGGCGAAATTCCAGATCTTCAAATGCCAGTCCGAGAACCGCCGCCTCCGCTCGTCGAGCCATTCCAGAGCGAATTGCTTTTGCTTCGAGAGTCCGGGCATTGGGTTTGCCTCCTTAGTCTAGGGCCGCAGCATCGCCATCACGTGCAGACCGTGTATTCCGGCTTGAGCCTGCTCAGCGCCTCGCAGCCGGTCTCGGTAATCACGACCGTGTGGCCGAGAGACATCGCGAGATTCCTCGGCGCGTCGACCAGGATCGCGTGCAGGAACAGGACCATTCCCGGACGCGCGATGGTGGGATTGCCGGAATAGATCATCGGCGGCACGTCCATCCAGGAGGGCCGGAAGGTGGCGCCCAGCGAGTAGCCGCAGGCCGCGAGCCGTGCGTCGCCGAATCCCGCGGCATCGAAGACGCGGCGGTGTGCGTCGTCGATCTCGCCGAGCGGACGGCCGGGCCGCGCCGCTGCCGTCATCGCCGCCAGAGCGTCGCGCGTCGCCTCGAACATCGAGCGCTGATGCGGGTTCGGCTTGCCGATCGCCGCCGTCCGCATCAGGCAGGCGCAGTAATGCCGATAGCTCGCCGCGAACTCCATCGTGATCTGATCGACGGGATCGAGGCGCCGGAACCCGGTCGCGGCGCGGACCAGAAGCGCGCGGTCTCCCGAGCCCAGCACCGGTCCCGAGGGGGGCATGTCGCCCCCGCCTTCGAGGATCGCCGAAAGGCCCGCGGCGGCGATCGATCCCTCGAAAGCGCCGGGACGCGCCGCCACGAGCATGGCGGTGAGCGCATCGTCGGCGAGGCCGGCGGCCTTCCGCACATAGGCGATCTCCGCCGGCGACTTCGCGACCCTGAGGCCCCGCACGAGATTCGAGGCGTCGGTAAGCTCGCACCAGCCGGCGAAGCGACGCCGGACGCGCTCGTGATTCATGCCGGTGAGGCCGAAGGTGTTGAGCTCGATGCCGATGCGGCTGCCGCGAAGGCCTTTTTCCGCCAGGATCGCCTGCAGGTCGGCGGTCGGGTCCGCTCCTTCCGTGTCGTACCAGATGCGGATGTCCTCGATGATCGAGGTGCGTCGCGCCTGCTCCCGGTCCGGAAGCCGGGTGAGGAGCGTTATCGGCGTGTCGCCCGTCGTCAGCACCGCACACTGAAAGAAGACGAAGCCGCTGGTGTCGAATCCCGTGAGGTAATAGTGGCTCTCCTGCGCGAAGATCAGCAGGGCCGCCAGGTCCGCCTCGCGGAGCGCCGCGCGAGCGCGTGCGATCCGCGCCTCGAACTCGGGCCTCTCGAAATGCAGGGCCATCGTCGCCGGCACCTTCCTCCAACTGTCGGATTGGCGGTGCCCGCCCGCGCCGGGCGGTGCGCCGCCAATTCCGCTCGCGGGGCCGCTATTGCAGCAGCCAGCTCGACCACTTCTCGATCACCTTGTCGCGGTTGTCGGACCACCACTGGGAATTGTAGACGAACATCTCCTTCTTGATCGCGGGCGCGGTCGGCAGGACCTTGAGCCTTTCGGCCGGCAGGATCTCGGCCGCCGCGTTGTTCACGAAGCCATAGGGGATCAGCATCGAGAGCCGGGCCTGCGGCACGGCCATGGTGATGAACGCCGTGAACTTCATGGCGTTGACGCGGTTCGCCGCGCCCTTCGGAACGGCCCAGGCGTCGGTGCGAAGCGCGCCTTGCCGCCAGCCCACCTCGACCGGTGCGCCGTTGGCCTGGATCGCGGCGATGCGGCCGTTCCACGCCACGCCCATCACGGCCTCCTTGTCGTTGAGCATCTGCGCCGGCACCGCACCCGCTTCCCACCACTTCACGACGGCCGGCTTGATCTTGGCGAGGCTCGCATAGGCCTTGTCGATGTCCATGGGATAGATGCTGTCCATCGAGCCGCCGGCCGCGAGCACCGCGGCCTCGAGGAACGGCGTGAGGCCGCCGGAGCCCGCAGGCATCGTGCGGGGCCCTGGAAACTTCTTCGTGTCCCAGAAGTCGGCCCAGCTATTCGGCTTCGCGTCCTTGAAGACGTCGGTGCGATAGGCGTAAGTCTGCGCGTAGGGCAGCATGTCCAGCGAGTATTTGTACTGGAACGCCTTGTCGATATTGCCGGTATCGACGAGGCTGTAGTCGATCTCCTCCCAGTAGTCGCCTTTCTTCGTGAGATTGATGACGCCGGCCCGGTCGAACTCGCCGACGTCGTATTCGACGTTCTTCGTGTCCACCATCGCCTTGAGCTTGACGGGGTCGGGTCCCTGGGATTCGACGACCTTGATCCCCGAGAGCCGCTCGAAGGGCTCGAAGTAGGCCTTGCGCTGTGCGTCCTGGAAGGCGCCGCCATAGGAGCAGACCCTGACCGAGCCGCTCCCTTTGAGCTTCTCGGGGATCGACGTGATCTCCGGCAATGCCGGCGCGTCCGCGGCCAGAGCGAGCGGCGGCCCGATCATCCGGCTGAAGGCGGATGCCGCCGCGGCGCCGAGCCCCAAGCGGGCCGTCAGACGCATGAAATTCCGCCGCGTGTAGTACGCCGCATGCGGCGATTGCTGGGAAACCGTGAACAGAAACTCGAGAAGCTCTCGATCGTCGCGCATCGGACGTTCCCTCCTCTGATTTCTTGCGTGGTCCCGAATCCGGCGCACGGCCGTCACCGATGGCGCGGCCCGCCGTCTTCCATCAAATCACAGGCGTCTCCCCCGGCAAAGCCTCTCGCCCCGTCAGGGCAGTGGAGGAGCGCAGCCGCTCCGACCGGCGCCGGAGCAGCTCCGCGCTCAGGAATACAAGCCCCGTCAGCACGACGAGGATCGTCGACACCGCGGCGATGGTGGGATCGATCTCGAACCGGATGCTCTCCCACATCTTCCTCGGCAGCGTCACGGCCGTGCTGCCGGAAACGAAGAGCGCGACCACGAGCTCGTCGAAGGAGCTGATGAAGGCGAAGAGCGCGCCCGCCAATACGCCGGGGCGAATGATCGGAAACGTCACCTGCCAGAAAGTCCGCCAGGGCGTCGCGCCCAGATTCATGGCCGCTTGCTCCAGACGCTCGTCGAAGCCCTGAAGCGCCGCGGAGACGTTGATGACGACGAAGGGGACCGCGAGACAGGTGTGCGCGATGACGAGGCCGAAGGGATTCCCGACGAGACCCAGCCGCGCGTAGAAGAAGTAGATCCCGATCGCCAGCACGATCACGGGCGCGATCAGCGGCGAGACGATGAAGCCCACGAGCAGGTTCTTGCCGGGGAAGCGCGAGCGTACGAGCGCGATCGCGGCGGGAGCCCCCAGCATCGTCGCGAGGCACATCACGGCGCCACCGATCCAGATGCTGAGATAGGCCGCGTCGAGCCAATCGGACCGGCCGAAGAAGTTCCGATACCACTGAAGGCCGAAACCGGGCGGCGGGAAGCTGAGATAGGTCCCCGACGAGAACGATAGCGGAATTACGATCAGGATCGGAAAGACGAGGTAGAGAAAGACGAGGCCGGCGGCGATGGCCAGACCCCGGCTGATCCCTCCGCGACGGGCGCGCTTTGCCGTCATCGGCGCCGCACATTCGTCATTGTCGCGCACGTCCGATCGCCTCCTCGATGCCGAGCCGCTTGGCGAAGCCAAGGAAGACCAGCAGCGCCGCCGCAAGCAGGAGCGCCGCGAGAGCCGATGCGAAGGGCCAATTGAAGAGCTCGACCTGCTGCTGAATCAGGACCGCGATCATCAGATCCTTCGGTCCTCCCACCAGGGCGGGCGTAATGAAGAATCCGAGCGAGAGAATGAAGACGAGGAGGCACCCCGCGGATATTCCCGGCAGCGATAGCGGCAGCACGACCTGCCGGAACACCGCGATCGGCCGCGCGCCCAATCCTTCGGCCGCGCGGAGCAGGTTCCCGTCGATGCCGCGGATCGCGCTGTAGAGCGGCAGGATCATGAAGGGCAGCAGGATGTGGACCATCGCGACGTAGACCGCGAAGGTGGTGTTGAGCAGCCGGATCGGCTCGTCGATCGCGCCGAGCCATTGGAGGAGCTGGTTGACGATGCCTTGGCGGCCCAAAAGCACCATCCACGCGTAAGTGCGCACGAGAATGCTGGTCCAGAAGGGCAGCAGCACCAGCATCATCAGAAGGTTCGACTTGGCCTTGTCCATCCTCGCGAGCAGGTAGGCGACGGGAAAGCCCAGCAGCAGCGAGATGAGCGTGACGACGAGAGCAACTCGGAAAGTGAGCCAGAGCACGTAGAGGAAGACCGGTGTCTCGAAGATCTTGGCGAAGTTCTCGACTGTCCAGCTCGGCTCGGAGACGCTCCTGAGCAGCATTGCCGCGACGGGATAGCCGTAGAATGCCGCGAGATAGGCGAGCAGCGGCACTGCCAGTGCCGGATGCGACATCCGCGGGCGCAAGCCCCGCGGCGAGGCCGTGATCGCGGTACTGCGCATCGCCTTCTCCCAGAGCGCCAGGTCCGCGGGTGCGTCCGATCACCATACCGCGTTCCATCCCAGCGTCAAAACCGGCGCGGCCGACGAGGCCGCGTTGGTCGGCGCCCGCCTTTGCTTTAAGATGCGCTGGGCGCACGGGGAGACGACGGCGATGGCGGGGGTGCAGAACTCCGGACCGGACGAGCGACAGCCCTACTCGGGCGCCGGCGTGAGGCTCGATCGCATCCGAAAGACCTTCGGCTCCGTGATCGCGGTGAGCGATCTCAGCCTCGAGATCGAGCCCGGCGAATTCATCACCTTTCTGGGCCCTAGCGGCTCCGGAAAGACCACCATGCTCATGATGATCGCGGGTTTCGAGTTCCCCGACGGCGGCGAGATCTACGTTGATTCGAAGCCGGTCGTGGCCGTGCCGCCCTACCGGCGCGGCATCGGCATGGTGTTCCAGAACTATGCGCTTTTTCCGCACATGACCGTGGCCGAGAACATCGGGTTCGCGCTGAAGCAGCGCGGCGTGGCCAAGGCGGAGATCGCTCGCGAGGTGGCGGGCGCGCTCGATGTCGTGCGCTTGCGCGGCTACCAGGGCCGCTACCCGCGCCAGCTTTCCGGCGGCCAGCAGCAGCGCGTCGCGCTCGCGCGCGCGATCGTCTTCAAGCCGCGCGTCCTCCTCATGGATGAGCCGCTGAGCGCGCTCGACAAGAAGCTGCGGGAGGAGCTCCAGCTCGAGATCAAGCGGCTGCACCGGCAGCTCGGCATCACCTTCATTTACGTGACCCACGATCAGCGCGAGGCGCTCATCATGTCCGATCGGGTTGCGGTCATGAACGAAGGACGCGTCGAGCAGCTCGGCAGTCCGTCGGACCTATACGATCGGCCTTCCAACCGCTTCGTCGCGGCGTTCATAGGGGAGTCCAATTTTCTCGAGGGCACGGTCGTTGCCGCCGAGGCCAAGGAGGCGACGGTACGCGTGGCGGGAGCCATGGTGCGGGCGGTCGCCGTGGCTCCGCCCGCCGTGGGCGCGCCGGCCGTCCTGGCGATACGACCGGAGAAGATCTCGTTCAAGGGCGCTGACCGGGGCACCGATTCGCGCGATCTCAACACACTCACGGCAGTGGTGCGCGACGTGACCTTCGTCGGGGAAATGCACCGCTATGTCCTGGAGATCGCTCCGGCGACGGCGGTGGTCCTGAAACAGCAGCATCGATTTCCGATAAGACCGCGCGCCGTGGACGAGCGCGTGGAAATCGAGTGGCACATGCAGGACACGCTGTTGGTCTAGGCCTCGCGATCGCGGCCCGCTGGGGAGCCTGTCGCGTTACCGCGTCCGAGAGCGCGCTAGCGAGCGGTGCGCTGCAGCGCGGCGGGCTCCAGGCGCTCGAGCGCCTGCAATGCCTCGGCGGCGGTCATCACGTCCGCGTATTTCTCCGACATGTCGAAGAGGTTGACCGCGTGCGAGGCCTCGCTCCGGTCGTAGACGCAGTCGTAGGGCACGATCACGCGAAAATTATAGGAGAACGCGTCCACGACCGAGCCGCGCACGCAGCCGCTCGTGGTGCAGCCCGTGACCACGAGCGTATCGGCCCCGAGGTCGATGAGATAGCTCGCTAGCGGGGTGCCGTAGAAGGCGCTGGGATGCTTCTTCGGGAGCAGCACGTCGCCCTCGCGCGGCGCGATCTCCGCGACGAACTCGTAGCCCTTCTGCGCGACCTTCATCAGCGCGGGATTCTTCGCGGCGAGCCGGCCCACGTCGAACTTCTCCTTGGGCGCGACATAGGGATAGAGCACCGGCCAGCCGTTCCTGCGGAATGCGGCGAGCACCGTCTCGATATTGCGCACCGCCCGCCAGGCGGTCTCGCCGCAGCTTGTCGCGAACTCCTCGACCGCATCCCAGAACGGCATCGGCTTCGTGCCCACGGTCCGGTATTGCACGTCGATGATGAGAAGGGCCGGATGCTTGCCGATGCCGGAGGGCCT
>Ga0335082_10003863_pt1 | contig 16315 bp, 13 predicted proteins | sample Lox_Sample_41_FD_206718 | JGI IMG/M metagenome (GOLD analysis project Ga0335082, IMG submission 206718) | Soil microbial communities from Loxahatchee National Wildlife Refuge, Florida, United States - Lox_Sample_4.1 | ecosystem: Environmental > Terrestrial > Soil > Wetlands | place: USA...
CGGTGAGCTTGTCGACGACGGCGGCGCGGACCGTTTCGGTCACCTCGGCGGCGCGGTGGTCCAGCGAGCCGTCGCGGATCGCGGCGCAGAGGCCGGCGTCGTCGGCGCAGCCGAGGGCGGCGAGCCGTTTCCGGTGCGCCCGCTCGTGAGCGGGGGCGAGCAGGGCCTCGCGCTCGGCGATGCGCAGCGCGTTGGCCGCGACCCGGGCATGGAACTTCACGACCGCGTCGCTGGCGCCGACCTCAGTGGCGAGGAAGTCGCGGACGGCGCGCAGCAGCTCGGGTCCGGACGGGCGATCATGGGGCCGAACGGACGGGTACTCGCGGTCCTCGAGCGGATCCCGCACGGGGTTTGGTGTGGCGTGGCCCAGCGTGAGCAGCACGTCGTACTCCTGCTCGCACACCCGGCGGCCGAGCACCGCGAGCTCGATCGAGGGCTCGGCGCCGGACAGGTACCGTTCGGCCTGGCTGCGGCAGAGCAGCGCCCAGCGCGCCGTGCCGTACAGCTCCCACCAGTGCTGGGTCGCCTCGTCCGGCGGGGTGCCGCCGCCCGCGGCGTAGCCGGCCATCAGGTCTTCCCGGGTGCCGAAACCCCCGGCGGGGTTCGGTGAGCCGAACCGCCAGGCCTTGGTGCACAGCCAGCCCAGGTCCTGCCGCGGGTCGCCGCGGTGGGTGAGCTCCCAGTCGAGCACCCCGCGAAGCCCGTCTTCAGCGATCATCAGGTTGCCGGTGCGGAAGTCCCCGTGGACCAGCGTGTCCGCGACCGGAGCGGGCCGGTGCCCGCGGAGCCAGCGCAGCCCGATCTCGAGCGCGGGCCGGGGCTCGGCGAAGCCCTGGTACAGCTCGGTGAGCTGGCCGAGCGCGTCGACGTGCGGGAGACCGGGCAGCCGGCCCGGATCGATCTGGTGGATCCGGGCCAGCACCTCGCCGAGGCGGTACGCCAGCCGGGGGCGGGCGGCGGCAAAGGCGTCGTCACGCAGCAGCCGGCGCGGGATCGTCTCCCCGTCCAGGCGCTCCATCAGCAGGTAGGCCGGGCCGAGGGCGCCGTCCCCGTGGTCGTACAGTTCGGCCACGGGGACCCCGGCCGCCCGCGCCGCGATCATCGCCCCCGCCTCGACTCCTATGTTCCTAGCCGGGGCCCTGGCCCGGCCGCCGGCGTCGCGGAGCAGGATGAGGCGGCGCTCCGCGGCCGGGAGGCGGGCGGCGCCGGCCGTGCGGACCCGGACGTCCCAGCTCTCCCGGCTGGCGCCGCCGGGCAGCGGCCGGACCGCGGCGACCTCGACGGCCGCGCCCCACAGCGCTTGCAGCCTCGAGGTCAGCACGCCGGCCAGCTCGGTCATGACCCTGATCGTAGATCCAGGCCGTTTTCATGAGGCGGTGCGGCGGCGGAAGATTACGGCGGACAGCGCGATCGAGACGACACCGATGCCGGCGCACCAGGCCAGCGCGGACCCCACGGGAGCCGGGCCGCCGAGCAGGAGGCCGCGGATGGTCTCGGTGACCGGCGTGGCCGGCTGGTGCTCGGCGAACCCGCGCAGCCACGTCGGCATGGTGCGGACCGGCACGAACGCGCTACTGGCGTAGCAGAAGAACATCAGGAAGAACATGACCGAGTTGGCCGCCTCGGGCGCGCGGACCAGCAGGCCGAACGCGGCGGCCAGCCAGGAGACCGCGGCCACGAAGAACAGCAGCACGCCGAGCGCGGCGGCGAAGCCGCCGGCCGAGGCGTGCGGCCGGAACCCGATGCCGATCGCGACCGCGACGACCAGCACGGTCGAGGTGAGGTTGCGCAGCAGGCTGGCCGCCACGTGCCCGGCCAGCACCGCCGTGCCGCGCACGTCCAGCGAGCGGAACCGGTCGATGATGCCGCCGGCCATGTCCTGGCAGACGGTGACCGCGGTGGTGGCCGCGCCGGTCACCGCGCACAGCAGCAGCACGCCGGGCGCCACGTAGTCGACGTAGGCCGTGCCGATGCTCACCGCCCCGCCGAACAGGTAGACGAACACCAGCATCAGCATCACCGGCAGCAGCAGCGCGGTCAGCAGCGCCTCCGGGCTGCGGGCGGACAGGCGCAGGCTGCGCCCGGTCATCGTCAGTGCGTCAGACATGTGCGGTCTGGATGTCGTGGCGGGTCAGGATCAGGAAAACGTCGTCGAGGCTGGCGGTCCGCACGGCGAAGCTGGCGAGGCGGGTGCGGCCCGGGTCGGCCGCGTCGAGCAGCTCGCGAACCTGCGCGGCACTGCCGTCGGTGGGCACGCCGAGCGTTAGGCTGGCCTCGTCGCGGTGGGTGGCACGGTCGCCGATGTAGCTGCTCAGCTCGGCGAAGGCGGCTTCGTTCGCGCAGGTGAGGTCGAGCCGCTGGGCGGCGACCCGCCGCTTGAGCTCGGCCGCGGTGCCCTGGGCGATGATGCGCCCGCCATCAAGGACCGCGATGGTTTCCGCCAGCCGTTCGGCCTCTTCGAGGTACTGGGTGGTGAGGAAGACCGTCACGCCTTCGGCGGCCAGTCCCTCGATGACCTGCCACATGGTCAGCCGGCTCTGCGGGTCGAGCCCGGTCGACGGCTCGTCCAGGAAGATCACCGACGGGCGGCCGACCAGGCTGGCCGCGATGTCGAGGCGGCGGCGCATGCCGCCGGAGTAGGTGCCCACCCGGCGCCGGGCGGCCGCGGTCAGGCCGAACCGCCCGGTCAGCTCGGTCGCTCTCGCCGCGGCCTCCTTTCTGGAGAGCCGCGCCAGCCGGCCCATCATGCGCAGGTTCTCCTCGCCGGTCTGCGCGTCGTCCAGCGCGGCGAACTGGCCGGTGACGCTGATCCGGCGGCGGACCGCCGAGCGCTCGCGGCGCACGTCGAACCCGGCCACCCGGGCCCGCCCGGCGTCCGTCTCGGTGAGCGTGGCCAGGATGCGCACGGTCGTGGTCTTGCCCGCCCCGTTGGGCCCGAGCAGGGCGAACACGCTGCCGCGCGGGATGTTCAGGTCGACCCCGTCCAGCACGCGCACGTCCCGGTAGGACTTGGCCAGCCCGCTGGCCTCGATGGCCATGTCGTCGTTCATCAAGCTCAGCTCCTCCTTACTGCGTACATAATACGCTAATTTGCGTAAGTTATACGCAGAACTAAGATGGTGTCAACTTCGTTGGGCGGAGGGAGCTTGCGATGGCGGGTCCTGGGGCGGCCAGGGCGGCTGGGGCGGCCAGGGCGGCTGGGGCGGCCAGGGCGGCTGGGGCGGCCAGGGCGGCTGGGGCGGCCGAGGCCGAGATGCCGGCCGCCGTGGCGGCGGCCTGGGGGGTGCGCGAGCGGTCGCAGAAGGGGCCGAAGCCGGCCCTGAGCCTGGCCCGGATCGTGGACGCCGGGGTCCAGGTCGCCGACAGCGAGGGCCTCGACGCGGTGTCCATGGGGCGGGTGGCGGCGGCGCTGGACACGGCGCCCATGTCGCTCTACCGGCACGTGTCGTCCAAGGAAGACCTGATCAGGCTGATGGTGGACGCCGCCTGGGGCGACTCCCCCGGTCCGCTGGCGCCCGGGGAGAACTGGCGGGCCGGGCTGTCCCGCTGGGCCTGGGCCATGCGGGCGGCCCTGCTGCGTCACCGCTGGGCGGCGCACCTCCCGATCAGCGGGCTGCCGATCATGCCGCGCGAGATCGCCTGGTTCGAGGACGCGCTGGCCTGCCTGGCCGGAACCGGCCTCACCGAGGCGCGGAAGGCCTCGGTGATCATGCTGCTGTCGGGTTACGTGCGGAACCTGGCCGCCACCGAGGCCGACATCGCGGCCGCGGTGGCGGCGTCCGGCCTTGGCGTCGACGAATGGATGGCGTCGTACCCGCGCATGCTCGGGCAGCTGACCGACCCGCGGCGGTTCCCCGCGCTCACCGCGTTCATCGCGGCCGGGGTGTTCGAAACCGCCGACAGCCCGGACGACGAGTTCATCTTCGGCCTGGACCGCATCCTGGACGGCATCGGCGTGCTCGTCAGGGAGTTACGCCGTGAGGCCGCCGAGGCGGGGGCCGAGGCCGGGCTCCCGCGTTTCCGGCGCGCTGGCTGCCCTACTCATGATCACGAAAGATCTGGTAAGGCTAGCTTTAGCTTTAACCGGGAGGATTGGGGCTTGTGGGAGACTTTGGTGCACTATGGTGCACCAAAGTCTCCCCGAAGCCCGGATCCTCCCCGTTGTCGGCGCACCTCATCGCACCAGGAGCCGCTCCTGCATCACGGTTCGCACTGGTATGGCGAACTGGCTCAGGCCGGGCGAATTAAGTGGAAGATCCGGCCTCAACGGAGGAAAAAGGGACCCCAGGGAGAGCTGGCGTACCAGATCCTACGTGATCATGAGGGCGGGCATGGGGAGGCGGCGGGCACGCTAGTCAAGCGCGAGCAGGGCCTGGCGGAGCCGGTCCAGGTCCCCGGCGGTGCAGTCGACGTGCGGGCTGACCCGGAGCAGCGGCTCGGTCATGTCGCGCGGGGCGCGCAGGGTGCTGGCCGCGGTGGTGACAATACCGGGCATCAGCCCGGACCGGGCCTTGCCGATGTCCTGGCCGTTGGCGGCGCGCAGGGCGACGATGGCGGACGGCGCGGCCACCGGGTCGGCCACGGCCGTGCACAGCCCGACCCAGGCCGCCACGTTCGCCTCGGTCGCGTCCAGCAGCCACAGCGGGCTGCTGTCCGGGGGCGGATGCTCTTCTCCAGTTCGGGAGCGGTGATGCGGAGCCGGTCCCACCAGGGCCCGGCCACCCCGAGCACGCCCACGCCCCGCGGGCCGGTGAGCCACTTGCGGCCGGTGGCGTAGATCGCGTCGGCGCCGCACGCGGTGTCCACGTGCCCGATGGCCTGGGCGGCGTCCACCCAGAGCGGCACGCCAGCCGCGCGGCACCACCGCCACGGCGTCGCCCTCCCGCAGCGGCCAGATGGCCAGCAGGGTGTCGAGCGCCGCCTGCGCGCTCGGCATGAACGCCACCCCGCCCTCCGGGACGCCGAACAGCCGGGCCAGGTTGGCGCGGCCCTCGGCGAGGAGGGGTCCGGCCTCTTCCTGGGCGACGTAGGCGCCGCTGGTAGCCTCCCGCTCGGCGTGCCCCGCGGTCGCGGCCAGGGTGGCCAGCGAGGAGCGGCCCGCCGCCGCGGTGTCCAGGTGGAGCGGTCCCGCGGGCAGCCGCCGCTCCCGCCACCAGCCCCAGTCGGCCGCGGCCGGATCAGCCATGCGCGGATTCTGAGTCGTGGGGCTCGTGGGGTTCCTGGGACGGGGCTGCGGGGGCGGGGGCGGGGGCCTCGGCGGGGGCGGAGGCCTCGGCGGGGGCGGGGTTCGGGGCCGGGGCGGGCACCTCCGGGTCGGGGCGGCGCTGGGTGCGCCAGAACCAGACCAGGCCGATGATGGCCAGGGCCGAGGCGATGTAGGTGTTCAGGCGCAGGCCGAGGAAGTACACCGAGGAGTCGATCCGCAGCGACTCCTCGAAGATCCGGTACGCCGAATAGCCGAACACGTACAGCGCGAACAGGCCCGGCGGCTTGATCTTGCGGTGATGACCCAGCCAGACCAGCACGGCCGCCCAGGCGAAGTCGAAGATCAGCTCGTACAGGAAGGTCGGCTGGAACGTGCTGAAGTTCAGGTACTTGTCGGGGATCCCGCCGGACAACCGGTACTGGTAGGGGATGTCCAGGCCCCAGGGCAGCGATGTCGGGCTGCCGAAGAGCTCCTTGTTGAAGTAGTTGCCGATCCGGCCGATGCCCTGCGCCACCAGCAGGGCGGGGGCTACCGCGTCCATGAACTGGGCGGTGTTCACCCCGTGCCGGCGCAGCCGCCACAGGCCGACCACGGTGGCCAGGGCGATGCCGCCCCAGATGCCGAGGCCGCCGTCCCACACCGCGAACACGCCGTACCACACGTGCGGGATGTCCATCGGCGTGGTGATGTCGAAGTAGATCCGGCCGCCGATGATCCCGGCCGGGACGCTCCACAGCGCGATGTCGCCGACGATGTCCGGGTCGCCGCCGACCGCGCGCCACCGGCGCCTGGTGATTATGATCGCCGCGGCGATGCCGACCAGGTACGCCAGGGCGTAGAAGTGAATAACCAGCGGGCCGATGCTGAAGCTGTTGATCGACGGGCTGGGAATGTGCGCCGGCAAGGCCATGGCCATAGGGCCGAGATTACACGCCCGAGCACGAACCGGGCCCGGGGCGTTACACCCGGGCCCGTTCGGCCCTTTTACCTACTGGCCTCGGCGGGATGGGTGGCGTCGGCGTGGGCCACCGCCGCCCGAGGGCCCACGGTGGTCGGCCGGGCCACCGACGGGGGCGTCGCCGACCGGTCCGGCAGGCCGGCCAGCCGGTACACCTCGGACCCGTCCACGGTCTCGTTCTCCAGCAGCAGGCCGGTCAGCGCGTCGAGCACGGACCGGTGATCGGTGAGCAGACCTACAGCCCTCTTCTCGGCCTCGCGCAGCAGGCTGGCGACCTCCCGGTCGATCTCCGCCTGGGTCGCCTCGGCGAACGGGCGGCTGGACATGCCGGGTCCGCCGCCGCCGAGGAACACCGAGCCGCCCTCCGGGTACCCGACCGGGCCGAGCGTCTTGGACAGGCCGAACTCCCTGACCATCTTGGTGGCCAGGTCGGTCGCCCCGGCCAGGTCGTTGGCCGCGCCGGTGGAACCCTGGCCGAGCACCACCAGCTCCGCGGCCCGGCCGCCGAGGCGGACCGCGAGCGAATCGAGCAGGTAGTCCTCGCCGTACATGTGCCGCTCGACCAGCGGCAGCTGCTCGGTCACGCCGAGCGCCTGCCCGGCGGGCAGGATCGTCACCTTGGCCACCGGGTCGGCTTGCTCGGACAGCGCGGCCACCAGGGCGTGCCCGGACTCGTGCACCGCCACCGCGTGCTTCTCCTCCGGCAACAGCACGTTGGAGCCTTCCCGGCGGCCCAGGATGATGCGGTCCCTGGCCGCGTCGAAGTCGGCGGCGGTGAGGACGTCGCGGCCGGCCCGGACCGCGAAGATGGCCGCCTCGTTGGTCAGGTTGGCCAGGTCGGCGCCTGAGAAGCCGGGGGTGCCCCGGGCGATGGCGTCCAGGTCCACGTCGGCCGCCAGCTTCTTGCCCCGGCAGTGCACGGCCAGGATCGCGGCCCGCTCGAAGACGTTCGGCAGCGGGATGGTGACCTGGCGGTCGAACCGCCCCGGCCGCAGCAGGGCCGGGTCGAGGATCTCGGGCCGGTTCGTGGCCGCGAGCACCACGATGCCCGCCGAGGGCTCGAACCCGTCCATCTCCGCCAGGAGCTGATTCAGCGTCTGTTCCCGCTCGTCGTTGGAGACGATCGCGCCCGAGCCGGCCCGGCGCTGGCCGATCGCGTCGACCTCGTCGATGAAGATGATGGCGGGCGCGCGCTTGCGCGCCTGCTCGAACAGGTCACGGACGCGGGACGCGCCGACGCCGACGAACAGCTCGACGAAGCCGGACCCGGTGACCGAGAAGAACGGCACGTGCGCCTCGCCCGCGACCGCGCGGGCCAGCAGCGTCTTGCCGGTGCCTGGCGGCCCGACCATGAGCACGCCGCGCGGCACCATGGCGCCGACCCTGGTGTACCGCTCGGGCGACTTGAGGAAGTCCACCACCTCGGCGATCTCGGACTTGGCGCCCTCGTAGCCGGCCACGTCGGCGAACGTGGTGCTGGGTCGTTCCTCGTCGAACACCTTGGCCCGGGAGCGGCCCACGCCGAGCGCGCCCTGCAGGCCGCCGGCCGCGCCCTTGGACAGGCGGCGGAAGAGCCAGACGAACAGCAGGATCGGCAGCCCGAACACGACCAGGTAGACCAGCAGCGTGGTGCCGAAGCCCTGCCCGGACGCGGCCGCGGTGACCTCGACGCCTTCGTTGTTCAGCTGGGTCACCAGCTCCTGGCTGACCACCGGGATGATGACGGTGTAGCTCTTGCCGTTCTTCAGCTCACCGGTGGTCGTGCCGCCCGGCGTGGTCGCCAGCTCGGCGGTCTTGACCTGATGGCTCTGCACGTCGTGGACGAACTGGGAGTAGGTCAGGCTGGTCGACGGCGAGCGCGTGGGCAGGAAGATCCACAGCGCGGCGATGGCGATCAGCATGATCGGCCAGATCCAGTTCCGCCAGCTCGGCGGCGGAGGCGGCGCGGACGGCGCCGGCTTGTCGCCAGGAGGCGGCGGGTTCGCTTGCTTACTCATGGCAGCTCCTTGTGATGCCCAGTATGCCCGGTATCCGGAGCGGGCCCGTCAGCCGGACGGCCTGTTCGGCACATGGTCAGCACACTGGCGGCAGATGACCAGGAAACCCTAAGGGATGAGCACGGCGGCGCCGTCGAAGCGGCCGGCTTTCAGGTCGCGTTGCGCCTGGTCCGCGTGATCGAGCGGGTACGGGTGCACGGTGATCTTCAGCTTGTGGCTGGCCGCGAAGCCGAGGAACTCGCGGGCATCCTCCCGGGTGTTGGAGGTGACGCTGCGCAGCTGCCGCTCCTGGAACAGGTGCCTTTCGTAGTTGAGCGGCGGGATGTCGGTCAGGTGGATGCCCGCGATCGACAGGGTGCCGCCACGGTCCAGCGCGGCCAGGGCGGGCAGCACCAGGTCCCCGACCGGGGCGAACAGGATCGCGGCGTCCAGCGGCTCGGGCGGCATGCCGTCCGCCTCGCCCACGGACGCCGCGCCGAGCTCTCGGGCCAGCTTCTTCGCCTGCTCGCCGCGGGTGAGCACGTGCACGGTCGCGCCGCGGGCCAGGGCCACCTGGGCGGCCAGGTGCGCGCTGCCGCCGAAGCCGTAGATGCCGAGGCGGCCGTTTTGCGGGAGTTCGGCCCGCTGGAGCGCGCGGTAGCCGATGATGCCCGCGCACAGCAGCGGGGCCAGTTCCTCGTCGGTGTAGCCCGGCGGGAGCCGGTGCGCGTAGGCGGCGGGCACCGTCATGTACTCGGCGTAGCCGCCGTCGGCGTCCCAGCCGGTGTACCTGGACGCCGGGCACAGGTTCTCCGCGTCGCGGCGGCAGAACTTGCAGGTGTTGTCGGTCGAGCGGAGCCAGGCTGCGCCCGCGCGGTCGCCCGGCTTGAAGCCCGCCGTGTCGCCTTCCCCTACGGCCGCGACCTCGCCCACGACCTCGTGGCCGGGGGTAACGCCGGATTGGTGCGGCGGCAGGTCGCCCTCGGTCACGTGCAGGTCGGTACGGCAGACGCCGCAGGCCAGGACCTGGAGCAGCAGCTCCCCTGGTCCCGGCCGCGGCGTCTCGTCGTCCGGGTGCAGGCGCAGCGGGTGGCCGGTGACCGGACCCGGCGCCTCGACATGCCAGGCACGCATACCTGGCACGTTACCCCGCGGTGTTCTCCTGGTTCTTCCGGGGCTCGCCCCGGTAAGTCCCGAAAGACCAGCGGTTCCCCTCCGGGTCGGCGGCGGCGAAGTCGTGCGAGCCGTAGTCGGTGTCGTGCGGTCCGGCGATGATCTCGGCGCCGGCCGCCTTGGCCCGCTGGTACACCGCGTCCACGTCGTCGGTGACCACGTAGGCGCCGAACGTCCCCGGCCGGGTCGGCGTAGAACCCTGACCCTGGCCGTGCGCGTCGGTGTCCCCGTCGCGGACCGAGCCCAGCATGACGCCGCCGCCCGGCGGCCAGGAGAGCTGGGCGTGGTCGACCCGGTCCCCCTCGCCGTAGACCACGGTCTCCTCGAACCCGAACGCGTCGACCAGGAACTTGATCAGCGCCCGGGCGTCGCGCGCCCGCAGCGTGGGCCAGACCTGCGGTTCCGGTGTGGCTGGCATGATGTCCTCCTTGGTTTAGCCGTGCTGATCCCAGGATTCGTCACCCAGCCAGTTCCCGGCTTGGACGTTTCGGAACTCCTCGGCCAGCCACTGGCTCGGCGGGCAGCCGGCCAGCGCGCGGAACTCCCGGGCCAGGTGGGCCTGGTCGAAGTAGCCGCAGTCGGCGGCCAGGTCCGCGAGCAGGTAATCACTGCCGGCGGTCAGCCTCTGCACCAGCAGCTTCCTGGCCCGGTCGAACCTGACGACGCGGGCGGCAGCCTTCGGCGCCAGCCCGATCTCGGCGCGGAACCGGCCGGTCAGGTGCCGCTCGCTCCAGCCGGTCCCGGCGGCCAGCTCCGACACCCGGATCGCGCCGCCCTCCCGCAGCAGCTCGCGCCAGGCCCAGCTGACCTCTGGTGCTACGTCGGCGTGAGCGGCCCGGCGAAGGCCAGCACTGCGGAGCAGGATCTCGTCCAGCACCGCGAACCGCTCCGGCCAGCCGGCCGCGGACCTGACCCGGTCGCGAAGCTCGGCGCACACGCCGCCGAGGACGGCCTCGGCGGGCAGGTCGAGCTCGGCGAGCTCGCCGGCCGGCAGGCCGAGCAGCGCCCGCGCGCCCAGCGGCCGCAGCGCCACCTGGATGCCGGACTGCGCGCCCAGGTGCGTGATCAGGGCGGGGACGGAATGCAGGCCGCCGAGCAGGGCGCCGTACTCGCCGGGCGGCTGCCCGGGGTCGGGATGCGCCACGATCGTGAGCGGCTCGTCCAGGGTGAAGATCAGCGTCAGGTACGGCGACGGCAGGCCGCGGTGCGTGGCCGGCGGCACCCCGCGCTGCCGGTAGCCGGTGTAGGCGGCCACGTACCGGCGCAGCGGCTCCGCGGGGATCCCGCGGAGATGCTCATCCACCGCGCCGGCTGAGGTTTCCCTGTCCGCGGTTGAACCTCCCACGCCCCTCATACGTTGTACTGAGCAGAATCCCGGTATCCGTTCAAGTGCAGGGATTCTAATTATTTGCGCTGGTAGTGACCCTGCTGCCAGAATCAGGACTCTCCTCCCAGTGTACGGGGCACTGGGGATTCGTCCTGGTTCGGCGGTACGCGGAACGTTTTGCCGGTCCGCGAACGTTAACCGGGAGGGCACGTGATCATTCGTCCACTGGATTGTGACACCGACGTCGCGCCAGTGCCAGACGGGGGAAGTGATGCAACCGTGATAACAACCGCAGAGCGCGCAGAGCCCGCCGCGGAACCAGCTCAGCTCGAGCTGTCCTGCCGCACCGGCGCGAACGGATACCAGATCGTCAGCGTGGCCGGCGAGCTCGACATCGCAACGGCCGAACAGGCCTACTCCTACCTCAGCGAGGTCATCGACGGCCGGACGGCACCGGTCACGGTGGACCTGTCCGGGCTGACCTTCTGCGATGCCTCCGGGCTCGGGGTGCTGGCCCGCGCCGCGCGGTACGCGCGGCAGAAGGGCCGCCAGCTCGCGCTGGCCTCGGCCCGCCCGTCGCTGCTGAAGATCATGCGGATCACCGGCCTGGACCGGACGTTCCCCGAGCTGCTCCCCGCAGTGAGCGCGGCGTCGGCCTGAGCGCGGAAGTTCTTCGCTTCGCGACAGATCGATACATCGTGACCGTGGAGGATACTGGCCGCTCGCGTTAAGTTTGGAGTGCTTCCGGGGTTAAATCTGGAGTAACCGCAAGCGGAAGGACTCACATAATGGCCGAGGAAGTCCAAGGGCAGGCCAGCGAAGCACCCGAACCATCCGGGGTTTCCGAGGCCCAGATCGCGGTCCACTGGCGCGAGGAGGAGTACTATCCGCCTCCCGCCAGCTTCGTCGAGCAGGCCAACGCCGCGGACCCGGCCATCCTGGAGCGGTTCACCGAGGACAAGTTCCCCGACTGCTTCAAGGAATACGCCGACCTGCTCACCTGGGACCAGACATGGCACACGACGCTGGACACGAGCAACGCGCCGTTCTACAAGTGGTTCGTCGGCGGCAGGCTGAACGCCTCGTACAACTGCGTGGACCGGCACGCCGCGGCCAATCCGGACAAGACCGCGATCCTATTCGTGCCCGAGCTCGAGTCCGATGAAATCGTCCGCATCAGCTACGCCGACCTGCTCCGGCAGGTGAACGAGTTCGCCGCGCTGCTGCGCGACTTCTGCGGGCTCAAGACCGGCGACCGGGTGACGCTGCACATGCCCATGGTCGCCGAGCTGCCGGTCACCATGCTGGCCTGCGCCCGGCTTGGGGTGATCCACTCGGAGGTGTTCGGCGGCTTCAGCGGCGCCGCCTGCGGGAGCCGCATCGCCGACTCGAGCAGCCACGTCCTGATCACCATGGACGGCTACTACCGGGCCGGCCAGATGACCGATCACAAGGTCAAGGCCGACGAGGCCCTCGCCGTGTCGGCCAAGGAAGGCCACGACGTGGACAAGGTGCTGGTCTGGCGGCGCCGTCCCGGCCAGTACCAGTCGCAGACCCCGATGGTCGAGAGCAGGGACTTCTTCGTCGACGAACTGCTTCCGCGGTACGCCGGGCAGGCCGTCGAGCCGGTCTCCATGCCGGCCGAGGCGCCGCTGTTCCTGATGTACACCAGCGGCACCACCGGCCGGCCCAAGGGCTGCCAGCACTCCACCGGCGGCTACATGTCCTACGTGGCCGGCACGTCCAAGTACTACCAGGACATCCACCCGGACGACGTGTACTGGTGCATGGCCGACATCGGCTGGATCACCGGTCACTCCTACATTGTCTACGGCCCGCTGGCGCTCGGCACCACCACCGTGATCTACGAGGGCGTGCCCAACTACCCCGACGGCGGGCGGCCGTGGCGGATCGCGCAGAAGCTCGGGGTGAGGATCTTCCACACCTCCCCCACCGCGATCCGGATGCTGCGCAAGGTCGGCCCGGAGGAACCGAGGAAGTACGACCACCACTTCAAGCACATGACGACCGTGGGCGAGCCGATCGAGCCCGAGGTCTGGCGGTGGTACTACTCCGAGGTCGGCAGGGGCGAGGCGGCGATCGTCGACACCTGGTGGCAGACCGAGAACGGCGGCTTCCTCGGCAGCACCCTGCCCGCCCTGCAGCCGATGAAGCCGGGTAGCTGCGGTCCCGGTGTGCTCGGCATCTACCCGGTGATCTACGACGAGAACGGCGACGAGGTGCCGCAGGGCAGCGGCAAGGCGGGCAACATCTGCATCCGCAACCCCTGGCCCGGCATGTTCCAGACGATCTGGGGCGACCCCGAACGGTTCCTGTCCACCTACTTCCGGAAGTACAATAAGAACCCGGACAGCCAGGACTGGCACGACTGGCCGTACTTCACCAACGACGGCGCCATGCAGGCCGCCGATGGGTACTTCCGGATCCTGGGCCGGGTCGACGACGTGATCAACGTGGCCGGGCACCGCCTCGGCACCAAGGAGATCGAGTCGGCCGCTCTCACCGTGCCCGAGGTCGCCGAGGCGGCCGCAGTCCCGGTGGTAGACGACCTGCGCGGCCGGGTCGTCGAGGTGTACGTATCGCTCAAGCCGGGCATCGAGGCGAGCGACGGGATGGCGGCCAAGGTCAGCAAGACGATCGAGACCGTGATCGGCAAGATCGCCCGGCCGAAGAACGTCTGGATCGTGCCGGACATGCCGAAGACCAGGTCCGGCAAGATCATGCGCCGGGTCATCGCGTCCGTCTCCAACTTCACCGACGTCGGCGACGTCACCACGCTGGCCAACCCCGAGATCGTGGAGCAGATCAGGGAGCAGGTGCACAGCACGAAGGAAGCCAAAGGTGAGGTGCAGCGCGAGCTGACCGAAGCCGAGGAGCAGGAGATCAAGGCGTTCGGCTCGGAGGGGTAGCCGGCTTTCAGTCCGCGTGCGGCGGGCCGCCGTAGCTACGGTGGCCCGCCGTTCGTCCTTCCAGGGGGCCGAACGGGCCGTGGCGCGTGCCCCGGTGACCGGTTCAGTGCTCAGGTCATGCCGTTCCGGGACCTTGGTCTCTGGTATTTCAGAGCGCCGTTGCGATGCGCTGGTGATGAACGGGAGGGATCCCGGGAAGACGCGGGGTAACGGCGACCGCTCCGAAAGGGCCGGCGCCGCGCACCGCGCAATCGGAATCCGCGAGAAGCGGAGGCGAGGTCCTTCCCGTTCCAAAAGGACCAGGCGGCGGTCGGCTCAGTCCCCGGAGCGACCGCCGTCGGCACCGGCTCCCGCAGCCCCGCCCCCGTGGGCGAGAGGGAGCCGGAGCGACCGCCGGCGGGTAAGGCGGCCGCGTAACCGGAGGCCGGGTGGCAGCGCTGCCACCCGGCCTTCGCGTTCAGGCGGGCGGGCCGACCTCGACGGTCAGGTCGTCGTGCAGGAAGGACAGGTAGCCGCTGACGGCGGCCGAATCGCCTTCGGCCTGCGGGTAGGACCAGACGGCGTCGGCGAGCTTGCGGTCGCCCGCGGTGACCGTCCAGTAGGAGGCCGTGCCCTTGTAGGGGCACACGGTGTGCTTGTCGCTCTCCTCCAGCAGGTCCTGGCGGACGTCGGCGGCCGGGATGTAGAAGCGGTTCGGCAGGCCGGTCTCGGACAGCAGCAGCGGACTGGTCGTCTCGGCCAGCACGGTGCCGCCGAGCAGGACGCGGACGGGCCGGGAGGAGCGGCGCACGTCCACCCGGTGGTACGGGTCGCGGATGTGGCCCTCCACGCGCTCGTCCTCGTCGTACCACTCGTCCATGGCGTTCCAGTAGAAGCCCGCGTAACCCTCGAGCCAGCTCGACTCGTCGTTCGGCTCCGGGTAGGCCCAGATCGCGTTCTCCGCGACCTGGCCGCCCGCCGTCACCGTCCAGTAGGACGCGGTGCCCTTGAACGGGCAGTAGGTGTGGTGGTCGGTGGGCTGGATCAGGTCGGCCCTGATGTCGTCCAGCGGCACGTACACCTGCGGCTGCAGCCCGGTCTCGTGCAGGAGCATGGCGCGGGTCGTGTCGAACACGGCCTGGCCGCCGAGGACCGCCCGGACCCGGCGCGGGAACTGGTGCATCAGCAGCTTGTGCGCGGGACCGTCGATCCGGTAGTTCACGGTCTCCGGCGCCGAACCGGACAGCGGGCCTGAGGAACGGGTCAGGGACATCAGATCTCCTCGATCGTCTCGTCGACGGTTAGGACAACCGGCGCGAGCGTCCCTGCCATTCCGGCACCGTCAGAGGTCGGCGGGGGTGGTGAAGTTGGTTAGGCGGGCCTGGCCGGGGGTCAGGGCCGCCCAGTCGCCGGGGAAATCGAGCACGGCCACGGCGGCGGTGGGGAACCTGATCGGCGCGTCGTCGCCGTCCGGCGGCAGGGTCAGGCTGGTGGCCAGCTCCTCTACGCCCGGGTTGTGCCCGACGAGCAGCGCCGTCCGCGACGTGGCGGGCAGCTCCATGACCAGGTAGAGCAGCGTCGTCGCGCTGGCCGCGTAGGCTCGCGGCTCGAAGGTCACCGACGGGGAGCCGCCCAGTTCGCGCGCCACAAGTTTCCAGGTCTGCCGGGTCCGGCGGGCAGCCGAGCAGATCACCACATCGGGCAGGTACCCGTGCTCGCGCAGCCAGCGGCCGATCTTCGGAGCGTCGCGGCGCCCGCGCTTGGCTAGCGGCCGGTCCCGGTCGGGCACGTCCGGCCAGTCGGATTTGGCGTGGCGGAGCAGGATAAGCCGCCGGGTGCCTGTCATAGCCAGCCCGTTCGGATGATGTCTGTGTCCTGCCCCTGCGGGGGACGGCCGAGCTCGCCCGCCCGGACCCGGCCGAGCAGCCTGCGGGTCACGTCCACGATCTCGGGAGCGGCGGCGCGCAGGCCCGCCGCGTCGCCAGGCCCGGCCGCGTCGGCGGGGAACCCGGCCGAGGCGAGCAGGCCGTCCAGGTCGGCCAGGCGGTCGCCGAGCCAGCCGAACGGGTCATCGGACATCTCGCTCAGGTAGACCCGGCGGCCCGGATTCCAGCCGGTGAACGCGGGGTGGTGGTGCGCGCGATCCAGGCTGCCCGCCGGGCCTTCGACCGATTCCAGCAGGTCAGCGCGCCAGACCGGCTGGCCGATCTCGATCGGCCTGGCCGAGTAGGGCGAGCCCTTCAGCGCGCCGCGGTCCAGCATCCTCAACTCGAGCCGGACGCCGTGCTCGGCGCCCTCCTCGCCGCGGGCGGCCCGGGGATTGTCGAAGTACAGGTCGCCGACGACGACGCCGACCCGCTCGAAACCGAAGGCGTAGAGCATGTCACGCGCCCGGGTCCGGGCGGATCAGCATGAAGTTGATCGCGGTGGCCCGCATCACCGTCGCGCCGCCGGTGCTGGCCGCCTCCACCGCGGTCTTGACGATGCCGCGGTCGGGTTTGCTCAGCGACCGACGGGACTCGACAACCGTGGCCCGGACACGGAGCGTATCGCCCGGTCGGACCGGGTTCGGCCAGCGGAGTTCGTCCAGGCCCGCGCTGCCCAGGCTCGACTCCGCGGCCAGGTAGTTCTCCACGAGCAGGCGCATCACGAGGGCGGCGGTATGCCAGCCGCTGGCGATCAGGCCGCCGTACGGGCCGGCCGCCGCGGCCGCCGGATCGACGTGGAACGGCTGTGGATCGAATTCCCTGGCGAAAGCAACGATGC
>Ga0335082_10003865_pt1 | contig 16311 bp, 16 predicted proteins | sample Lox_Sample_41_FD_206718 | JGI IMG/M metagenome (GOLD analysis project Ga0335082, IMG submission 206718) | Soil microbial communities from Loxahatchee National Wildlife Refuge, Florida, United States - Lox_Sample_4.1 | ecosystem: Environmental > Terrestrial > Soil > Wetlands | place: USA...
AGCAGCAGCACTACCCCCGCGGTGGTGGCGCCGTCCTCCCCGGCCGCGGGGACGCCAGCCTGCGCGACCAGCGCGCTGCAGGTCAAGCTCGGCTCCTCCGACGGCTACGCGGGCGGCGTGTACGTGGTCATCGACTTCACCAACACCTCCGGCAGCACCTGCACGCTGTTCGGCTATCCGGGCGTCTCGCTGGTCACCGGCCCGCCGTATAAGCAGATCGGCCTGGCCGCCAAGCGGAGCACCAGCACGCCGAAGAAGCTGGTCACCCTGACCGCGGACGCCACCGCGCAGGCCCAGCTGCAGATCGTGGACGCGCTGAACTTCCCGAGCGCCACCTGCGGCCCCACCAAGGCGACGGCCCTGAAGATCTACCCGCCCAACCAGACCGAGCCGGTCTACCTGCCGAACGCCTCCAACGGCTGCACCAAGCCCGTCCAGATCATGTACATAGGCGCCGTCCGCCCCGCCTCCTGACCCGTGCTTCACGGGCCGGTTCAAGCCGGCCTAGACGTCACAGCCTGCGGCGGATGTACAGGGCCCAGCCGCCCTGGGGCAGCTCCCGGTGCCCGGCGAACTCGTGCGCCTTCATCATGCACCAGGACGGTATGTCGGTGTAGGCCGCCGGGTCGTCGGCCAGCACCGCCACCACGGCGCCCAGCGGGACGTCCCTGATCTGATCGGCGAGCATGATGATGGGAATGGGGCACTTGCGGCCCAGGGCGTCGATGGTCAGGGCAGGAACCGGGGGGGCAGGCGGATCCGGCACCCGTTCGGCCCCCCTGACCGGAACGGGCTCGGTGGCCTGCTGGTCCGCCGGGCGCACCGCGGGGACCCGACCGAACAGCCGGGTGCGGCGGCCGGTCATGTACACACCCTCACGCTGTCCATCATGCCCGCCCGGGCCCGGCGTACGCGCCCCGGCGCGCAAAGATAACTCAAACCCGTGGGGTCGTAGCTGCCTCGCGGCCGGTGCGCGATACTGTTTGCACGACACGTTGTAGCAGAACCGAGGAAGGCCCTCGCTTTGACTACCGATAACGCCGAACAGGGCTCTGGAAAGCCCCGTCCGGGCCGGGCGCGCGTGACGCGCGCCGCGGGCATGACGGTTGCGCTTACCCTCTTGGTCCTCGGCCTCACCGGGTGCACGAACAGTTCGTTCACCCGGCTGGGATTCCCCGACCCGATCACCCAGCAGGGCAAGACGACCCTGACGCTCTGGCAGGGATCCTGGATCGCGGCCTTCGCGGTCTGCGCGCTGATCTGGGGATTGGTCCTGTGGGCGGTGATCTTCCACCGCAAGCGCGGCGACCGGCTGCCCCCGCAGGTGCGTTACAACATGCCGATCGAGATCATGTACACGGCGGTACCGTTCGTGCTGATCGCGGTGTTGTTCTACTTCACCGCCAAGGACGAGGACTACCTCGACAAGCTGCCCAAGAAGCCCGCCGTCACGGTGGATGTGCTCGGGTTCCAGTGGAGCTGGCAGTTCCACTACGAGGGGACCAACGTGACCAACGTCGGAAACATGCAGGGGTTCGGGCCGCTGCCGGTGCTCGAGATCCCGACCGGGGAGACGGTCCAGTTCAATCTGACCTCCACGGACGTCATCCACGCCTTCTGGGTGCCCGAGTTCCTGTTCAAGCGCGACGTCATCCCCGGTCACCCGAACCACTTCACGATCACCGCGACGAAGACGGGCACCTACACCGGGCACTGCAGCGAGTTGTGCGGCCTTAACCACGCCAAGATGCTGTTTACGCTGAAGGTAGTGACGCCACAGCAGTTCCAGGCCTACATGGCGGCGCAGCAGGCCGCGCAGAATTCATCCGGGAGCACGCAGTGAGCACGATCGAACGCCCGGTTCGCGTCTACGAAACGCCCAGGACCGAGCGCAAGGGGAACATCCTCGCGTCCTGGCTTTCCTCGACCGACCACAAGATCATCGGGCACCTGTACCTCATCACCTCGTTCTTCTTCTTCCTGTGCGCCGGCGTGATGGCGCTGCTGATCCGGGTCCAGCTGCTCGGGCCGAACCAGCACGTGGTCTCCGACCAGCAGTACAACGAGCTGTTCACCATGCACGGCACGATCATGCTGCTGCTGTTCGCCACCCCGCTGTTCGTCGGGTTCGCGAACGAGCTGCTGCCGCTGCAGATCGGCTCGCCGGACGTGGCGTTCCCGCGGCTCAACCTGCTGAGCTACTACATGTTCACCTTCGGCGGGCTGATCCTGCTGGCCAGCTTCCTCTCGCCGGGCGGTTCCGCGGCGTTCGGCTGGTACGCGTACTCCCCGCTGACCAGCGCGGTTTACTCGCCCGGCATCGGCGCCGACATGTGGGTCATGGGGCTGGTGCTGTCCGGTCTCGGCACCATCCTGTCCGGGGTCAACTTCATCACCACGATCTTCTGCATGCGCGCGCCCGGCATGACCATGTTCCGGATGCCGATGTTCACCTGGAACGCGCTGCTCACCTCGATGCTGGTGCTGATGGCGTTCCCGGTTCTCGCCGCCGCGCTGCTGGTGCTCGAGATCGACCGGCGGATGGGCTCGCACGTCTTCGACGCCTCCAGCGGCGGCGCCATCATGTGGCAGAACCTGTTCTGGTTCTTCGGCCATCCCGAGGTCTATATCCTCGCGCTGCCGTTCTTCGGTATCGCCACCGAGATCATCCCCGTGTTCAGCCGCAAGCCGCTGTTCGGCTACAAGACGCTGATCGCCGCGACGATCGCGATCGCCGGCCTGTCGATGACCGTGTGGGCGCACCACATGTTCAGCACCGGCGCGGTGCTGCTGCCGTTCTTCTCGTTCATGACGTTCCTGATCGCGGTGCCGACCGGGGTGAAGTTCTTCAACTGGATCGGCACCATGTGGAAGGGCCAGCTCAGCTTCGAGCCGCCGATGCTGTACACGATCGGCTTCCTGGTCACGTTCGTGTTCGGCGGCGTCACCGGCATCATCCTGGCCTCACCGCCGCTGGACTTCGCCGTCACGGACTCGTACTTCGTGGTCGCGCACTTCCACTACGTGCTGGCCGGCACGGTGCTGTTCGAGATGTTCGCCGGCTTCTACTTCTGGTGGCCGAAGATGACCGGCAAGATGCTGAACAGCCGGATCGGCAAGTTCCAGTTCTGGGTTATGTTCATCGGCTTCCAGATGACGTTCCTGGTCCAGCACTGGTCCGGCGTCGAGGGTCAGGTACGGCGCACCGCGAACTACCCGCTGCTGCCCGGCAACGTGACCACGCTCAACGTCATCTCGACCGTCGGGTCCTGGCTGCTCGCCTTGTCCATCTTGATGTTCTTCTGGAACGTCTACGTCACCTGGCGGCACGGGGTGAAGGTGACCGAGGAAGACCCGTGGGGCTACTCCAGCTCGCTGGAGTGGGCGACGTCCTGCCCGCCACCGCGGCACAACTTCTACCGGATCCCGAGGATCAGGTCCGAGCGGCCCGCCTTCGAGGCGCATTACCCGCACATCAAATGGGGCCGGGAGTCACACGGGATCGAGCAGACGATCCCGGCCGCGTCCGCCGAGATGCGAGAGCAGGTTCGCTAGATGAAGGTCGAAGGCTGGCTCTTCCTCGGCTGCGGAATCTTCTTCGGCGGCACCGACGTCGTGTACTGGTACTCCTCGAAGGAGGTGACCGGGACCACCGCGCTCGCGCTCGCCGTCGGGCTGGCCCTCCTGACCGGCTTCTACGTGCTGTTCACCGGCCGGCGCCTGCCCAGGCGCCCGGAAGACAACAACCGCGGCGAGATCGAGGAGGGCACCGGCGAGGTCGGGTTCTTCAGCCCGCATAGCTGGTGGCCGCTGTTTATGGGTCTGGCCGCGGCCACCGCGGCGCTCGGTTTCGCGATCGGCTGGTGGCTCTTCCTCATCGGGATGCTGTTCACCGTGTTCGCGACGATCGGCTTCGTCTTCGAGTACTACCGGGGCAACTTCTCGCACTGACCAGGGGGTCTGGGGGGATGGGTCCCCCAGTCGCGGGGGTTCCGGGGGTCGTCCCCCGGGCTAGCACCGCCCCCCCGAATCACAGAGCCCGGTTTGGTACGCGATGATGACGAGCTGGATGCGGTCCCTGGCGTCCAGCTTGGTCAGCAGGTGGGCCACGTGGGTTTTGGCCGTGGCCGGGCTGATCGTCAGCTCCTCGGCGATCTCCGCGTTGGACATCCCGCGGGCCACCATCCGGAGCACTTCGAGCTCGCGTTCGGTGAGTACCCGCTGAAGCCGGTCGCAGGCGGCACTGACCTGGTCATCCTGCGCCGAAGTGGCAGGTCCCTGAGCCGTTCCCTGAGCCGGCCTGGCCGCCGCCCGGGTCCTGGTGCCGGGAAGCGCGCGGGTGAACTCGCCGATCAGGCGGCGGGTAACGCTCGGCGCGAGCAGCGCGTCCCCGGCGGCCACCACCCGGATGGCGGTGAGCAGGTCGGCGGGCACCGTGTCCTTGAGCAGGAAGCCGCTGGCCCCGGCGCGTAGCGCGGCGAAGACGTACTCGTCCAGGTCGAAGGTGGTCAGGATGAGGGCACGGACGTCGGTGCTCGCGGTGATCTGCCTGGTGGCCTCGATGCCGTCCATGACCGGCATGCGCACGTCCATCAGGATGACATCGGGCCTGGCCCGGCGGGCCGCCTCCACCGCCTCGGCGCCGTTGCCCGCCTCGCCGACGACGGTGAAGCCGGGCGTGGCCGCGATGATCCCGCAGAACCCCACCCGGACCAGCGCCTGGTCGTCTGCGACCACCACCCGCACGGTCATGCCGAGGCTACGCGCTTCCCGCCGGCAGCGGGATGTGCGCGCTGACCTGGAAGCCGTATCCGGGCAGCGGTCCGGCGCTGAACTCACCGCCGAGCAGGCTGACCCGCTCGCGCATCCCGATGATCCCGTGCCCGCTCCCGGCGATGTCGGGAGCGCTCCAGCCGGGCGTGCTGCTCTCGGCGAGCAGCGCCGGCCCGCCGCCGGCCAGGGCCAGGCTGTTCCCGGGCACCCCGGCTCCGGCCATCGCGCGCAGGCCGGCGCCGTTATCCGTCACCTCGAGGACCAGCTCGTCCTGGCCGTATCCGATCAGCACCCGGCACGAGCTCGTGTGCGCGTGCTTGACCACGTTGGTCAGTGCTTCCTGCACGATCCGGTAGGCCGACAGGTCGAGGCTGGCGGGCAGATTCCTCGGCTGCCCGCAGCGGGTCACGTCCACCCGCACGCCCGCGCTCGCGGTGCGCGAGATCAGCCGGTCCAGATCGGCCAGCCCGGGGGCGGGCGACAGCGGCGCGCTGCTCCCTGGCGCCTCCGGCGCGGGCCCGGCGTCGCCAGCCGGGCCGCCAGCAGCGTCGGCCGGGGGAACGCCGACGTCAGCACCGGTGCCTGGGCCAGGGGTGGCCCGCGCGGCCACCTCGCGCTGGTCGGTCTCGTCCGCCTGGCGCAGGGCGCCGAGCATCCGGCGCATCTCGTCCAGCGCCTCCCGGCTGGTGGCCTGGATCGCGCCGAGGGCGTCGCGCGCGTCGGCGGGCTGGGTGTCGATGACGTACTGACCGTAACCCGCCTGGACCGCGATGACGCTCATGCTATGGGCCACCACGTCGTGCAGTTCCCTGGCGATGCGCAGGCGCTCCTCGGCGACCGCCTTGCTGGCCGCCTCGTCCTGCAGCCGGAGCGCGTACCGGCGCCGCTGGCGCACGATGTAGCCGGTGAACCAGGCGATGATCACGCACAGCGCGGCGGAGACCAGCCCGCCGCCCGGGACGATGTCGCCCCCGGTCAGGCGGAGCAGCACCGCGTCGGCCAGCAGGGTGGCGAACACGGCGACGAGCACGCGCACCGCGGCCCGCCGGTGCTCGTAGGTCGCCGCGACCAGGTAGAGCACGTAGGCCACCGGCAGGAAGTAGGTCAGCGCGCCAGCCTCCGGGCCGGTCAGCATGGCGACGACGATCGAGCCGGCCAGCAGGACGCCGAGCATGAAGGCCGGCCGACGGCGGCGCATGCCGACCGCTACCACCGTCATCAGGACGAGGAACAGGACCAGCGGCCAGGTCAGCGCCAACGGGCGGTTGGGCACCCACCCGTAGGGGCTCTCGATGGCCGGGACGACGCGGGGCCTGATGGTCGTGAACAGGATCAGGCCGAACACCCCGCCGACCACGTAGTCCAGCGCCGCCCAGTGCCGGGGCTTGAACCGCTTGGTCAGCGGCGGCCGCTGGCCGGCGGCCGGAACCTCTGCATTGGTCCGCACAAAACTACCGTAACCCGGCATCGCCGGCCACGGCGTCATCCTGCAGGCGTAGGCCGTGCGGTGAGCTAGGCGCTCCGCCGCTGGCCGCCAGGCTGACCCCGGCCCGGCGCCAACTTCACCCTCGCGGCCGATGCCACGGGCGGCCCCGTGCTGGCACGGTAACACACATGCCATCCGTCATCGAGACCACCGCGCTGACCAAGGTCTACCCGGGCCGGGTGACCGCACTCGATGGTCTGACCGTCTCGGTCGCCCCGGGCGTCACCGGGCTGGTCGGCGCGAACGGCGCGGGAAAGTCCACGCTGATAAAGATCCTGCTCGGTCTCGTCCCGCCGACCGAGGGCCGGGCCACGGTGCTCGGCCACGACTGCCAGACCAGCGGCGAGGCGATCAGGGTCCTGCTCGGCTACATGCCCGAGCATGACTGCCTCCCGCCCGACGTGACCGCGACCGAGTTCGTCACCCACCTGGGCCGCGTCTCGGGCCTGCCGCCCACGGTGGCCAAGGAACGCGCGGCCGAGTCGCTGCGGCACGTCGGCCTGCACGAGGAGCGGTACCGTCTCATCGGCACCTATTCCACCGGCATGAAGCAGCGGGTGAAGCTGGCCCAGGCCCTGGTGGGCGCGCCGAGGCTGATGCTGCTCGACGAGCCGACCAACGGGCTCGACCCGGCCGGGCGCACCGCCATGCTCGAGCTGATCGGCCGGATCGGCGCGGAGTTCGGCATCTCCATCGTCGTTGCCTCGCACCTGCTCGGCGAGATCGAGCGGATCTGCGACCACCTGGTCGCGATCGACGGCGGGCGGCTGCTGCGCGCCGACTCGATCACCAGCTTCACCCAGGCGAGTCAGGTCCTCGCGGTGGAGGTGGAGGAGGGCCTGGCTCAGCTGCAAGCCGAACTGGCCGCCCGCGGCCTGTCCGTCACCGCCCAGGCCAGGACGCTGCTGGTGCCGCTCGGCGGGGACGACACCTACGACGTGGTGCGCGACTGCGTGGCCGCCCTGGCCCTGCCGCTGTGCCGGCTCGAGCAGCGGCGGCACCAGGTCGAGGAACTGTTCCGCGACGGAGAGGAGTTCCAGCATGCCTGATGCCACCTTCCAGGCTCGGCACCAGGCCGGCGGGGTCATCCACGATCTCGGCTATCGCGGCTACGACGGTCCGCGGCTGGGTCGCGTGCAGATCGTCAAGGCGCTGACCTGGCACAGTTTCCGTTCCGCGTTCGGCATCGGCCGGGGCGTGAAGGGCAAGATCGTGCCGGTGCTGGCGTTCATCGCGATGTGCCTGCCGGCGCTGGTGAACGCGTTCGCGGTGGCCCGCGGCAACGCGCGCCTGTTCGGCTACGACGTCTACACGCCGTCGCTGCGGGTGGCCCTGGTCACGATCTTCATCGCCGCCCAGGCGCCCGAACTCGTCTCCCGTGACCTGCGCAGCCGCGTCCTGCCGCTGTACTTCTGCCGACCGCTGCGGCGCGGCGACTACCCGCTGGCCAAGTACCTCGCGATGACCGGGGCGCTGCTGGTCCTGATCGAGGTGCCGCTGCTCCTGCTCTACGTGGGCACGATCGCGTCGGCCAGGAACGGCACGGCCGTCTGGGACGAGACCAGGGCGCTGATCCCCGGGCTCGGCGTCGGCCTGATGTGGGCGGTGCTGTTCGCGGCGATCGGCCTGGTGCTGGCGTCCTTCACCGGGCGGCGAGCGTACTCGACCGGGATCGTCGCGATCGCCTGCGTGCTCACGTTCTTCCTGGCCCTGCTGCTCATCCAGGCCGAGGGAGGGCAGTCGGCTACGTCCACGGGGGCACGGATCGCCGGGCTGTTCAGCCCGTTCACCATCCTCGACGGGGTGCGCGTCTGGCTCGGCGGCAGCGCACAGACGGGCCTCGTCGCCGATCCAGGCCGCTACGGGCTGCTCTACGGGGTCCTGGCGGTGCTCGTGCTCGCGGCCTGCCTCGGGGGCCTGGCCGCGAGATACCGGAAGGCTAGCCAGTCTTGACATCCTCCCCGGCCCGAAGGAGGGGATTCCAGCTACTACGCCGATTGGAGCAGCAGTTGAGGTTCGCGGTTCACGGGCCCGGCATCCCGGAAGCCTCCCCGCGCAGCCACGGCGTGCCCCGCCGCGATATTCCTGGCCGCGTTCACGTCAGCATTGCAGGCGAAGCCGCAGACCGTGCACACGAAGCGCGCTTGGCTCTCGCGCGACTTCGCATCCACGTGTCCGCACGCCGAGCAGCGCTGGCTCGTGAACGCGGGTTTGATCTTCTCTACCCGGCTCGCAGCTTTCTCTTCCAGACGGCGGACGAGCAGACCCCACCCGGACCGCAGGATCTCACGGTTGAGCCCGGATTTCTGCCGCACGTTCCGGCCCGGATTCCCGGCAGACCCCTTCGCCGAGCGCGTCATGTTCTTGATGAGCAGATCCTCGACTCTGATGGTGTCAAACCGGCGTGCGATGTCTGTGCTGGCCTTCTCGGCCCAGTCTTTTCGCCGGTCGGTCTCGCGGCCCTTCAGCCGGGCGATGGCGAGCCTTACCCCCTTGCGGCGTTCCGAGCCACGCCGGGCGCGGGCGAGCTTCCGCTCCAGGCGCCTCAGCCTCTTCCGCTCCCGCACGGTCAGGCCGGATACGTGCAGCAGTTCCCCGGTGGACAGAGCCGCGGACACAGCCACGCCACGGTCAATGCCGACCACCTCGCCGTTGCCGGGACTGGGCACCGGGTCCGGGATCGCGGCGAAGGCGATATGCCAGCGCCCCACCCGATCCATGGTCACCCGGTAGGACTTCACTCCAGGCGGCACCGCGCGGGACCAGCGAAACCGCACCCACCCGACCTTCGGTATCCAGGCTTCACCAGCTTTCCGGTTAAGTCGGCGCACGTCCCATTGCCGCCCGCGCCGCCCCACGACGCGGAACCCCTCGTCCCGCCGGGCCTTGCGCCGCGACGGCGGCCCGGCCGGATTCGCGGGGTCGAAGAACGCGGCCATCGCCTGGGCGAAGTCCCGCAACGCCTGCTGCTGCACCATCTGCGAGCCTGCGGCCAGCCAGTCATGCTCGGCGCGGGCGGCGGTGAGTTGCCGGGACTGCTCCAGGTAGCCCGGGGCGCTGGTACGGCCCGGGTGCCAATGCGAGTGCTGCTCGACGGCCAGGTTCCACACGTACCGGGCGTGCGCGCAGTGGTCCCGCAGGACTGCTTCCTGGGCGGGCGTGGGGAGCAGGCGGTATCTGGACATACGAACACACTAGCGACCACCACTGACAACCCCGGGGAGGTGAAGCGGCGTCCCTCCCTCGGCCCGAAGGCCGGGGACTCCAAGCCGCGATCCTAATGACCACGATCGAGCTGCGTAACGTGTCGCGCTGGTACGGCAACGTGGTGGCGGTCAACGACGTCACCATGTCGATCGAACCCGGCGTGACCGGCCTGCTCGGGCCGAACGGGGCGGGCAAGTCCACGATCATGCACATGATCGCTGGCTTCCTGCCCCCGTCCCGCGGCGAGCTCACCATCGGCCCCGGGTCCAGCTGGCGCAACCCGGCCGTGTACCGGCAGGTCGGCCTGGTTCCGGAACGGGACTCGGTGTACGCCTTCCTCACCGGGGAGCAGTTCGTGGTCTCGACCGCGAAGCTGCACGAGCTCCCCGACCCGGCCGCCGCCGCGGCCCGGGCGATCGCCCTGCTGGACATGGCTGAGGCGGCGAACCGCAAGATCGCCACCTACTCCAAGGGCATGCGCCAGCGGATCAAGGTGGCCGCGGCGCTGGTGCACGACCCTGAGGTCCTGCTGCTCGACGAGCCGTTCAACGGGATGGACCCGCGGCAGCGGCTGCACATGATGGACCTGCTCGACAAGCTCGGCAGCGAGGGCCGGACGATCCTGTTCAGCTCGCACATCCTGGAAGAGGTCGAGCGGCTGTCCGGCACCATCCAGGTGGTGGTGGCGGGCCGCCTGGCCGCCTCCGGCGACTTCCGCGCCATCCGGCGGCTGATGACGAGCAGGCCGCACGTGTTCACGGTGCGCTCCTCCGACGACCGCCTGCTGGCCAGCATCCTGATCGGGGGCACGACGGCCGGCAGGTCCGCGGTGACAGCCGTGGAGCTGACCCGGGCCGGACTGCAGGTGCGGACCTCGGACTACGGCGCGTTCTGCCGGGACATCGCGGTGCTGGCCCGCGACCACGGCATCCGGCTGCGCGAGGTGCTGCCCGCCGATGAGTCCCTGGAAAGCGTCTTCGCCTATCTCGTTGCCAACTGAGCCCAACTGAGCCCAACTGAGCCAGCTAAGCCAGCTAAGGAGCGGCATGTTCAACACCACGGTCGCGTGGATCACCCTGCGCGCGACGCTGAGCCGCAGGCGGGCGCTGTTGTTCGCGTTGCCCGCGGTGATCTTGATCCTGCTCACGGTCGCGCTGAAAGCCTCACACCCGCCGATGCAGTTGTGGCCGTCGCATGTCCTGGGCACGTTCGGCTTCTCGGTGCTGATCCCGCTCACCGCGCTGATCATCGGCACCAGCGTGCTCGGCGCCGAGATCGACGACGGCAGCATCATCCACCTGCTGGCCACGCCGGTCAGCCGGTCCGCGGTGGTGATGACGAAGTTCGTCGTCGCGACCGGGCTGACCGTGGTCTTCGCCGCGGTCCCCGAGCTGATTGCGGCGCTGATCTCGGGCGGCGGGAGCGTCCCGGGCCCGGGGGACGCCGGCCTGGTCCCCATCGGGGCCGGCACGTTCGCCGTCGCCCTGTTCACCGGCGCGCTGGCCTGCTCGGTGATCTACAACGCGGTCTTCGTCATGGTCTCCACGGCGACCACCCGCGCCATCGCCGTCGGCCTGCTGTACGTGCTGGTCTGGGAGGTGCTGCTGTCCAACTTCGTCAGCGGGGTGAAGCTGCTGTCGGTCAGCCACTATGGCCTCGGCATCGCCAACGGCCTGGCCAGCGACCCGGCTCTCGAGGCGGGCCTGGGCGTGCTGACGTCCGTCGTCATGGGCGCCATCGTCACGGTCGTGGCGCTGGCCCTGGCGATGAACCTGCTGTCGTCGTTCACCCTGAAGGGCGAGCCCGCCTGACCGCGTAGTGGCGAGGCGTTATTCCTCGGTCCCTTCCCCCGGGGGAAGGGCGGTCGAACCGGGGGTGCCGACCGCCTCGTGCTCCTCGCCGGTCACCGCGTGCCCGTTCCCGTGATGCCCGTTGCCGTGTCCGTCGGCCTCGAGCGGGATGGTCTCGGCGAAGGCGCGGTTGGCGGCCGCCCTGGCCTTGCCGAGCACGCCGCGCGCGGAGGGCGCCGGCACGCCGTTGTCGTCCTCGGAGCCTGGCCCCGGCAGCAGCGCGGGCACCTTCTTGGCCTCGATTACCGCGAGCCGCTCCTCGTTCACCGGCTGGTGCACCTCGATGAACTCGCCGTCGGGCAGCTGCCTGATGATGCCCGATTCGTAGCCGTGCAGCAGCTCGTTCCGGTCCTTACGCTGCAGGCCCAGGCAGATACGTTTAGTGATGAAGTAAGCGATTATGGGCCCCGCGATGACCGCGACGCGGGCGATCCAGGTCACGGTGTACAGCGGGATCTGCAGCTTGTCGGCGACGACGTCGTTCGCGCCTTCGATCCACAGGACGCCGTAGAACACAACGGCGGCTATGCCGATGCCGGTGCGTACCGGGGCGTTCCTGGGCCGGTCGTTGATGTGGTGGAACGTCTTGTCGCCGGTGGCCCACCGCTCGAACCACGGCCAGACTGCCGCCCCGCCGAGGATGATGGTCAGCGGTGCGATGAACGGTATGAGCACGCTGAACGTGATCGTGTGCCCGAGGAAGTTCCACTCCCAGGCGGGCATGACGCGCAGCGAGCCCTCCAGGATGCCCATGTAGAAGTCGGGCTGGGAGGCCGAGGAGATGGCCACCGGCGAGTACGGGCCGTACAGCCAGATCGGGTTGATCTGGGCGAACGTGGACAGCAGCGCCAGCGCGCCGAAGATGAAGATGAACCAGGCGCTGGTCTTGGCGATGAAGTACGGGTAGGACGGCTGGCCGGTCACGTTCCGCTCGGTGTTTCCCTTGGCCGGCATCTGGGTGTGCTTCTGCCAGAACATGATGAAAATGTGCGCGGTGATCAGCGCCAGCAGGATGGCCGGGATCAGCAGGATGTGGATGACGTACATCCTGGGCACGATGTCGTGACCGGGGAACGGCCCGCCGAACAGGAAGTACGCCAGGTAGGTGCCGACGATCGGGATGCCGCCCTGCAGCACGCCCTCGAAGATCCGCAGGCCGGCGCCTGACAGCTGGTCGTCTGGCAGCGAGTAGCCGAACAGGCCCTCGATCAGCGCGAGCGTGAACAGCCCGATCCCGATCAGCCAGTTGACCTCGCGCGGCTTGCGGTAGGCGCCGGTGAAGAATACCCGCAGCATGTGGATCATGAGCGAGGCCACGAACAGGTCGGCGGCCCAGTGATGGATCTGCCTGATCAGCAGCCCGCCCCGGACGTCGAAGCTGATCCGCAGCGTCGAGGCGTACGCCTCGCTCATCTTGATGCCGTCGAGCTTCATGTACGAGCCGTGGTAGGTCACCTCGGTCATCGACGGCACGAAGAAGAACGACAGGAACGTCCCGGTCAGCAGCAGGATGATGAACGAGTACAGCGCGATCTCGCCGAGCAGGAACGACCAGTGGTCGGGGTACACCTTGCGCAGCAGGTAGGTGCGGACCCCGCGCGCCCCGCCGAACCTGTCGTCCAGCCACCCGGCGGTGCCCTTCAGCGGCTTCGATACCTCGAAGTCGGTATCGCTGTTAACGGCTGGCCTGCTCATCCGCGCTCCCAGAAACTCGGGCCGACGGGCTCGGTGAAGTCGCGCTTGGCCACCAGGTAGCCCTGGGCGTCGGTAGTCAGCGGCAGTTGCGGCAGCGGGCGTGAGGCCGGGCCGAAGATCACGGTCGCGCCGGTCGTTGCCTCGAAGGTGGACTGGTGGCACGGGCACAAGATGTGGTGCGTGGTCTGCTCGTACAGCGCCACCGGACACCCCACGTGCGTGCAGATCTTGGAGTAGGCGACGATGTTGTCGACCGTCCAGTTCATCGTGCCCACCAGCGTACTCCCCTGATGCCTGGTGGGAATGCGCAGCTCACCGGGCCGGAACTTGATCAGGATGACGGCCGCCTTGGTCAGGGCGTCCTGGTTGTCCTCGTAGCCGTCGGGCACGATCGTGATCATGCTGCCCGGCGCGCTGAACTCGGCCGGGGTGATCGGTCGGTTGGTGCCCTGGACCAGCAGCCGCCGGCCCGGGCTCCACACGGTATGCCGCAGGCTCGTCCCTGGCTGCGGGCCCATGTCCCGCAGCAGCACGACCGGGGCGGCGAGCAGCGGCAGAGTGCCGAGCATCAGCGTGCGCCGTACCAGCGGTCGCTTGACGAACTGGCTGTTCGCCGTGCCCTCTTTGAAGTAGGCTTCGGTCGCCTGCCGCTCCTTCTCATCGGAGCGCAGGTCGTGCCGTTGCTGAGTCGCCTCGACGTTCGGCATCAGGTGCCGGACCCAGATCAGCGTGCCCAGGCCGAGGGCCAGGAGCGTGACGGACATCGAGAGTCCCAGCGCCAGGTTGGACCGCAGGGTCTTGTCGACCGTATGGACCCCGAGCCCGACGTAGGCGGCGACGAAGCCGCAGCCCGCGATGAACGCGATGATGAAGCAGGCCGCGACCACCCGCTCGGCCCGGCGGCCGTGCACGACCACCTCGGGGTCGTCCGGCGGGAGCCCGTCGATGTGCTCGGCGAACTCTTCGGAGTCGGAGACCAGGGCCACGGCCCCGTGCTCCTCGGCCACAGGGGCGGACCCGAGCAGGCGCGGGGAGGGCGGCGGAGTGCCGATCACCCGGTGCGGCGCACCCGGGCTCTCGGTGCCCTCGGCGCCCTCGGTCTCTTCCATGTCGCTCATGACTACTTCCGCTCCGTCCCCGTCGGGCCCGTCGGTCGTGGGTCACGCCGCTTCGCGGTAATCCACATCGAGATGAGCACCAGGAAGCCCAGCCCGCCGAGGAAGATCACCAGGCCCTCGGTGACCGGCCCGGTCCGGCCGAGGGAGAAGCCGCCCGGGTTGGGCTCGACCCGGGTCTGCGTGATGTAGGCGATGATGTCGCGCTTGGCCTGCGGGGACAGCGCGCCGTCGGAGAACACCGGCATGGACTCGGGTCCGGTCAGCATCGCCGTGTAGATCTGGGTCGGCGTGGACTCGGTCAGCGGTGGCGCGTCCTTGCCGTAGGTCAGCGCGCCGCCCGCCCCGGCGAAGCCGTGGCACTGCGCGCAGTTGGCGCTGAACAACTGCGAGCCGCGCGCGGTGTCGGCTCCCTCGGTGGACACCTGCTCGGGGGTCGGGATCTCCGGGCCGCCGCCCAGCGAGGCGACGTAGCCGGCGATGTCCTCGATCTGCCGCGGGCTGAACGTCACCGGCTTGCGCTCGTTCTCCGAGCCGACTTCCTTGGCCGGCATGCGGCCGGTCGACATCTGGAAGTAGACCGCGGCCGCACCCGTGCCGATCAGGCTGGGGCCCTGCGAGGTGCCCTGGGCCTCGAGGCCGTGGCAGCTCGAGCAGTTCGCCTGGAACAGCTCCTTGCCGGCCGTGATGTCCTGCTGAGCCCCGACCGCGGCCGAGGCCTCGGTGCCCCCCCGGGAGGTGAGCGACCCGTAGACCAGCGCGACAACGACAAGCCCGAGTAGCAGTGCCGCGTAGCCGGCGGCCGGGCGCCTGCGCCTGGCGTTGATCCAGCTCACTCGCTGTCCCCTGACTAGTGGATGAGGTAGATGACGGTGAACAGGCCGATCCACACGACGTCGACGAAGTGCCAGTAGTACGACACGACGATCGCGCTGACCTGTTGTTCATGGGTGAAAGTGCGCGCGGCGTAGGTACGGCCGAGCAGGAAGATGAACGCCACCAGCCCGCCCGCCACGTGCAGCCCGTGGAACCCGGTGGGTATGTAGAACACCGACCCGTACGCACTGGACGCCAGGGTGAGGCCCTGCTCGCGGACCAGTTGCAGGTACTCGTAGCTCTGGCCGAGGTCGAAGTAGAGCCCCATCAGGAAGGTGAGCACGTACCACTCGCGCAGCCCCCAGCTCATCGGGTGCACCAGCGACCTGGTGCGGCTGATCTGGCCCCGCTCGACCGCGAACACGCCCATCTGGCAGGTGACGCTGGACAGCAGCAGGACCGTGGTGTTGATCGAGCCCAGCGCGAGGTCCAGGTGCGCACCCGGCCAGGGCATGCCCGAGCCCTTGGTCACCGACCTGACGGTGAAGTACATCGCGAACAAGGCCGCGAAGAACATCAGCTCGGAGGACAGCCAGATGATGGTGCCGACGCTGACCAGGTTGGGTCTGCTGGCCGGCGTGCGGGGGGCCGTCTCCACGGTTGCTGTCGTCACGAAGCAATTATTACGACAACCTGTAGGGGATCGCTACGCGACCCCCCGCATCGGTGGCACTGGTTTCCTCGAGGCTCGGTAACATGCAGTGTCATGAAGGTCGTTGTGTACAGCCATGACGCGGATGTGCGAGCTCAGGTCAGGCTCGCCATCGGGCGTCGCCCCGCGATGGACGTGCCGGAGGCCGAGATCATCGAGGTAGCCACGCAGCCCGCGCTGTTCAGGCTGCTCGACGCCGGCGGCGCGGACGTGATGGTCCTCGACGGGGAGGCGCAGCCGTACGGCGGGATGGGCGTGTGCCGCCAGGCCAAGGACGAGATCTACAACTGCCCGCCGGCGCTGCTGATCGTCGGCCGGGCCGACGACGGCTGGCTGGCCACCTGGTCGCGGGCCGACGCCGTGGTCAGCCACCCGATCGACCCGATCGCGCTGGCCCACGAACTGGCCGGGCTGATGCGGGAACGCCCCGCGGTCAGCGGCTGAGGCCGTAGTCTTTTCCTGCCGAACGGCCCAGGGTTCACGCCCCGGCGCCCCTCATCGTCAGCTCTTCTCGTCCCGGACCCACCTGGAAGCCCGTCATGGATGCCCGAACCACCTGGCCCGCGCTGTTGTCCGCCCTCATCCGCGGTGACTCGCTCACCGCCGACGAGAGCGAGTGGGCCATGAACGAGATCATGGAGGGCGCCGCGACGCCAT
>Ga0335082_10003866_pt1 | contig 16309 bp, 6 predicted proteins | sample Lox_Sample_41_FD_206718 | JGI IMG/M metagenome (GOLD analysis project Ga0335082, IMG submission 206718) | Soil microbial communities from Loxahatchee National Wildlife Refuge, Florida, United States - Lox_Sample_4.1 | ecosystem: Environmental > Terrestrial > Soil > Wetlands | place: USA: Florida...
GCGGACCTCCAGATCGAGAAGGAGTACGGACTCCTGGGCGACGGGCAGGGGATCCGGGAGATGGCGGCTCCGAAGCCCTCCGCCGTGCCGAAGCCCGCCGACACCGCCGCGCGACGCGCGCCGGCTGCGAAGGCCGCGCGCTCCGAGTCCGAGGCCGAGTTCGAGCGGCGCGCGACCGCCGACACGGCGTCGCGGCCCTCGCAGCCGGCTCCCGCCCTCGAGCTTCCCGGCGAGAATGCGGCGCCGCCCGGTCCGCTCGAGGCGATCGCGCTCTACGACCAGATCCTCGCGAAGTATCCGAACTACCCGCACAACGACGAGGTGCTCTACCAGAAGTCGCGCGCCTTCGACGAGCTCGGTCGGACCGAGGACGCGATCGCCGTGATGGAGCAGATGATCGCGCTCTACCCGCAGTCGCGTCACCAGGACGAGGTGCAGTTCCGGCGCGCCGAGTACTTCTTCATGCACAAGAAGTATCGCGACGCCGAGAAGGCCTACTCGGCCATCACCGCGATGGGGCCCGGCTCCGAGTACTACGAGCTCGCGCTCTACAAGCTCGGCTGGACCTTCTACAAGCAGGACCTGCACGAGGAGGCGCTGCACGAGTACGTCGCGCTCCTCGATTACAAGGTCAGCACCGGCTACGACTTCGACGCGCCGCACGATGAGGACACCGAGCGGCGCATCGCCGACACCTATCACGTCATCAGCCTCTGCTTCTCGAACCTCGGCGGGTCCGAGTCGATCGAGCAGTACTTCTCCGCGAACGGACACAAGAGCTTCGAGGACCGGATCTACAGCCACCTCGGCGAGTTCTACCTCGAGAAGCTGCGCTACCAGGACGCCGCGTCCGCGTACCGGGCGTTCGTCGAGCTGAATCCGCTGCACCGCTCCGCGCCGCGCTTCAGCATGCGCGTGATCGAGATCTACGAGCAAGGCGGCTTCCCCAAGCTCGTTCTCGAATCGAAGAAGCAGTTCGCCGCGAGCTACGGGCTGGACTCCGAGTACTGGCGCCACTTCGACGTGACTGCGTCGCCCGAGGTGCTGCGATACCTGAAGACCAACCTCCAGGACCTCGCGGGCCACTACCACGCGCGCTTCCAGGATCCGGAGGCGGACGAGGATCGCCAGGCGAGCTTCCAGGAGGCCGCGCGCTGGTATCGGGCGTACCTGGCGTCCTTCCCGAAGGAGGAGGAGAGCGCGTCGATCGACTACCGCCTCGCGGACCTGCTGCTCGAGCACAAGGACTTCGCGGAGGCAGCGCGCGAGTACGAGCGGACCGCGTACGACTACCCGCCGCACGAGCGCGCGGCGGCCGCCGGCTATGCCGCGATCTACGCGCATCGCGAGCGACAGAAGCAAGCGTCGGGCGCCGAGCAGGAGAGCGCGCGTCGCGACGCCGTCGCCAGCACCTTGCGCTTCGTCGACGCCTTCCCGCAGCACGAGCACGCCGCCGCGGTGCTCGGCACCGCAGTCGACGACCTCTACGAGCTGAAGGACTACGCGCCCGCGATCGCGACGGGGCAGAAGCTGCTCGAGCGCTACCCGCAGGCGGACCCGGCGATCCGGCGCACGGCGTGGACGGTGGTCGCGCATGCCTCGTTCGAGACGCAGAGCTACGCGCAGGCCGAACAGGCCTACACGCAGGTGCTCGAGCTGACGCCCGAGGGCGACGCGTCGCGCCAGAGCCTCAGCGACAACCTCGCCGCGTCGATCTACAAGCAGGGCGAGCAGGCCAACGCGGCGGCCGATCCGCGCGCGGCCGCGGGCCACTTCCTGCGGATCGCCGAGGCGGCGCCCACGTCGTCGATCCGGCCGACGGCCGAGTACGACGCCGGCGTCGCGCTGATGAAGGTCGAGGACTGGGCGAAGGCGGCCGAAGTGCTCGACGCGTTCCGCCAGCACTATCCGGACCACGAGCTGCGCGCCGAGGCCACGCGCCAGATCGCGTTCGCCCTGCGCTCGCAGGGCGACCTCTCTCGCGCCGGCGCGGAGTACGAGCGGGTCTCGTCCGAGGCCGGCGACGGCGAGCTGCAGCGCGAGGCGCTGCTCGAGGCGGGCGACCTCTACGTGAAGTCGGATCAGCCCGATCGCGCGCTCGCCGCCTGGCGCAGCTACGTGACCCGGTTCTCGGAGCCGATCGAGACGGCCGTCGAGACGCGCTGGAAGATCGCCGAGCGACTCGCAGCGGTGCACGACGATGCGGCGTACCGCGAGGAGCTCGGCCGCATCGTCGCGACCGACCGAACGGCCGGCCGCCAGCGCACCGACCGCGTCCGCTACCTGGCGGCGCGCTCCGCCCTCGCGCTCTCGGAGCGGCTCTACCGCGAGTTCGACGAGGTCGCCCTGGTGCAGCCCTTCGAGCAGAGCCTGAAGCGGAAGAAGCAGCGCATGGACACCGCGCTCGCCGCCTTCGGCGACCTCGTGGACTACGAGGTCGGCGAAGTGACCGCCGCCGCGACCTTCTACATGGCCGAGCTCTACGCGGGCTTCAGCCAGGCGCTGATGAAGTCCGAGCGGCCCGCGAATCTCGCCGGCCCGGCGCTCCAGGAGTACGAGGACGCGCTCGAGGAGGAGGCCTTCCCGTTCGAGGAGAAGGCGATCGAGGTCCACCAGAAGAACCTCGAGCTGATGGCGGGCGGGATCTACAACCCGTGGATCGAGAAGAGCCTCGACGCGCTCGCGCGGCTGATGCCCGGCCGCTACGCGAAGGCCGAGGCCAGCAGCGGCTACCTCGATTCGCTCGACGGCTACGCCTACACGCCGCCCGCCGCGCATGCGCTGGTCCGGGCCGACACCGCGCCCGGTGCGAGCGCGGATGCCGCGACGCCGGCCCCGGCCGATGTCGACGAGACGACGACCGAATCCGTGCCGCCGCCGGCGGACGCGGCGGAGGACGCGCATGCGAACTGAGCGTTCGTTCGCGCGGCGACTCGTGCGGCTGCTCGCGGCCGCGTGGCTCGCGTCCGCCTGCGCGTCGCGCGGCGCGGAGCCCCCGGCGAGCGCCGAGGCGCAGGCGTCGGGCGGATTCGTGCTGCGCGAGAAGGCGCGCGTTCCCGCCGGCGTGCGCTCCGACTTCGAGAGCGCGCTGCAGCTGCTGAAGGATCGGCAGCTCGAGAGCGGCATCGCGAAGCTCGTCGCGGTGACGGAGAAGGCGCCGCAGCTCGTCGCGGCGCACGTCGACCTCGGCATCGCCTATCGCGAGAGCGGCGACCTCGCGCGCGCCGAGGCCAGCCTGAAGAAGGCGCTCGAGCTCGACCCGCATCATCCCGTCGCCTGGAACGAGCTCGGCATCGTGGATCGGCGGACCGGCCGCTTCACCGAGGCGCGTAAGGCCTACGAGCAGGCGCTCGCGAGCTACCCCCAGTTCCACTTTGCGCGCCTGAATCTCGCGATCCTCTGCGATCTCTACCTCGCGGACGCGGGCTGCGCGCTCGAGCAGTACCGCCTCTACAGCGAGGCGGCCCCGGGCGACGAGGCGGCGGCGAAGTGGCTCGCCGACCTGCGCAACCGGACGGGCGGATAGGAGGACTCGTGTCGCGCGCGCTTCTCCTGTGTGTCTCGCTGCTCGTCGCCGGCGCGGTGTACGCCGACGACAAGGGAGCCCCCCCGCACGGCGACAAGCAGATGCAGGGCATGTCGATCCTCGGCAACGACGACGCGCCGAAGTCGCTCGTGATCGTGCCGTGGAAGAGCTCCGAGCTCGGCGATCCGCTCGCGGTGTCGCGCGCGCTCGACGACGGGCGCCAGCCCGTCGACCGCGACGTGTTCCTGCGCGAGCTCGACTACTACGCGATCCGCGCGGCGGAGACCGGAGCGAAGGGCTCCGGCTCGGAATGACCACTCCCTTTCTTCTGGAGGATCCGGTGATGGACTTCTTGTATTCGATCGTGCGTTTCTTCCAGGGCGGCGGCCTGTTCATGCTGCCGATCCTGCTCGTGGCCGCGGTCGCGCTGGCGATCGGCCTCGAGCGCTACGTCACCCTGACCCGCCTCGCGTTCGCCAACCGGCGCGCCTGGGGCGAGATCGAGCCGGCGCTCGGCAGCGGCGACTTCGACAAGGCGCGCGAGCTCTGCAGCGAGGGCGCGACGGCGATCGCGCGACTCCTGCGCATGGGGCTCGCCCGCCAGGGCGCCGTCCGCAAGCGCGAGGACGTCGAGATCGCGATGGAAGAGAGCATGATGGAGATCGTCCCGCAGCTCGAGAAGCGCACGCACTACCTCGCGACCTTCGCGAACCTCGCGACCCTGCTCGGGCTGCTCGGCACGGTCAGCGGCCTGATCCACGCGTTCGCCGCCGTCGCGACGGTGAACCCGGCGGAGAAGGCGAACCTGCTCTCCGCCAGCATCTCCGAGGCGATGAACTGCACCGCCTTCGGCCTGATGACGGCCGTGCCCATCGTGTTCGCGCACGCCTTCCTGCAGACGAAGACGACCGAGCTGATCAACGGCCTCGAGACGGCGTCGGTGAAGTTCCTCAACGCGCTCAGCACGCGGCAGCCGACGCGCGCCCACCTCGCGCTCGCGCAGCCGCAGGCGGCGGTGCAGGGCTGAGACCGGCATGCGCAAGAAGTTCTCGCGCAAGTACAAGCCGACCGAGCTGCTGCTCGTGCCGATGATCGACATCTTCACGGTGCTCGTCACGTTCCTGCTGATGACCGCGGTGTTCTCGCGCATCACGATCATCGAGCTCGATCTGCCGAGCAGCGCGTCGGCGCCGAGCGAGCCGAGGCTTCGGCTCGAGGTGATCGTGCGCAAGCTGGGCTTCGAGCTGACCAACGGCAGCGCGCTGATCGCGACGATCCCGAAGCTCGCCAGCGGCGAGTACGACTACGCGACGCTCTCCCAGCTCGCGGTGGCGCTGAAGCACGACCACCCCGACGCCGACGACGCATCGGTGCTGCTCGAGCCGGAGATCGAGTACGACCAGCTCGTGCAGGTGATGGACGCGATCCGGAGCACGGAGCTGCCGCTGGCCGACGCGTCGGGGACCGCGCCGCCGGATGCGAACGCGACACCTGCGAGCCGGCAGGTCGCGCCGGCGCCGCCGACGCGCGTCGCCCTGTTCACCGACATCGCGGTGGGAGACGCGCCCTAGGGCGCGCCCGCCAAGGAGCATTCGATGGCCCTTCTGAAACGCGCCCGGCGCACCACCACCGCCTTGCGGCATCGCGTGGACGCGGAGCTCAACCTGATCCCGCTGATCGACATCCTGTCGGTGATGGTGGCCTTCCTGCTCGTCTACTCGACGGACGTGGAGGTCGTCCAGAACACGAAGGGCGTCGAGGTGCCGCAGTCGATCGCGGAGGTGCTGCCGAAGCAGTCCGTGGTCGTGATGATCACGAAGGACCAGCTCTTCGTGCAGGGCGAGCTCGTCGCGACCCTCGACGAGATCCGGGCGGACCGGAACCCGCTGATCGAGCGGCTGCGCGAGGTGCTCGCGCGGCCGATGGTCGGCGGCGACTCGGCTGCGGACGCGCCGGACCTGACCGCGCGCGAGATCACCCTGCTCGCGGACAAGTCGCTGCCCTACGACGTCGTGAAGAAGGTGATGGCGACCTGCACGGCGGCCACCTACGGGAAGATCTCGCTCGCCGTGCTCGAGAAGGACAAGCCGGTCGCGACCGCGAAGCCGGCCTAGCGACACCGGACGGGAACGATGGACACCCCTTTCACGGCCGAAGAACGAGAGGCCCTCTTCGCGAACCTCGCGAAGGCGCGCGAGGTGCTCGACGCGCTCGTCGGAGATCTGCGCGCGGTCGACCGCGAGCTCGACGACCTCGGCGGCGCGCGCGAGCAGCACCGGCTGCTGCGCGACGCCTGCGGCGCGCTCGAGGCGCTCGGCGAGCTCGGGGGCGCGGACCTCTTCTGGGGCGAGCGCGCGGACGCGGGCGGCGAGTCGCTCCGGCGCGCGCGCGGCCGGCTCGACGCGTTCGAGAAGCAGGTCGCGGAGATCGAGGAGCGCCGCCAGGGCGTGCTCGACCAGATCGACCGCCAGCAGGAGCGCGCGGACGGCCTCGAGTGGGACGTGGCCGACGCGCTCGACGAGGAAGAGCGCCGGCAGCAGGAGTGGGTGATCCAGCGCGAGCTCGGAGCGCTGCCCGACGCCGCGCTGATCATGCCGTGGGCCCGCGGCGGCGAGGAGGACCGGCGCTTCCGCAAGAACCTCGCCGGCACGCTGCTCGTGGCCCTGCTGATCGCGCTGATCTCCCCGTGGATCCGGCTGCCGTTACCCGAACCGGAGGCGCGGCCCGAGGTGCCGGAGCGCGTGGCGCGGATGATGATGGAGTCGCGCAAGCTGCCGCCGCCTCCGCCGCAGGCGGTGCCGTCGCCGGTGAAGCCGGAGCAGACCGTCGCCGAGCAATCGCCGCCCGCGAAGTCGAAGCCGAAGGAAGGTCCGGGCGAGGGTGCGGGCGTGGGGCCCGCGAAGGGTCCGGACGCAGGCCTGCTCGCCTTCCGCGAGAAGATCTCGGGCATGGCGGAGAACCAGAACCTGTCGCGGCTCGGCGCGCAGGCGCGGATCCTCAGCCCCGGCGCGGCGAGCGGTCCGGTGACGCGCTCGATGGTGACGACGCAGGCGCCGGGCTCGAGCGGCGGCATCAACCTCGCCGCGCTCTCCCGCAACGTCGGGGGCGGGGGCGGCGGCGGCGCGGGCATGGCAGGCGTCCAGATCGCGCGCGCGACCAGCACGATCGGCGGCGGCGGCGGCGCACGGGCGGGGACTGGCAAGGGGACCGGCGGGCCGCCGCCCGGGCGCACCGACGAGGAGATCCAGATCGTCTTCGACCGACACAAGTCGGCGCTGTACCGGCTCTACAACCGCGAGCTCCGCGAGGACCCGACCTTGAAGGGCCAGATGGTGCTGCGCATCCGCATCGAGCCCGACGGCAGCGTGACGCTCTGCGAGCTGCAGGCGACCGACATGCGTGCGCCGCAGCTCGTGGCGCAGGTCGTGGACCGCGTCCGCACCTTCGACTTCGGCGCCAAGGACGTGCCCGCCATCACGATCCTGTATCCGATCGATTTCCTGCCGGCGACCTGATTGCAGGCCGCAAGGCGAGGTGAGACCCGCATAACATCTTTCTGACATCACGAGCCTTCGGCTCGAAGCGACTCTGAAAAAGGCATACCCACCGAAAGGTGGCGACGCAAAGTCTCCGGTCTAACGGGCAGTGCCCTACGACAGCGGGACCGCCAGAATCGACGGCTCCGACTCCAAGATCTCCGATCTTTCGGATCCCGTTCTGCCTGGTGATTGCGCTCGCCCCCCGGTGCAGAACGAGGACCTGGTGATCCGGGGTGATCTGAAACATGCGAGCTCGATCGGCGGCGCGATGCGCATCGCGCTGCTCGCGCTCGGACTGCTGCTGCCGCTGCCGGCCCTGACTCGGAGCGCGGCGGCTCAGGCCCAGGTGACGTTCACGTCCGCGATCGCGAACTGGCACGACCCGACGACCAACGTCCCCGGTCCGCCGAACCCCACCATCACGAACGGGCCACCGACGACGAACGCGACGCCCACGACCTCGAGCATCAGCTGGGGCACGACGTCCGGTACGCCGCAGAGCGGTTACGACGTCACCATGGCGATCCCGGACCCGCTGAAGTTCCCCGTCGCGACGTTCTCGCACCGGAACTTCCCGATCTCCAATCCATCGCTCACGTCCGTTCAGCTCGACATCATCCTCGACTTCAAGGTCAATGGCGTCCAGACCGGACCCTTGACCTTCACGTTCACGTTCAACCACGAGGAGACCCCGAACAACCAGAATCCCTGTCCCTATCCGACACCGCCCGGAGAAGGGTGTACCGACCGTGTGACGTTCGTCAGCTCACCCGCGCCTACGACCTTCACCGTCGGCGGGAAGACCTACACGATGGGGATGACTTTCCTCGACGCCAACGGCAATCCGGTGTCGGAGTTCATCACGAGGGAAGGCGGCATCGTCAACACCGCGGACCTGGACGGCTCCTTCGTGTTGGTGCCGCCGGTGCTCGAGGTCACGAAGTCGGGCCCGGCGACGATGACGGTCGGACAGACGGGCGTCTTCAGCATCGACGTCCGCAACACCGGACCGAACGACGCCTGGAACACGACCCTCCGCGACGTGCTGCCCGACGGCGCGACGGGCGGCATGTGCGATGCCACCCCGCAGATCCAGAGCGCGCGGGTCTTCGCGGCCGACGGCGTCACGCCCGTTCCCGGCAAGGGGCCGCTGGTCGCGGGAACCGACTACACGCTCTCCTGGGCCGGCGCTCCGACCTGCGAGCTCAGCCTCGCGATGCTCACGCCTGCGTCGGCGATCGACACGGACCAGCGCTTGATCGTCACCTATGGGACCCAGCTCGATGCCGGCAGTCAGGACGGCGTGACCTTGACCAACGTCGCCGGCGCGACGCAATGGTTCGACGACGAGAGCGCCAACCCGGACCGTGTGGCCTACAACCGGACCCTGACCAACGGCACCCCGGGCACGCTCGACCACGAGGACGCCCACAGCGTCACCGTCAGCCTGCGCGACTACCTGTTCGAGAAGACGGTCACGGACGTGACGAGCGGCGCGAGCCCGGCAACGACCGCCGTGCCGGGCGATCGCCTGCGCTACCGGCTGCGCTTCGAGAACCGGAGCGCGACGCCGCTCTCGAATCTCTCGATCTTCGACGAGCTCGACGCGATGAACACGCCGGCGGCCTTCCAGCCGGGCACCTTGACCGTCGTCACCTTGCCGGCCGGCGCAGATGCCAGCAACACGAACGCGACCGGGGGCGCGAAGGGCACGGGCGTCCTCGACGTCCGGAACTTGAGCGTGCCGGGCGCGGGTCAGATCGTGGTCGAGTTCGAGGTCGTGCTCGCGCCGGTGCTCGCGAACAACTTCGTCGTCGCGGACCAGTCGACCTTGCAGCTCGGCGGCAGCCCCTTCGCGCGCAGCGACGACCCCAACGTCAACGGCCCCGCCAATCCCTTCGTCGCCGGGGACGAGGACCCGACGCGACTCACGATCCACTCTGCGCCGTCCTTCCGGATCCAGAAGATCTCGACCGATGTCACCGCCGACCCGAACGTGCTCCTCGCCGGCGAGACGCTCCTCTACACGATCACGGTCAAGAACATCGGCACGGCCGACGCCGTGAACGTCGTGCTGCGCGACGCGGTGCCCGTGAACACGACGTACGTCGCGAACAGCACGACCTTGAACGGCAGCCTCGTGCCCGACGCCGGCGGCGCGTCGCCGCTCGTGGCCGGCATGCTGATCCACGCGCCCGAGAATGCGACGCCGGGTTTCCTGCGCGCCGACGCCTCGGCCACGACGGGCAACGTCGCGACGATCAGCTTCCGCGTCGTCGTCGGCGCCGGCGTGCCGGACGGCACCGTGATCTCGAATCAGGGCTTCGTGAGCGCGCCGGACGCGGGCATCGTCGACCGCCCGTCGGACGATCCCACCACGCCGGCTCCCGACGACCCGACGCGCAACATCGTCGGGAGCACACCGCTGCTCTTCGCGCCGAAGCAGGTCGCGCTGCTCGTCGACGCGAACAGCAACGGCATCGTCGATCCGGGCGACGTGCTCCACTACACGATCACGGTGACGAACCACGGCGCCGTCCCCGCGACCGCGGTCGTGATCCAGGACGCAGTGCCCGCGAACACGAGCTACGTCGCGAACACGACGACGTTGAACGGACTGCCGGTCGGGCAGCCGGACGGCGGCGCGGCGCCGCTCGCCGCGGGCATTCCGATCAGCTCGTCGAACCTGACGCCGCCGCTGCCGGGCCCGGGAGGCGGCACGGTCAGCGCGGGCCAGAGCGCCGTGCTCGAGTTCAACCTGCAGGTCAACGCCGGCACGCCGGCCGGCACCATCATCAGCAACCAGGCGGTGGTGCACACGGCCCAGCTGCCAGACGTCCTGACCGACGGCGACAACAATCCCGCCGACGGACCCGAGCCGACGCAGGTCGTGGTAGGCAGCGCGCAGCAGCTCACGATCACCAAGCAGGTCTCCGTGGTCGGCGGCGGTGCCGCACTCGCGGGCGCGACGCTCGAGTACGTCGTGCGGGTCCAGAACATCTCCGCCGTGCCGGCGCAGAGCGTCGTCCTCACGGACGACGTGCCGGCCCAGCTCGCGATCGTCGCGGGCTCGGCGACTCTGAACGGCGTCGCGACGGGCGTCAGCATCGCCGGGTCGATCATCACCGCGAACTACTCCGGCACCTACGGCCCGCTTCCGCCCGGCGGCGTCGCGCTGCTGCGCTTCCGCGCCGTGATCGCTCCGGGCCTCGCCATGGGCACGACGATCACGAACACGGGCGTCGTCACCTGGAACACGCCGACGCAGACGGCGAGCGCCAGCGTCTCCGTCGACGTCGGCGGCATCCCGGGCGTGGGTTTGCTCTCCGGCACGGTCTGGCACGACGCCAACTTCGACGACGCGCTCGGCGCGACCGAGCGCGTGCTGCCCGGCTGGATCGTCGAGCTCTTCGGAAACGGCGGGCTGCTGCAATCGGTCACGACCGACGCGAACGGCCACTACCAGATCGCGAACGTCGCGCCGAACACCGGCAACGGCGTGGCCTACGAGCTGCGCTTCCGCGCGCCGGACGCGGGTCCCTCCAGCGCGAAGCTCGGGCGCGCGAGCTCGCCCTTCACGAACGGGCTCCAGCAGATCCGCGATCTGGTCGTCGCGTCGGGCAGCAACCTCCAGCAGCTGAACCTGCCGATCGACCCGAACGGCGTCGTCTACGGAACGATCCCGCGCACGCCGGTCGCGGGCGCGACGCTCGCGCTCCTCGACGCGACCAACCAGGCGGCGCTGCCGTCCGCCTGCTTCGATGACCCGGTGCAGCAGGGTCAGGTCACGCGCGCCGACGGCTACTACAAGTTCGACATCAACTTCTCGGACCCCGCGTGCCCGAGCGGCGGGACGTATCTCATCTCGGTGACGCCGCCCGGTGGCGCGTTCGCGTCCGGCTACTCGACGTTGATCCCGCCGACCTCCGGTCCGACGACCGCGGCGCTCTCCGTGCCGACGTGTCCGGGCAGCGCCAACGACGCGGTGCCGGCCACGGCGAGCTTCTGCGAGGCGCAGACCTCGGAGTTCGCGCCGCCGACTTCCGTGCCGGCGCGCTCGCCGGGCACCACCTACCACGTGCACCTGCGGCTCGACGGCACGCAGTCGCCGGGCTCGAGCCAGATCTTCAACAACCACATCCCGCTCGATCCGGTGCTCGCCGGGCTCGTCGCCGTCACCAAGACCACGCCGTCGCTCTACGTGAGCCGCGGTCAGCTCGTGCCCTACGAGATCACGTTCGCGACGGATCAGGGGGTCGAGATCCCCGAGCTCACGCTCGTCGACCGCTATCCCGCCGGCTTCCGCTACGTGGACGGCTCGGCGCAGGTCGACGGCGTGAAGCTCGAGCCGACCAAGGACGGCAATCAGCTCACGTGGACGAACATCGGCACCGGGCGTCCGGGCTCCCACAGCCTGCGAATGCTGCTCGCGGTCGGCGCCGGGGTGAGCCAGGGCGAGTATCCGAACCGCGCCCAGGCCATCAGCAGCCTGACGGGCGCGGCGCTCTCGGGCGAGGCGACCGCCACGGTGCGCGTCGTGCCGGATCCGACCTTCGACTGCACGGACGTGATGGGCAAGGTCTTCGACGACATGAACCAGGACGGCGTGCAGGACGAGAACGAGAAGGGCCTCCCGGGTGTGCGGGTCGCGACCGCGAACGGGCTCGTCGCGACGACGGACCCCTACGGCCGCTTCCACATCACCTGCGCCGTCGTGCCGCGCGAGGACCGCGGCAGCAACTTCATCCTCAAGCTCGACGACCGCACCTTGCCGACCGGCTACCGCATGACCACGCGCCAGGTGCAGGTGCAGCGCGCGACGGCCGGCAAGGCGCTCGTCTACCACTTCGGCGCGTCGATCCAGCGCGTGATCGGTCTCGACGTGGCCGACGCGGTCTTCGAGCCCGACACCACCGAGATGCGGCCGCAGTGGCGGCCGCGGCTCGCGCTGCTGTTCGAGCAGCTCCAGAAGGAGCGGGCGATCCTGCGCCTCTCGTACCTGGCCGACGTCGAGAGCGCGGACCTCGTCGACCGGCGCGTGCGCGCGCTGAAGGAAGAGATCACGCGGTCGTGGAAGGAGCAGGGCGGCTATCCGCTCACGATCGAGACCGAGATCTACTGGCGGCGCGGCGCGCCGCCCGCAGAGCCCGGCTTCCACCTCCCCGGCCTGCCCTCGAAGCGCTCGCTCGAGAGCCTGCTGCCTTCGGTGGACGCGGGACCGCCGGTTCTCGACGGCAGTCCCGGCGAGGCCGTCGAGCGCCACCTCTCGACCGACGTCCCGTTCACGCGCTGGTCGCAGGACCCCGCGCAGCTCGACCGGCAGTCCGGCGACACGCTGGAGCAGCGGGAGGTCCCGTCGCTCCAGCCGAAGACGGTGAAGCTCCGGAACGTCGTGCCGCCGATCCACTTCGACTCCGGCGTGGCCGACATTCCGCCGAGCACGGTCGAGAAGCTGCGGCGCACGCTCGACGGCATGCGCGACCTGAAGAACGTGCGCCTGCATCTCGTGGGCCACACAGACGACCAGCCGCTCTCCCCCACGCTCGCGCGCGTCTATGGCAACAACGAGGGCCTCTCCGAGGAGCGGGCAGGCCGCGTCGCCGAGTTCATGCAGAGCGCGCTCGGGCTCCCGCCCGAGGCGATCTCCTTCGAGTGGGCCGGCGAGAAGCAGCCGATCGCCTCGAACGCCACCGAGGCGGGTCGCGCGCAGAATCGACGTGTCGAAGTGGAGATCTGGTACGACCAGACCGAGGAGAAGAGCTCGATCCAGGATGTCGTCGTCCCGCAGGAGATCAAGCGGGTCAAGGTCTGCCGCACGGAGACGGTCTGCAAGCTCCGCTATCGCGAAGGGCAGGCGCACCGCGCGCGCGTGCGGAACCTGATCGCGCCGCTGCACTACGGCGACGAGGCGATCGACGTGCCCGACTCGTTCGTGCGACAGGTCGAGCAGACCTTGCACGACCTGCGCGACAAGCAGAACGTGACGGTCAAGTTCATCGGCTACACCGACGACCGGCCGCTCGAGGGCCGCGCGGAGCGGATCTACGGCACGCCGCTCGCACTCTCGAAGGCGAGGGCGCGGCGCGTCGCGCTCGCGGTGCAGGACGCGCTGCACCTCCCGACCGCGGCCGTCGACAGCGACGGCGGCGGCGCGACCCGCCCGCTCGCGTCGAACGAGACGGAGCGCGGCCGCGCGCTGAACCGCCGGGTCGAGGTCGAGTTCTGGCACGACGACCCGCTCCAGGAGCTGCCCGACGAGCCGCAGATGTGTCCGGACGCGGCGGGCGCCGAGACTGTGACACAGGTGTACGAGCCGCCGTGGGGTCCGCTGCCGCAGCTCGCGATCGAGAACGGCGAGCCCGTGATCCCGCCCGGCTTCGGGGACTCGCTCCGCCGCGCGCTGTCGGAGGTCGCGGAGCGCGCGCACCCGCGCGTGCGCTTCGTCGGCTACACGCGCAACGAGCGGCTCGACCGACGCACCGCGGTCGTCTACGGCGACGACATCGGGCTCTCCGCCTCCCGCGCGCGCCGCGCGATGGAGAAGATCCAGGCGGAGCTCGGGCTCTCCGACGCGCAGGTGGAGCACGAGGGCCGCGGCTACGTGCAGGCGGCCGACGTCGTCAACGCGGGCTTCGTGCAGGGAGATCAGTCGTACGTCGTCGCGCAGGTGGTCTACGACGACCTCGCGGCGCTCGAGGACTACGAGGGCGTCGAGGTCACGCCGCTCACGCGCGAGCTCGTGCCGAAGGACCCGCTCGCGCTGAACCTCATGCGCATCACCGTCGACGGCGTGCCGATCGACGACCCGAATCGGGGGGTCGCCGACATCGAGCGCTGTACGGACGTGGCCCTCGACCGCGCCGACATCCAGTTCCGCTTCGACGACCTCCAGACCGAGCCGCGGCTCTCCGTGACGGCGCAGCCGATCGCGACGGCGGTCACGCCCGATGGATCCGGGGCCTCGCCGGTGCGCTTCCGCGCGTACACGAACTACGGCTCGTTCATCGATCACAGCGAGGTGCGGATCTTCGAGCAGGGCCAGTCGCTCGAGGCCCAGCCCGTCGCCGCCGTGCCGGTCGGCTCGGACGGCCTCGCCGAGTGGCAGCCGCCGGCGGAGTCGTTCACGGGCCCGGTGCGCCCGCTCGTGTACCTGCTGCGCGCCTACGACAAGACCGGGAAATTCGACGAGACCTCGCCGCAGTCGCTGTGGATGACGCACGGCGAGGCGCCCTCGACGGACCAGATCGACGCGAAGCTGCTCGCGGGCTACGGCGACAGCGGCGTGCCGCTCGCGCGCAACATTCCGCTCGGCAGTGTCGGCCACGTCGAGGTGCACGGCAGCGGCATCCCGGCGGGCCACACCGTCTACTTCGGAGGCTCGCCCGTGCCGGTCGACGAGCACGGCGACTTCGTCGCCGAGCTGGTCGTACCGTCGGGGCTCCACACGGTGGAGGTCTCCGTGCTCGATCCAGAGGGCAACGGCGAGCTCTTCCTGCGCGACCTCGAGGCCAAGAAGAGCGACTGGTTCTACGTCGGCATGGCCGACCTGACCGTCGCGGCGGACCTCTCGGGCGGCACGCCGAGCGCGCTGATCGGGAAGAACGCCCCCTACGACCCCGACTCGACGACGGACGGGCGTCTCGCGTTCTATCTGAACGGCAAGTTCGGCGACGGCTGGAAGCTCACGGCGAGCGCCGACACGCGAGAGAATCGGCTCCAGGACATGTTCACGAACTTCCTGGAGAAGACGCCCGACTCGCTCTTCCGCCGCATCGACCCCGACTACGTCTATCCGACCTACGGCGACGACGGCACTGTCGACGAGATGGCGCCCACGCAGGGGAAGTTCTTCGCGAAGCTCAGCAAGGACGAGAGCCACGCGATGTGGGGAAACTTCAAGGTCCAGTACCTCGACAACGAGCTCGCGCACGTCGACCGCGGCCTCTACGGCGGCAACCTCCACTACCAGACCCTGGGAACGACGAGCTTCGGCGAGCAGAAGGTCGCGGTGGATGGCTTCGCCGCGGAGCCCGGCACCGTGCCGAGCCGCGAGGAGTTCCGCGGCACCAGCGGCTCGCTCTACTACCTGAAGACGCAGGACATCCTGGTCGGCTCCGAGCGCGTGCGCATCGAGGTGCGGGACAAGGACAGCGGGCTCGTGAAGGCGGTCGTCAACCTGAAGCCGACCTTGGACTACGACATCGACTACCTCCAGGGCCGCATCCTGCTGACCGAGCCCGTCGACGCGACGGTGAGCGATCAGCTGCTGGTCCGGAATCAGGGCCTCTCCGGGGACGAGGCCTGGCTGGTCGTGCAGTACGAGTTCACGCCCGGGTTCGACCAGCTGAACGCGATGGCAGCCGGCGGGCAGGGCCACTGGTGGCTGACCGACTTCCTGAAGCTCGGGCTCACGGCCAACCGCAACCAGGGAGAGGGCAACGACAACAACCTCTACGCGGCGGACATGACCTTGCGGAAGAGCACCGACTCCTGGATCAAGGTCCAGGCGGGGCGCACGGAGGGCCTCGTCTCCACGACCCTGGTCTCCGAGGACGGCGGCTTCAGCTTCTTCGGCGGAGGCGCGCAATTCTTCGGTGCCGCGCCCGCGCCGTTCACCGGGGGCGACGCCAACGCCTATCGCGCGGACATCAGCATCGGGGTGTCGGATTGGATCGAGGGCGGGCGCGGCAAGCTCAACCTCTACGCGCAGCGCATGGACGCCGGCTACTCGGCGCCCGGCGAGAACGCGCTGACCGACACCGACTACGCGGGCGGACAGCTCGACGTGCCGGTAACCGACGCGCTCGACATCAAGGCCAAGGCGGACTGGCGCAAGCAGCAGGACGCGCTCGAGACGCGCGCCGCCGAGGTGGACCTCGCCTACCACCTCACCGACAACTGGACTGTCGGCGCGGGCGTCCGCGACGACAAGCGCACGGACGACTCGCCGATTGTCGTGGCGACGCAGCAGGAGGGCGAGCGCACCGACGCAGTTGCGCAGGTCGGCTACGACTCGAAGGGCCGCTGGCGCGCGTATGCCTTCGGACAGGGCACGATCGAGGCGACGGGCGACCGCGAGGACAACAACCGCGGCGGCGTCGGCGGCGCGTACCGCATCAACGATCGGCTGATGTTCAACGGCGAGGTGTCGGAGGGAAACCTCGGCCCGGCGGTCAAGCTCGGCACGAGCTTCCAGGAGACCGAGGAGACGCGCCGCTACATCAGCTACGCGTACGACAACGAG
>Ga0335082_10003867_pt1 | contig 16306 bp, 16 predicted proteins | sample Lox_Sample_41_FD_206718 | JGI IMG/M metagenome (GOLD analysis project Ga0335082, IMG submission 206718) | Soil microbial communities from Loxahatchee National Wildlife Refuge, Florida, United States - Lox_Sample_4.1 | ecosystem: Environmental > Terrestrial > Soil > Wetlands | place: USA...
CCCCCGCAGGCGCTCGAGCTCCGGCTTCAGCAGTTCGCGCTCTTCCAGCACCTTGGCCGCCTGCGCGTCCAGCACCTTCTTGTTCTGCAGCAGCTTGATCGCCACCGCTTCGGTGAGCACGTTGATGTTGAACGGCGAGCGCGTCTTGTTGAATTCCTCCAGCCACTCGGGCCGGCCGCAGACGTAACCCAGGCGCAGCCCCGCCATGCCGATCTTGGACACGGTGCGCATGACCACCATGTTCGGGAAATCCACGAGGCGCGGCATGAAGGTCGCGCCCGCGAAGGGCTGGTAGGCCTCGTCGATCACCACCAGGCCCGGCGCCGCGCGCACGATGCGCTCGATGTCCGCGACCGCGAACGCGTTGCCGGTGGGATTGTTCGGGAACGCGAGCCAGACCAGCGCGGGACGCTCCTTCGCCATCGCGGCGAGGAACGCGTCGGCATCCAGCGAGAAGTCCGCGCGCAGCGGCATGCCGACGAAGCGCAGCCGGAAGAACAGCGCGTGCATCGAGAACATCGCGAACGAGGGCACAGGCGCCATGACCACCGCGCCCTCGCGCGCGAGCGCGGCGGTGACGTACTGGATGCATTCGTCCGAGCCGTTGCCGAGCAGCACGTCGCAGCCGGCCGGCACCTGCATGACCTCCCGCAGCAGCGCGCGCAGCTTCGTCGCCGAAGGCACCGGGTAGCGGTTCATCGCCACCTCGGCGACGCTCTGGCCGACCTCGAGCGCGAGGCCGTCGGGCAGCCGGTAGGGGCTCTCCATGACGTCCAGCTTCACGAGGCCCGAGGCGTCGACGACTTCGTAGGCGCGCATCGACAGGACCTCCGGACGGATCACCCGCGCCGCGATCCGCTTCGCGTCGGCGCTCACCGCCGGATCCCCGCGCGAATCTGCGCCGCCTTCGCGTGGGCGTGCAGGCCCTCGCCTTGCGCGAGCGTGACCGCGAGCCGTCCGAGGCGGCGCGCGCCGCGGCGCGAGACCTCGATGAGGCTCGAGCGCTTCTGGAAGTCGTAGACGCCGAGCGGCGAGGAGAAGCGCGCGGTTCCCGCCGTGGGCAGGACGTGGTTGGGGCCCGCGCAGTAGTCGCCGATCGCCTCCGAGCTCCAGCGGCCGAGGAACACCGCGCCCGCGTGCCGCAGGCGCGGCAGCAGCGCGCGCGGCCGCGCGACCGCCAGCTCTAGGTGCTCGGGCGCGATTCGGTCGGCGATGGCGCAGGCCTCCGCGAGACTGCGCGTCTCGATGAGCGCGCCGCGCCGCGCCAGCGAGGCCGCGATGACCGCGCGCCGCGGCATGGCCCCGAGCAGCCGGCCGATCGCCCGCTGCACGGCGTCCAGGTAGCGGCGGTTCGGCGACAGCAGGATCGCCTGCGCGGCCTCGTCGTGCTCGGCCTGTGAGAACAGGTCGAGCGCCACCCAGTCCGCCGGCGCGCTGCCGTCGCCGATCACGAGGATCTCCGAGGGCCCCGCGATCATGTCGATGCCGACCTGGCCGAAGACCTGGCGCTTCGCCTCGGCGACGAAGGCGTTGCCGGGACCGACGATCTTGTCGACGCGCGGAATCGCGCGGGTGCCGTAGGCGAGCGCGGCGACCGCCTGCGCGCCGCCGAGCGCGAACACTCGGTCCACGCCCGCGATCGCCGCGGCCGCGAGCACGAGCGGCGCCGGGTTGGGGCTCACCATGATCAGCTCCGGCACGCCCGCCACCTTGGCCGGGATCGCGTTCATGAGCACCGAGGACGGGTACGCCGCCTTGCCGCCCGGCACGTACAGGCCGACGCGCTCGAGCGGGGCCACGCGCTGGCCGAGGCGCGTGCCGTCGGCCTCCGAGAACGACCAGGAGGGCACGCGCTGGCGCTCGTGGAACTTGCGGATGCGCGCAGCCGCCTGCTTGAGGGCGCCTCTCTCCCTCGCGGAGATGCGCTGCAACGAAGAAAGGAGATCTCTCCTGGAAATTTCGAGCGCGCCGATCGAGCGCGTCCTCGCGCCATCGAAGCGGCGCGCGTAGGCGAGCACGGCGGCGTCGCCGCGCCGGCGCACCGCGGCGACGATCGCGCGCACCGCCGCCTGCACGCGCGCGCCCTGCGCCGACTCGTAGCGCGTGATCGCGGCGAGCCGCGCGTCGAAGCCGCCGTCGCGCGTGCTGAGCCTGCGCAGCTTCATTTTCGGCTCGCCCTGGAAAAACGCTCGATCAGCGGCTGCAGCTCGGCGCGCCGCGTCTTGAGCGCCGCCTGGTTGACGACCAGGCGCGCCGACACCGGCATGATCTGCTCGACGGGCACCAGCCGGTTGGCGCGCAGCGTGCGGCCGCTCGACACGAGGTCGACGATCGCGTCGGCGAGATCGACGAGCGGCGCGAGCTCCATCGAGCCGTAGAGCTTGATGAGGTCCACGTGCACGCCCTTGCCCGCGAAGTGCTCGCGCGTGAGGTTCACGTACTTGGTGGCGACGCGCAGCCGCGCCCCCTGCCGGACCGCCTTGCCGTAGTCGAAGCCGCGGCGCGTCGCCACCATCATCCGGCAGCGCGCGATGCCGAGGTCCACGGGCTGGTAGAGCCCGGCGCCGCCGTGCTCGGCGAGCACGTCGCCTCCCGCGATGCCGAGCTCCGCGGCGCCGTGTCCGACATAGGTCGGCACGTCGGCCGCGCGCACCACGACGAGCTGCACGCCGCGGCGCTCGGTGGCGAGGATCAGCTTGCGCGAGCGCTCGGCGTCCTCCCGGGGCGACAGGCCGAGGCGCGCGAGCAGCGGCAGCGTCTCCTCGAGGATCCTTCCCTTGGACAGCGCGATGCGGATGACCGGCATGCGGCTCAGTTTACCTTTCGACGCGTTCGTCACTTGACGCGCTCCACGCGCGCGCCGAGCGCGGCAAGCTTGCTCTCGAGCGCCTCGTATCCGCGGTCGAGGTGGTAAATGCGGTCGACGACCGTCTCGCCCTCGGCCGCAAGCGCGGCGATCACCAGGCTCGCCGAGGCGCGCAGGTCGGTCGCCATGACCTGGGCGCCCGAGAGCCGCTCCACGCCCTTCACGACCGCGACATTGCCTTTGAGCTCGATGCTCGCGCCCATGCGCGCGAGCTCCGGCACGTGCGTGAAGCGGTCGAAGTAGATCGTGTCCTCGATCACGCTGGTGCCGTCCGCGAGCGCGCACACTGCGATCATCTGCGCCTGCATGTCGGTCGGAAATCCCGGAAACGGCTGCGTGACCACGTTCACCGCCTGCGGGCGGCGCGGGCCGGACACCGTGACCGCGTTGGCGTCGCGCCGCAGCGTGCAGCCCGCCTCCTCGAGCTTGAGCAGGGAGGCCTCGAAATGCGCCGGCACCACGTTCTCCAGGCGGATCTTGCCGCGCGTCATCGCCGCGGCCGCCGCGAAGGTCGCCGCCTCGATGCGGTCGGGAATGATCGTGGTGTCGATCGGCCGCAGCGAGCGCACGCCCTGGATGGTGAGCCGGCGCGAGCCGAGACCCTCGATCTTCGCGCCGCAGGCGGCGAGCACCTCGCCCAGCACGGTCACGTCGGGCTCCACGGCCACGTTCTCGAGCACCGTCGTGCCCTCGGCGAGCACCGCGGCCATCATGAGCTGCGCGGTGGCGCCGACCGAGATCACGTCGAAGCCCACCGTCGCGCCCTTGAGCTTCACGTCGCGGCCGACGATGTAGCCGTGCTCGATGTCGAGCGCGGCGCCCATCGCCTGCAGCCCCGTGAGGTGCAGGTTGACCGGACGCGGGCCCCAGGCGCAGCCGCCGGGCAGCGACACGCGCGCCGCGCCGAAGCGCGCGAGCAGCGGCCCGAGCACGTAAATGCTCGCGCGCATCGTCTTGACGAGCTCGTAGGGCGCCTCGACCGAGTTCACGCCCCGCGTGTCGATCGTCATGCGGTTGCCCTCGAACGCCACCTTCGCGCCGAGCAGCTCGAGCACGCGGGCGAAAGTCTGCGTGTCGCGCAGCCTCGGCACGTTGCGCAACGTGTGCACGCCAGGCACGAGCAGCGTCGCCGCCATCACGGGCAGCGCCGCGTTCTTCGAGCCGGAGATGCGCACCGCACCCTCGAGCGGCCGGCCGCCGGAAATGCGCAGCTTATCCATTGCCGGCTTCCTCCGGGGTGAGCGTCTGCATCGACAGCGCGTGGATCTCCTCGCGCATGCGCTCGCCGAGCGCCCGGTACACAAGCTGGTGCCGCTGTACGCGGCTCTTGCCCTCGAACGCGCGCGAGACGATGCGCGCCTGGAAGTGCTGGCCGTCGCCGATCACCTCGACGCTCACGCACTCGAGGCCGGCTTCGATGCCGCGCTGGACGCTTTCGGGAGTGAGCATGGCTATTGCCTGAGCTTGTAGCCCGAGCGCAGCAGCGCGAGCGTCGCCGCGGCGAGCAGCACGAAGCTTACCGCGACCACCGCCAGGCTCGCGAGCGGCGGGAAGTCGGAGGCGCCGAAGAAGCCGTAGCGGAAGCCGTCGATCATGTAGAAGAACGGATTCAGGTGCGAGGCCGCCTGCCAGGCCGCCGGCAGCGAGTGGATCGAGTAGAAGACGCCCGACAGGAACGTGAGCGGCAGGATCACGAAGTTCTGGAACGCGGCGATCTGGTCGAATTTGTCGGCCCAGATGCCGGCGACGAGGCCGAGCGCGCCGAGCACGGCCGAGCCGAGCAGCGCGAACACGAGCACCCAGCCGGGCGCGGCGAGGCGCAGATCGACGAACCAGACGGTCACCGCGAGCACGCAGGCGCCCACCACGAGGCCGCGGATCATCGAGGCGAGCACGTAGGCGCCGAAGAACTCAACGTACGAGATCGGCGGCAGCAGCATGAACACGAGGTTGCCGGAGATCTTGGACTGGATGAGGCTCGAGGAGCTGTTGGCGAACGCGTTCTGCAGCACGCTCATCATCACCAGGCCGGGCACGAGGAACTGGGCGTAGCTCGTCTGCTCGAAGACGCGCACGCGGCCGCCGAGCGCGTAGGCGAACACCACGAGATAGAGCAGCGCGGTGAGCACGGGCGCGGCCACGGTCTGGAAGCTGACTTTCCAGAAGCGCAGCAGCTCCTTGTAGAGCAGCGTCGGGAAGCCGCTCATCAGTGCCTTTCCATCACGCGCAGGAACACCTCTTCGAGGTCGGGCGGCTCGAGCTCGAGCTCGCGTACCGCGGCGCCCTCCTCCCGCAGCCGGCGCAGCACGCCCTCCAGCGCGCGGTAGTCGCGCAGGCGCAGCGCGAAGCGAGTGTCCTCGCTCTGCAGCACTTCGGCATCGAGGCCCGCGGGCAGCGCGCCGCGCTCCAGGCGCAGGCGCAGCACGAGGCCGGAGAACGTGTCCAGCAGGTTGCGCGTGGAATCGAGCGCGACCATGCGCCCGGCCTTCAGCATCGCGATGCGATCGCACAGCTCCTCGGCCTCCTCGAGGTAATGGGTCGTGAGGACGATGGTGTGGCCGTCGCGGTTCAGGCGCCGGATGAACTGCCAGAGCCCCTGGCGCAGGCCCACGTCGACGCCCGCGGTCGGCTCGTCCAGCACGATCACCGGCGGCCGGTGCACGAGCGCCTGCGCCACCAGCACGCGACGCTTCATGCCGCCGGACAGCGTGCGCATGTTGGCGTCGGCCTTGGCGGCGAGGTCGAGCGTGTGCAGCAGCTCGTCGATCCAGTCGTCGTTGCGGCGCAGGCCGAAGTAGCCCGACTGGATGCGCAGTGTCTCGCGCACGCTGAAGAACGGGTCGAACACGAGCTCCTGCGGCACCACGCCGAGCATTCGGCGCGTGCGCCGGTACTCGGCTGCGACGTCGGCGCCCATCACGCGCACCGCGCCCGCGCTCGCGCGCGCGAGGCCCGCGATCACGTTGATCAGCGTCGTCTTGCCGGCGCCGTTGGGACCGAGCAGGCCGAAGAACTCGCCCTCGGCGACGGCGAGGCTCACCCCGGCGAGCGCTCGCAGCGCGCCGTAGCGCTTCTCGACGTTCAGGGCTTCGATGGCGTAGGTCATGGCGGGCGCGCCCGCGAGAGCGTGCCGCGCGCATTTTCGCGCACGTGCTCGCGCGGACGCCGGGCTCTAGTGGTGCGTGGCGGCCGCGGCCGGCAGCAGATCGGCCACGCCGTACAGGCGCGCGATCGTGGTGAGGCCCTGCGGCAGGTTGGCGAACGTGAGCTCGCGGCCGAGGCGTTTCGCCTCGCGCAACCAGGCGAGCAGCAGAGCGAGCGCGGAGGAATCCAGCTCGCCGACCCCGGCAAGGTCGACGTTGCGCGCGCCCTCGGCGATCGCCGCCTTGCCCTGTTCGAGGTCCGCGGCGACGCTGGCGAGGGTCAGCGCCCCGCTCACGAGCATGCGCTCGCCGTCGCGCCGGATCATTTCTTCGTCCCCTCGCTGCTGGCGGTGGTCGCCGGCTCCTCGAGCGAGCGGTTCTTCGCCTGCAGCGCCTTGATCAATCCGTCGATGCCGCCCTGGCGCACCTGCGTGTCGAACTCGGTTCGGTAGTTCGCCACCAGGCTCACGCCGGCCACGCGCACGTCCCAGACCTTCCAGCCGTTGGCGCGCTTCTCCATGTCGTAATCGATCGTCACGGGCTGCGCGCCGGACTGCATCACGCGCACGTTCACCGTGACGTCGGTGTCGGTGGGCTTGGCGCGCAGCGGGCGGAATTCGAACTTCTGGTTGCTGTAGGCCGCGAGCGCGCTGGAGTAGGTGCGCACCAGCAGCGTCTTGAACTCGTCGTTCAGGCGCGACTTCTGCTCGGGGCTCGCCTTCGCCCAGTTGTGCCCGACCGCGCTCGCGGTCATCGCCTGGAAATTGAAGTGCGGCAGCACCTTGGTCTCGATGAGGGCGATCACCTTCTTCCTGCCCGCGGCGCCGCCGCCCTGGATGTCCTTGTCCTTCTGCAGGATGTCGACCACCTCGAGCGTCACCGTCTTCACGAGCACGTCGGGCGGCGTGATCTCGGCCTGCGCCTGCGATTGGGCGCGCGCGCCGCCTGCCGCAGCAATGCCGATCGCCGCGGCGATCGCCGCCATCCTCGCGAATGCGGCGGGCATCCTAGCCTCCGGCGGCCGCGGACGTTTCAGGGGCTGCGGCGGCCGCGGGCGCCTCGAGCATGCGCACCGCCGCCTCGACCGCGGCGCTCGACGCGTGCCGCGGGCCCTGCTCCTCGGCGGCCGGCGCCGGCGCGGCGGGCGCCTGCGGCGCGGCCGCCTCGGCGCGCGCGGCTGCGGGCTGCTCCTCGGCCTCGGCGCGCGGGACCTCGCGCGCTGCGCGCGGCGGATTGCCGTCGTAGATCAGGCTGCGGCGCCGCTGCAGGTAGGCGTCGCGCAGGAACACGTACTTGTCGAGCGCCGCCTCCTCGAGGATGCGGCTCGCATCCAGCAGGTCCGCGCGCCGGCTCGTGAAGCGCAGCGCCACCGTCCAGTTGCGCGGGGCGGCCGGTCGAATGCGCCAGACCGGATCGGCGTAAAGGTCGCCGATCAGGCCGAGGCCGTCGCGCATCGTGCTCGGGCCCCAGAACGGAATCACGAGGTAGGCGCCGTCGTCCATGCCCCAGCGGCCGAGCGTCTGGCCGAGGTCCTCGTCGTGCTTCTCCAGCCCCATCGAGGTGGCCACGTCGTTGAAGCCGAGCAGGCCGAGCGTGCTGTTGAACGCGAAGCGCGCCCAGTCGGTGACCGCGTCGGCCGGCTTGCCCTGGATCAGGTTGTTGACGCCGATCCACAGGTCGGCGATGTTGGAGAAGAAATTGCGCACCCAGCCCAGCACGGGATCGGGCAGCGTCTTGTAGGCGGTCGCCACCGGCTTGGCGAGCACGGTGTCGAAGCCCTCGTTGAACGAGTAGATCGCGCGGTTCAAGCCCTCGAGCGGGTCGCGCGGGTCGGCCACGCCGGTCGTGGCGCAGCCCGTCGCGCCGCCCAGCAGCAGCACGACCAGCAGGTTCCTCGCCCAGCGCATCGTCGCCTTCACTTGCCGTCCTTGCCTTCCGCCGCCTTGTTGAAGAGAAACTGGCTGATCAGATTCTCCAGCACCACCGCCGACTGCGTCAGCCGCAGCCGATCCCCCGCCTTCAGCATCGCACTGTCGCCGCCCGCCTCCAGCCCCACGTACTGCTCCCCGAGAAGTCCCGAGGTCAGGATCTTCGCCGAAGTATCGCGCGGAAACTGGTATTGCGCGTCAACGTTGAAAGTGACGATGGCTTCGTAGCTTTCGTTGTCGAACTTGACGTCCGACACCCGCCCGACCACCACGCCGGCGCTCTTTATGGGCGCTCTTACCTTCAGTCCCCCGATGTTAGCAAACTTGGCCTGGATCTGATATGTCTGGGAAGTCGAAAAAGAGGCCAGATTTCCGACCTTTAGCGCCAGAAACAACAGTCCCGCGAAGCCGGCGGCCACGAAGGCCCCGACCCAGATGTCGATGGTGGAGCGTTTCATCTCGCATTACCTCCGGTAAACATCAGGGCGGTCAGCACGAAATCGAGCGCGAGGATCGCCAGCGACGAAGTCACCACGGTCCGCGTGGTCGCCCCGGACACGCCCTCGGCGGTCGGCACCGCATCATAGCCTTCGAACACGGCGATCCAGGTCACGGCGATGCCGAACACGACGCTCTTGATGACGCCGTTCATGATGTCCTCGCGCACGTCCACCGAGGCCTGCATCTGCGACCAGAACGCGCCCTCGTCCACGCCGATCAGCTGCACCCCGACCAGGTAGCCGCCGAAGATGCCCATCGCCGAGAACAGCGCCGCGAGCAGCGGCATCGAGATCACGCCCGCCCAGAAGCGCGGCGCGACCACGCGCGCGATCGGATCGACGGCCATCATCTCCATTGCCGCGATCTGCTCGGTGGCCTTCATGAGGCCGATCTCGGCGGTGATCGCGGAGCCGGCGCGGCTCGCGAACAGCAGTCCCGCGACCACGGGGCCGAGCTCGCGCACGAGCGACAGCGCGACGAGGATGCCGAGCGCCTCCGACGAGCCGTAGCGCTGCAGCGTGTCGTAGCCCTGCAGGCCGAGCACCATGCCGACGAACAGGCCCGAGACGAGAATGATGATGAGCGAGAGCACGCCCGCGAAATAGATCTCGCGGATCGTCAGGCCGAAGCGCCGGAACGCGGTGCCCGAGTGCAGCAGCACGTAGGCGAAGAAGCGCGCCGCGAAGCCGAGTCGCCAGATCCTCGCGCTCGCCGCGTGGCCGAGGCGCTCCAGCGAGCGCGCGATCCCGTTCGGCGCAGGCTCAGCCATGGTCCGCGGCTTCCAGGTCGGCCGCGTAGGCGGGCGCCGGATAGTGGAACGGGATCGGGCCGTCCGGCTCGCCCTGCACGAACTGGTGCACGAAGGCGTCGCGCGAGCGGCGCAGCTCGGCGGGCGTGCCCTGCGCGACGATGCGCCCGGCGGAGACGAAGTACACGTAGTCGACGATGCCGAAGCACTCCTCGACGTCGTGGCTGACGACGATCGAGGTCTGGCCGAGCGAGTCGTTCAGCGTGCGGATCAGGCGCGCGATGACCCCGAGCGAGATCGGGTCGAGGCCGGTGAACGGCTCGTCGTAGAGCATCAGCTGCGGGTCGAGCGCGATCGCGCGCGCGAGCGCCACGCGCCGCGCCATGCCGCCCGAAAGCGCCGAGGGCATGAGCTGCGCCGCGCCGCGCAGGCCGACGGCCTCCAGCTTCATCATCACCAGGTCCGCGAGCAGCTCCTCCGGCAGCGTCGTATGCTCGCGCATCTGGAAAGCAACGTTGTCAAAAACCGTCATGTCGGTGAAGAGCGCGCCGAACTGGAACAGCATGCCCATCCTGCGGCGCAGCGCGAAGATCTGCGCGTTGTCCAGCCGCGCGAGGTCCTCGCCCATGACCGTGGCGCCGCCGGCGCCCGCCTTCAGCCAGCCGGCGACGATGCGCAGCATCGTGGTCTTGCCGCAGCCCGACTGCCCCATGATGCCCACCACGCTGCCGGGCTCGATGCGCAGGCTCACCTCGTGCAGCACCGGCCGCGCGGCGTCGTAGCCGAACGAAACCCGGTCCAGCTCGACGATCGGGGTGGCGGCCAAGGCGGAATCGATGCGCGAGGATGCTTAACGGCGAAAGGCAGGATTATAGTATCGGCCGCATGATGCAGGCCTCCGCGACCGCCGCCGCCCTTCGCTGCGAAAGGCTGATAAAGCGCTATGGCGCGCATCGCGCTGTCGACGGCGTCAGCCTGGAGGTCGCGGCCGGCGCCTCGGCCGGCCTGGTCGGCGCCAACGGCGCCGGCAAGACCACGTTCCTCAAGTGCGCGCTCGACCTGTGCGCCGCCGACGGCGGCCGCGTCGAGATCTTCGGCGTCGACGCGCGCCAGGCGGCGGCGCGCGCGCGCCTCGCCTACCTGCCCGAGCGCTTCTCGCCGCCGCACTACCTGCTCGGCCGCGAGTTCCTCGCCATGACGCTGGCGCTCTCGGGCGCGCGCTACGACGCGGCACGCGCGGCCGCGCTCGCCGGCGAGCTCGAGCTCGAGCCCGCCGCGCTCGCGCGGCCGGTGCGCCAGCTCTCCAAGGGCATGACGCAGAAGCTCGGCCTGGCGGCCTGCTTCCTGCAGCAGCGCGACCTGTACGTGCTCGACGAGCCGATGAGCGGCCTCGACCCGGCCGGGCGCCTGGCGGTGAAGGCGGTGCTCGCGCGCCTGCGCGGCGCGGGCAAGGCGCTGTTCTTCACCTCGCACGTGCTCTCGGACGTCGAGGAGCTGTGCGAGACGATCGCGGTGCTCGAGCGCGGCGCCCTGCGCTTTTGCGGCGCGCCCGCGGCGCTGCGCGCGCACACCGGCGAGGACAATCTCGAGCGCGCATTCCTGAAGTGCGTGCGTGGCGATGGCGACACCCCTGCAATCGGCGCCTAAGGGCCGGCCGCGGCTACTGATCGTCGACGACGACGCGCTGATCACCGACACGCTCGCGTTCGCGCTCGGCGCCGAGTTCGAGGTGCTGGTCTGCGAGTCGCGCCCGCACGCGATCGAGCTGCTGCGCCAGCTGCCGGAGGCGCCCGAGCTCGCGCTCGTCGACCTCGGCCTGCCGCCCACGCCGCACGCGCCAGACCAGGGCTTCCAGCTCATCGCCGACCTGCTTGCGCACTCGCCGGGCATGCGCATCTTCGTGCTGTCGGGCCAGAATGACGCGGCGCATGCGCGCCACGCGCGCGCGCTCGGCGCCGCGGAATTCATCGCCAAGCCCTGCGACCCGGCGGCGCTGAAGAAGATTCTCTCGCGCGCGCTGGAGGTGCGCGAGGCGGAGCTGCGCGCCGAGGGCGAGCGCGCCGCCGCCGGAACCGCAGGCGCCGAGGACATCATCGGCCAGAGCCCGGCGCTGCTGAAGCTGAAAAGCCAGCTCGCGCAGTTCGCCGACTCGCCGTTCCCGGTGCTCATCGAGGGCGAGTCCGGCAGCGGCAAGGAGCTTGTCGCGCGCAGCCTGCACCGGCTCTCGGCGCGCGCCGACAAGCCCTACCTCGCGCTCAATTGCGCGGCGATCGCGCCGACGCTGGTCGAGCCGACGCTGTTCGGCCACGCCAAGGGCGCGTTCACGGGCGCCGCGGCCGCGCACGCGGGCTACTTCGAGGACGCCCGCGACGGCACGCTGTTCCTCGACGAGATCGGCGAGCTGCCGCTCGAGATGCAGGCGAAGCTGCTGCGCGTGCTGGAGAACGGCGAATACCAGCGAGTCGGCGAGACCGCGAGCCGCGTCTCTCGCGCGCGCATCGTCGCGGCGAGCAACCGCGACCTGCGCCAGGCGGTGCGGCAGGGCGCGTTCCGCGCCGATCTCTACCACCGGCTGTCGGTGTTCACGCTGGGCGTGCCGCCGCTGCGCGAGCTCGAGGCCGACAAGCTGCTGCTGCTGGAGCACTACCGGCGCTTCTACGCCGAGCAATCCGGCGTCCAGCCGATCAGCCTCGATGCCGCCGCCGAGCGTCGCTGGCTCGCCTACCCGTTCCCCGGCAACGTGCGCGAGCTGCGCAACATCGCGATCCGGCTGACGACCAAGCACCCGGGGCGCCGCATCACGGCCGCCGAGCTCGAGCCCGAGTTCGATCTCGAGAGCAACGCGCCGGCCGAGTCGCCGCCCGGCGAGGGCGACGTGGTCGCGCAGGCGGTGCGGCACCTGGAGCGCAGCCGCGGCGTGCAGCTGGACCGAATGCTCGCCGACATGGAGCGCGGCTACATCGAGGCCGCGCTGCGCCTGACGCGCGGCAACGTGAGCCAGGCCGCGAAGCTGCTCGGCGTCAACCGCACCACCCTCTACAGCCGCATGGGCGAGCAAAAGGACAAGTAACGCGTGGCCCTGTACCTGGAGCACTTCGGCCTCGCCGAGCCGCCGTTCCGCATCACCCCGCACCCCGACTTCTTCTTCGACGGCGCCGACCGCGGCGCCACGCTCGAGGGCCTGCTGTACGCGATCCTGCACGACGAGGGCATCATCAAGGTGAGCGGAGAGATCGGCAGCGGCAAGACCACGCTTTGCCGCGTGCTCATGGAGCGCCTGCCGAGCGAGGTCGAGACGGTGTTCCTCGCCAACCCCTCGTACTCGCGCACCGAGATCCTGCAGGCGATCGCCGAGGAGCTCGGCCACCCGGTCTCGAACGACCCGGCGGCGCCCGCGCTGCGCGCGCTGCAGGCGAAGCTCATCGAGCTCTACTCGAGCGGCCGGCGCGTGGTGGTGATGATCGACGAAGCGCACGCGATGCCCGACGACACGCTCGAGCAGGTGCGACTGCTCTCCAACCTCGAGTCGAGCCGCCACAAGCTGCTGCAGATCGTGCTGTTCGGACAGCCCGAGCTCGACGCCGCGCTCGCCAAGCCCTCGATGCGCCAGCTCAAGGACCGCATCACGCACAGCTTCGGCACGCGGCCCCTGGTGCCGGACGAGGTGGCGAAGTACGTCTCCTTCCGCATGCGCACCGCGGGGTACAAGGGGCCCGAGGTGTTCAATGCGGCCGCCCTCGCCGCCATCGCGCGCGCCTCCGGCGGGCTCACGCGGCGCGTCAACGTGCTGTGCGACAAGGCGCTGCTCGCCGCGTTCGCCTCCAATGCGCACGCGGTGACGCCGCGCGAGGTGCGCGCAGCGATCGCCGACACCGAGTTCGCGCCGCTGAGCGAGCGGCGCGCGCGGCCGCGTGCGCGCGCTGCGGCCGCGGCCGCGGCGTTGCTCGCGCTCGGCGCCGCCGCGGGCGCGGGCCTGTTCTACTGGCTGGCGCGCAGCGAAACCGCGCCGCCCGCGCAGGCGGTGAGCGCGAAGCCCGCCCCGGCGCCGGCGCCGGCCGCGCCGCCCGCGGCCGTGGAGCCGGCGAAACCGCAGGCGCCCCAGGCCGCTGCCCTCCCTGCAGCGGCGCCGCGAGCCGAGGCGCCCACCGCGCCCGCGCCATCGCTGCCGGCACTGCTGTCCGCGGAGAAGCTGCGGCGCTTCGACGGCTACGGCGCAGGTCGCAATCCGTTGCTGCGCGCGCGGCTCGCCGCCACGCGCGAAAAGCTCGCCGCCGAGCCCGATTCGAGCTACAGCGTGGAGCTGTTCCAGACCGACAACAGCGACCCGGAGCGCACCGAGCGTTTCCTGCAGCGCGCGCGCGATCTCGTGCCGCTCGACGAGGTGTACGTGGTCCCGGTTGCCCGGGGCGCGGGCAGCTACCGCCTGCGCGTCGCCTACGGCATGTTCGCGGGCAAAGAACTCGCGGAGGAGGCCGCCCGGCGGCTGCCGCCGAAGTACCAGAACGCGTTTCGCTTCGCGCTGCGCAGCGCGGCCGAATTGCGCGCTGCTCTCTGACGCGTCTCTGGTCAGAAAACGTCATGGCGACAATCGCTTAGCGCGAGTTGCTGAAAGGAAACGTGCTATCCTAGTTTGATGGGGAAGATCGCGCGCGCGGGCGGGCTCGCCGGCAGGCGGCTGGTGGCCGCCGGACTGAGCGTCGTGCTCGCCGCGTGCGGCCAGGTTCCCCTCAAGCCCTCGCCCGGGCACGTCAGCGCCGACGCGGCGCCGCGACCCGAAGGCGCGATCCCGGCGCCGGTGCAGACGGTGCCGATTCTGCCGCCGCCCACGCCGAGCGCGCGTCCCGAGACCTACAGCGTGGTGGTCAACAACGTCCGCGTGCAGGACCTGCTGTTCGCGCTCGCGCGCGACGCCAAACTCAATGTCGACATCCAGCCGGGCATCACCGGCTCGGTGACGCTGAACGCGATCGACCAGACGCTGCCGCAGCTGCTCGATCGCATCTCGCGTCAGGCGGACATGCGCTACGAGCTCGACGGCCAGACGCTCACGGTGATGCGCGACACGCCCTATCTGCGCGTGTACCGCGTCGACTACCTGAATCTCTCGCGCGACGCGTCGAGCCAGGCCAACCTCACCACGCAGGTGAGCGGCTCGACGGCGGCGGGGGCGAGCGGCGGCGCCGCCAGCAGCGCGCAGAACAACTCGACCTCGACCATCAAATCGACCTCGGTGAACAAGTTCTGGGAAACGCTCGTCGCCAACATCAAGGACCTGCTGCGCGAAACCGACAAGATCATCCCGGTGAGCCAGCCGTCGGCGGCGGCGGCGCCCGCTCCCGCCGCCGCGCCCGGCGGCGCCCCGGGCGCGCCGGCGGCGCCCGCGGCTGCGGCCCCGGCGTCGCAGCCGGCGGTCGAGTACCGCGAGGCCGCCTCGGTGATCGCCAACGCGGAAACCGGCGTGCTCAGCATCCGCGCCACGGCGCGCCAGCACGAGAAGGTGCAGGAGTTCCTCGACCAGGTGATGGCGAGCGCGAAGCGCCAGGTGCTCATCGAGGCCACCGTCGCCGAAGTGCAGCTCAACAACCAGTATCAGCGCGGCATCGACTGGGCGCGGCTGCGCGGTACCGCCGGCTTCGGCTTCTCGCAGTCCTCGGCCTCGACGCCGGCGGGCATCAACACCAACGCGTTCATCCTCAGCTTCGCCACCGGCCCGGGCCTCAACCTGGCCGGCACGCTCAAGCTGCTGGAGTCGTTCGGCGACGTGCGCGTGCTCTCGAGCCCCAAGCTGAGCGTGCTCAACAACCAGACCGCGGTGCTCAAGGTGGTGGACAACCTGGTCTACTTCACGGTGACGGCGAACACCGTCGCCGCGGCGAACTCGCCGTCGGTCACCACCTTCAATACCACCGTGAACTCGGTGCCGGTCGGCTTCATCATGAGCGTGGTGCCGCAGATCAGCGAGAACGACTCGGTGGTGCTCAACATCCGCCCGACCATCTCGCGCAAGCTCACCGACGTGGCCGACCCGAACCCCTCGCTCGCGAATCCCTGCGGCGTCGGCGTGGCGAACTGCGCGACCCCGGCGATCGCCAGCCTGATCCCGGTCATCCAGACGCGCGAGATGGAATCGGTGATGCGCGTGCAGAGCGGGCAGACCGCGGTCCTCGGCGGCCTGATCCAGGACTCCGTGAGCAACACGGAGGACGCGATCCCGGGCGTGCGCCAGGTGCCGGCCGTCGGCCAGCTGCTCGCGCAGCGCAAGGACCTCAACCAGAAGACCGAGCTGGTGATCTTCCTGCGCCCGACGGTGATCCGCGATTCGAGCATCGACGGGGATTTCTCTCGACTGCGCGAGCTGCTGCCGGGCGCCGACTACTTCCTGAAGCCGAACCCGAGCAAGTGACATGAGCCTGCTGCTCGAGGCGCTGAAGAAGGCCGAGAAGGCGAAGGAAGAGGCGCAGCGCCGTGCCAAGGGCGCGGACGCGCCCGCGCCAACCTCCGCGTTCGATCCGGAAGCCACCGTGCTGGACGAGGGCAAGCAGGTCACCACGCGCGACCAGCTGCCCGACATCTCCGCGCCGCTGGAAATCGCGAGCGAGGACCTCAAGCCCGCGGCCAAGGCGCCGCCGCGCGAGCTCTCGCTCGTCGACGAGGCGCCTGCCGCGGCAGCGCCGCCGCCGCGCGAGCCGAAGGCCGCGCCGCGGCGCGAGCCCGCCGCGCGCGCGGGCGCCAATCAGGCCGGCGCGCAGAACGCCGAGCGCGCCACGGCGCAGCGCGTATTCGAGGCGAAATTCAAGGAGCCGAACCCGCGCGTGCCGTTCTACATCACCGTCGGCGTGCTCGGCGCCTTCGCCATCGGCACGGTGGGCTATTTCTGGATCCAGCTGCGGCCGCCGGCGCCGCTGGTGAACGCCAATCCGCCCCGGCCGGCCGGCGAGCCGCCGGTCGAGGTCGCCGCCGCGCCCAAGCCGGCCGCGGCCGAGGCGCCCGCGGCCGCGGCGATTCCCGGGCTGCCCGGCGCGGGCGCGGCGAGCGCTCCGGCGCCCGCCGCGGGCACCAGTCCTGCGCCTGGGGCCGCCGCCCCGCCGGCGCCCGCCGCCGCGGCGGCGCCGACGGCCGC
>Ga0335082_10003868_pt1 | contig 16303 bp, 12 predicted proteins | sample Lox_Sample_41_FD_206718 | JGI IMG/M metagenome (GOLD analysis project Ga0335082, IMG submission 206718) | Soil microbial communities from Loxahatchee National Wildlife Refuge, Florida, United States - Lox_Sample_4.1 | ecosystem: Environmental > Terrestrial > Soil > Wetlands | place: USA...
AACTCCTCGGGCACCTCCGAGTTCATCAACCGGCCGACGATCTGCGCCGAGATCATCGCGGTGGACTCGGCGGCCTTCGACCGCGCCCTCGCCGCCCTGGACGCCGCCTTCCCGGGGTCGCGCGTGGCCGGGAAAATCTTGTCGGAAGGATAGAAGCGAGAAGAAAAACCGGGCCCCTGCTTCCTGCTGATAGGTTTACATCATGACGCTCCTTGACCACCTCGCGGCTGAGATGGCTGCCCTGCGCAAAGCAGGGACATACAAGGAAGAGCTCGTCCTCGAGTCGGCGCAGGGCCCCCGGGTCCAGGTCGGCGGCCGCGAGGTCCTCATGCTGACCTCGAACAACTACCTGGGGTTTGCCAACCATCCCCGCATCCGCGAGGCCCAGAAGAAGGCCGTGGACCGGTGGGGCGGGGGCCTCGCCTCGGTGCGGTTCATCTGCGGAACCCAGCGGCTCCACAAGGAGCTCGAGGCCGCCATCGCCTCCTTCTTCGGCACCGAGGACACGATCCTCTACATGACGTGCTGGAGCGCGAACGAGGGCCTCTTTGCCGCCGTCCTCGGAGAAGGCGACGGCCTCTATTCCGATGCCCTGAACCACGCGTCGATCATCGATGGCGTGCGCCTCTGCAAGGCCAAGCGGTATCTCGCGCCGCACGGCGACATGGCGGCGCTGGATCGCATGCTCACCGAAGACACGGCCTCCCGCTTCCGCCTCTACATCACCGACGGCGTGTTCTCCATGGAGGGAGAGGAAGCGGATCTGCGCGAGGCCGTCCGCATTTGCGAGAAGCACGGCGTCGTGCTCGCCGTGGACGACTCGCACGCCACGGGAGTTCTCGGAGAGACCGGCCGGGGCACCGCCGAGGAGCAGGGAGTCTTCGACCGCATCGCGATCACGACCGGCACGCTCGGCAAGGCGATGGGCTCGGCCGCCGGCGGCTTCGTGACCGGTCCGAAGGCCCTGGTCGAGACCCTGAGGCAGAGGAGCCGCACGTACCTCTTCTCCAACTCCCTGCCGCCGGCGGTGGCCGCGGGTTCTCTCGAGGCCTTCCGGATGCTCCGCGAGGACCCGTCCCCCGTCGCGAAGCTGCGCGAGAACGCCGCCCACTTTCGCAAGGCCCTGGCGGGGGCCGGATTCAAGATCCCCCACGGCACGCATCCGATCGTGCCGGTCATCGTGGGCGACACGGCCAGGGCCCTCGCCATGGGCAAGGCGCTCCTGGACGAAGGGGTCTACGTCTCGGGGTTCGGCTTTCCCGTCGTGCCCCAGGGCCAGGCCCGTCTGCGGTGCCAGGTCTCCGCCGCCCATGAGAGGGCGGACCTCGACCGCGCGGTCGAGGCGTTCGTCAAGGTCGGCCGGAAGTTCGGGGCGATCTAGCCGGAGCGATCAGTTGGCGACGGCTCCGGGACCGCGCAGCGCGCGCCCCGCGGGTGCGCCCGTCGGCTCGCCGTCCCGAAGGACCTGCACGCCGTTGACGAACACCTGGCGGACCCCGACGGCGAACTGCTGCGGCTTCTCGTAGGTCGCGCGATCTCCGATCGTGGCGGGATCGAAGACGACGACGTCGGCAAATTGTCCGGGCTTGAGAAAGCCGCGCCGGTCGAGTCCGAGGTTGGAGGCCGGCAGACCGGAGAGTCTGCGGATGGCCTCGGAGAGGGAGATCACCTTTTCGTCCCGGACGTACCTGCCGAGCACGCGCGCGAAGTTGCCGTAGGCGCGCGGATGCGTGGACGATTTCAAGAACACGCCTTCGGGAGCCTCCGAGCCCGCATCCGAGCCAAAGGACACCCAGGGCAGGGCGATCTCCTTGCGGACGTTGGCCTCGGACATCAGAAAGAAGACGGCTCCCACGGACGCGCGCGATTCGAGGACGAGATCCAGGGCCGTCTCGACGGAATCCTTGTTCCGGAGCCTGGCGACCTCGGCGAGCGTCTTGCCCGTCAACGGCTTCAGCGCTTCCGGGCCGAAGGAGACCAGCAGGACGCGCTCGGGCGAGCCGGTCAGGAAGCACAGATTTTCCCAGCCCTTGCCGGGCTGTCTCATGTCGCCGGCGATCTTCGCCCGTGTCTCCGAATCCTGCAGCCGCCGGATCATGGGATCGAGACCCCCGTCGTGGGCCCACGGCGGCACACACGCGTCGAGGGAGGTCGCGCCGGCCGTGTAGGTGTACATGTCGGCCGTGATCTTCAGCCCCTGCCGCCGCGCCTCTTCCACGCGGGCCACGACCTGGTCCATCTTCGGCCAGTTGGCTTCGCCGCCGGCCTTCAGGTGATAGATCTCCGCCGGGAGATTCGCCTCGCGGCTGATCCGGATGAGCTCGTCGACCGCCTCGAGGAGGTTGTCGGCCTCGCTCCGCATGTGCGAGATGTACTTGCCCTGGTACTTCGCTGCGACCTTGCAGAGCTCGATCAGCTCCTCGGTCGAGGCGTAGTTGGCGGGGGCATAGATGAGCGAGGACCCGATCCCCAGCGCGCCGTCCTCCATTTCCCGGCGCACCAGGGCGCGCATCTGGTCGAGCTCTTCCGAGGTCGGCGGCCGCTTGTCGAAGCCGATGACGTAGGCGCGCAGGGTCGTGGCCCCGATGTAGGACGCCACGTTCTGCGAGATGCCCCGATTCTGGAGAAAGAGAAGGTACTCGCGCAGGGTCGTCCAGGGCATGTCGTACTTGAAATCTGTCTGCTGGGACTTCAGGAACGCCCGCAGGCGGTCGTTCAGCGGGCCCATCGAGAAGCCTTCGCCGAAGATCTGCGTCGTGATGCCCTGACGCAGCTCGCTCTGGGACTTTCCGTCGACGATGAGCGATTCGGTGGACCACGAAAGCATGTTGATGAAGCCGGGCGCCACGGCCAGGCCCTTCGCGTCCACCCTCCGGGATGCGGGCGCCTTCGAGAGATCGCCCACCGCTTCGATCCGGTCGCCCCGGATTCCGACGTCCACCCGGCGAGGCTCTCCTCCCGTGCCGTCGTACACGGTCCCGCCGAGAATGACGACGTCGAAAGGCGCCTCGTTTGGGAGCCCGGACAGGCTCTGCGCCAGAGCGAAGAGCGCGACGGCCGCGGGAAGACGCCTCACCCCGCCCGGCCTCCTCACGCCTCCAGCTTCTTGCGGGCGTTGCGGACGAGCAGGAAGCACAGGACGCCGAACACGACGGCGCACAGGATGTTGCCCGGGATGCCGTTCTTGAGGAACGGGAAGAACTTTTCGCCGAAATCGAGGCTCTCGATGAGCGTCGGCTTCTCCATGTGCAGGAAGAAGTCGCCGATGAATGCGACGAGGGCGATCAGCACGCCGCCGAGCGAGCCTCCGGCGACGAGGCCTGTCGAGTAGAGCATCCCGGAAGACAGCTCCGACTCCTCGCCCACGGCGCCCTCGCTCTTCTGCCGCAGCCGGTCCGAGAGGGCCTTCATCTGGCCGCCGATGAAGATCGGGAACGTCGTGGACAGCGGCAGGTAGGCTCCCACCGCCCAGGACAGGGCGTGGGCTCCGGCCATCTGGGCCATGAACGCCAGGAAGACGCCGACGAGCACGGGAGCCCACGGCAGGTTCTGCGCCAGGAGGCCCTTGATGATCGTGGCCATGAGCGTCGCCTGGGGCGCCGCCAGCTTGGGTCCGCCGATGCCGTGCGGCTCGCCCATCGCGTAGGTCTTGTCGAGCAGGAAGAGCGTGCCGCCGATGACGAGCGTCGAGGTCAGGACGCCGATGATGAAGCCGATCTGCTGGCGTCGGGGCGTCGCGCCGACCAGGAATCCCGTCTTCAGGTCCTGCGAGGTCGCCCCGGCATTGGCAGCCGCCACGCACACGATCGCGCCCACGCAGAGCGCCACGGACTGGTAGACGTCGCCCGTGCGCCCGAGGGCCACGAAGACGACACACGTGGCCATGATGGTCGCGATCGTCATGCCCGAGATCGGGTTGGAGGACGTGCCGATGATGCCGACGATCCGGGAGGAGACGGTCACGAAGAAGAACCCGAAGACGACGACGAGGACGCCCATCAACAGCGAGCCCGGGAACGGGCCGTGCGGGAATCCCGGCAGCACGGTGATGAGCAGAGCGAGAACGAGGGAGCCGACGACCACGATGCCCATGCCCAGGTCGCTCTCGGTCCGCTTGGCGCTCTTCGCCTCGCCGCCCGACCCGAAGGACTTCACGGACTCGCGGAATGCCGACACGATCGTGGGCAGCGTCTTGACGAGCGTCATGACGCCGGCGCAGGCCACGGCGCCGGCCCCGATGTAGCGCACGTAGGCCCGGTAGATCCACTCGGCGTGGGAGTGGCTCGCCATCCAGGCGTCGGTGAACCCCAGGTTCTTCAGGTCCTGGACGATGCGGGCATCGGCCACGAAGATCGAAATGAGGGGGATGAGCCCCAGCCACGACAGCACGCCGCCGGAGGCGAGCTCGCCCGCGATGCGCGGGCCGATGATGTAGCCCAAGCCCAGGTACTCGGGCGTGACGTCGCAGTTCAACGTCGCGTCGGGGATCTTTCCGTTCCTGCCGGTTCGGAACCAGGTCGCCGTCTCGTTCCAGAAACCCAGGATGCCGTAGAGGAACTTGTAGAGCATCGCGGCGCCGACGCCCTTGAACACCATGCCCGCCAGGTCGCCGCCCCGCTCGCCCGCGATCAGCACGTCGGCGCAGGCCACGCCCTCGGGATACTTGAGCTTGCCGTGTTCCTTGACGATCAGGGCCCGACGCAGGGGAATCATGAAGAGGACACCCAGGATGCCGCCGACCGCCGCCAGCACGAAGATCGTCAGGTACTTGAAATACTCCTTCCCGTCCGCCAGAAAGAGCAGCGCGGGCACCGTGAAGACGACGCCGGCCGCGACCGACTCGCCCGCCGAGCCGATCGTCTGCACCATGTTGTTCTCGAGGATGGTCGACTTGCCGAGCCTCTTGAAGACGGCGATCGAGAGGACGGCGATGGGCACCGAAGCCGAAACGGTCAGTCCGGCGCGCAGCGCCAGGTAGACGGTGGCGGCTCCAAAGATGATCCCGAACACGACTCCGAGAATGATGGCTTTCGCCGAGAACTCCGGGATGTCCTGGCTGGCGGGGACGTAGGGCTGGAACTCCTGCCCGGACTCGGATGCCATGTCGCCTCCAGAAAAACTAGCGGTTTTCTAGCACGAGCCCCACGCAACAGGAAGCTTTATTGTTGGAATGCGGCGCGCCGCGCCGCCTCAGACGCCTCAAGTGCCTCCGAAGCCGACGGTGACCTTGCCGTTCTCGACGATGACCGGAACCTGGCGTCCGCCGGAGAGAGCGATCATCCGCTCGAGCTCCTTCTTGTCCGCCTTGACGTTGATGTACGCGAAAGAAACGTTGCGCCGGGCGTAGTCCTCACGGGCCGCCGTCGTGTAGGGTCAAGTGTCTTTTCCGAATATCTCGACGTGTGTCTGCCCCATCGCGTCCTCCCCGTCCGAAGTGTACGACGCCGATGGTGGGCCGCGGGAGCCGCTGCTATGATTTTGACCACTTCCGATGGCAGCGCCCTTTTTCGCGCTCCTCCTCTTCCTTCTGCCGGCGGAGCCGCCGAGCGGGACCGGGAGCGTCTCGGGCAGGGTTTCCCTGGTGAAGGCCGGCGCGCCGCTGCCGGACGCCTCGCGCGCCGTGGTGTGGATCGACAACCTCCGCGTGCCGGGAGCCCCGGCCGGCGCCCGAAAGGCCGAGATGAGGAGCGAGCGCAAGTCGTTTCAGCCGCGGGTCATCGTCGTCGGGCGGGAGGCGACCGTCGAGTTCCCCAACGTGGATCCCGTCTTTCACAACGTGTTTTCGGTCTCGCCCGGCAACCGCTTCGACCTCGGCCTCTACCGGAGCGGCACCTCCAAGCCGAACGCGTTTCGCGAGGCCGGCCTCGTGCGCGTCTACTGCAACATTCACCCGCAGATGGTCGGGTTCGTGATGGTCGTGGACTCGAGCTTCTCGGCGCTCACCGGCAAGGACGGCGCCTTCCGGTTCGAGGGTGTGCCGCCTGGGGCCTACACGGTGAAGGTCTGGCACGAGGAAGGTGGCGAGAGCGAACTGCCCGTCAGGGTCCGGGCCGGGGCCGATGCCTCCATCGACTTCACCCTGGAGACCTCCGGTTACAAGGCCCAGCCCCACAAGAACAAGTACGGCAAGGACTACCCGCCTCCTCCTCCCGACGATGAGCGCTACTGAGCCCCGGGACATCAAGCCCACGGGTGAGGTCGTGCCCGTGCGGGGACTGAAGCTGCCGCCTCCGGAGCCGCCGAAGCTCTCGCTGACAATCAAGATCTTCCTCGCCGCGGCGCTGCTCATCCTCATCGCCGTGGGAGGCGCCATCGCCGTGTCGGCCTACCGCGCCAGGGACGTGGCCGACAGGAAGATCGGCGAGGACCTCGCCAAGTCCGGCCCGTCCTGGCAGTCCTTCCAGGACACCCGCTACGGCGAGCTCGGCAAGACGCTGGGCGTCGTCGTCAACAACGCCGGGATCATCTCGATGATGGCGCAGCCGGATCCTCCGACGGTGCACGACACGCTCAAGGCCGAGCAGGCCAAGAGCGCCCACGCCGACTTCATGCTGGCGGTGGACCCGGAGGGCGTGGCCTTCGTGCGGACCGACAAGCCGCTGCCCTACTCCGTGGACCTGCGAGCCGTCGCCACGATCCACGGCGCCCTCGACGGCTCGGAGACGCATGGCATCTGGCTGTCCGGCGGCAAGCTCTACCACGTGGTCGCCGCGCCCGTGCTCGAGGGAGGGCGAACGCTCAAGGGCGTCATCGCCGCGGGCTGGCTGATCAACGACGACGTGGCCCGCAGCTTGAAGCGGCTGATCAACACGGAGGTCGTGTTCCTGGCCGACGAGGCCAGGCCCTCCGAGCCCGGCAAGCCCGCCGTCGTCGGCTCGACCATGCCGGCGGGCGACGCGGTCCTGGACGCCGTGCGCCGAAAGGAGGGCCTCGTCCAGGCCGTGCTGCGAGAGGGCAAGACCATCGGGCCTCTGGCCCTCGACCTCTCCGGGAGGACCTATCTCGCCTATCTCCTGCCGATCCGATCCTCCTCGGACCAGCTCGTCGGCGCCGCCGTCGCGCTGCGCAGCCGCGACGACGAGCTGACCGCGTTCCGGCAGATCCAGAACATCCAGGTCCTCGTGGGGCTGGCGGCGCTGGTGGTGGCCTTCGCCCTCTCGTTCGTGCTGGCCCACCGGATCACCGGCCCGGTCGGCCGCCTCGTCAAAGCCACGGAGGCCGTGCGCGTGGGCGACCTCGAGTCGGCCGACCTGCCCGTCGAGTCCAGGGACGAGATCGGGATCCTGGCCCGGTCCTTCAAGGCCATGATCGAGGAGCTCAGGGAGAAGGCGGCTCTCGAAAAGTACGTGGCTTCGCTGACCATGACGGTCGGGGCCGACGCGGAGACGCTGGCGTTCGACCGCCTCTCCAGCGGCGCGCCGCTCTCGCCCAAGGGATCCGAGCCGCAGGTCGGACAGGTCTTCGCGGGCCGCTACGAGATCCAGTCGGTCCTGGGCCGGGGCGGCATGGGGGTCGTGTACAAGGCCCACGACCGGGATCTCGACGACCTCGTCGCGATCAAGACGCTGCGCAGCGAGGCCCTCTCGGCCGATCCCACGCTGCTCGAGCGGTTCAAGCAGGAGATCCGGCTGGCCCGCCGGATCACCCACGCGAACATCCTCCGGACCCACGACCTCGGCGAGACCGGCGGGCTGCGTTATCTCTCGATGGAGTTCGTCAAGGGCATCACGCTGAAGGACCTGGTCGAGTCCGGGCAGATCCTGCCGACGCCGGTCGCCCTCCGGATCTCCAAGCAGATCTGCGCGGGCCTCGCGGCCGCCCACGAGGTGGGCGTCATCCACCGCGACATCAAGCCCCAGAACATCCTGATCGAGCCGACGGGCGGCTTGAAGATCATGGACTTCGGCATCGCGCGGCTGACACAGGAGCGCGGCATGACGGCGACCGGCACGGTCGTCGGGACGCCGGACTACATGTCGCCCGAGCAGGCCCGCGGCCAGCCCCTCGACTTCCGCTCCGACATCTACTCGACCGGCGTCGTCCTCTTCGAGGTCTTCACGGGCTCGCTGCCCTTCGAAGGCGACTCCCCTCTCGCCGTGGTCTTGAAGCACGTCCAGGAGCAGCCTCCCGCGCCGCAGACGGTCAATCCGAGGATCGATCCGCGGATCGCGGCGATCGTGCTCCGGTGCATGGAGAAGGAACCGGCCGCCCGCTACCAGACCGTCAACGAGCTGTACGAGGCGCTGACGAAGGTCACCGCGTAGCTCATGAAACCCGCCGTCGGTCTCGCCGCGCTGCTCTGGATCGTTGTGCCCGCGCGCGGCGGCGCGCAGGAGCAGGACCAGTACTTCGAAGAGAAAGCCGCCGCGCCGCGGGTCACGTTCCAGTGGGACTTTCTGGCCCGCTACGACAGCATCTACCATCTGCGCGTCCGTCCCGACATCGAGAGAGGGCGGTTCGAGTTCCGCCCCGAGCTCGGGGTCGCCTTCTCGGACCGGTTACGCATCGCGGCGCGGGCCGTCGGCGACTACGGCACGGACACCAACGACAACAACTCGAAGAACTTCGACAACTACACATCGCGCGGCGCCTCGCTCGACCGCCTCTACATCGAGGCGCGGCCCGGCCCCATGACGCTTCTGGCCGGCAAGTTCGGCATGCCCCTCGTGGCCTCGGAGATGCTCTGGGACCGCGACATCCAGACGCCCGGCGGAGCCGCCGCCTGGGAGATCCCGGCCGGCACCTCCCTCGTGACGCTGGCCGCGGCCGGATTCGCCAACCCGCAGAAGGGAGGCGACCACACGCGCATCATCGCCGGTCAGGCGGTGTGGCGATGGGGCGACGCCTCGCGCCTGTCGGTCGAAGGCGCCGCCGCCTACTGGCACTACGACGTCCGCGACCTCCCGGCGGCGTACCTCCGCCAGAATTACACCGTGGTCGAGAACGGCCACCTCGTCTATCTGTCGCGCTACCGCCTCGTAGACGCTCTCGTGCGGGCGCGCTTCCCGATCGGACCGATTCCGTTGACCCTCTCCTTCGATTTCATCCACAACTTCGGCGGGGCCTCCGACGTCGAAGCCGACGAGCTCAACGCCGCCGAGGCGACCGTAGCCCTGGGCCGCCTCGGCACACCCGGCCAGTGGAGGTTCTTCTACACGTTCCAGCACATCGAGCGGGACGCGCTGCCCGGCGCCTACAACACGGACGACTGGTGGTTCCACACGTGGGCGCAGGGTCACCGGGTGGGCGCGGCCGTCACCATCCTGCCCAACGTGTTCGTTCAGGGAGCCGTCGTCTTCCAGCGCAGGCTCGACCGCGACACGTGGCTGAACCGCATCATGATCGACCTGGTCAAGATGTTCTGAGGCCCCGGAACCCTGGCGGATCTCCTGTAGAATTCCCCCACCCATGACGGCGAAGTCGGTGGTGGCCTGCGTGGACGACCTGTTCTTCCGATCGAAGATCGACGCGACGGCGCGCCATCTGAACGTGCCGGTGCGGTTCTCCGACGTCGCCGGCCTCGCGGGCGCGACCGGAGAGCAGGGCACGGCCGCGGTCCTGGTTGAGCTCTCCTCGGGCGGCAAGCCGCTCGACGCGATCCGCGCGCTGCGCGGGGCGCGCGCCACCCGCGACGTGCCGATCATCGGGTTCCTCTCGCACGTGGACAAGGATCTGGCGCTCGAAGCGCAGAACGCCGGGGCGACGCGCGTGCTCGCCCGCAGCCAGTTCTCCGAGACGCTGCCCGATCTCCTGATGGACCTGCTCGCGCCCGGCACCAAGCGCGAAGTCCAGGAAGAGCCGGAGCTCCCGGACGAGTGAGGTCCGTGGAGGCTCCCGGATTGTAGGGGCGGGGCTTGTCCCCGCCCGCCTTCGTCGAGATGAAGTTATGAGCGGAAGCACTCGCAGAGATCTGATCAAGACCGCGATCGCGGTCCCCCTCGCGGCGCAGGTCAAAGTGGCGCCCGCGCGGCCTCCCGTAAAGCCCGTCGTCATCGCATCTGGGAACGGCCTCGAAGCGGTCAAGAAGGCCTGGGCCGTGCTGCAGGCCGGGGGCGATCCCGTGGACGCGGTCATCTCGGGGGTCAACATCCAGGAGGACGATCCCGACGACGTGACGGTCGGCTACGGCGGCATCCCGAACGAGGAAGGCGTCGTCCAGCTCGACGCCTCGGTGATGGACGGCCGGACGATGAAGGCCGGAGCCGTCGGCGCGCTCGAAGGCATCAAGAATCCCTCGAAGGTGGCCCAGCTCGTCATGGAGCGCACCAACCGCGTCTTCCTGGTCGGCCCCGGGGCTCTCAAGTTCGCGAAGGCCCACGGCTTCAAGGAAGAGAACCTGCTGACCGAGCGCAGCCGCAAGATCTGGCTCTACTGGAAGGAGCGGCTCTCGAGGGGGGACGACTGGATCGAGAGGGGCGACGAGGAAGAGAAGGACCCGGACATCCGCTGGTTCATCGAGCGCTTCGGGGCGGACGACTTCCGTGTGCACGGCACGATCAACTGCGACGTGCTGACGGCCAGCGGCGACCTCGCCGGGACGACCACGACCTCCGGCCTCTTCTTCAAGATCCCGGGCCGCCTCGGGGACTCGCCCGTGATCGGGGCCGGCCTCTATGTCGACAACGACGTGGGCGCCTGCGGCTCCACCGGCTGGGGCGAAGGGAACCTGCGCTCCTGCGGTTCCCATACGGTGGTCGAGTACATGCGGCAGGGCAAGTCTCCCGAGCAGGCGGCCCTGGCGACCCTCGAGCGGATCGTGAAGATCGGCAGGGAGAACCGGGACAAGAACGGCCAGCCCGACTACGACCTCAGGTTCTACGCGGTCAACAAAAAGGGCGAGTACGCCTCCGCGGCCGTCTGGTCGCATTCGAAGGGGACGAAGCCTTCGCCTGCTCGATTCGCCGTGGCCGACGCCTCGGGAGCGAGGCTCGTCGAGGCCGCGTACCTCTACAAGAGGGGGCCGAGCTAGCGGACACTTCGCGATGCGATCACTCCGGCAGGTTCTCCAGGACTGGTTTCTCCGACAGATCACCCGGCGCCGGCGCCGCTACCGGCGGTTCGTCTACAACGACGCCGACAGCCTGCGAGCGACCATCCGGCCCGGCGACGTCCTGCTGGTGGACGGCGACCAGCGCGTCTCCCAGGCCGTCAAGTACCTGACGCAGTCCTCCTGGTCGCACAGCGCCCTCTTCGTGGGCGACGCGCTCATGACTCGCTGGCCCGAGCGGCGGGCGGAGCTCGTCCGCAAATACGGCCGGGACGCGCGCTTCATGCTCGTCGAGGCCCTCGTGGACAAGGGCGTGATCGCCTCGCCCGTGACCAAGTACATCGGCTTCAACATCCGCATCTGCCGCCCGATCGGCCTGCGCCCGGACGACCTCCAGATCGTCCTCGACCACGTGATCTCGCGGATCGGCTACACCTACGACCGGCGCAACTTTCTCGACCTGACCCGGTACCTGCTGCCTTTCCACCTCGTGCCGCCGACGCTGCGCGAGGAGGCCCTGCATTTCGGCAGCGGCAAGGACACCGAGACGATCTGCTCGACGATCCTCGCCGAGGCCTTCGGCAAGGTGCGCTACCCGATCCTGCCCCTGCACGTGAAGCGCCGCAAACCCCGCACCACACGCGAGAAGATCCGCCAGCAGATCCTGGGCCGGCCGACGAAATACGCGTACAGCGGCCTGCTGCGCGCCCGCCATCCCACGCTCTACGTGCCCCGCGACTTCGACCTCTCTCCCTACTTCGAGATCGTCAAGTTCTCCCCGCAGGACCTGCAGGCTTTCGACTACCGCAAGCTCCAGTGGGAGGCGTGAGACCCGCGCCGGCCCGGGGACGCTTCGCGCCCTCGCCCACCGGGCCCCTGCACCTGGGCAGCCTCGTGGCGGCCGTCGGGGCCTGGCTCTTCGCACGCGCCTCGGGCGGCGATTTCCTCGTGAGGATCGAGGACCTCGACCGGGCACGCGAGCTTCCCGGGGCCTCCGACGAGATCCTGCGGGCTCTCGCGCTCTACGACATCGAGTCCGACACGCCGGTGGTGTACCAGTCCCGGCGGACCAGGCTCTACGAGGCGGCGCTGACGCGCCTCTTCGCCGCGGGCGCGGTCTTCGACTGCAGCTGCTCGCGCGCCGACATCGCGCGCTCGGCTTCGGCGCCGGCGGCGAGCGACGTCGCCGAGGAGGGGCCCGTGTATCCGGGCACGTGCCGCGCAGGGCTCGGGCTTGGCCGCCCCGCGCGCTCCGTGCGCTTTCGGGTGCCCGAGGGCGAGATCGTCTTTCGCGACACCGTCTTCGGCGAGCAGTCGCAGGACGTGGCCCGCGCGGTCGGCGACTTCGTGGTCCGGCGGGCCGACGGCCTCTTCGCCTACCAGCTCGCGGTCGTCGTGGACGATGCCGACCAGGGCGTCACACAAGTCGTGCGCGGCGCGGACCTGCTCTCCTCGACGGCCAGGCAAATCGCACTCCTGCGCGCTCTCGGCCTTCCGGAGCCCTCCTACGCCCACCTGCCGCTCGTCGTGAACCCCGAGGGAGCCAAGCTCGGCAAGCGCGACGGAGCCCTCCCCCTCGCCACCCTCGACGAGGCCCGCGCGCGCGAGACCCTCCGCCGCGCCCTCCGCATCCTCGGCCAGGAAGCCGAAGACGGCGCGCCCCGCGAGATCCTGGCCTCCGCCCTCGCCCGCTTCGACCCTTCCCGCATCCCCCGCGGTCCCATCACCGTCTCGTAAGAAGCGCTTCCCGGCACTCCCGCCATGCCGCGAGGGCCGGAAGGGTGGAGGCCCGGCTTGGTCAGAAGAGCTCTAGCGCGAGGAGAGCGGCAGCTTCTCGGTCGTGCGCGTCTCGAGGTGGCGGCGGGCGACCTGGAGGGCCTCGTCGAGGGTGGCGACGAAGTTCTCGCGGCCGTAGCGGTCGAGACGTCCGGCGCGGTCGAGCGCCACGAGGGGCTGGGCGTGGATGCCCGCGATCACGAAGCGCACGTGCTGGTGCGAGAAGGACTCGAAGAGGTCGTCCAGGACCCGGATGCCCGACGCGTCCATGGCCGGCACGTTGCGCATCCGGAGGATGAAGACCTTCGGCTTCTTCGCCACGAAGTGCAGCACGTCCTTGATCTTGTCCGCCGCTCCGAAGAAGAAGGGGCCGTTGACCTCGTAGACCTCGACCCCCGGGGGGACCTGCCTCCGGGACACGCCGTCGGCGTCGGCCTGCATGAGGCCGTCGGGAGCGTCGGTCAGCTCCTGTGTGATCGCGCCGACATTGGTCACGTCCGCCATGCGCTTCATGAACAGAAAGGCCGAGAGCACGACCCCGACCTCGACCGCCGCCGTCAGGTCCACGAAGACCGTCAGGAGGAACGTCGTCAGGAGCACCGCCACGTCGCTCTTGGGCGTCTTCAGGAGGTGGGCGAACGTCCGCCACTCGCTCATGTGGTACGCCACGACGACGAGCACCGCCGCGAGCGTCGCCAGCGGAACGAAGCGGGCCCACTTTCCGACAAAGAGGAGCGTCAGCAGCACGACGACCGCGTGCGTCATGCCGGCGACGGGGGTGCGGCCCCCGTTCTTGACGTTCGTCGCGGTGCGCGCGATGGCGCCCGTGGCGGGAATGCCGCCGAAGAGGCCCGAGGCGATGTTGGCGATTCCCTGCGCCACGAGCTCCACGTTCGACTTGTGCCGGGTGCCGATCATCCCGTCGGCCACGACCGCCGAAAGAAGCGACTCGATCGCGGCGAGCAGGGCCACGGTGACCGCGGCCGGGAAGAGCTCCCGCACGCGCTCGGCCGTCAGCTCCGGAAAGTGGGGCGCGGGCAGGGCGGCGTGGATCTCGCCGAAACGCGAGCCGATCGTCTCGGCGGGAATGTGAAAGGCCGCGACGGCCGCGGTCGCCGCGAGGATGGCCACGATCGGGGCGGGCACCTTCGTCGAGACCCGCGGCCACAGGACGAGGATCGCGAGAGAGCCGAGTGAGACGCCGAGCGTCGGCAGGGAGACCGACGCGAAGTGCGAAGCGAAGGCCGCCCACTTGGCGACGATCGGCGCCGGCACCTCTCCCATGGAGAGCCCCAGGAAATCCTTGACCTGGGACGAAAGGATGATCACGGCGATCCCGCTCGTGAAGCCGGTCACCAGCGGGTAGGGAATGAACTTGATGGCCCCGCCGAATCGCGCCAGGCCCAGGCCGATCAGAAGGAAACCGGCGATCACGGTGCACAGGACGAGCCCGTCCACCCCGTACTTCTGGACGATCCCGTACACGATGACGATGAAGGCGCCGGTCGGGCCGCCGATCTGAACGCGGCTGCCTCCCAGGAACGAAACCAGGAACCCCGCCACGGCCGCCGTGACGAGGCCCTTCTCGGGCGTGACGCCCGAGGCGATGGCGAAGGCGAGGGCCAGGGGGATCGCCACGATCCCGACGACGATCCCGGCCTGCAGGTCCGAGAGAAGCTGCCGGCGCCCGTAGCCCTTCAGGACCACGAACGTCTTCGGCAGGAAGGCGGAAATCAACGAGATAGCCTCGCGAAGAGAAGGGATGTAGCTAGCGATACGCCCCGGCGCTGCGGGCTCCCCGCGGGGACAACCGTCGCTCCGCACTGCACGACCCTAAAGGCGCCGGACCCCGTCTCGGCAATCGCCTGACTGTGAGCCCCGGGCCGGCGGGGTTGCCCTCCGGGACCTTCGCAACTGGGTGAGTGTGCCAGGCCGAGTGCGGCAGGAGAGGCAGCGGTTCTTGCACCAGTTGCGCAGAGCGGCGGCCCGGGAAGGTCAGGCTCCGGCCAGGGTGTGCCGCCGCGTGTCCCGGAGGGCAACCCCGCCGGACCGGGGCGGCAATATAGAGACGCGAACCGACTGAGCAACGCTGCGAGACTGCTCAGTTCGATTCCCTGCGGATCTCCCGGAGCTGGTTGTCCGCCAGCGAGAGCTTGACGTGCGTGCCTTCCGGGTTGCGCAGGTACTGGTCCCGTGTGACCTCGTACACCAGGTGCGCCGTGGCGTCCCCGTCCTTGGCCTCGAAGCCCATGTAGTAGGTCATCTGGCCGGTGGGGCCGGCCTCGGTCCGGCGGTCGGTGACGACCGCGTCGAGCGTGCGGTACCCGGCGCCCGACTTGCCGCCCGCCCCGGAAGACGCGCAGGAACACAGGAGCACTGTGGCCAGAGCTGCGACGGCCGCGATCCGCGTGGTCCTTTTCATGACGACCTCGATTTACTTAACCCGGACTCCGTTCTTGATCACCAGGTCCACATTCTGCAGCAGGTCGATGTGGGCCAGCACGTCGCCCCTGACCGCGATCACGTCCGCGTAGCGGCCGGGAGCGAGCGTCCCGATGTCCTTCTCCTTCTTGAGCCACACGGCCGGCCAGCGAGTGGCCCCGGCGATGGCCTGCATCGGGGTCATGCCCAGCTTGACCCAGGCGGCGAGCTCCCGCCACGTGGAGTCGGTGTGAAAGTTGGCCGGGATCCCCGAGTCGGTCCCGACGAGAAGGGTCACGCCGGTCTCACGGAGTTGCTGGAACTTCTTCGCCAGCGTCGGGATGCGGCGCCGCACGAGCTGGAAATAGGGCAGCTCCCCGACGTTGGAGAGCGAGGCGCGGATGTCCTTCACGATGTCGGGAGCCAGGCCTTCCTGCCAGCGCGGGTCGTCGAGCCTCGCCGGGAACACGTCGGCTGTGTACTCCGAGAGAAAGAGCCCCTCGACCGTCGGGCACCAGGCCAGGGTCTGGTTGCGCTTTCGCATCCCGGCCAGGATGTCCTCGGGATAGCCCGGCTCGGTCCCGAGGCCCGTGTGCTCGAAGCAGTCCACGGCGTACTTCAAGCCGATCCGGATCTCGTCCTCCCGGTGGCCGTGCGCCACGACGGGTTTGCCGCCCTTGTGGGCCGTCTCGACGACCGCGGCGACTTCCTCCTCGGTCATCTGGTCCTGGTCGATCAGCTTGATGACGTCCACACCGGCGTCCACCAGCTTCTGCACCTTGGCGCGCGCGTCGGCCGCGCCCGAGACGCCCCACCGGAACTCCTTCTCGTACTCGAAGTACGGCGCATGCTGGATGAAGGGGCCCGACACGAAGAGGCGGGGCCCCGGGATCTCGCCCTTCGCGATGCGGTCCCGGACCTCGAGCGAGTCCGGCAGCGGCGCGCCCAGGTCCCGCGCGAACGTGATGCCGGAGCGCAGGAGCTGCTTCGCAGCGGCCGGCATGATCTCCCTGGCAAAACGCGCCCGGTAGGTCTTGTCCCATTTCTCGTAGTCGCCGTGCCCCAGGATCATCAGGTGGACGTGCATGTCGGCCAGGCCCGGGAGCACGGTCATCCCGC
>Ga0335082_10003869_pt1 | contig 16299 bp, 10 predicted proteins | sample Lox_Sample_41_FD_206718 | JGI IMG/M metagenome (GOLD analysis project Ga0335082, IMG submission 206718) | Soil microbial communities from Loxahatchee National Wildlife Refuge, Florida, United States - Lox_Sample_4.1 | ecosystem: Environmental > Terrestrial > Soil > Wetlands | place: USA...
TCGCCTCCGTACGTATTCGCGATCGCGGCGTTCAGCAGGGACGACACATTGACGGCGCAGGGAGTGTCCGCGTTCGCGTCGACGGCTTCCTCCGTTCGAGACGCGAGGTCGCGTGCCTCCTCCCAGCGACCTGCGAGCGCCGCAACGTTGAGACGGTGACCGACCCCGTGAACACGATGGTGAGGAGTGAGGCCCGCGACGAGCGCGTCGTTCTGCCGGCTGGCCTCGGTCGCAACGTCGATCCTGCCCGCGGCGAGATCGATGAACCCGCCGGCCATCAGCGACATGCTCAGCTCGTTGGGATCGGTGACTTCGGGGAGGAGAGCACACGCACGCCAGTCCGCGAGCCAGGAGGTCGCATCGTCGAACGAGCCGTTGCCCCACGCCGCGAACGCAAGCGCCTGCAGCGCGAGCAGTCGGAGCTCGACCCCGCCGTTCCGCTCGGCGATCTCATACGCGGCACGAGCGGCGGCTTCGTCCTCGTTCCACATCGAGACAGCAGTAAGTGCCTTCGCTCTGGCCGGCGAGTCTTCGTCGGCGAGCTCGAGCGCCCTGCCGATCCAGCCGGAGACGACCTCGTAGTCGGGTTGACGCTTCCACATTGCGCCGCGCGTGCCCGTCTGGAGAGCCATCTCCGCGTAGAGGTCCGCCGCGGGCCCGCCGAGGTCGATCGCTTTTTGCATCGCAGCCCAGAACGCCTCACCGTCGAACTTGAGGGCGTTCGCGTGGCCGATCTCCTGCCACAGCCCGGCCTGGCCGACGGGATCCGGCTCGACCTCGAGCGCGTCGCGTAGGAGGCCGATCGCCTCGTCGACCTCGTAGCGGCCGAGAGCCAGCGCCGCCGCCCGCCGCGCCCAGGTCACCGCGTGTCGGCGCACCTGGGCCAGCTGCTCCTCCCGGCCGGCCCACGCGAGGTCGGCGTCTTCCGGGCGGACCGCCTCGAGATAGTGGTACGCGAGCAGCGGCGTGTGCTCGTCGTCCCGCTCGGCACTCCGCTCGAGCCAGCCGGCGAAGGCAGCGTGAAGCTGCGCCCGCTTCGCCTTCGGCAGGCTCGCATAGGCGACCTCGCGTGTGAGCGCGTGCTTGATCGCATACTCGCGTTCGCCCGCGATCGACGAGCCCACGCGGCGACGGACGAAGTCGCGGTCTTCCAGCACGCCGAAGTCGGGACGCCCGCCACCGACCAGCTCGTAGACCGGGCCGGTCCAGAAGATGCGCCCGATCACCGCGGCCGCCTGCAGTGCGGCCTTCTCGTCGGCGGGCAGCAGGTCGATGCGGGCGGTGAGCACAGCCTGCACTGAGTCGGGCACCTGGAAGTCCGACGGCAGCTCGCCCACCGACCAGCCGCCGTTCTCGCGCCCGAGCACGCCCATGTCGATCAGCGTCGCCACGAGCTCCTCGATGAAGAAGGGGTTGCCCTCGGCCCGCCCGACGACGACCTCCCGCAGGGAGGCGGGCAGCTGGACGCCGAGCAGCTCGTCGAGCAGGCGGCCCGCGCCGTCCGGCGGCAGAGCCTCGAGCTGGAGCCGAGCACCGTTGTGCCGGCCGGCCCAGCCCGGCCGGCGGTCGAGAAGCTCGGGCCGTGCCGTCGCCAGCACCAGCAGCGGCCCGTCGACCTGGTTCACGAGGGTTTCGAGCAGGTCGCAGAGATCGTCCTCCGCCCAGTGCACGTCCTCGATCAGCACGACCGACGGCTGCTCGGCGACGAGCCCGTCGAGGAACTCGACCCACGAGTCGTGGAGGCGCTCCCGTGCGACGAGCGGGTGCAGGTCGTCCGGTGGCGCCAGGCCAATGGTGAGGCCCAGGAACGCGTGGCCGCTGAGCCGCTCGACGACGATCTGCGGAGCATCGCTCTCGAGGATCCCGAAGTGCTCCTTGAGCACCTCGGCGAGCGGCCAGTACGTGATGCCCTGGCCGTAGGAGAGGCAGCGGCCGGTGCGGCGCAGCGGCGGGGAATCCTGCGCCGCGAACCACTCCCACAGCTCACGAACGAGGCGCGTCTTCCCGACGCCGGCGTCGCCGAGGATCGTCACCAGCTGCGGCCGGCCTCCGGCCGCGACGACGTCGTACGCTTCCTGGAGCGAGGCAAGCTCGGCCTCCCTTCCCACGAATGCCCGGCGCAGCCCGCCGACTCCGCGAGGGCGCATCAGCGACAGTGCACGAACGAGCCGGCGGCACTCGAGCCCTCCGGCTTTCCCTTTCGCCTCGACGGTCATCTGCTCGCCGAACTCGAACGCGCCGCGCGCCGCGAGCACGGTTCGCTCGCCGGCGAGGATCTCGCCGGGCGCGCCGGCCTGCTCGAGTCGCGCACCGACGTTCACGGCATCGCCGGTGACGAACGAGCTGCCCTCACGCGGACGGCCGACGACCACCTCTCCCGTGTTCACCCCGATCCGCAGTGCCAGCTGATCGCCGAACAACTCGCTCAGCCGGCGCTGCATCGCCAGCGCCGCGTGCAGCGCGCGCTCCGCATGGTCCTCCTGCGCCGCCGGCGCCCCGAACGCGGCCATGACCGCGTCTCCCACGAACTTCTCGACCGTACCGCCGACGCGCTCGATCTCTGCGGCCATCGAGTCGTAGAAGCGATCGAGGAGCGCCCGTGTCCGCTCGGGATCCTGCGCGTCAGCGAGTTTGGTCGAGCCGACCAGGTCCGCGAAGAGCACCGTCACGAGCTTCCGCTCGCCGGAGGGAACCGCTCCGCCCAGGACCGGAGCGCCGCAGGCACCGCAGAAGCGCGCGTCGCCTACGAGGGTGGCGCCACACTCGGCGCAGACCATAGCCATTCTGACTCACCCGGTACCCACGTGCATCTGAGAGACTGTGGCACAGAATGCGCGTGCACGTCGTCGGCGCGGGCCCCGTGGGGCTTCTGCTAACGGCACTGCTTCAGCCGATGGAGGGTTTCTCGGTGCGTCTGTACGAGAAGCGGCGCGAGTACACGCGAACGCGCATGGTCCAGCTCGCGCCGTATCTCGCGGCGGACTCCATCGAAAGCTACCGAGTCGACGCGATCGACGGCGATAGCGTCGACGCCATCTTCGACCCACACGAGCTCGACCAGGGGCTCGCGTTCAGGCAGGCCATTCCTCCGGACTTGGGCGCACTCCTGCGCGGCTGGGGACGCGGGTTCTGCCCGCTCAACTCGATCGAACGCGCGATCAGTGACCTGATCGATTCCCGCGAGCTGAACGGGGTCGAGCGCACCGCGGCCGTCGTGACGGCGGAGGACGCGATGGCGATTCTGCACCCCGGCGACGTCCTCGTCGACTGCACCGGGAGCAGATCGCTGCTTCGGGATCACCTTGCTCCCGAGTTCGGTGAGGTGGGTGAGGGTGCGAACACGCTGAAGGTCCGACTCGAGTACGCGCTCGTCATCACCTTCCTCTATGGACAACCGTACGACTGTAACGAGCAATGCAAGTACTTCAAGAACATCGAGAACGCCCACTACAAGTTCATCCCGATGGTGCACCGCACGCATTACGACGGCAGCGTCAGTCACGTCACAGGCATCGTCAACATCACCGCAGACGAGTACGAGGCGATGCCGTCCCGGTTCGATGGCGAGTGGCTTCGCGGCAACCTTCCCATCGTCGCCCAGTCGATGGACAGGTTCATCGACAAGATCAAGGAGGAGACGCCGGGGGAGCTTCTCGGTGACATGGAGATCGTGCGGATACCCCTCGACCTCTACCGCGCACGTAATGCGACGAGCCGGCAGTTGCTGCTCACAGGGTCGAGTGGACCGTTCGCCGACTCGTCCGTGTTCCTCGCCGGCGACTCGGCCATCGGCTCACCGTACTTTCAGTCGATCTCGCTCGGCTTCGAGTGTGCGATGTTCCTGGCCGGGCTAATCGCCCAACACGATCTCGCCGAAAGGGACATGCTCGATCGCTATGAGCTGTACATCTACAAGCAATGGCTTCGTGTGTACATGCGCAGCAAGATGATCAAGCACAACAAGGACTTGTTCGAATCGATCGACGACCCGCTCGCGCTGCTCGAAAAGTTGCACATCTACTAGCGGGACCAAGCACCCTCGGCTGGCCGCTCTTCGCCAGCATTCGGGCTGCGGCTCGAGCGCGGAGAGCCACTCCGCTTGCGCGCGACCCGGTTCCCCGGATCCTGACGCGGGCGTTGCCTTAGGCTCCGACAATGACAGCGCCCGCGTTCGTTCGTCCCGACGGGAAGGAGAAGGTGACGGGTTCCGGCCGGTACGCGGCCGACCTCGATCTCACCGGCCAGCTGCACGCGAAGCTGCGCTACGCGGACCACACGCACGCGCGCATCGTCCGCATCGACACGACGAGAGCTCGCTCCGTTCCGGGTGTGCTCGCGGTTCTCACGCACGAGGACGTCCCGGACGTGCGTTACGGGATCATGGTCAAGGATCGGCGGCTGTTCGCGAAGGAGCGCGTGCGTTTCGAGGCCGACGTTGTCGCCGCTGTCGCCGCGCTGACGCCGGAGCTCGCCGCCGAGGCGGCGGCGCTGATCGAGGTCGAATACGAGCCGCTCCCCGCGGTATCGGACATCGAGTCGGTCGTGTCCGCCGACGCGCCGCTGATTCATGAGGATTGGGCCTCGTACGAGGGCGAGGACGGGATGGGCCGCGACGGGAACGTGCTCGGCTACTCCACGATCGTCAAGGGCGACGCCGGGGCAGCGCTCGCCGCGGCGGACGTCGTCGTCAGGAGCCGCTACCTCGTCGACGCCTCGCAGGGCGCGCCCATCGAGCCGAGAGCGATTCTCGCGCAATGGCAGGGCGACCGGGTGACGGTCTGGTCGTCGACACAGGTGCCGTTCGCCGCGCGCAGCGGAATCGCGCACGTCCTCCAGATCCCGGAGTCGAGTGTCCGTGTGATCGTGCCGCTACTCGGCGGCGGGTTCGGCTCCAAATGCGACTTTCACTTCGAGGGTCACGTCGCAGCGCTCGCGCGCGCCGCCGGCCGTCCGGTCAAGCTGGTCTTCACGCGCGAGGAGGAATTCGTTGCCCCGGATCACCGGCGCGAGGGGATGGTGATCGAGCTCGAGAGCGGCGCGCGGGCCGACGGGACGATCGTCGCCCGACGCGGAAGGCTCCTACTGGACGGCGGCGCCTACTGCGGCGAGGGCGGCTTCTTCGCGCAAATGGCCGCGATGCATGCCTGCGGTCCCTACGAGCTCGAGAACGTGGACGTCTCGTCGACTCTCGTCTATACGAACAACCAGCCTTCGGGCTCGATCCGCGCGCCGACCGCACCCCAGGTGTGCTGGGCGGTCGAGCAGCACACCGACGAGCTGGCCGCGGGCCTCGGGCTCGACCCGATCGAGCTGCGACGACGTACGCTCCTCGACGAAGGCTCCGTCAGCCCTACCGGGCAGGTTTTCGGCAAGTTGGGAATCAAGCAGACGCTCGAGCGCGCGGTCGAGCTGATCGGTGCAGAGGGCGAGCCGGGCGACGGCGAAGCGGTCGGAGTGGCGTGTGGCTGGTGGCCTTCCTTCGGCGTCCCCTCGGGCGCGTACGTGAAGCTGAACGGCGACGGCACCGGCACGATCGTCACCGGCGCGCAGGAGAACGGCAGCGGCGCAGTGATGGGGCTCCCGCTTCTCGTTGCGGCGGAGCTCGGGATGCAGCCCGGGGACTTCTCGATCCTCTACCAGGACACCGATGCCGGCCCGTGGGACATGGGCTCGTCCGGGTCGCAGACGACCTTCAACAACGGACGCGCCGTCGTCGAGGCCGCCCGCGAGGTCCGGGACAAGCTGCTCGAGCTCGCCTCGGACAAGCTCGAGGTGGCGCCCGCGGACCTCGAGCTCGTCGGTGGTCTGGTGCGCACCGTCGACGTCCCCGGCGTCTACGTCACGATCGCCGAGCTTGCCGGCGCGGGGACGCCGATCCTCGGCAAGGGCTCGGGGCCCGTGCCGGAGAACCCCCCGGCCGAGCCGGGCGAGGGATGCGTCGGCCGTCTCGGGCTGGAGTCGTTCCTCGAGCCACAGCTCTTCACCCATGCCGTTCGCGTCAAGGTCGACCGCGAGACGGGTGTCGTGCGCGTCCTCCAGGTCGCCGCGGCGCACGACTCGGGCACGATCGTCAACCGGATCGGAGCGGACGGCCAAGTGTACGGCGGCGTCGTCATGGGGATCGGGCAGGCGCTCTCGGAGCACACGCAATTCGACGCCGACGGTCGTCAGCGCAATCCGCACCTCCTCGACTACAAGCTCGCCACCGCCGCCGACGTCCCGCCGATCGACGTGGACTGGATCGAGAACCCGGCCGAGAACGGCGGCCCGCGCGGCTCCAAGGGAGTTGGCGAGCCGCCGAGTGTTCCAACGGCGGGCGCAATCGGGAACGCGATCGCGAAGGTGATCGGAGCGCGCGTCCGCGAGCTCCCGATGACTCCCGAACGCGTCTGGTCAGCCCGCCCGTGACCCGGTCGTACACCGCCGCCGCGACAATCGAGGACGCGCTTGCGGCGCTCGCGAGCGGCGCGCGCCCCGTCGCAGGAGGCACCGACCTCGTGGTCGGCGCGCGTCAGGGAAAGGCGCAGCTCCCCGAGAGCATCGTCGCGATCCACTGCCTCGCGGAGCTGCGCGGCGTCGGCGTGGACGGAGACACGCTGCGCGTGAGCGCCCTCACGACTCACGAGGAGCTCGCGGAGCACGCGCTCGTTCTCGAGCGCCTGCCCGCGCTCGCGGACGCGGCCGCGATCGTCGGCTCGCACGCGACCCGAGCCCAGGGCACGATCGGCGGCAACCTGATGAACGGCTCGCCCGCGCTGGAAGTCGGAGGGCCGCTGATGTGCTTCGGCGCGGCGGTGACCCTACGGTCGCAGGCCGGCGAGCGTTCGGTCGCGGTCGCCGACCTCTTCGCCGGTCCCGGCAGGACGACCGCGAGCCCTGGCGAGCTCCTGACGGAGGTCGCAGTGCCGCTTCCTCCTGCCGCGGCTGGCAGCTGCTACGCCCGCCTCGAGTACAGGCAGCAGATGGAGATCGCGGTGGTCGGCGCCACCGCGGTCGTCGCGTTCGTCGGGGACCGCGTGGCGGCAGCCAAGGTGGCGATCACCGCGCTGGCGCCGACCGTCAGGCTCGTGCCGGCGGCGGAAGAGGCGTTGGTCGGCTCGAACGGCGGGCGAGCTGCCGCCGAACTGGCGGCGCAAGCCGCAGCGGAGGCGAGCGAACCGATCTCCGACGTCCGCGCGTCCGAGGCGTACCGGCGCGCGATGGCGGCGGTCCTCACACGGCGCGCGATCGAGGCGGCCGTCGCCCGTGCCCGAGGCGTCGCCGTGCCCGTCCCCGCCAGCCGCTACCTGCACGCTGCGGAATGAGACTCCCGCTCACCCTGACCGTCAACGGCGTCGCGTACCCGCTCGAGGTGGAGCCGAGCACCACCCTCCTCCGCGCCGTCCGCGAGCACGTCGGCCTCACCGGCGCCAAGGAGGGCTGCGACGACTCGGAGTGCGGCGCCTGCATGATGCTGCTCGACAACCGGCCGGTCAACGCCTGCTCCTACCTCGCACTGCAGGCGGAGGGCCGCACCGTCACGACCGTGGAGGGCCTGGCCGCTGACGGCAACCTCTCCCCTCTTCAGCAGGCTTTCCTCGACCACGGCGGTGTCCAGTGCGGGTTCTGCACCCCCGGGATGCTGATCTCGGCGACAGCTCTCCTCGCAAGGAACCCGAACCCGACCGAGGAAGAGATCCGCATCGGCCTGTCGGGCAACCTCTGCCGCTGCACCGGCTACGACGGAATCGTCAAGGCCGTGCTCAGCGCCTCGTCCCGCTGAGGCCGACAGCAGTGGAGCTTCTAGGTGCGCGACTCCGCGTCGCGAACGCGCTGCGCCAACGCCCCGAGCAGTGCCCAGATCATCTCCGGATGGCTCTCGACGATCGGCCTGAAGCTCCAGACGGGCAACTGATAGCCGCGAACCTCGGTGTCGGCCCTGATCGTGGCGCTACGAGCGGACTTGTCGACCAGCGCCATCTCGCCGAACGAATCGCCCGGGCCCAGCCTTCGCACCTCGTTGCCATGCACGAGCACCGCCGCCTCGCCGCTTTCGATCACGAAGAACGTACGGCCGCGCTCGCCCTCCTCGGCGAGCAGCTCGCCCGGCGCGTAGGTGCGGTCGTTGAACTCCCCGGCCAGCCGGTCGAGCGACTTCTCGTCGATGTCCGCGAAGAGCGGGACCCCGCGAATCAAGTCGCGGCTCGGTACCGACATGCGCCGATATTAACGCGCCGGCCTTTTGCCGAGTGCAAGTTCGACAGCCTGCTCCCAGGTCATCGTCTTCCCCTCGCCGAAGATCTCGGTCGCGCGCGGCTCGCCGAGCCTGGCGCGCGCCGCGCCAAGGTCGCGCTCACGCCAAGTCTCGACGACCCGGGGCCGGGCGACGACGCCGAGCTCCTCCCATCTCGCCTCCACCGCGCCTTCGAGCCGAATCGCGTCCTCGTCTCGCCCGAGGCCCGCTGCGGACATCGCGAGGCCGAGAACCTCGGTGATTTGCGTTGGCACGTATCCGTCCGCGAGCGCTCCTTGGAGCACACGCAGCCGGTACCGCTCGGCGGCGGCGTAGTCCCGCCGATCCATTGCGCAGTCGGCCAGGTAATGATCGTTGCCAAGCTCTCGTGCCAGCGGTTCTGCACGCTCGAACTGCCCAGTTGCCAGCAGCACCTGGCAGACGCCCGAGAGCGAACGGCCGACGAAATCATCTCGCTTGAGAGCGCGGGCTAGCTCGAGGTTCTGCTCCCATACCTCGAGCGCATGAGACATGTCGCCCGCTTGGTAGAACGCCCAGGCAAGCAGGCTGCGGCTGTCGAGAACCTCGTCCTCCTCTCCGAGCTTGCGCCAGAGCTCGGTCGCCTGCTCGAGTCGGCTCACGGCCAGGTCAAACCGTCCCGTCATCCCATCGATCGGTCCGAGCGAGCTCAGCGCCCGCGCGGTGAGCGGGCCGTCTTCGGCGGCTGATGCCAGCGCGTGCTCGAGCCGGCCTGACGCCTCGGCGTACGCGGATCGCACGTCCCAGAACCAGCCGAGCGCTCCGGCGAGCCTGAGATAACCGACCGGCTCGAACTCATCCAGGAAATCGAGTGCAGCGCGAAGGTTGTCGAGCTCCTCGTCGAGCCGTCTCGCCCAGACCACGTGTTCGGAGTCAGACCTTTCGCTGTACGCGATCTCGGCGAGCTCGGAGTAGTGGTCAGCATGCCGACGCCGCACCACGCCGCCTTCGTCCAACCCGTCGAGGAGCTCGCGCGCGTACTCGCGGATCGTCTGCAACATCCAGAAGCGCTGGTCGGAGTGTCGAAGCAGGCTCTTGTCGACCAGCGACTGCAGGGTGTCCAGGTCAGCCTCGACAACCTGCTCGGCCGCTTCGAGCGTGCAGCCTCCGCGGAACACCGCGAGCTTCGTGAAGAGGAGCTTCTCCTCGTCGCTCAGCAACTCGTAGGACCACTCGATCGTCGCCCGCAACGTCTGCTGGCGTGGATCCGCGCCACGTCCCGCCCTGAAGAGATCCAGACGTTGCGAGACGCGCTCGAGGATCTGGGCGGGTGAAAGCACGCTGACCCGCGCAGCAGCGAGCTCGAGCGCCAGCGGCAGGTTGTCGAGCCGGTCGCAAAGCTCGGCCACGCTGTCATCGGGCTGGATCCGCGCCCGCGCGCACAACAGCGCAACCGCTTCCGGCTCGGCGAGAGCCGGAACCGGGTAGACGACCTCGCCCTCGACGCGCAGCAACTCGCGGCTCGTCAGCAGCATGCACAGGTTCGGACACTCCCGCAGCAGTGCGACCAGCTCGATCGCCGAGGCGACGACCTGCTCCAGATTATCGAGCACGAGCAAGAGATGCTTCTCCCCGATGTGGGCCGACAGTTCCTGTGTTGCCTCGAGCGTCTGCCCGATCGACTCCACGACCAGCGACGGGTCCCGCACGGTTGCCAGACCGATCCAGAAGACACCCGCGCCGAACTCGCTGACCAGCTCACCCGCCGCCTCGAGCGCGAGCCGCGTCTTCCCCGTCCCGGCCGGTCCGGCGAGCGTCACGAGCCGCGCCGCCTCGTCGCGAACGAGCGAGACGACCTCTCGCACCTCCCGCTCGCGCCCTACGAACGAGGAAAGCGGCACGGGCAGGTTCGTATTCGAGATCGTCCGCAGAGGCGGGAAGCGCCGAGACCCGAGCTGATACAGCGAGACCGGCTCGACGATGTCCTTCAACCGGTGCCTGCCGAGGTCGAGTACGTCGCCGGTCACGAGCTCGCGTGTCGCCGCCGAGAGCACTACCTGCCCACCGTGGGCAGCGCTCATAATCCTGGCCGCCTTGTGCACGTCGACGCCGACGTACTTCGGTGGATCCAGCAACGCTTCGCCGGTATGGACGCCGACCCGCACCAGGACAGGCCCTCCATCGAGTGATGCCATGGCCTCCCGCACCGCCTTGACTGCCTCCGACGCCGACCCGAACGCATAGAACAGCCCGTCTCCCGCCTCGTCGACCTCGTGACCGGAATGCGCGGCGAACGCCCCGCGAAGGGCAGAACGGTGCTGGGCCAGCACCTCCTTGTATCCCTCGGCGCCAAGCCTCTCGAGGAGCGCCGTCGAGCCCTCGACGTCAGTGAAGACAAATGTCACAGTCCCGCTCGGAAGCTCGGGCCGCACGCAGCGATTCTCTCGTTCCACGGCTGCGGCGGCTACCACGTCTGATGGAGGATGGAGGCGGCGGGAATCGAACCCGCGAAAGATTCCCGCCAACTCGGTGCGCACGCCGTGATCGAGATCACCACTCGATCGGAATTGCTGTGGACGCTGCCGCCGTCCGGAAGACGCTGGCGATCTCTTGCAGGTCACGTAGCACCGGAACGGTCATACTCGCAGCGTGGACGAAGCGCCACTGGTCCTGGTCACCGGCGCGACCGGCAAGGTCGGCCAGGCGTTCATCCGCAGGGTGCTCTCCTGCCCCGACGGGTGGCTAGCCGGGATCACGATCAGAGCGCTGTGCCACAACCGGCTGCTGGAACCTGACGAGCGGCTCGAGGTGGTCGAGGGCTCGATCGACCACCGCGACGTCGTCGATGGCGCGACAGACGGCGTGACGCACGTGCTCCACCTGGCAACGAGCAAGGAGACGCCAGAGACGATCTTCGACGTGACGGTCAAGGGGCTCTACTGGCTCCTCGAGGCCTGCCGCGTGAGCCCGAGCTTCCGCCGGCTCGTCCTCGTCGGCGGAGACGCCGCGGTCGGGCATTTCTTCTATCCGCATCGCCTACCGGTCACCGAGACGCAGCCGCACACGGCCTACCCTGGCTGCTACGCGCTGTCGAAAGTGCTCGAGGAAGTGATGCTCGAGCAGTACGGCCTGCAGTACGACTTCGACTACTGCTGTCTGCGAGCACCGTGGATCATGGAGAAGGACGACTTCCGGTACCAGCTCTCGTTCGGGGAGGACGTGTTCGGTGGCCCGCGCTGGCGCGACCTCGTCGGCGCCGAGCGTGCGGATGCCTACGTCGAGCGAGAAGCGGTGCCGGTGATGCTCGACGAGGACGGGCGGCCGGTGAAGCGGAACTTCGTTCACGTCGAGGATCTGGTGGACGCGATCCTCGCCGCTCTCGACCAGCCGGCCGCACGGCGTCAGACGTTCAACATCTGCATGGACGAGCCGGTCGACTACGGAGAGCTCGGCGCCCACCTCGCCGAGTCCCGCGGCCTGCCCACGGTCGAGATCCGCACGCCCTATCACTCGACTTGGCTGGACAACGCGAAGGCGAAGCTCTTGCTCGGCTGGCGTCCTCGCTACAACCTCGAGCGGCTGGTGGAAGAAGCATGGAGCTACGAGCGCGAGCCCGACGAACCGCGCGTCGTCTGGTATCCGGGATAGCAGCTCAGGGCCGCCGGCTTCCCGCGATGATGATGGAGGCGGCGGGAATCGAACCCGCGTCCGCGGACGCACCGGTGCGAGCATCTACAAGCTTAGGCCGCCCTTTGGATTCACCCGGCGGCCGGTGTGCGACCGACCTACCGCCGGACTAGCCCTCCTTCGGTGTCGCGCCTCCGGCGAGTGGCTCTCCTTCGGCGCCGAGCCCGCTCGTTGATGCCGGCTCCGGGACGCGGGCTCGCCCGGGCCGACACGCTGCTCAGTCGCTAGGACTAGGCAACGAGTGCGAGATCGTGATCCGCACTTGCATTGGTTCCGGTTGTTTTACGAGGCCGACCGGAGACCTCGGCTTGCAGCTCACCCGGAGAACCGACCACGTCGAAGCCATGGCGCCCCCGTATGTCGTTTGCCCTGAGCGTAGCGCGCGCGGGGGCCTACGGCGAGGGTGGCGGGCCCGGCGAGGGCTCGGGCAGAGGCGACGGCGCCGGCACCACGGCGGTCGCCGGCGACGTCGCCGACGGGGCGCCGAAGCGGTCGGTCGCCGTCTCCACCACGTCGAACGTCGATCCTGCATCGGTCGCTGCGATCGTGTAGGTCGTCGAGGTCGCGCCGGGGATCGCCGCGCAGTTCGCGCCCGTCCCGTCGCAGCGCTGCCACTGGTACGTCAGCGTCACGTCGGAGTTGCTCCACACCCCCGGCGTCACCGCGAGCGCCTGCCCGACCGCGACCGTTCCCGTGACCGCCGGCGGCGTGAGGCCGACCGGCGTCAGCTGCTGCCTGATGTGCGCCTGGAGGATTCGCGCGAGGTTCGCCGAGTCCGCGGGCGCGATCGGGCGCGCGCCGACGACCACGAGCTCCTCGAAGACGCGGTCGAGCCGCATGTAGAGCAGGCTCTCGTACGCCTTCGCCGTCGGCAGCTGAATGCTGAGCGGCAGCTCGACCGCTCCGTCGCCGACGCGCGGATGGCGAAGCGCACCGAGCTGCACGGCCGTCGCGCTCACCTGCAGCTTGCTCGCGATGCCGGCCAGGAAGCCCGAGCGGCCGCGCGGCGAGTTGAGCACGCGCTGGACGACCGAGAGATCGGTGGTCACCTGCTTCGCATTCGCAGCGAGCTTCCCCTCCGACTGGACGCCGACGATCTCGGAGCGCCCGTAGGGCGAGGTCAGCTTCAACGTCCGCTGATAGGCCGACAGATAGCCGCCGGCGGCCAGCTTCCCCTGCGAGACGAGCTTCGCACCGGGGATGTCGGCCGCGGCGAGCGTCATGCCGGCGGCGCTCGGCTGCGTCGAGACCGCGCCCGCGACAGGGACGGCGAGCGCCGCGACGAGTGCAAGCGCGGCGAGCGATCTGGGCACGGAGACGCTCATCTGCCCGACGGAGGCTAGCGGCGACTCTTGACGGCGCGTTCCATCTGGCGCTTCGCGTCGCGCTCCATCAGATCGCGACGCTTGTCGCGTTGCTCCTTGCCGCGCGCAACCGCGAGCTCGACCTTCACACGGCTGTCCTTGAAGTAGAGCCGTGTCGGCACGATCGTCAGCCCTTTCTCGCGCACCTTCCCGTACAGCGAATCGATCTCACGACGGTGAAGGAGCAGCTTGCGCGCGCGTGTCGGCTCGTGGTTCGCCCGGTTCCCCTGGTCGTAGGTGGCGATCTCGAGGCCGACGAGCCACGCCTCGCCATCACGCACCTCCGCGTACGCCTGGGCCAGGGTCGCGCGCCCGCTGCGCAGCGACTTCACCTCGGTGCCCGTGAGCGCGATGCCCGCCTCGAGCCGCTCCAGCAGCTGATAGTCGCGCCGTGCGCGGCGGTTCTCGGCGATCGTCTTCTCGGCCATCAGAGCAACGAGGGTAGCGTCAGCCGGCAACGCTCCTCGGGGCGAGGGCGAGGTCGACCTTCCCTTCGCTCCGGGCGATCGACTCGACGCGGACGCCGAGCGCATCGCCGAGCCGGTACCGGCGCCCCGTCGTCCTCCCCACGAGCGCCGTGCCGGTCTGGTTCAGCTCGAAGAACTCGCCGTGCAGCCGGCGCGCGGGAAGGAACCCCTCGAACACCGCGCCGAACCGCACGAAGAGACCCGAGCCGATCAGGCCGATGATCTCCCCCTCGAACGACGTCTCCCAGCCTTCCTCGTAGAGCCTCCGCTCGAGCAGCCACGCGGCGCAGATCTCGTCGGCGAGGTACTCGACCTGGGCCGCCTCGCGCTCGCGCTCCGACGTGTGCTCGGCCAGCGAGTGCAGGTCTGCAGGGAGCGGGTCGTCCGAGAGCCCGAGCTCCCGCAGGAGCGACCGGTGCACGACCAGGTCGGGATACCGCCGGATCGGCGATGTGAAGTGACAGTACGCAGTGCTCGCGAGCCCGGCGTGGCCGAGATTGCGCGGGTCGTACCGAGCCTGCTTCAGCGCGCGAAGCACGAGCGCGGGGAACGCCTCTCGCCCGCGGCCCGATGTTGCAGTGAACTCCGCGATCCGCAGCGAGATCGCACCGGCGAGCTTGGCCGCCTGCTCGGGCGTGAGGCGGTCCGGCGCGGGCGGCGTCGGCACCTCGAGGTCCGCGAGCTTGGCCAGGAGCTGCTCGATTGCCTGGGGATCCGGGCGCTCGTGCACGCGGTAGAGCGTCTCCCGGCGCCGGGCGGCCAGAAACGCGCCGACATGCTCGTTCGCACGGATCATCAGCTCCTCGACCAGCATGTGCGCATGCGGCTCGCCCTCGAGCCACGCGTCGGCGACCCCGCCGTGGCCGTCGAATCGAAAGACGGCCTCGGGAGTCTGCACCTGCAGCGCCCCGCGCGCGAACCGCCCCGCCCGCCAGTCACGCGCGAGCTCGTCGTTGAGCTCGAGTGCCTCGACGACCGCCGCGGGAGCATCCCGTGCTTCCGCCTGACCGTACGTCAACCGCGCGTCGGAGCGGATCACCGACCGGTAGAACTGCGGCTCGCCCTGCGGTGGCATCTCGACGGTGACGCAAAGGCGATCCTCGTGCGGCCGCAGCGAGCAAAGGTCGTCCGCGAGCTCGTGGGGCAGCATCGGCGCGACCGAGCCGGGGACGTAGGTCGAGAATGCCCGCCCCGCCGCGCCGTGGTCGAGCGGCGTCCCCGCGCCGACGAAGTACGAGACGTCGGCGATGTGCACCCAGGCCCGGATCCCTTCGGCCTCGCGCCGGAAGGACAGGGCATCGTCGAAATCCTTCGCCGTCTCCGGATCGATCGTGAACGTGAGCAGATCACGCAGGTCGACTCGCTCGCCGACAGCAAGTGCCGGTGCATCGTGCGGCTCGAAGGCGACCCGCGCGCCCTTCTCGACGAGCAGCGCCTCGAGCACGTCCTCGATGCGCGCCGCCGAGCCGAGCGCTCGCTCCACGGTCGCGCGCCCACGCCCCGTCCGCACGAGCGCGAGCTCTCCCGGACCGACACCCCCGCTCCGCTTCGACTCGAGCACGATCGGCACGCCCGGCGTGAAGTACGGCTCGCCGATCAGGAGCCTGCCGCGGCGGCTAACTTCGACGACCAGCGAAGAAATCGAGTGCAGCGACAAGAGCGTGCCGCGAGCGTATGTCAGGCTGGATGCCGCCGCGCGAGATCACGTAGCCGGCCGGCGTCAGGTAGCGCGCGACCGTGAGCTTCAGCGCCGCACCCGAGGGGAGCTGGTCGACCTGCTGGACGAGCGACTTCCCGAACGTCGGCAGGCCGATGATCGTCGCACGCGCGTAGTCCTTCAGCGCCCCCGCAACCACCTCCGACGCGCTCGCGCTCCCGCGGTTGACGAGCACCACGAGCGGTGCGGAGACGGCGAGGTCGCCCTTCGAGTAGTACGTGTGCAGCGGACGGTGCGCGCCGGCGAGCGAGACGATGGTGGAGCCGTCGCGCAGGAAGAGCGAGGCGATCTGCACCGCCTGATCGAGGAGGCCTCCCGGGTTGCCGCGGAGATCGACCACGTACGCACGGGCGCCTTCGGCCCGCAGCCGGCTGACCGCCGCCCGCGTCTCCGCCGCAGAGCCCCGCACGAACGCCGAGATACGGACGACGCCGACCTTCCCGTCGAGCCGGGCGTGCACCGGGTGAACCTCGAACTGCCGCCGCTCGAGCTCCACGTCGAAGGTGCGCACACCGCGCTGGATGCGCAGGCGCACCGTCGTCCCGGCCGGGCCGAGGATGCGCCCCACCGCCTCCCGGTAGGGCAGCCGGTCGGTCGGCTTTCCGTCGATCGCGACGATCAGATCGCCTGCCCGTACGCCCCTGGCGTGAACCGATCCCACCCACGCCCGCCGCACGACCAGCCCGTTCGGCATCGGCCCGACCGTGAGGCCGATGCCGCCGTAGCCCGCCGCGAACTGGCGCCGCGCGACGAGGTACTCGGCGGGCGTCAGGTACGTCGTGTAGCGGTCGTGGAGCGCGGCGATCAGCTTGGGGATCGACGGGCTCGCGAGGACGGCCGGCGAGAGCCGGCGGAAGTACCGCCTTGCGAGCT
>Ga0335082_10003871_pt1 | contig 16290 bp, 10 predicted proteins | sample Lox_Sample_41_FD_206718 | JGI IMG/M metagenome (GOLD analysis project Ga0335082, IMG submission 206718) | Soil microbial communities from Loxahatchee National Wildlife Refuge, Florida, United States - Lox_Sample_4.1 | ecosystem: Environmental > Terrestrial > Soil > Wetlands | place: USA...
ATACGGAATTGTTGTCAGGAGTAGCCGGACTGGAACTGCCTCCCGCAAGGACACGCTACGCTGAGAACATTTATTGGGTTTACGGTCTTGTGTTAAAAGATGAGGTGCTTGCGGATGCTGAAGAAATAATGTTTCGCTTAGGTCAGAAGAATATCGGCACCCGGCCGTTTTTTTGGCCCATGCACAAACAGCCTGTACTTAACAAGTTAGGATTATTCGTGGGAGAACGATATCCAACTGCTGAACGATTGTCTGCAAGAGGGTTTTATATTCCAAGTGGATTAGGTTTAACCGACGAGCAAATTACACTCTCGGCTGAACGCGTGAAAGAGGTGATCAATGAGTGTCTTTGCTGATTATGCCCGTTACTATGATCTGTTATACAAAGACAAAAATTACAGAAAGGAAGCTGATTACGTTCATCAGCAGATACAAAATCACTTTCCTGGAGCAAATTCCATATTGGAGCTAGGTTGCGGGACTGGAGCCCATGGGAGAGAACTGGTGGAGATGGGGTATGAATTGCACGGAGTCGATCTGAGTCTTGAAATGCTTGAAGCAGCTCAAAAGCGGCGGGCCGAAATGCATCCTGAACAAGCAAACAAACTGACTTTTTCACAAGGAGATGCATGCTCAATAAGGATAGCCAGGAAATTCGATGTCGTCCTCTCTCTTTTTCATGTTATGAGTTACCAGCTCACCAATAATAAACTTTTATCTGCCTTCGCCACGGCAAAAGCACATCTGAGGCCGGGAGGAATTTTCCTTTTTGATTGTTGGTACGGTCCTGCTGTTCTGACTGAAAAGCCAAGTGTCAGAATCAAACGTCTTGGCGATGAAACTATCAGTGTGACCCGCATTGCCGAACCGGTTATGCATTACCAGGAAAATTGCGTAGATGTCAACTATCAACTAATCATTAATGAGAAATCCAGTGACGCCTTTCAAGTGATCGAAGAGACTCATCGAATTAGATACATATTCAAGCCGGAAATGGAATATTTTCTAGAACAAAATGGGTTTAATGTATTTGAGTGTTCAGAGTGGATGACAGGGAAAGAACCCGGGGCTGATACCTGGAACGTATTATGTGTGGCAAAGGCATGAAAAAGGTAGGGCTGCTGCTCAGGGTTGAGCCAAACAGTGGCGGGACATATCAATATACTCAGTCCATAATTGATGCATTTACGGATCTGCCGCGCGATAAGTTCTCAACGGTAGTTGGTTATGCTTCTACATCATGGATTCCTATCCTGGACAATTATGACATTAACAAAAGATACATTCCTCCCGGGATTTGGGGGAAGGACTTTTGTAAGGTCTTGAGTTTACTCATGTCCGCAGGAGGCTTGTGGAGGAAGGCCAGTCCGTACTTTCATCCTGTTGCGCAAGCGCTCATCGAGGAAAAATGTGACCTCTGGGTTTTCCCGTCTCAAGACGCATGGAGCTACCAAATCCCCGTGCCAGCTCTTGTAACGATCCATGATCTCATGCACCGATATGAACGCCGTTTTCCCGAGGTATCGGCTAAGGGAGAATATTTCCGGCGGGAATTGCATTACCGCTATTCGTGCAAATGGGCAAGAGGGGTTATTGTTGATTCTGAAATAGGTAAACGGCATGTAATGGATTCCTACGGTATGGAACCCGAACGAATTTATGTTCTTCCTTATGTGCCGCCTCAGTACATTCATTCACAAACGGGCGCGGCAGACTTTGATGTGCGCTACAAGCTTCCACCCAAATATATATTTTATCCGGCCCAATTCTGGAGACACAAGAATCATGAACGGTTGATCATGGCAGTCAAAACATTGAAACACGAACTGCCGGATTTGAAACTGGTTCTGGCTGGTGCAAAAAAGAATGGTCATGCAGCCGCATTACAGTTAGTGCATGAATCCAATTTGGACGACGACGTCATTTTTCTCGGGTTTGTTCCGGACAAAGATATGCCGGAACTGTATAAACGGGCTCGTGCCCTTGTTATGCCGACTTTTTTCGGGCCTACGAATATTCCTCCACTGGAAGCTTTGGCATTGAAATGCCCTGTTGCCGTGTCGGGGATTTATGCGATGCCGGAACAACTCGGTGATGCAGCGCTTTTCTTCAATCCGGAATCGGTTGAAGAAATACGTGAATGTATAAAAAAATTATGGATTGATGATGCGTTATGCTCAAGATTAGTATCGAGAGGAACGGAAAGGGCTGCCCTCTTTCAGCAGAAGAATTTCAGTGAAAATTTTAGACACATTGTCGAACAGATTCTGGTGCAACCATTGCGACAACAAGTGAAACCTTCGCCTAACGACACACAATGAATCATGATCACCACGACATACTCGGCATGCGGGTGGATGCGACAAGCTATGAGGATGCGGTTCACCGCGCTCTGGATTGGGCACGGAGAATGAAGTCGCGGTATATCTGCGCAGCAAATGTTCACATGGTGATGGAAGCTTACGATTCCCGGGATTTCCTCCGGGCGGTAAATTGCGCCGACCTGGTAACGCCAGACGGCATGCCACTGGTCTGGGGGCTGAGGCTTCTTGGGGTACGACGGCAGGAAAGAGTCTGCGGCCCGCATCTGACGCTGCATCTTCTTGATCGAGCCGCGCAGGAAGGGATCCCGGTTGGATTTTACGGCGGGGGCCCGGAAGTGCTCGACAAGCTTGTCAGGGTTGCCAGAGGGCGTTTCCCCGGGATCCGCATCGCATATGCGTATTCACCACCCTTCAGACCAATGACGAGGGAAGAGGATGCAACGGTAGTGGAAGAGATCAATGCATCAGGGGTGCGGATCCTTTTTGTCGCTCTTGGCTGTCCAAAACAGGAACAATGGATGCATCACCACAAGGACAGGCTGCAGGCAGTGCAGATCGGAGTCGGCGCAGCATTTGACTTTATTGCCGGAACCAAGCGGCAGGCCCCTTCCTGGATGATGCACATCGGCCTTGAGTGGTTGTTCCGTCTCATGACCGAGCCACGGAGGCTCGCCGGGAGGTATGTCAGGCATAACCCGAGATTTCTGTTCCTCTTTGCCGGACAGTTGCTCAGAGCCCGGCACAAGTAATGGCAGTGTAGCCGATAGCGGTCAGTAATCATTTACAAGGCAGAAGATGCTCAAAGAACAGGCCAAAATACTACAGAAAGTAGACATGCTGACCGACCTGCTGGTTGTGTTTGCGTCATTCATGCTTGCCTACAGGATCCGTCAGGAATGGGGGGGATTGAATGATTTCGACCATTATCTGTGGGTCCTGCTGATAGCGCTGCCGACCTGGCATGTCCTTCTGCGATATTTCGACCTCTATAAGTCATTGAGAATCACGCCTCCTTGGAAAATTTTCAGCTCACTGGTAAAGGTTCATATAATCTGCGGCATTATTACTTCGTCGTTCCTTTACCTTTTTGAGCCTCAAGGTTATAGCAGGGGACTGTTCCTGATATTCGTGATCTTGTCTCTGCTTTTCATGAATGTTAAGAAGGCTTTTGTGAAAGAAGCGTTGGGAGTTGTGCGTACCAAGGGATTCAATTCCCGGAACATTCTCATTGTCGGCACCGATGAAAAAGCCCGTGAATTCGTTGACCTGATGGAGCAGCATGCCGACTGGGGGTTTAAAGTACTCGGGTATATACACCCGGAGGGCGAACAAGCTCTGCCCCGGATAGCCGATTACAAGGTTCTGGGGAGCACTGACGACCTTGTCGATATTTGCAGGACCAACCCGGTGGATGAGGTCGTGTTCTGCACGAAGAGTCATTTGGCTCCCGCTATGGGCGATCATCTCCGGGACATGGAGGAAATGGGCATTACCGTGCGCATGATTCTGGATGTCACCGATTCTTTCAATACCAGGAAGGAACTGAGCTTATTGCACGGGACGATTCCGATAATGACCTATTATGCAAAGCCGTTTGACGACAATCAGCTTTTCCTGAAACGATGCCTGGACCTGGTTGGCGCATTGATCGGGCTGTGTATTTCCGGACTCCTTTTCCCGCTCATTGCGATTGCCATTAAGATTGATTCTGCCGGCCCAATTTTTTTCAGCCAGGAACGAGTGAGAGCAAATGGGAGGGTTTTCAAAATCTGGAAATTCCGTTCGATGTATGTGGATGCCGAGTCGCGCAAGAAAGAGCTCATGGCCAGGAACGAGGTGAAGGGTGCCATGTTCAAAATCAAGGACGATCCCCGCATAACCCGAATTGGCAGCTTCCTGCGCGCCTTCAGTTTGGACGAACTTCCACAGTTCTGGAACGTGTTGAAGGGAGACATGAGCCTGGTCGGAACCCGTCCGCCAACCTCTGATGAAGTGGTCAACTATGAGAAATGGCATCATCGCCGCATTTCGATCAATCCCGGGATTACCGGACTATGGCAAGTAAGTGGGAGAAACGGGATTCAGGACTTTGACGAAATAGTCCGCCTGGACTTGCAATACATCGACAGATGGTCGCTCTGGTTGGACATCAAAATACTTTTCAAAACGTTGTGGGTGGTCCTCACCAGAAAAGGATCGTCGTAACTCAATGAATATATTGGGGACCTTCGCAATTTTTGCGGTATTTGCCATTACACAGACATTTCTGCCGGCCAGTTCATGGGCGCTCGCTTCCACCAACATTCCTCTCGACAGCCCCGTTTACCGCTACCTGGAGAAACTGGAAGGGTTCGGCCTTATAACGACGGATATAGACGCCCTGAAACCCTACGCCAAGGCCGAAGTTGCCCGGCTCGTGCTGGAAGCGGAGCAGCATCTGGACATGCTGGAGGGGGAGCAGCTCACTTTTGCGCAAGAGTTGATACGATGGCTGCGCGACCTGGTCCCCCGCGAAATCTCTCTGCTGCATGATCCGGGCAGCGCGCCTCTTTTCGATTATCATCCATTTTCCTCGGCACGATTGCGGTATGTATACCTGGATGGTGTCCCCCGGAGCTTCAACCGTGACATTTTCGTCAGGGGAGGGCAAGATGTCTTCGGTTTCATCGGCGGCAGGCTGCGTCCGGACAGCGATGCGGCCGTGCTCCATCAATCGGGGACCGAAGGGACCCCTCTCCTGGAAAACAACGAAGGGGTCATCTATCGCCGTGGAAGTAACGGAGAAGTTCGCTGGTCCAGTGAAGGATTTATCACCAGCGAGGTTGCACTGCTGCTCGAACCCCTGATTCTCCTCACTCCCGAGGAAAAGCAGTTGATCCTGCAGAAGGGGTACATCAAGGTCGGCGGCGAGGGGCTGGAACTGGAGGTGGGGCGGGACGCCAACTGGTTCGGTCCCGGCTACCGGGGGGCGCTGACCCTCTCCAGCAACGCGCAGAACTTCGATTTTGTCAAGCTCTCCAGCCCGGAGCCGCTCAACGTCGACTGGGTCAAGAAATATCTTGGCTATTGCAAATACGCCTTGATCTTTTCCCGCTTCGACGAGACAGGAGAAGGGAGCACCCAGCGGCAGCCGTATTTCATCGCCATGAAGCTCAGTGTCAAGCCGACGACGTGGTTCGAGATCGGGGGGAATTTTGTCCGCCAGGAAGGCGGGCCGGGGCTGTCCGGGAATACCAGTTTGTCAGACTTTATTTTCGGGGGGGGCGACACCAACAAGAGCAACTCCATTGCCGGCATCGACCTCCGCTTCCGCATCCCGTGGCTGCGAAATACCGAGGTATACGCCGAGTATGTGGGTGAGGATTCCGCACTTTTCTGGCCCTTCGTGGAGAGCTACGTGGCCGGGTTCTTCATCCCCCGGCTTACCGCATCCGGCAGGGACGATTTCCGGTTCGAGTTCTTCTACGGCAATCCGATGCTCTATACCGATATCAAATTCCCGGCCGGCTATGTCTATCACCAGATGCCGGCTGGTGATTCCCAAGGGGGCGGATCCATCGAGTTTTACACCCGGTACAGCCACTGGTTTTCGACACGAAACAACCTGGCACTGGAATATTTCCATACCGAACGCGGCAACGAAGGAAGGGTTCCGGTAGGCCCTGACGGGAGATACGACCCCAACGGCACGTTACAGGCGGTGGAGCGGAAGAATGCCGTGCGGTTGTCCTGGAATCTTCCGTTGTACGGGGATTTCGATACGAACATCATGTATGGCTGGGAGAGGATCCACAACTTCAACCTGATTGGCGGCCTCGATCAGACCAACCAGACTGTGAAGCTTGATGTCAGCTACCGATACTAGTGTCCCGTGCGGTTAGTTCACCGCAAGAATTCCGAGGAATTTGGGTTCTTGGCACGGCGCGGCGACGCAGGCCTAGCGGGGCCTACGCCGAGGAGCCGCGACACAGCCGGGGGCCAAAAGGCCCGCAATTGTAAGGTAAGAAGTAACCGCACGGGACACGAGAAGAGCCGGGAGACTGGGGCTGTTCTGAATGGACGAGACGTTCCCCGCCTGCCGCTGATTTGCGACATGTGCGGGCACGCTTCTTACCCTGTCGTGCTGTAACGTCCATCGCATTACTGCGTCGCATGACCGACGTCGTCATATTTGGGATTGGGAGCAAGGAGTTTACTGATGCGTAACATGGAAAGAATTTTCACGAAGGCCCTGGTTCTGGTTTTCCTCACCACGGGTGTCGCATTTTCCGCTGACGAGGGGCGTGATGACCCGTGGGGCACCGTGCCGCCCCCATCGACCGGGTTGCAAATGAAAAAGATTACTCCTTCCGAGTCAACAGCAGAAAGAGTTCGCTCGACCCCGGACAAGGCGGGCCCCGATGATATCGGCAGGAGCATACGGGTTGTCCCCGCTCCCCCGGAGAATATCATCTCACCCCTGGAAAAGTCTTTTGCCGAGAATACCGTTACGCTGCAGGACAGGTTTGGGTCGGACGCCCTCAAACGACAATTGAAGCAGTTCGGCTACGACTTTTTTTCCAACTCGCTTCAGAATGTGATGCCGACCGGCAACCTTCCCGTTGGCGATCAATACATCCTCGGCCCCGGTGATGCCATTCAGATAGACGTCTGGGGCTCCATAAACACCCGACAGGAACTTGACGTGGACAGGAACGGAGAGATTACGATCCCCAAAGTCGGGACCGTCAAGGTCTGGGGGCTTACCTACGGCCAGGCCAGGGAGGCGATCAACAAGGCAATATCCCATTACTTCAAAGGATATGAACTCAACGTCACCCTGGGGAGGCTGCGGACCATCCAGGTCTACGTGGTCGGTGAAGTTACCGCGCCCGGGACGTATAGCGTCAGCTCCCTGGGCACGATAGTCAATGCGCTCTCCATGGCGGGTGGTCCCTCCAAGACCGGGAGCCTCCGCTCTATCAGACTCCTGAAAAAGGGGAAAGCGGCCGTCGAGGTCGACCTCTATGACATGCTGCTATCCGGGGACAGGAGCAATGATATACGCCTGGAAAACGGCGACACCATCTTCGTACCGGTGATCGGTCCGGTGGCGGCTGTGGCCGGAGAAGTGAAACGGCCTGCCATCTACGAACTGAAAGGGAAAACGACGCTGAAGCAGCTTCTCGACATATCGGGGGGAATCACGGCGGCCGGGTACATCGGCCGGATTCAGGTTGAAAGGTTCGAAGGGAACAATGCGCGGGTTGCGCTCGATTATGAACCGAAAGGTGCCCCGGCTGACGCGATATTGGCAACAGTGCCAATACAGGACCGGGACATGGTAAAGGTCTTTCCGGTCAGCAAGGCCCTGAGACGGGTCGTGACCCTGAAGGGAAGCGTGGTCAGACCGGGAGAATATCAATTCAAGGAAGGGATGCGGCTGTCGGACCTCATCCCCACCTACGAGGCGCTGCTGCCTGAAACGTATCCCGGCTCCGTGCAGCTCATCCGGCTGGCCCTTCCCGATTTTCACAAGGAAGCCGTATCGGTCAATCTTGCCAAAGCCCTTGCCGGAGATCCCGAAGAGAACATCCTCCTGAAGGAACAGGATACGGTTACGGTGTATTCACGTGCGGACGTAATGGAAAAGTTCGTCGTTACCATCAGCGGCGAAGTCCTGCATCCGGGATCCTACAGTTTTTATGACAACATGCGCGTCCGGGACCTCATCGCAGACGCCGGCAGCCTCAAGATGAATGCCTATCTCGACGATGCCGAGCTGACCAGGGTCGTGATCAGGGATGGAACGGCAAGCTCCATCCGGATGGGGATAGATCTTCACAAGGCACTGACGGGCGATCCGGAACAGAACATCGTCCTGCAACCGAACGATTCTCTCATTGTCAGGGGAATCCCCAACTGGCTCGAGGCGACGGACCGTTTTGTGACCCTCAGGGGAGAGGTGAAGTTTCCCGGCACCTATTCCATCAGAAAAGGAGAAAAAGTGAGTTCGGTTCTGGAAAGGGCCGGGGGCTTTACGGATAAGGCCTATCTGAGGGGGGCGAAGTTCACCCGCCGGTCGGTCCAGGCGGATCAGCAGAAAAGAATGGATGAGATAATCGTCAAGACCGAGAAGGATATCCTGAGAAAGCAGAGCGAACTCTCCTCCCTGGCGGCGTCGAAAGAAGAACTAGAGGCCACAAAGCTGTCCCTGGAAGGGCTCGCGAAGAACCTGGAGAAGCTGAAGGCCACGAAAGCCGAAGGAAGGGTGGTCATACACCTTGCTTCTCTGGAAGAGTTCAAAAGCACCCCGTACGATATCGAAATGATGGGTGGCGACACCCTCGACATCCCCCTGACACCCAATGTGGTCAATATCATGGGACAGGTGTACAATCCGACCACCCTCATATACATGCCGGGAGAAAACATCTCCTATTACCTGCAAAAGTCCGGAGGCCCCACCAGGGACGGGGAGGAGGACGAGATGTACCTGGTCAGGGCGGACGGCACCGTGATGAGCAACGAGCAGTCGTCATTCGGTTTCCGCTGGGATGATACAGGGAAACGGTGGACCTTCGGCGGTTTCATGTCCACCCCCCTTGATCCGGGCGACACCCTGGTCGTGCCCGAGAAGCTGGAACGGACGGCCTGGATGAGGGAGATCAAGGATATAACCACCATAATCTCGCAGATAGCGCTCACTGCCGGTGTGATTCTGGTCGGGCTTAAATGACGGATGACAAAGGGGGATATACGCACGTGCGCGTGAACGCCGAAAGGGTACATCCGGAACTGAGTACTATGAGCAGGAGAATCATGAGGTTTGCATCCCTTCGCATTTCCAAAGTGCTTGGCGGTTTCCTGCTTGCCCTTTTCGTAATTTCGGGCGGGACGCCGGCTCCGTGTTCATCCGAAACAATTCCTTCCCCGGTGAGACTGCACGGCCATGTCCCCACGAAGGACCTGGCCGGGGCAAAGTGGTTGGGGGGGCTGGCTTCCGACACCCGCATTCCCATGGCCTTTGCCTTGCCGCTGCGCAACCGGGCAGAGTTGCAGGAACTTCTGGGACGCATCTACGATCCGGCTGATCCGCTGTATGGCCACTACCTGACTTCCCGGGAATTCACGGACAGGTTTGGCCCCACTCAGGCCGATTATGATGCCGTCATCTCCTATGCGCGCAGTCTGGGACTCACGGTCACCGGAACTCATCCCAACCGCACCCTTTTGGATGTGTCGGGCCCCGCAGGGATGATTGAAGCCGCCTTTGCCCTCCACCTCCGGCGCTATCAGGCACCAGGAGGCCGGGAGTTCTATGCCCCTGACGACAACCCCGAAGTTCCCGATGCCGTTGCGTCCCGTATCGCGGGAGTGGTCGGCCTGGACAATGCTGCAGTCTGGCACGCGCACAGGCGTTTGGTTTCGGCGGCGGAGATGGCACGGACTGAACCGTTTCAGATCGGCACGGGCCCCGGGGGTGGCCTGACCCCCGGCGATATCCGGACAGCCTACAACCTGCAGGGGGTGGCAGCCGACGGGACCGGGCAAGTCCTGGGCCTGTTCGAACTCGACGGGTACAGATCAAGCGACGTGACGAGCTACGAGAGTTATTACGGCTTGCCCTCTGTCCCACTGCAGAACGTCCTGATCGATGGCTTCTCCGGCAGGCCCGGGAGCGGGGCGGACGAGGTGACGCTCGACATCGAGCTTCAGATCGCTCTCGCGCCAGGCGCCAGCAAGATAATCATCTATGAAGGTCCGAACTCGAACACCGGAGTGGTGGACACCTACAACCGCATCGCCACCGATAATTTAGCCAAGCAGATCAGCACATCATGGGGTTTGAGCGAGGGGCAGAACAGCTCCACGGTTATCAGCAGCGAGAACACCGCCTTCCTGCAGATGGCGGCGCAGGGGCAGTCGATCTATGCGGCGGCGGGAGATAGCGGGGCCTATGACGACGGCACCACCCTCAGCGTCGACGACCCGGCCTCCCAGCCGTACATGGTCGGTGTCGGAGGGACGCAGCTCTTCGTCAACGCTGACGGAACCTACAATCACGAAACGACCTGGAACGTCGACAACACGGTGAGCGGGGGGGCAGGTGGAGGCGGCATCAGCTCCCTCTGGAGCATTCCCTCCTGGCAGCAGGGAATTGCCACCGCGGCCTCGGCCACCATGCGGAACGTACCGGATGTTTCGCTCAATGCCGACCAGAACACCGGCTATTCGATTTATTACCATGGCGGCTGGTGGATCTACGGCGGCACGAGCTGTACCGCTCCTCTCTGGGCTGCGTTAACCGCGCGTGTCAATCAGCAACGAGCTGCCAACGGATATCAGCCGCTGGGGTTTGCCAACCCTGCGATCTATCAGATCGCGAAGGGGGCACGGTATGGGGCTGATTTTCATGACATCACGCAGGGAACGAATCTCTTCTATGGGGCTGGCACGGGCTACGACAACGCCACCGGATGGGGCTCTTTCAACGGCGCCAATCTGCTGGCCGATCTGGCCCCCCCTGTCACCTACACGTTGACGTACACCGCCGGCGCCAACGGCACCATCAGCGGCATCTCGCCGCAAACCGTGAACAAGGGCGGAAGCGGCTCGCAGGTAACGGCAGTCCCCAACACGGGCTATCACTTCGTGTCGTGGAGCGACGGCGTGGCGACCGCTTCCCGCACCGACACCAACGTTACCGCCAACATCAGCGTCACGGCCAGCTTCGCCATCAACACCTACACATTGACGTACACCCCCGGCGCCCATGGCACCATCAGCGGCGTCTCGCCGCAGACCGTGAACTGGGGCGGAAGCGGCACCAAGGTAACGGCAGTCCCCAACACGGGCTATCACTTCGTGTCGTGGAGCGACGGCGTGGCGACCGCCTCCCGCACCGACACCAACGTTACCGCCAACATCAGCGTCACGGCCAGCTTCGCCATCAACACCTACACGTTGACATACACCCCCGGCGCCAACGGCACCATCAGCGGCGTCTCGCCGCAGACCGTGAACTGGGGCGGGAGCGGCACCCAGGTAACGGCGGTCCCCAGCCCGGGCTACCAATTCGTGTCATGGAGCGATGGCGTGAGGACCGCTGCCCGTACAGACGCCAGTGTGACCGCCAACATAAGCGTGACAGCAACGTTCAACAGTCTTCCCTATGTTCAGATAGTCGGGTATCCGCAAGTATATTACGGGCTTCTTCAGCTGGCATACAATGCCGCTGCTACTGGTGCGGTCATTCAGGCTCAAGGGATAATCTTCACCGAGGACCTGTCCCTGGGCAACTCCACAGATGTGACTCTCGAGGGAGGTTGGGACCCGACGTTCTCCACCCAAAATGGCTATACCGTCCTGCAGGGGCTTCTTACGGTTAGTGAGGGACAACTCGTGGTGGATCACTTGATCATCAAGTAACACTGCCGCTTGAATAATGAGTGAACACCGTAAGCTCGCATGAAGGTGGGAGTTATTGTTGAAAACAACCGGTTTCTTGACCATGCGTACTCGGACAACTAATTCACCAGCCCGCACTTGATGGCATAGTTTGTAAGTTCCGCATTGTTGTTCAGCCTCATTTTGATCAGGATGCGTGACCGATAGGTACTGATCGTCTTAACACTCAGAGACAATTCGTCGGCTATTTTACTGACGGTTTTCCCGGCGGCAATCAGGCACATTATCTGATGTTCACGGTCGGAAAGCAGTTCATGGAGGGCTTGATCCTCTCTGCTTCCCACGGCAGTGGCCAGTCTTTCCGCCATGGCCGTGCTCACATATTTTCCGCCGCCGGATGCCTTTCTGATTGCCACAACCAGTTCGTCGGAAGCGCTTTCCTTCGTTATGTAACCGCTGGCGCCCGCCTTAAGCGCCCGAATGGCATACTGCTCCTCCGGGTGCATGGATAGAATCAGCACCGGCAGGTCGGGCTTCATGGTCTTCACCTGTTTCAACACATCAAGGCCGTTGCGCCCCGGCATGGAAATATCCATAAGCACCAGGTCAAGCTCCTCGTTCACCATGGAGGAAAACAGCTCCTGGCCGTTACCGCACTCGGCGGTCACCGCCATATCGGGAAACTCGGCTAGGATTTGGCTCAGTCCCCGGCGTACAATGGCATGATCATCAACTATGGCAATTCTGGTCATCCGGTTTCTCCCCGTTTTGCATCGGTATGCCCACCTTTACGATGGTCCCTTTCCCCCGGAACCCGCGGATGGATACCTTCCCCTTCAGGAGAAGCGCCCTCTCCCGCATCCCGGTCAGGCCTACCGATCGAGGATCGGTGACCTGTGCTTTCCCAATTCCCTTGCCGTTGTCTGCAATCGTAAGGTGTATCCTGCGTCTCTTCTGCCTCAGCCTGATTTCAATCTCTGAGGCATCGGCATGGCGCAGTATGTTCGTCAACGCCTCCTGAAATATCCTGAAGAGAGCAACGGAACGCTCCCCGTCGATAGAAACCTCAACAACATCGATAAAAGATTGGCAGACAATTCCCGTCCGGATCTGGAATTGCTGCGCATACCATTCGACAGCCGTAGCAAGGCCCAGATGGTCCAGAATCTGAGGGCGTAAATCGGACGCTATACGCCGCACCGTGTCGATAGTCGTGTCAATCAGCTCGGTCATGGCCCTCATCTTCTCGACCAGCAATGGTTCCGACGACGAAATCCTTGCCTTCAGCCAGGAAACGTCGAATTTCAGTACGGTCAGCAGCTGCCCCAGCTCGTCGTGAATTTCCCGGGCGATTCTGCTCCGATCCTTCTCCCGTCTCACTTCCAGGTAGGCGGAAAGGTTCCGCAGCTGTTCATGTGACGTCTTCAACCGCTCATCCGCCCTACGACGCTCCGTAATGTCCTCGATGACCTCAACCGCGGCCAGGATATCCTTGGCTGGATTCGTGATCGGCACTGCGGAAACGGCTATCGTCTTCAGACTGCCGTCGAGACACTCGATTTCAATGACCTCGTTCAAGGTCGTTTCTCCCCGGCCGATTGCCCTGGCCAAAGGCCACTCTTCTTTTGCGAGGCGCTGCCCGGTCCCCGGCCGCCATCCTTTCTGGTCACCGGTCATCTCCATGTGGGAACATTTATCACCGCACCAGATCATCTTTCCCGCTTTGTTGCCCATGATGACGGTTTCACCTTCCCTCCCCATCACGCAGATACCGACGGGAAGAATCTCCAGCACTATCCTCAGCAACTCTTCGCTCTGTTTCAGGGCTTTCTCCGCACTGGTTCTCTCCAGGACCTCCTTCCGGAGAGATTCGACCGTTTTATCCAGTGTCGCAGTCCTCTCGGAAACCATCTGTTCGAGACCGGCATTCAGCCTGATGATTGCATCCTGCGCCTGCTGGCGCTCATGGATCTCATGGCTGAGCCTTTGATTCGCGTCCTCCAGATCGATGGTGCGCTTATGCACCTGTTCCGACATCGCCCTGAAGGCATTGGCCAGCACACCGGTTTCATCTTCCGATTGGTGTTTCAGGGTGACAAAATAACGTCCCCTCTCCATCTCAAAGGCAGCATCGGTGATTTCTGCAATCGGTCGGACAATCCGCCGGGTTGACAGAGCGGAAATGGCAACCGCAGCCACTACGCCGAACAGAGAGATTATCAGGCTGACTCGTATCGTATTGGTCAGAACGTCATTGAACTCCCATGATGCCGTCTTGTTGTCGCGCGCCATGTCATTGGCAAGCCATTGCAGTGACCGCTCCATTACCTCAACCCTCATGTCGAGGAGGCGGTCAAGGTCTGCCAGCGGCCCATCGGGTACTTTTTCCCCGCTCTTGATAAGAGGGAGCATCCGCTGTTCGTAAATGCGCACGACGTCATCGAAGGCTGACTGGGCCTCTTGTGCGACCTTCATCTCCCGTGGAGAGTCAACAATCTGCATCACTTTCTGCAGCTTTGCCAGGTTTTCTTTCTTGGCTTCACTCCAGGCCCGCTCCGACGAAACCATATCCCTGTTGATAATGGCATGGGCAATGACCGCTTCCAGGTTGACGCCGATTTGCTGGGCATTCACTGCCAGGACCATATCGTTTGATCGCATCCATGTCTCGTGGTACAGCTTATCCAGACGCCGCAGGGAAGCATAATTGATCGAGACCAGCATAGCCATCAACAGCACACAGAAGCCGAAACCGGAGGCAAGTTTTGCGGCAATTCTGCGTTTAACCAGCCTCATACGTCATGCTCCAGAAAGGTCCCCACCAGCAAGCCGGCAACAAGAAAAAATAGGCGCCCGCACAACCTTCACCCACGGCATGACAACGAGGGGGCGCATCATGTCATGCTCCTCGTGCTCCAGATTGAAGAATGTTTCGCCCACCGGGCTGGGGGGATATGCAAAGGCCCTCCCTCTTCCGAGCCGCCGCAGAGGCAGCAAGACACCCGCCCCCGTCATCGCGCTGATTTGCATGAATCTTCTCCGCGAAATCATCTCGTCCTCCTTTTCGATGCGGCAGAGGCTTCCGGCCACATACTTCCAGGCTTAGAGAACCGATGCCAGGGCACAAGCAAGTTGCGCACCAATTCTCAAGGATTCGTGTGAATCCGTCTCTCATGCGCGGTTACGCCCGCTATGCCCACCGTGCGATGCAGCGGGACCGTTGTCGCAATAATCGCGGTGAATCCCAGGCTATCCGCCAGTATCAAGGCGCACCGCGGGCTTGATGACCTTGCACCAGAAGTTGCACTTCATGAAATTCTTGCACCCTTCCGGATTCGCCACCGCCGGGCAAGGGTTCGCCGTTGCGGTCGCCAGCGGGGAGGCATGGTACGAGCGGGCTTTCGTCATGCAAATGGCAGGTTCATCGGGTACATTGCGGAAAACTGCAGGCGGCAGGACTTTGATTCAGCGGAGGCGGAGGTGATGCGTCAGAAACTGTGGGAACTCTTCATCAGGATGCTCACCCCGAGATAGGTGAAAAGTGCCATGGCGAAGCCGAGTATCCCCCCCCAGGCAACCGTGCGTTCCCACTGCGGCCCCTTCAGCCGCAGGTGGAGGTACAGGGAGTAGAAGATCCAGAGGATGGAGGTCCAGAATTCCTTGGGGGTCCAGAGCCAGTAGGTCCCCCAGGCATAGTAGCCCCAGATGCCGCCGGAAACCATGGAGCCGGAAAAGAACGAATAGCCGACGAGGGCGGCCTTGTACTGGAGATCGAGAAGGGGCCTTTCGTCCCCGGCAAGGTAAAGGCCGCCGAGGATGGCCCCGATGCCGAACAGGGCGTAGGCAAAGAAGGCGAGCGCCACGTGGAGTTCGAACCAGTAGGTCTTGAGAACCGGCGGCAGGGGCATGTTCATGACGGGGAACGGCAGGGCGAGAATGGTGAAGAGGGCCGCCAGAAACCCGACACCCCGGGAGAAACGGCCGGCATCCATAAGGGACCGGGCAAAGAGGAACGGGAGCGCCATCACCCCGATGGACGCGGCGAAGAAGACAAGGGTGTCCTGGGGGCCAACAAGGGGGAGACGCCCCAGGGCGGCACCGCGCAGCGCCAGGTAGACCAGTTCGGCAAAGAGCCCGGCCACGAGGAACGGCCGTTTGAAGGAGCCGGACAGGTAGAGAAGGGCACTGGCGAGCAGGAGCAGTTTCATGGGCGGGGGTCCTGAAGAAATATCATGGAGAGGCTATACCACATTCGGGGGCGGAAGGAAAGTGAAAGGGCACTCTCCGGAACAGAGCGCCCCGCGGCGCTGCGACGAAAAAAAGGCCCGGTGGAGACCGGGCCCAGACCCCCCAACAGACGTGACAGAGGGTGAATTTCTAGAACTCCTGGGGCATGCTCTTCACCTGGGCGGCGGTAAAGACGGGGCCGTCCTTGCAGACGTAGACGTTGCCCACGTTGCAGCGACCGCACTTGCCCAGGCCGCACTTCATCCGGTTCTCCAGCGTCGTGTAGATGGCGTCATCCGCAAAGCCCAGTTTCTCCAGGACCGGCAGGGTGAACTTGATCATGATGGGG
>Ga0335082_10003872_pt1 | contig 16290 bp, 13 predicted proteins | sample Lox_Sample_41_FD_206718 | JGI IMG/M metagenome (GOLD analysis project Ga0335082, IMG submission 206718) | Soil microbial communities from Loxahatchee National Wildlife Refuge, Florida, United States - Lox_Sample_4.1 | ecosystem: Environmental > Terrestrial > Soil > Wetlands | place: USA...
GGACCCGCCACCCGATCAGGTGGCTCACTCAAGTGTATTGACCCCTGGGACGGCGGTGGAGCTCATGTCCGGTGCGCAGCGGTTCCAGGGGGCATCCATTGCCCGGTTCCGCCTAACGATTCTTAACGGCGGAGGTTCCGGGGCCTTCTGCCTGCGTGCATTCGTTAGGTGAACGAGGGCGATGGGCTATGCAGCCCTGCGATGAGCACGAGACACTAGGCACGTGGTGGCAAGAGCTGTCGCCGGGCGCGCCGCGACGGAACCCGAATCGGTGACCGGGAGGTCGAACCGATCACACCGGACGCCCCTGGGCCTGTGACAGACCGAGCAGGCCTCCAGGGCCGTGTCGGCCCCTTGGCTACCTTCGTGAACCACGTGGACCGGGACGGCCGGGTTGTCCGCTGGGAATCCCGCCGTCATCGCAAGCACCTGAAAGACGCGGCAGCCGCCGGCTCGACGTGGTGGGCACCCCGGGCCCGGGGGTGGTGGATCGCCATCTTGTTCGCGGTGGGGTCGCTGCTGTTCGGGCTGGGGGCGGTACCGGCGTATGCGAGCACCGCGGGGGCCAGCTGGGACCTCGTAACGTTCTTTACCGGCTCGCTGTTCTTCACCTCGGCCGCGTTCTTGTCCTACCGGGAGGCGGTGGACGCCGCCCCGCGGGCGATGAACCCCGTGCACCGGCGCTTTTTCGTCTACCAGCCGGGGCGGATCGACTGGTGGGCCACCGCGGTCCAACTTGCCGGGACCCTGTACTTCAACGTCAGCTGCGGGGCCGCCCTGGTGGCCGGCCTGTCCGCACAGGCCGCGCACCGGCACGTGTGGCGGCCCGATGCCATCGGCTCGGTGTGCTTCCTGGTGGCCAGCGCGCTGGCCTGGTGGGAGGCCTGCCACGGCTGGGCTGCCTGGCGCCCCCGGTCCTGGGCGTGGTGGATCACGCTGGCCAACCTGATCGGGTCCATCGCCTTCGGCGTGTCCGCCGTGGCCGGCTACATCGACCCGCTGACCGGCCAGGTGCACAACGCCGCGGCAGCCAACGCATGGACCCTGGCCGGCGCGGTCTGCTTCTTTATCGGCTCCCTGCTGCTGCTGCCCGAACGCACCGAGGAAGCCAGCGCCCGGATCGCGGCGCCTAGCGGCGGTGCCGGGCCGGAGCAGCCGCTCGCTACAGGTGGCTGAACCCGCCTCGGTACCGGGGTATCCCCTGCCGCCGGGTTCACCTGGGTGAACGTGGGCGATGGGCGGTGCCTGCCCGACGATGACAGGTGATACTCGGCGTATGAACCACTCGAGGGTCAGGGAACTGACCGGCGCGGCGAGAGGGGTCTGATGGGCGGTCTGACGACTCTTGCGGTCGTGGTCCTGGCCTACACGCTCGTGGCGTCGAAGCTGGACCGGTGGTGGATCAGCGGCCCGATGGTGTTCGTCGTCGCTGGCGCGGTCCTCGGCCCTGGTGTACTGAATGTTCTCCCCTTCTCGCTGCACAGCGAGACGATCCGTACCATCACCGAGCTGACCCTGGCGCTGCTGCTGTTCTCCGACGCCTCCACAGTCCGGCTGCGGGACGTCGAGGGCGATGAGAGCCTGCCCCAACGGCTGCTGTTCGTCGGGCTGCCGCTTACCATAGCGGCCGGCGCGCTGGTGGCTTATCTCCTAATCCCCAACGCCGGGTGGGGTCCGGCCGCGCTGATCGCCGCTATCCTGGCGCCGACCGACGTGGCGCTCGGCCTGGCGGTCGTGACCAAGCGGGCGGTTCCGGTGCGTATCCGCCGGGCGCTCAACGTCGAAAGCGGTCTCAACGACGGGATCGCCACGCCGTTCGTCACCTTGTTCATCGCGGTGTGCGCGTCCGAGGAGGGTCTCAGCGGTCAGGCGTGGGGACTCGAAGCGCTCAAGGAGATCGGCCTGGCGATCGTCGCCGCGTTCGTCGTCGGGTATATCGGCGGGAAGCTCCTGGCCCTCGCCCATGATCATGGGTGGGCCTCCGGCGTGTCCGAGCAGATCGCGATCCTCGCCCTCGCGCTGCTCTCCTACGAGGGCTCGGTCGCGATCGGCGGGAACGGGTTCATCGCGGCGTTCGCCGGTGGCCTCTTGTTCGGGGCCGTGACCAAGGGCCGCCTGGAAGCACCGGTTCAGTTCACCGAGACGCTCGGGTTGGCCGCCTCCTTCCTGGTGTGGTCCGTCTTCGGCGGGCTGTTCGCGGGAAAGCTATTCACCGTGGCGCTCTCGGCTCAGCCCATCATCTACGCGATACTCAGCCTGACACTGATCCGGATGGTGCCGGTCGCGATCGCGCTGTGGGGAACGCACCTGCGCCCGGCCACCGTGGCATTCATGGGCTGGTTCGGCCCGCGCGGGCTGGCCTCTGTCGTCTTCACGCTCATCGCATTGCAGGACCTCGAGCACAGCGGCGCGGGGACAATGCTGCTGCAGACCGCCACCTGGACGATCCTGCTGTCCGTGCTGCTGCACGGCATCTCGGCGTCTCCGCTGGCGGCCCGCTACGGGGCGTCGATTGCCAGCGCGGGCGAGGTCCCGGAGCTGGCGCCGGCCGGTGAGCCCAGCATCCGGCTGCACGACCTGGCCGGACGCCATCACCATGGACGGCAGCAGGCCCACGATGTCATGAGCGGGCACTAGCGGCCGGTGCGCCGTTCTCGTAGCGGGAACTGCGGTTGACTGAGGCCATTCGATTTCTAGGCTGGTGAAGTCTCCCACCCCGATCTCGAGGAGCGAGCAGTGACGAACGGCGTGCGCCCATCGCCACGCGACCTGGCCTTGCTGCGGGACCGCGTCGTGCTCATCAGCGGCGGTACCTCGGGCCTCGGCGCGGCGATCGCCCGGGCGGCGGCTAGCGAGGGAGCCCTGGTCGCCGTCACCGGCCGGCGACGCGAGCCCGGTGAGGCGCTGGCCGCGGAGCTCACCGCGGCCGGCACCAAAGCGCTGTTCGTCCAGGCCGACGTCGGCGACCTTACCCAGGCACAGGCCTGCGTCACGGCCGCGATCGCCGGGTTCGGCCGGGTGGACAGCCTGGTCAACGCGGCCGGGCTGACCAGCCGCGGCACCCTGCTCGACACCACGCCCGAGCTGTTCGACGCGCACATCGCGGTCAACCTGAAGGCGCCGTTCTTCCTCATGCAGGCCGTGGTGGCCGACCTGCTGGCGCGCCAGGCGCCCGGCACGATCGTGAACGTGCTGTCCATGTCCGCGCACGGCGGGCAGCCCTACCTGGCGCCGTACGTGGCGGCCAAGGCCGGGCTGGCCGGGCTGACCCGCAACGCGGCGCACGCCCACCGCCGGGACCGGATCCGGATCAACGGCCTGAGCATCGGCTGGACCGACACCGAGGGCGAGGACGAGACCCAGCGCCGGTTCCACGGCGCGGGCGACGACTGGCGGGAGCGGGCCGCCGCGTCCCTGCCCATGGGCAAGCTGGGGCAGCCGGACGAGATCGCCGACTTCGTGGTGTTCCTGCTCTCGGACCGCTCCGGCGTGGTGACCGGTTCGGTCATCGACTGGGACCAGAACGTGCTCGGCGGCTTCGACTGACACCGGGTCTCAGCCGCCGGGGATGCTCTTCGGCTGTCAAGGGTCCAGCAGCCCCAGCTCGCGGGACCGGTCGACAGCCTGGCTGCGGGTAGAGGATCCGAGTTTGCGATAGATCGAGTAGGCCTGTGACTTGATCGTGTTAGGCGAGAGGAACAGCTGCTTGGCGATCTCGGGGAAGGACAGGTGAGTGGCCATCAGCGGCAGCAGGCGCATCTCGGCAGCGGTCAGCGTGGATGCCCTGCCAGCCTGTGCCCCGCGTCCTTCAGCCAGCTGGGCCCGGAGTTCCCCGGCCTGGCTGGTAAGGGGACCAAGATCGGGCCGCCGGGTGAGCAGCTCATCGATCTCGCGCATCAGCGTCCTGGCACCGGCGAGGTCGCCGAGCGCGAGGTGGACGCGGGCGAGCTCGATGCGGGCCTGGACGGCCAGGTAGGGCAGGGCGTAGGTCAGCGATGTCCGCATCCGTAGCGCGGCGGTAAGTTCCTGCTCGGCGGCCGCGGTGTCGCCACGATGCATGGCCGCGCGGGCCTGCGCCGCGTGAACCAGCGGTGCCACGTAGCTGTTCGCCATCCGGCCCCGGTGCAAGGCGGCACGTGCCTGGCTGGCCAGTGTCTCGGCCTGGTCCCATTCACCGCGGGTCATCGCCAGCAACGATCGCTCCGACAGCGCGAGCGGGAGTATCTCGGGCGCCGCGCCCTTCTCCCCGATGCTGACACCGTCCTGCAGGGACGCGTCTCCGCCGCCGGGATCACCGCACAGAACGCGCGCCATCCCCTGCAAGAGCGCGGATACCGGGGCCACCGTTCCCTGCTCTGCGAACCTGCGGACCGCCTCGTCGGCGTCGGCGCGCATCCGTTCTACCCCGTGCCGGCACAGCATGGCCCGCAGCACAGCCGCCCACGCCTCAACGAGAGGATCATCCGTCCGGGCCGCGTCGCCGCGTTGCCAGCGGTCTACCATATCGGCCCACCGCTCGGCCTCGGCCGGCCGGGCGGTCAGCACGGCCAGGATCCCCGCCAGCACCGCGACCAGCGGATGCCTCCCGGTGGCACCGCGGTCTTCCAGCCAGCGGAACCACCGCTGGACGGTGGCGGTCCGGCCCTGCCAGTACGTCGGCACCATGAGAAGCCCCATCAGGCCGGCGGCCGCGTCAGCGTCCCCGGCGGCGATGTAATAGTCCAGCGCCTCCTCGGCCAGGTCATTCCGCAGGCACCAACTGGCTGCCCGGCGGTGCAGGACCGGGACGATGCCCGGTTCGCGGCTCTCCAGCTCGGCCAGCAGCAAGTCACGGAACAGGTGGTGGTAGCGGTACCACTCCCCCTGCCGGTCCAGCGGCACCAGCAGCATGTTGGACCGTGCCACATCGTCCAGGTCCGCCGCCGACCCGTGCCGGGCCAGTACCGCGTCGCACAACGGCCCGGACATACGCTCCAGCACCGCGGACCGGGTCAAGAACACCTGCATACGCCGGGGGATCCGGTTGAGAATTTCAGCGCGCAGGTAGTCGCTCACGAACACGTCGCGGCCGGTGAAAGCCGAGCAAGCCTGGCTAGGCCAGGTGGCCGCCCGCACGGCCAGCGCGGCCAGGTACAGCCCGGCCGGCCATCCCTCGGTCCGCTCATGCAGCCCGGCCACCTCATCCTCGCTCAGCGGCACGCCGGCGTTGCGCAGCAGCACCACCGCCTCCTCAAGGGTCAGCGACAAGTCGTCTGGGCCGATCTCCAGCAGCTTGCCCTCGGCGCGCAGCCGCGGGACCTCCAACGGCAGCTCGGCCCGTCCGGCCAGCGCCAGCCGCGAACCGGCCGGCACATGATCGGCCAGTACCGACACCGCGGCCCGGCATTCGGGGTCATGCAGCACGTGCACGTCATCCAGTACCAGCACCACTGGCGGGGACATCGACGCAAGAGCCGATCCCAGCCTGGGCAGCACCGAGTCAGGCACCGAACTCCCGGGCGCGGCCAGCGCGTCAAACACGCGCTCATCGATCGGCTCGACGGCATCCAGCGCGGCCGCGACGTAGGTCAGCAGCACTTTCGGATCGTTCTCCAGATCCTCCATCGATACCCACGCGAAGGACTTGCCGTTGCACTCGGCCCACTGTGACAGCAGGGTCGTCTTGCCGTAGCCCGGCGGTGCAACCACCGACACGATCGGCCGTGAGCCGGTCCGGTCCAGCCGTTCGACCAGCCGGGAGCGATCAACCGCCCCGGGCCGCACCAGCGGGCGGCGCAACTTCGATATGACCAGATCGAACGCGGCCCCCGCCACGTGCTCCGGCTCGCTATCCCGCTGACGTACACCGCCAGTAGCCATGCCTTGACGACCCCCAGAAAGTCCGGCGGCTCCCGTGATTCCGGAAGCCTCGTACTAGATCGAAGGTGAACACTCTTTACCTAGCACGAGGGCATACCTGCAGCTAGGGGCAAAGGTCCCGGGCATCGCGCCGTCATCATCGGCGATGAGGGCGCCGTCGGCGATAACCGGCACCACATCAGTCAGCGGAGCGGACCGACCGTGTGCCGGACGAGGAGCCGCGGGCCGTTGGAAGCCCGGGCTGGCTGAGCAGAGCGGCGGCCGCGCGCAGGCCGGACTCCTCCCCTATAGGGCAATGCCGCCTGGCTTATTTTTGATCGTGGATGAGCGCGCCCGGCCTCGGCGGTGCTCATGGTGCCACGGGGTCTGCGGTGTGCTGCCGCTGCTCCTGGTACCGGGCCGGCGGCCTGGTCATACGGCATGGATGCCGCGTTCATGTTGCCGCGGCTGCATGGTAGCGGCATTCATGCAGGACGGGTCCGGTACTGGCGTGGCGAGAGTGACGAAATCCCGTTTCCGGTACGGGCCGCAGCCGACGGCGGAGCGTCAGGGGACGGCCGGGCAGGCCTCGTGTATCCACTGGCCGTCGGCGCGGAGCCGGGCGTCCTGGCCCGGCTGGATGGGCATACCGCAGCGGGAGCAGGTCCGGCCGGCCGCGTGCAGTTCGTTGTCGCTGAAGTCGGTTCCGGGCCCGTCCTGGTGAGACACCGGGAATTCCTCCTGCGGGCCGCCGAGATCCTCCAGCAAACCCTCCTCGATTTCGTGGCCTCCGAAGTCTGGCGGGGTTGTCACGCTGGGCCTCCTGCGGGTGTGATGTGGCTCCTCCCCCAGTCTGGCACCAGAGCGGGGCGAAACGTAGGGCGACAGGCCGGGCCGCACCCTCCCCGGCCCGGCCCCTCACATCGTGGCCGCCGCGGCGCGGAGGTTCCCGGCGGCGAGGGCCAGGCCGTCGAGGCGGGAGTAGCCGGCGTCCTCGTGCTCGATGTTGACGGCCATGTCCGGGTCGATCTCGGCGAGGGCGGACAGGAACCCGGTCCAGTACGGGACGTCGTGGCCGATTCCCACCGCCACGAACCGCCAGGCGGGATCCTGCGGCCACACGTTGCACCAGAACCCGTAACCGGTCGGCACCGTGCCCTCGGCATCGGCGGGCACCCGCTCGAAGGACGTGTCAAGCACGCCGCGGATAGCGACACCCGGAGTGATCATCGCGTCCTTGGCCGCGGCGTGGAACACCAGCGGCCCGAGCCACCTGATGCACGCCACGACGTCCATGCCCTGCCACATCAGGTGGGAGGGATCCATCTCCGCGCCGACGCTGGCGGCACCGATGAGGTCCACGAGCTTGCGCAGGGTGACGGGCGAGAAGACCAGGTTGTGCGGGTGCATCTCGATGGCCACCCGCACGCCCCGGGCCCGGGCCAGCGCGTCGATCCCGGTCCAGAACTCCGCGGCGACGTCCCACTGGTAGTCCAGGACATCCATATACACCCCGTCCCAGGGGTTCACCACCCAGGACGGATACTTCGCGGCGGGGTCGGAGCCGGGGGTGCCGGACATGGTGACCACGTTCGGCACGCCAAGCAGGCCCGCCAGTTCGATGGTGCGGCGCAGGTCGTCGGCGTGCTTGGGGCCGACGCCTGGCAGCGGGTTGAGCGGGTTGCCGTTGCAGTTCAGGCCGGTGAGCTCCATGCCGCGGGAGGCGAACAGCTCGAGGTAGTCCCGGCGGGCCTGCGCCGAGGACAGCAGCAGGTCGACGTGGCAGTGCGGGGAGGGAATGAAACCGCCGGTGTTGACCTCCACCGAGGTCAGCCCGTTCGACGCCAGGACGCCCAGTGCGTCCGTCAGCGGGCGGTCGTGCAGGCAGGCGGTGTAGGCACCGAGCTTGAGCGTCATGCTGAGCGTGCCTCCCTCAGGCCGTCCCGCCGTGCTTGGCCAGGTACTGCCGGATCTGCTCCAGGTTGTGCGCGGAGGACTCGCGGGCTCGTTCCTCCCAGGCGAAGACGCACACGGTGGCGATGCCGTCGAAGTTCACCTCGGCGAGGGTGCGGAAGAAGACGTCCCAGTTCACCTCGCCCTGCCCGATGTCCAGGTGCTGGTGGATCCGGGCGGCCGAACCGGGCGGGTTGACGATGTAGCGCAGCCCGGAGGAGGCGCGGTGGTCGAAGGAGTCGGCGATGTGCAGCTGGGTGAGCAGCGGACCCGCGTACTTCATGATGCCCTCGATGTCGCCGCCCTGATGAAAGGTGTGCGGTGCGCAGTACAGGAACGAGACCCAGTCCTTGTCGATGCCGCGGATGAGGTCGACGGCCGCCCGGCCGTCCTCGATGAAGTCGTCCGGGTGCGGTTCGAGTACCAGCCGGATGCCCTCGCGCTCGAAGACGGGGAGCAATTCCTCCATCGACCGCCAGAACTGGGCCTCGCTGGCCGCGGCCGCCTCGGGCCGGCCGTTGAACTCCGAGTTCATCGTGTCCACGCCGAGGTCCGCCGTGATCTGGATGGCCCGTTTCCAGTAGCGCACCGCGGCCTGGCGCTCGCCGGAGTCCGGGCCGGACCACCGGTACAGCGGCAGCACCGACGCGACCCGCACGCCGGCCGCGTTCAGGGCCCGGGAGAACGCGGCGATCTGCGCCCGGTCGGCCCGCGGGTGCAGGAAGAACGGGAGAAAGTCGTCCCGCGGCGACAGCTCGATCCAGGAGTAGCCGAGGTCCGCGACCAGCGCGGGCAGATCGGTCAGCGGCACCCGGCGGAACATGTAGGGGTCGAGGGCGATTCTCATGTGGCGTAGAACTCCGGACGTCGGGGCATGGAAACCGCGGCGCGCTGGCCGGTGCGGAGCGCCGTGAGGGCGGCGTCGGTGACCACGGCGGCGGCGAAGCCGTCCCAGGAGGTCGGGCCGGTGGAGGTGCCCGCCGCTACCGCGTTCAGCCATTCCTGCAGTTCGGTGTCGTAGGCGCGGATGAACCGGTCGCGCCAGTCGACCGGGACGCGGCCGCTGTGCCGGTTCTGCGCCCGCACGGTCACCTCGCTGACGTCGGCCAGGGCGACGGTGCCGGTCTCGCAGACGACCTCGCCGCGGACGTCGTAGCCGTAGCGGGCGCTGACGAAGAGCTCGTCGTCCACGAGCGCGCCGCTGGCCGTCTCGAGCACCAGGATCAGCGGGTCCCGCAGGCCGTCGGGGGCGTGGCTGGTGCGGCGCGGCGTCAGCACGCTGGCCGCCACGATCTCCTCGCCGAACAGCCACCGGACGATGTCCATCTCGTGCACGGCCGAGTCGCTGATGATCATGTCGGTGGTGAAGCCGTAGTCCGGCACCGACGGGTTGCGGTGCGCGCAGTGCATCAGCAGCGGCACGCCGAGGCCGCCGTCCTCCAGCGCGGCCTTCATGGCCCGGTAGCCGGCGTCGTAGCGGCGCATGAAGCCGACCTGGACCAGCCGCCGGCCCGCGGCCATCTCGGCGTCCATGATCCGCTGGCAGGCGGCGCTCGACGGCGCGAGCGGCTTCTCGCAGAACACCGGCTTGCCCGCGGCGATCGCCGCGACAACCTGTTCCTCGTGGGCCGGGCCCCAGGACGCGACGAGGACCGCGTCGACGCTGTCGTCCGCGACCAGGTCCTGGGCGGTGGCGTGAGTAACCGCGCCAGGCAGGCCCGCCGCGACCTGCCCGGCGCGCGCCGCGTCGACGTCGTTGACGGCCGTGACGGACCCGCCGGTGAGCACCTGGGTGATCCGGCGGATGTGGTCCTGGCCGATCATCCCCACTCCGATGACGCCGACACGGACACTCATGGTTACTCCTGCTCCTCTCCGATGCCGAGGCTGCGCAGGTAGGTGTAGGTGCGCTGGGCGATCGGCTTCGGCTGGCCGAAGTCGCACGGGTACATGTCCTGCTCGACCACCACGAACAGGTCCCGGTCGAGAGCACGCAGCGCCTTGGCCACATCCTCGACGACCGGTTCGCCGCGGGGCGGCTCGCAGCTGGCGCCCATGGCCACGGCCTGGCCGAAGGCGAGGCCCTCGCGGTCGGCCCTGGCCACGATGGCCGGGTCCATCTGCTTGATGTGCACGTAGCCGATGCGGTCGGGGTAGCGGCCGATGATGGCCACGTTGTCCGCGTGCCGGTAGGCCAGGTGGCCGGTGTCCAGGCACAGGGACACGTAACGCGGGTCGGTCTGGTCCAGGAACCGCCCGGTCTGCGCCTGGGTTTCCACGTGGCTGTCCGCGTGCGGGTGGAACTCCAGCCGCAGGCCGTACTCCTCCGCCACGATCTTGCCCAGCTCGTCCGCGGACCGGATCATCGTCTGCCACTGCTCGTCGTCGAGCTCGGCGGGCTCGGTGAAGGCTCCGGTGGAGTCGTCGCGGTAGCCGGGCACCGGCACGAAGATCACGTGCCGCCCGCCGACCGCGGCGGTGAGCTCGGACACCTGGCGGGTGATCGCGACGATGTCCGGCCAGTCACCGGGCCGGTGCAAGCCGCTGAACCCGTGCACGGTGCCGCCGGCCACGGCCAGGCCGCGCCGGCCGAGCTCGTCGGCCAGCCGCGCCTTGTCGCTGGGCAGATAGCCGAACGGGCCTAGTTCCAGCCACCGGTACCCGACCTCGGCCACCTCGTCGAGGAAGCGGGTCCAGGGTGTCTGCAACGGGTCGTCGGCGAACCACACGCCCCAGGAGTCGGGGCAGGTGCCCAGCCGGAGGCGCGCGTCGTTGCGCGCCTCCGGCCCGGCCTCCGGCGCTACCGTCATCGGGCGTCCGACTCGGTGGTGGTGGTCGGCTGGCTGATGCCGAGTTCGGTGACGTCTTCCTCGAGTTCGCGTCCGATCTCGGCGGCGGCGCCGCCGGCGCTTTCCAGCTCGTGGGAGAGCTGTTCGAGTTCGGCGCCGCCGGCCATCAGGCCGGTGAGCTCGTCGCGGGTGACCTGGTTCTTGTCGTAGTTGCCGATGGAGGCGCCGCGGTTCAGCAGCAGGAACCGGTCGCCGACGGGGTAGGCGTGGTGCGGGTTGTGGGTGATGAAGATGACGCCCAGGCCCCGCTCGCGGGCCTGGATGATGTACTTCAGCACCACCCCGGACTGCTTGACGCCGAGCGCGGCGGTGGGCTCGTCCAGGATCAGCACCTTGGCGCCGAAGTGCACCGCGCGGGAGATCGCCACGCACTGCCGCTCCCCGCCGGACAGCGTGCCGATGGGCTGGTCCACGTCGCGCAGGTCGATGCCCATCGCGAGCAGCTCGTCCTTGCACATCTTCTTCATCGCCGCGATGTCCATCCGGAACCCCTTGCGGACCTCGTTGCCGAGGAAGAAGTTCCGCCAGACCGGCATCAGCGCCACCACGGCCAGGTCCTGGTAGACGGTGGCGATGCCGCGCTCGAGCGCCTCGCGGGGCGAGGAGAACGAGACCGGGGCGCCCTCCACCTCGTAGGTGCCGCTGGAGGGCTGGTGCAGTCCGGCGATGATCTTGATCAGGGTGGACTTGCCGGCCCCGTTATCGCCCAGCACGCAGGTGACCTCACCCGCGCCGACCTCCATGTTGATGTCGTGCAGCGCGATCACCGCGCCGTACCGCTTCCCCGCATTGATCAGCTTGACCAGCGGCACGCCGCCGTTGCCGTCACGGGCCGGGGACGGGTCCGGGGGGGCGTGGTGCTTGCCCGCCGGGGGGGTGTTCTGTGGGGTGCTCATATCGATGCCTCCGCACGCCGGCGGATGTAGGTGTTCAGCAAGATCGCGCCGAGCAGCAGCGCGCCGACGAAGAACTGGAACCAGTCCGGGTTCCACCCGGCGTAGACGATGCCCTGGTTGACCATGCCGAAGATCAGCGCGCCGATGGCCGCGCCGACCGCCGAGCCGTACCCGCCGGTCAGCAGGCAGCCGCCGACGACCGCCGCGATGATGTAGACGAACTCGTTTCCGATGCCCTGCCCGGACTGGATCGTGTTGAACAAGAACAGCGTGTGCATGCCGGTGAACCAGGCCATGAATCCGACCGCCATGAACAGGCCGATCTTCACCTTGGCCACCGGCACCCCGACCGCGCGGGCGCTGACCGGGTTGCCGCCGGCGGAGAAGATCCAGTTCCCGATCCGGGTGCGCAGCAGGATGTACGTCGCGATGATCACGAACACGATCCAGTACACGACGCTGGTGCGGATGTTCACCCCGCCGATCGTCCACGACGCGGAGAACACCTCCCGGGCCGAGTTGAACCCCTGCAACGTGGAGATGTCGGGGCTGGAGACCTGGTTGGTGATCGTCTGGGTCAGCGCGATGTTCAGCCCCTGGAGCATGAAGAACATGCCCAGCGTGATCAGGAAGCTCGGGATCCCGGTCCGGATCACCAGCCAGCCGTTGATGAACCCGATCAGCAGCGACAGGGCCAGCGCAACCAGCACCCCGACCCAGGCGTTGGTGGTGAACTCGTAGGAGAACAGCGACGCGCACAGCGCCGAGCTTGTCACCGCCACCCCGGCGGACAAGTCGAACTCCCCGCCGATCATCAGCAGCGCGATCGGCGTGGCCATCAGCCCGTACGTCGAGGTCACGTACAGCACCGAGGAGAACGACGACGCGTTCCGGAACGGCGGCGCGATGATGAAGAAGAAAATGTAGATGATGATCGCGCCCGCGATCGCGCCCGCCTCCGGGCGGGCCAGGATCCGCGCCAGCGGCGACTTGCGCCCCACCCGCTCATCGGCTCTGGGCGGCGGGGCAACCGGCGCTTCAGCAGTCTGAGTCATGACAACCTCTCTTTCCGTGTGCCGGGGTCACCCGCGAGGGGCGGGCGACCCCGGCACGGCGATTGCGTTAGCGGTTGCCCGCCGCGGCGTACTTGGCGACCGCGTCGACGTTGCTGGCGTCGACGAACGACGGGCCCGTCAGCACGGTCTGGCCGCCGCCGATGGTGTTGCCGTTGGTCAGGAACAGCCACAGCCCGTCGATCGACTCATAGCCCTGCAGGTACGGCTGCTGGTCCACCGCCCACTGCACCTGGCCCGACTTGATCTTGGCGATCTCGGCCGCGCTGGTGTCGAAGGTGTAGAGCTTGGCGCTGCTGTGCGCCTGGTTAAGGGCCTGGATCCCGATGAGCGCGAATTGCGCGCCGAGGGTGATGACCGCGTCGATGTTCTTGTTCCTGGTGAGCTCGGCCGACATCGAGGACAGCACGGCCGCGTTGTCGGTGCCGTTCACGTAGAGCTTGCTCATCGTGCCCTCGGAGCCGAGGCCCTGCTTCACGCCCGCGCACCTGGCCTCGAGCTGAGCCTGGCCCTGGGCCTGGAGAACGCAGAGCACGTTCTTCTTGCCCGCGGCGGCCAGGCGCTTGCCCGCCGCGACGCCCGCGATCTGCTCGTCCTGGCCGAAGTACATCATCCCGCCGCACTGCTGCCAGTTGGAGTAGCCCGCGTTGAACATGACCACGGGGATGCCGGCCGCCTTGGCCTTCTGGATGGTCGGGCACAGCGCGCCGGGGTTGGGGTCGGTGACCGCGATGCCGTCGACCTTGCTGTTGACCGCGTCGTCGATCAGCTGGGCCTGCTGGGTCGGGTCGTCGTTGTTGGAGTACTTCAGCGTGATGTTGTCCTTGGCGGCCGCCGCGATCGCGCCGTGCCGGATGATGTCCCAGAACGTGTCGCCCGCGGCGGCGTGGGTGATCATCGCGATCGTGTAGTGCGGCGTGTTGGCGTGACCCGCTGCCACCGTGTTACCGCCTCCCTGAGCGGCCTCGGCGGCCTTCTTGCCGCCTGAGTTGGAACAGGCGGCCAGGACGAGCGGGAGAACCATGAACAACGCGATGGCGGTGGCACGTCTTCTGGATCTGAACATCTTCGATACCTCCGGGTGAGGATGATTTCTAGGTAGCGGTCGGGAAATGCATGTGCGTACGGTGGTGCTCTTGGTACTCGTTGTCGGGCCAGCGGCTGGTGATGGCCTTGGCCCGGGTGTAGAACCGGATGCCTTCCGGGCCGTGCACGTGGGTGTCGCCGAACAGGGAGTCCTTCCAGCCGCCGAAGGAGTAGAAGGCCATCGGGACCGGGATCGGGACGTTGATGCCGATCATCCCGACCTGGACCTCGCGCTGGAACTTCCGCGCCGCCTGGCCGCTCGAGGTGAAGATCGCGGTGCCGTTGCCGTACTGGTTGGCGTTGATGATGTCGACGGCCTCGGCGAAGCTGCCGGCCCGCAGCACGACCAGCACCGGGCCGAAGATCTCGTCGGTGTAGATGTCCATGCCGGTGGTGACCTGGTCGAACAGGCAAGGCCCGACGAAAAAGCCATCCTCGTGCCCGGCCACGACCAGGCCGCGGCCGTCCACCACCAGCGTGGCGCCGGACTGCTCGCCGCGGTCGACGTAGCCGGCGATGCGCTCCCGGGCCTGCGGCGTCACCACCGGGCCCATATCCGAGGCCGCGTCGCGACCCGGGCCGACCGTGACCTCCTCGGCTTTCTGTTTCAGCTTCGCGACCAGGGCGTCGCCCGCGTCGCCCACCGCGACCACGGCGGAGATTGCCATGCAGCGCTGCCCGGCCGAGCCGTAGCCCGCCGCCGTGATGTGGTTGGCGGCGAACTCCATGTCCGCGTCGGGCAGCACCACGGCGTGGTTCTTCGCGCCGCCGAGGGCCTGCACGCGCTTGCCGGCCTCGGATGCCCGCTGGTGCACGTACCTGGCGATCGGCGTCGAGCCGACGAACGACACCGCCGCGATGCCGGGGTGGTCCAGGATCGCGTCCACCGCCACCTTGTCCCCGTGCACCACGTTGAAGACGCCCTCGGGCAGCCCGGCGTCGGCGTACAGGCGGGCGATGAAGTTCGACGCGGACGGGTCGCGCTCGCTCGGCTTGAGGATGAACGTGTTCCCGGCGGCGATCGCGACCGGGTGCATCCACATGGGCACCATGACCGGGAAGTTGAACGGGGTGATCCCGGCGCAGACCCCCAGCGGCTGGCGGAACGAGTACGCGTCCACGTCGGTGGAGACCTGCTCGGAGAACTCGCCCTTGAGCAGGGTCGGGATGCCGCAGGCGTACTCCACCACCTCCAGGCCGCGGATGACCTCGCCCTTGGCGTCCGAGACGACCTTGCCGTGCTCGTCGGCGACCAGCACCGACAGTTCGTCCAGGTGCCGCTCGATGAGGTCGCGCAGCGCGAACATGACGCGCGCCCGGCGGATCACCGACACGTCGCGCCACTCCTGCCACGCCTTGGCCGCGGCGGTCACGGCGGCGTCGACGTCGGCCGGCTCGGCCAGCGCGACCTGAGCCTGCTGCTCACCGGTGGCCGGGTTCCAGACCGGGCCCCACCTGGTCGACGCGCCGGTCGTCTCCGAGCCGGCAATCCAGTGCTGGATTGCACGGGGCTGGATAGTACGGGGCTGGATAGTACGCATCCGTAAATTTCAGCCTTTCCTACAGGTACATCCGCTGGTCGCGCTTTGCCGCCTCGTAGGCCGTACGGGCCTGCTGCGTGCTGTCCAGCGCGGAAGTCTGCGACACCGGCACGTCCCACCAGCTCTCCGAGGAGGGCACGGGGGCGAGCGGGTCGACCTCGATATAGGTGACCGTGGTCCGGTCCGACGCCCGGGACTGCGCCAGCGCGGCCTGGAGTTCGGAGACCGTGCGGGTCCTGATCACGTCGGCGCCGAGGCTGGCGGCGTTGGCCGCCAGGTCGACCGGGAGGACGTCGCCGTCCAGCCGCCCGGAGGCCGGGTCGCGGTAGCGGTACCGGGTGCCGAACCGCTGCGAGCCGAGCGACTCCGACAGCGAGCCGATCGAGCCGAAGCCCTGGTTCTGCACCAGGACGATGTTGAGCTTGATCCCCTCGGAGACCGCGGTCACGATCTCCTGCGCCATCATCAGGTAGGACCCGTCGCCGACGAGCACGAAGACCTCGCGGTCCGGGGCGGCCATCTTGGCCCCCAGCCCGCCGGCGATCTCGTAGCCCATGCACGAGTAGCCGTACTCCACGTGGTATTGCTTGGGGTCCCGGGCGCGCCACAGCATCTGCAGGTCGCCGGGCATGCTGCCGGCCGCCTGCACCACCACGTCGCGTTCGTCCATGAACTCGTTCAGCGCGCCGAGGATCTCGGTCTGGGCCGGCAGCGGCTGGTGGCCCAGGTGGTACGCGTGCTCCACCGCCTGCCGCCAGTCCGCGTTCGCGCTGTCGATCCGGGCGCGGTACACCTCGTCGGTGTGATAGCCGGCCAGGGCCTCGGTCAGCGCTTCGAGACCGGCTCGCGCGTCGGCGACGAGAGAGGTGCCGGCGTGCTTGCCCGCGTCGAAGCCAGCGACGTTGAGGTTGACGAACCTGATGTCAGGGTCCTGGAAGGCGGTCCGGGAGGCCGTGGTGAAGTCGCTGTACCTAGTGCCGATGCCAAGCACGACGTCCGCGTCGCGGGCGAGCGCGTTGGCGACGGGTGAGCCGGTCGATCCCACCCCGCCGGC
>Ga0335082_10003874_pt1 | contig 16289 bp, 14 predicted proteins | sample Lox_Sample_41_FD_206718 | JGI IMG/M metagenome (GOLD analysis project Ga0335082, IMG submission 206718) | Soil microbial communities from Loxahatchee National Wildlife Refuge, Florida, United States - Lox_Sample_4.1 | ecosystem: Environmental > Terrestrial > Soil > Wetlands | place: USA...
CAGTCGCCGAGATTGTCGTAGCCGAAAACTCGCTTTCCGCCTTCGATGAGACTCAGGTCGGCGCGGCGATTTCGTGAGTTGAAGAAGACGTCGATGAATCGATCCGCATCCAGATCGACGCGCAGTTTGATCACAACAAGCGTGCGGGCCACCACCTCTACCGTCGCGGACGGAAGGACCGCCGCAACCGCCGCCCGGAAGGCGGCCTCGAACGCGTCGCGGTCATCAGGAAGCGGCATCGGCCGGCGGCGCCAGCTCGCGGATCAGCTCGAGAATCTCCTGACGCTCCATGGCCAGGGCTTCCCACTCCATAAAGTCGCGTTCGGCGCGATGCGAGGAGCGGTCGGCGATGCGGCCCGCGTTCCAATCGGCAGCGAACTGTTCGAACGTCCGGCCGTGACGCGCTTCAAAGGCGCTGAGCTGCTCGGCCACGTCGCGCAGGCGCAGGCGCAGTGCATCCAGCGCTACGGCCTCGATGGAGCCGGCCAGGTCGGTCGTGGGCTGCAGCTTCCGCAGGACACGCTGCGCCCGTTCGCTCAGTTCCACTTGCATAGTCGTAGCGTACTACCGGCGGAGCCGGAACCGCAAGCCTGCCGGTTGACCGACCAGCGCGGCAGCCGGCGCGGTGGTGTGACGCTGCAACGAGGTCAGGAATGACACACGAAGCCGAAAGGTCAACGTTTCAAGTACGTGGGGTAGGCAGTGCGGATCGGGAACCGAGGTGGTGGACCGTGCGCACCCTTCGGCTCGCGTCGATGCCGAGGACAGTGATCCGCTTTAGTTCCGGCCTTGCGAGGTCAGTTCGGAGGGGGGTGCTTCCCGTGAAGTGCATCAGTTCGTTGGTCATGATCTCCATGTTGGCCATCGCGAGTGTCGCCTACGCCGGCGTCAATGTGTGGACGACTCACGGCCCGTATGGGGGGCACGTCAACGCCCTGGCCATCGACCCGCACACCCCGAGCACGCTTTACGCCGGGACTAGTGTTGGCGTCTTCCAGAGCCTCAACAGCGGTGTCACCTGGAGCACGGTCCGCAGCGGCGCAGCGTGGTGGCTGCTCGTGCCGGCACTCGTGCTGGCGTGGACGAGGCGACGAGTGAGGGTCTGAGGTGGAATCAATGTGCAGACGACGCTTGGGCCGCGCGGGTGCGCCCGCCGTTGTTGCAGCCCGCATCCGCGCCCTGCCCCCCCGGGCGCATACGACTCCATGAGTCCCGCACCGAGCGGCTCAGCGCCAGTGCGAGTGCGGCGAGCCGGTCAGACGACGCAGCCAGTTCGGCTGGATCGGATGCCGCCCGCCACATTTCCTCCGCACGCAGCGTGAGAATTTGGCGGTCGGCGCGGATCTCGGCGAGCAGGCGGCGTGCGCGCGCCGCACCGGTCTCAGCTTCGGTCATACAGCAGAACACCGATCGCGCGGACTCGCTCGACGAGCCCGGGCGGCGCTTCCTCCATGCGAACGAGATCGACTGGGAGCCCGATTCGCTCCTCGAGAAAAGCGCCGGCGGCGTCCCACAGGTCACCGGTGAGTCCTTCGACCAGCAAATCGACATCGGACTCTTCGTGCACCCCTCCCCACGCGAGGGAGCCGAACAACCACACGCGCCGCACTTCGAACCGCGCAACGAGTGCCTGTATCGCCTCCGTGACGCGCTGGCGAATCGTGCGGGCCTCGCGCTCGCGCTGCTCGAATTCCCGTCGGATGCGCCCGATCAGGCCGGTGGCGTAGCCTTCGATCGGCGCCACTTCACCTGCCGCTCTTGCTATGGCTCCCCGTATACGCCCCGCCGACACGGCGACAAGGCCGGAAGTCGGTGCCGCTAGGCCACGCCAGCTTACCGCCGTCGTCTAGAGCGCCATCGCCTGCAACCCCTCCTGCCAGGGAAGGACATCGATGCCCTCCAGCCGGCGACGCTCCGCGCCGAGATAGAGCACCAAAGAGTGGTGTCTTCTGCCGTAGAAATCTCCAAACGAGCGGACGCCGCGCAGGTCCGTCTTGTGCACGTGCCGCGAGGCTTTCAGCTCGATGGCCCAGACCTCGCGCTCTGTCTCGACGATGAAGTCGACCTCGGCTCCGTGCTCCGTCCGATACGATGCGATGCGCGGAACTTCGGGTGTTGGACGAGCCGCCGCGTGTGGCTCTTGGTGAACGGCTCGGCGCTCGATCCGGTCAGCAGGAAGCGGTAGGGGCAGCGCGGGCGGTCCAGCAGCACCTGCACGGTGTTCAGCAAGCTGGGAAGGCGCTGCACTTCGTCGATGAAAATCGATCGGCGCTGCGCGCCGGCGGGCAGCGCCGCCAGCCGCTCCTCGAGCTCGTGTGGGTTGCGAGCAAATTCAAGATAGGTCGGCTCGTGAAAGAGGTTGATGGTCAGATCCGGTTCGAGCTGCGCCACCAGGGTCGACTTGCCGGTTTGCCGGGGACCGAGGAGCAGGAGGCTCTTGGCCGACCGCTGCAAGGCGGGCGTCAGCCGGCGTGCAATCATGCGGGCAGATTACCGCGTAAAATGCCCGCATGCTAGCACCGCTCGCCCGCTTCCCGGGCCTGCGTTGGATCAACCCGTGCTCCAATTCATGAACCCGCCGTAACCTGATCATCGCCAACGCTTCATGGCAGGTCTGGCCCCGGGTCGCGTCGGCAGCGGGCGGTGCCGTTTACAACTGGATCAGGAGCGCCCGCGCGATCCTCCCTTACACGATTGTCGCCTACAGCAGCTCGCTCAGCTCACGCCAGCGCGCCGCCGCAGCTCGAGCCGGCACCAGCGGTGCAACCGAAACAGTGGGACGCCGTACGGATCTCCCGGCCATCGATTTCGTCGATGCGCGCCACGTCCCATGCGGTGAGTGGCCGTGCGACGGGCCCGCCCCACCTGATCGGCAGCTCGAGCATTTGGTTGAAGTCGCAGTCGTACAGCGTGCCCTCCCATCCCACGCTGACCAGACTCCGGCACATCAGCCCGGGTACCGTGTGCGGGTTGAAATGGTTTACTAGCAGCCCCATGTACTCGTCGTACTTGCCCCAACGTTGCAGCTGGTCGGCGAAACGCTTGATCGGCATGTTGGTGATGGTGAACAGATGGTGGAACTCGATACCGAAAAGGCGTCCCAGCTCCTCACGGTAGCGTGTCTCGAGCGCGGGTTGCGGCGGCGGCAGGAACGCACCGAGCGGGTTGTACACCAGGTGCAACGTGAGCGGCGAGCCGGCGCAACCGTACCCCAAGCGATTCAACAGCCGCAGAGCCTCGATGCTCCGGTCGAAGACGCCTTGTCCGCGCTGGCGGTCAACGTTCTCCGCGGTGTAGCAAGGCATCGAGCAGATGAGCTGCACTTCCTGATCACGATAGAATTGCGGCAGATGCTCCATGCCCGGCACCAAAAGGACGGTCAGGTTGCAGCGCACGATCACCTGCCGCCCCACGGCGCGCGCTTGTTCGACCAAGAAAGCAAAGTGCGGGTTCAGCTCCGGCGCACCGCCGGTCAGATCGATGGCCTCGACACCTGGACTCGCCGCCAGCAGCGCGATCACCCGTTCTGCCGTCGCCCGCGTCATGATCTCGGTTCGCCTGGGTCCCGCGTCGACGTGGCAATGATGGCAGGCCTGATTGCACAGCTTGCCGACGTTGACCTGGAGGGTCCGCACCTGCCCGCGCCGCAACGGCCACAGCTGGTGCCGGCGGAGCACGCGTTCGTAATCGGGCTGCTTGGTATCGCAGGACACGGTTTCCATGTTCAGGATCTCGCTTCCATGCGGTTGGGACCGGCCGGCTGACTACCATATTCCCCTCCTTACCAAGGAGGGGCAAGGGGAGGTTTGGCGCCACGCTACAGGCGCTTGAGAAAATCGATCAGCGCCTGATTCACCTCGGCCGGCTTCTCCTGCTGCGTCCAGTGGCCGCAGCCTTTGATCAGCACGGTGTCGCGCAGATTGGGGACCCACGCCGACATGCCGTCCGCCATCTCCGGGCGCAGCACCGGATCGAGCTCGGCGGTAATCATCAACGCGGGCTGCGTGACCGTGGCGCCGTCCAGATATGCAGTGGTCTCCCAATTGCGATCGAAATTGCGGTACCAGTTCAGGCCACCCGTAAAACCGGTGCGCTCGAAGGCGCGTGCGAAGACCTCGAAGTCGTCGGCGGTGAGGAAGCTGCCGTGCGGGCCGTCGCTGAGGCGAGCGAGCAGTCCGCCTTCGTTCGGGCCGAGCACACCGGGTTGTATGTCGCGGCTCGCTTCAAAGATCTCGCGTGGGATTTCCTGGTAGAAGCCGCGCAGCGTGCGGCGCACATCGCGCCCGAGCTCGGCATCGGCGACGCCCGGCTCTTGAAAATAGAGGATGTAGTGAAAGTTGCCCTGCGCCATGGCGCGCATCAAGGCCGTCGGCCGCATCGGCAGGCGCGGGAAGAAGGGCGTGTTCACGCCGACCACCGCGGCGACGCGGTGCGCGGCGAGCAGCGCCATCTGCCAGACGACCAGCCCACCCCAATCGTGTCCGACGATGGCCGCCTTTTCGATGCCGAGCGCGTCGAGCAATCCCGTGAGGTCACCGACGAGGTGATGGATCGTGTACTGGTCGATGTCCTTGGGCGCATCGGTCTCACCGTAGCCACGTTGGTCCGGCGCAATGGCGCGGAAGCCGGCATCAGCGAGCGCGCGCAGCTGGTGGCGCCAGGAATACCAGAGCTCCGGGAAGCCGTGGCAGAAGAGCACCGGGAAGCCGCTGCCGGCCTCGACAACGTGCATGCGGATGCCGTTGGTGTCGACGTGTTTGTGGATGAATTCCGTCATGGGAGCCGAGAGTCCACAGTCGAGAGTCGAGAGTTTCGGAACGGATATTTCACTTGCGCCGCAGGCGCAAGCCAGAAAACCTCTCAACTCTCAACTGTCGACTGTCAACTGTCTCTCATACATCCACCTCTTCCACCTTCGGCGCGTGCTCCATGATGAACTTGAAACGCGGCTCGACCTCCCTGCCCATCAGCGTCTGGATGGTTGCCTCGGTCTTGCGGGCGTCGGCGACTTCGACGCGCAGCAACGTGCGCTGCTTGGGGTCGAGCGTCGTCTGCTTCAATGTGTCGGGGTTCATCTCGCCGAGGCCCTTGAAGCGCTGCACCGTGGCCGCCTTGCCGTTGGCCTTGGCGAGCAGGCGGTCGCGCTCTGCATCGCTCAGGGCCCAGTGCACCTCTTTGCCCAGCTCGACCTTGTACAGCGGCGGCTGGGCGATGAAGACGTGGCCCAGGCGGATCAGCTCGGGGAGCTGGCGGTAGAAGAAGGTGAGCAGCAGCGTGCAGATGTGATGGCCGTCAAAATCGGCGTCCATCAGCAGGCAGATCTTGTGGTAGCGCAGCTTGCTCGGGTCGAAGTCCTTGCCCGCACCGCATCCCAACGCCGAGATGACGTCGTTCAGCTCCTTGTTCGACAGCACCTTGCTCGTCGATGCCTGCTCGGCGTTGAGCACCTTGCCACGCAGCGGCAGGATCGCTTGGAACTCGCGGTTGCGTCCTTGCTTGGCGGAGCCGCCGGCGGAGTCGCCCTCGACGATGAACAGTTCGCTGTCGCCAGGATCCGTCGAGCTGCAATCGGCGAGCTTGCCGGGCAAGTTGAGACGGTGCGAGACGGCGGTCTTGCGCTGCACGCTTTCCGCGGCAGCGCGTGAGGCGCTGCGCGCACGGGCCGCGAGGATGACGCGGTTGGCGATCGCCTTGGCCTGGCTGGGATTGCTCAGCAAGTAGTTCTCCAGGCCGGTGCGGATGAAGTTGTCGATCGGCGCGCTGACTTCGGGATTGTTGAGCCGGTCCTTCGTCTGGCCCTGGAACTGCGGCTGTTGAATGTAGACGCTGAGAACCGCAACCAGGCCTTCGCGGATGTCTTCAGCCGCGATGCTGAGGCCTTTGGGAATCAGGTTCTGCACCGAGAGGTAGTTGCGCACCGCCTTGGTCAGGCCGTTCTTCAGCCCGTTCTCATGCGTGCCGCCGGACGGCGTCGGGATACCGTTGACGAACGACAGGATGCGTTCGTCGGTGGCTTCGGTCCAACCCAGCGCGCACTCGACAACGAGGCCGTTCTTGCGGTCAGCGTAGAACGGCTCGGCGATTTGGCTCTTGTTACCGTCAGCGATCAGCTTCTCGATGTACTCGGCGATGCCGCGGTCGTGATGGAACGTCTCGGTCTGCTTCTCCACTTCGTTCTCGAACACCAGTGTCAGGCCGCGATGCAGGTACGAACGCGCTTCGAGGCGCTCGCGGATGACCGCGGGCTTGAACGTGGTGTCGGGGAATATCTGGGAGTCGGGGGTAAAAGTGACCGTGGTGCCGGTGCCGCGTGCTGGCCCGACCTTCTTGATCTTGCCGACGGCGACGCCGCGCGCGAACTTCTGTTCCCAGTGATGACCGTCACGCTTCACGTTGGCGATGAGCGACGATGACAATGCGGTGACCACCGACGCGCCGACGCCGTGCAGACCCCCGGAGTGATAGTAGTTCTGATTCTCGAACTTGCCGCCCGCGTGCAGCGTCGTGAGGATTAGTTCCAAGGCCGGACGCTTGTACTTCGGATGTACATCGACGGGAATGCCGCGGCCGTTGTCGCTCACCGTGACCGTCTGCCCGTTCTTGTGCAAGGTGACCGTCACCTTGTCACAGTGGCCGTTCATTGCCTCGTCGACGGCATTGTCGAGCACCTCCCACAGGAGGTGATGCAGCCCGACGCTGTCGACGCCGCCGATGTACATACCGGGCCGCTTGCGCACCGGCTCCAGGCCCTCGAGGACCGTGATGTCTTTTGCGGTGTACTTCTTCATGCGGGTAAAGGTGAAGATCGGTTGCTCAGCGCGCGCTGGCGCCCGCAACCCAACAGCGAACGGTCCTGGAGCCGGCGTGCCCTCACGCCGCGTCGGATGTTCCGCCTGACGCGGGCTGAGGGCAGCCCGGCTCCAGAAATCTTCGCGCCGTACAACGATCGACGGACTTCGCAACTCAGAATATCGCCGCCCATCTCAGCACCAGCGTCACGCCGCCGGCTTGGTTTCCTGCGCGCTGGGGCGGTCGAGCATGCGCCGCACCCAGGCGGCTACGGTTGCGGGCGGTGTGACCTCCATCAATGGCAGGAACTCAACGAACGGCGTGTAGCACACTTCGACGAGCGAGTAGCGACCACCCACCAGGTAGTCCTTGCCCTTGAGCTGGCCGTCGACGATCTCGAGGTGCTTCTCGATCTCCTTCTTGGCTTGCGCCATCGCGGCATCGTCCCAGCGGTCCTTGGGAAGGAAGCGTTTTGGAAAGATGATCGTCCCCGTTTGCCGCGCCATCTGAACGTCGCAGAGTTTCATGTGCATGGCGACATGGGCGCGGCCGCGGGCGTCGGCCGGCACCAGGGGCGGAGTCGGATGCGTCGCTTCGAGATATTCCAGGATCGCGGTGGATTCGTAGAGGACGAAGCCGTCCTCCTCCAGTGTCGGCACGCGGCCGTACGGGTTGAGCGCGAGGTAGGCGGGGCCGCGATGAGCCCGCGCCATCATGTCCACCTCGACCAACTCGCAGGGGATGTTCTTCTCGAGCAACGCGATGCGTACGCGACGCGAGAATGTCGAAAACGGGTGGTAGTGCAGTTTGAGCATGAGTGCCTCCTTTTCGATGTGAGCGCTGCAGGGCCACCCCTACGCGTCGGCGTCAGCCGCCGGGCGCGGGATGAGGTCCACCGCCTTGAACCGCTTCAGCGCCTTGCGGCCCTTCTGGGCGCGGTGCGCGACCTCGGGCAAATGGAAACGCCGCTCGGTGCCGTCGTCGGCGACGGCAATCGGCGCCTGGTCGAGCGCGTGGCACACGGCGCCGATGAGCCGGTCGTTCTTGTCGACGCGCATGAGGATCACACCGCGGCCGGCGCCGGCCAACTCCGGAAGCTCCTCGGCTGCAAAGACGAGCACTTTCCCTGCGGCGGTTGCGCCGGTGATCGTCTCGCCCTGCGCGAGCGCGACCACGATTATCTCGTCGCTCTCCTTGGTGCGCGCGAAGCGCCGTCCGCTCTTGGTCGTCTCGCTGAGGTCAGGGCGGCAGAAGAATCCCATGCCGCGTGCGCTGGCGACCATCCACCTGGTACCTGTGGTCGGCGGCGATTCATCATCACTCGCCGGTGCGACGAGTGCAGCAGCGACGACGCGTTCGCCGTCCTTGAAGTTGAGCAGCGATTGCACGGGCTCGCCGTAGCCGGTGCTGGCGGGGACGTTGGCAACCTTCACGACGTAGGCCACGCCGAAGTTCGAGAACAGCGCCAGGTTGTCGCGCGTGTTGCCTCGTAAAATCCACTTGGCGACGTCGCCTTCGCGTACGCGCGTGCTGCCCGGGTCCTTCACCTCACCGAGCCGCTTCATCCAACCGTCGCGCGTCACCACCACCGTCGTATCCTCGTGAACGACGTACGCCTCGGCGTCGTACACCAGCTCGGCGCCGGCGCTCAGCACCGTGCGGCGCTTGTCGCCGTACCTCTGCGCCACTTCCTGCAGCTCGGTCTCGACCACCTTCCAGCGACCCTTCTTGCTCTTGAGGAGCGCCTCGATCTCCTGCGCGCGCTTCTGCTTGTCGCGTTGCTCGTCGCGGATCTTCTCGATCTCCAGGCGCGCCAGCTGGTAGAGCCGGGTCTCCAGGATCGCATCGGCCTGGATCTCGTCGAGCTTGAACTCTTTCATCAACTGCGTGGCCGCGTCGGCGCGCGAGGCGGACTGGCGAATGATCTTGATGGCCCGGTCGAGGTTGGCGAACAGTTTCAGGAAGCCGGCGAGGGTGTGCAGCCGCTCCCGCAGCTCGCGCAGCTCGTGCTCCAGGCGGCGAGTCACCACTTCGAGGCGGAAGTCGAGGAAGTGGCGGCACAGGTCGCGCAACGTCAAGCGCGCCGGCTGGCCGACCCCCGGCGTGGCGGTCGGCACCAGGGCCGTCAGGTTGACGTTGAAGTTGATCTGCAGGCCGCTGTGCTTGAACACGTACGCCATCACCGCTTCGGGCGACGCATCCGGCTTGATCTCGATCACGATGCGGACCGTGTCGGTCGATTCGTCGCGCACGTCGGTGGCCTGCGGCAGGCGGCGGCTGACGATGTGCGCGGCGATCTCCTCGACGATGCGCGACTTGTTGGCGGTGTACGGGACCGAGGTGATGATCACCCGCTGCCGGCGCTTCTCCAACGCCGTGACGTACTGCCCGCGCAGCCGCACCGCGCCCTGGCCGGTCTCGTAGATCTTGCGCAGCTCGGCGCGCGTGTTGAGGATTTCGCCACCGGTCGGGAAGTCGGGGCCCTTGATATACTTGCACAGGTCCTTGCTGCTGATCTCGGGGCTGTGGATCATCGCCACCAGAGCCTCGACCACTTCGGTGAGGTTGTGTGGTGGGATGTTCGTCGCCATGCCGACGGCAATGCCGGTGCTGCCGTTCATCAACAGCTGCGGAATGGCGGCCGGCAGCACCACCGGCTCACGCAGCGTGGCGTCGTAGTTCTCGCGGAAGTCGACGGTCTCGTGACGGATGTCGCGCAGCAACTCCTCGGCGATCGCTGCCAGCCGCGCTTCGGTGTAGCGCATGGCGGCCGGGCTGTCGCCGTCGAGCGAGCCGAAGTTGCCTTCGCCGTGCACCAGCGGGTAGCGCAGCGCGAACGGTTGGGCGAGGCGCACCATGGCCTCGTACGCGGCAACGTCACCGTGCGGGTGGTATTTCCCGAGCACCTCGCCGACGACGGCGGCCGACTTGCGCGCGCGCGTTCCCGCCGTGAGGCGGAGGTTCTGGTACATGGCGTAGAGGATGCGCCGTTGCACCGGCTTGAGCCCGTCGCGGACGTCGGGCAGCGCGCGCGTGGTGATGACGCTGAGCGCGTAGGCGAGGTAGCGCTGCTCAGCGGCCTCACCCAGATCGATGGCAGCGATCTCTTCCGGCGGGTTCATCGGCACATCACGTCCATGTTTCCGTTGGCAAGGAGAGTGTCATCCCGCGGCCCAACCCCACTCCGCGGGCGCGATTATAGTCAACGAGGCTGGCGCGGTCGAGGTCGGAGGGAGGGCCGGTCCCCGTCTGGCTTCTGAAATGCGCGGGGTGCACGGCCGTGCGCCCCGCGTTGGAGAAGACGTTCAATGAGCGGCCCGTTCACCGCGTGCTGCTGCCAGGCGAGCACCCGTAGAGGGCGTTGCTCACCGACTTGACGAGGTCGGCGATGTTGACCGAGCCCTGAGCACCCTTCGGGCAGTCGGTGATTGGCTTTTCACCCAAGACGATATCCACCAGGACGATGACCTCATCGATCGTCACGACGTTGTCGCCGTTGCAGTTGCCCTCGCACACGGGTGTCGGGCTTGGACTCGGCGTTGGGGTTGGGCTTGGCGTTCGGGTTCCGCTCCGCGTGGGGGTTGGGCTGGCAGTTGGCGTAGAGGTGGACGTTACCGTTGGCGCCTCAGATGGCGTCGCCGTTGGTGTGGTGGTCGGTGGCTCCGTTGCCGTCTCGGTGGGTGTCCCGGTGGCGGTCCCTTGGGGCGTTGTCGTCGCCGTGAGAGTTCCGGTCGGTGTCTCGCCTGGGGTTGCGGTGAGGGTGGCGGTCTCGGTTGCCGTCGGGGTGGCGGTGAACGTCGGCGTCTCACTCGTGGGCGTGCCCGTCGGCGTATCGGTTGGGGCTGGCGTGAGCGTTGGCGTTGCCGTTGCGCCTTCCGTTGCCGTCGCGGTTTGCGTCGGCAGTGGTGTTTGCGTGGGCGTGGTGGTGGTTTGCGTGGGCGTGGCGGTGAATGTCGGCGGCGCGCCCGTCGGTGTCTCCGTCGGCGTGGCCGTTGTCGTATCGGTTGGGGCTGGAGTGTGCGTTAGGGTCACCGTCGCCGAGGCGGTGGCCGTTAGGGTGGCCGTGCGTGTTGGCGTCTCGCCCGTCGGTGTCTGCGTCGGCGTGGCCGTCGCGGTATCGGTTGGGGCTGGGGTGTGCGTTAGGGTCACCGTCGCCGAGGCGGTGGCCGTTAGGGTGGCGGTGCGTGTCGGCGTCGGGCCCGTCGGTGTCTCCGTCGGCGTGGCCGTTATCGTATCGGTTGGGGCCGGGGTGTGCGTTAAAGTCACCGTCGCGGAGGGGGTGGCCGTTGGGGTGGCCGTGCGTGTCGGCGTCGGGCCCGTCGGTGTCTCCGTCGCCGTGGCCGTTGTCGTATCAGTTGGGGCCGGCGTGTGCGTGAGGGTCACCGTCGCCGAGGCGGTGGCTGTGGGGGTGGTCGTGCGTGTCGGCGTCGGGCCCGTCGGTGTCTGCGTCGGCGTGGCCGTTGTCGTGTCGGTTGGGGCTGGCGTGTGCGTGAGGGTCACCGTCGCCGAGGCGGTGGCCGTTGGGGTGATGGTGCGTGTCGGCGTCTCGCCCGTGGGGGTCCCCGTCGGCGTGCGCGTCGCCGTATCGGTCGCAGCCGCAGTTTGTGTTGGCGTCTGCGTTGCTGTCTCTACCGTTTTGGTTGTGGTGGACGTTGCGGTCGCGGTTGCCGTCTCACCGGGCGTCGGAGTTTCGGTAGCGCTTGGTGTTGCCGTGCCGGTTGGTGTGATGGTCGTTGTGCGGGTGATCGTCGCCGTTGCTGTGGGTGTCCCAGTAGCGACCGGGGTGTTCGTCGCCGTTGCCGTCCCGGTGTGAGTCGTAGTCGGAGTCGCGGCAGTCGTCACTGTCGTCGTGGCCGTCGGCGTCGATGTCTTCGTATGGGTGGCGGTCGGCGTTGCCGTGTTGGTCGGTATCGGTGTGGGCGTCGTGGTGGAGGTAACCGTCGGGGTCAACGTCGCGGTCGCGGAAGACGTTGCGGTCGGCGGGACTGTCGGTGTCGTGGTCGGCCCTCCTGGCGTCGCCGTCGTTGTTGGTGTGGGGCTGATACACCAGGGCACGTCCACGCGGTCATCGGCAGTGTTCACAGCAACAGTCAACGTGCGAGAGCTGCCGCTTCCTGTCGTGGCAAGCACGTCTAGGCGCAAGCGATCCGTCGGCGTCCCTATGGACGTGATGCCGTTGAACGTGACGCTCTTCAGACCCGTGCCAGTCAACGGGCCTGACGTCGCCAGTATGTCCAGGTTCCCGCAACCACTCGTAGCGCGCACCAACTCCAACTTGTAGTTGAGCACATCCTGGCCGATGGACTGGACGAAGATCTGTGCCTTGTAGGTACCGTCCCACTGGTGGAAACCCAACGGGTCCGTCCAGAACGAAAAGGCGGTGGTGTCCAGGGCGTTCGCCCCCAGTGCACGGGAAAGCACATTCGGCGAACCCGTCGTCGTGAGGAGTTGGTTGGCGAAACACGCGCCCGAGGTATCGCGCTCGAAGAAGCACGCGCCGGGCGTCACCGTCGCCGTCGCGTTACTCGTGGGCGTCTTGGTGATGGTCGGCGTAGACGTGACGGTCTGTGCTTCGACGTTTGCGGCGGCCATCTGAGCCGCAATCGAAAGGGCTAGGATCACACGAAACCACAACACCTTAGGCTGCGATCGTGAGAGGCTCATGGCCGCGCTTTGTACTACACAAGCTGGGCGAGGGGAAGCGCAATCGCCGCGAAAGCGGCAATATTGTGTGCATGGCCGCGACCGCGTTGTCGCGGCGCGCGCGGCGGGGAGGCCGCCGCCGGGCTCAGAGGCCATCCGAATTCGGCAAGACAACACAAGACAACAGACGTCCAGACAACAGACGACAGACCAATCCAGCGTTGATCGCCGCTTACATCTGTTGTCGGTGATCTGTTGTCTGTCGTCCAGCAGGTTTCGAGACAGCCTCCTCAGTGCCCGGCGGACATCAGGTGCGGTATGGTAAACACTTCCTCGACGTTCCCCGAGGCATAGGGAGAGACGGCGCTCGAGCCCTTATTGAAATACCAGGTCTCCTGATCCGGCGAGGCCGGGCCGGGAATCATGATGATCGTGGCGTGGTCCATTTGTGTGTCGATCATCACCGCCGAAGTGAACCCCATCTCGTCGTCATACACGATCTTCGATTCCGGCGTCGCTTGCTTGCGGTAGGAGAAGAACTCCAACCACACCTTCCACAGCTCGCCGCGTTTGTCGTAAATGTCCGACGCCAAGACGATCCAGGCCTCCGTATCGATGTAGAGCACCCGTTTGCCGTACGCGTATTGCGGCAGCTTCGAGGTGCCCTCGATGACGTAGACCTGGCGCTTCTCCCAGTTGTCGCAGTAGACGAAGTCGGCCCCGTCCGGACAGCGCTGGGGGCGAAAGTGCTCGCGATGCACCACGCCAAGGACATCCTTCACGCCGAGCAGCTTCCAGTCGCTCCACGCGATGTGTCCGCTGAACCCCCAGTACGAGTCCTGGTCGGTATCCTGGCCGAACAACGAGTCGCTACGCTGCGCGGTCGACATGCGGCGGATGCGGCGAATGGCGGGGATGTAGAGCCAGGTATCGTCCTGGCGCGAAGCGCTCAGATAGCGGATGCTCAGTTGGCCGACGCCCTTCATGTCGAATGGTGCGACGACGGGGCTGAGGATTTCCTTGTAGCGCACGGCGTCGGGGTTCGGCAGCTCCGGCTTCGGTTCCACGAAGATGCGGCCGTTGTAGTACATGCGGCGCATGTCGCCCACCATGAACTCGCGGTCCGGCACCATCGGAGCAGTGTAGGTCAGCGGGCCGCTCGGCACCTGGAAGTCGCGCATCAACACGTCGTCGGTGAGCAGCGGCTTGTACTGATAGTTCCACATGATCTTCATGGCGGCTTGCGGATCGTTCGGGTCGATGGTGGGGAACGGCATGCCAGCGACGTAGCTCTCGAGGACGTCGCCTTGCGACGAAATGCGCACCTGGCTGCTGTGCGCTTCCGTGGCCTCGCGGTAGGCGCGCGGCCACTGCACCACCTTGGTCGGCACAATCTTCATCGCCATGCCGTGGTTGACGCACCACGCGACCCCGGGGCCGACCAGGTCTTTCGCCTGGGCGAAGTTGTCCTTGGTGATGACATCACCGGGCTGTACGTCAGCCAGCGCCACCGCAGCGATGACCTGCACGATTGCCAACAGCGCAAGCCGTTTCATGACGGCCTCCTTCCCGCTCAGAACTGGTAGGTCAGTCGGATGCCCCACTCGGAGCGGCCGCGGTTGGTGCCGCCGACGCCCCAAGTCTCATACACCGGATGACTGACGGTATTGATGAAATAGCGTTGCGTGAGATTGAAGATGATGTCGTTGGTGATGTAATAGTCGAACATCGCAATGACTTCCATGTTGTAGCTGTTCACCGGATCAAGGACATAGATGAGGAAGGGGACGAACTTGCCGCCCATGTAAAAGCTCGTGGCGGCCAAGGTGACGAGGGCTTCCCAGTCCCGCACCCGGTCGATGACGGCGCCGTTGCCGGGAATGCCGGTGACAGTAACTCCGCTGCTCGAGTATGAGCCGCGGAATCCTTTGATTTGCCTCATGTTGCGCGTCGAATAGCACGAGACCTCATTTCCTTTGCCGTCGTCGCAGAGGATGTTGGGGTTGTCGAGCAGGTAGTGCCAGAAGAACTGCCCGAGGATGAGGACGGTCGATTTGCGGTTCAGCGGCTTAATCCACGTCGGCCGATCGAAGGCGATCATTCCCTTCCACATGTCTCTCTTGCTGACACCGAAGAGGTCGTTCCTGAGCTGCGAGGCAGGACCGCGATCCGGATAGTGCTTGGAGGCATCCGTGAACGGCACGCCAAACTCGTAGATGCTCTCCATGCGGTACACGGTCTGCGTGTAGTCCTCGTCGGCATAGTTGAGTGAGAAGCCAGCCGTGTTCACGTACGGCATGATCGCTTCGATGGGCGCCTCGCCCTGCGCCAGCGCCTGGGATAGCTGACTTGCGGGGATCGCCGTGTACGCGGCGGCGTTGGTGCCATCGTCGCCGCCGTTCCAGCGGGCATAGAAGTAGTCGAGCGTGAACTGCAGGCCCTGCGGGGTCACTGCGCCGAAGCGCACGCCGACCTGGCTGTTGTCGTGTGGATCGCGGGTGTAGTCCCCCTGCTTGAACAGGGTGGTGTTATGGAACAGCCTGTTGACCGGCTGGCAATTAGGGCGCCCGGCACACTTCAGATTGGTCAAGATGTTGAACAGGCCGCGGCCACCCTGCGGCGGAGATTGCGAGTCGGTGAGTGGATTGGCGATCGGCGCACTCCACGGCCGTGGCAGGAAGTCCTTCTTGGCCGGATACCAGTCGCCGGGGTTCCAGAAGAACTCCAGGAAGGAGTTGGACAATCCCAGGGAGTCTACCAGCAGGTCATGGGGGGGCCCGGGGATGCGATCGAGGTCCACCAAGCCCTTGATCATCCAATACGGTATCCGCTGCTCGTCCCACGACTCCTGTTGGAGGTGCCAGGTGAGATCGAGCGCGTTGACGCGGTCGAGCAAACGAAAGTTGTCGGTCTCGCCCCAGACGATCTGTTGGCGGCCCATCCGCAGGCTGAGGGGGATGCCTTTGAACGCGAGGTCGACGTAGGCCTCGCGCAGCTGGTTCTCGAACTGCAGCGCGTTGAGCTGCGAGTCGGTGAAATCATCCAGCCGAAGCGGGACGTTCAACCCGTAGATATTGTGCTGCGCAAAGGAGGGGGTGTAGGTGTAGACGCTATCGTAGACGCCGCGGTACAGGATGAAGATCTTGCCGCGTTCGATGAAGGGCACGTCGAATTTGCTCATCATCTTGCCCTGGTCGAACATCTGGTAGTCGACGCGCAGCTTGAAGGTGTTGCGTTGCTGCACGACCGCCAGCTTGTCGATGTCGGGGTTGAAGCGGATCAGGTTTTGCGCGGAGATGTTGCCGGCCACCTCCAGCGGGCCGTAGCGCGGCAACGCTTGGGTGCGACTCGCGGCAAGCCCGGCGGCGGCGAGAATGACGGCGGCGATAAATCCATTCTTGCGGCGGCGTGTGCGACGATCCATCGCGTTACCTCCCGTGCTGCGGCGAGACGCGCAGTCTCGTGCTGGTTGTGCCAGCAGCATCTATGCCACGTGCGCGAAACTGTTGCGTGGCGCGGGCGTGCAACGCGGTAGACCGCGGTCTTTTCAGATCTGAGAACGGTTGGACACGAGCGCCGAGCACCGACCGGCCTTGATCAGCGGCCGCCCTGTCAGCCATCCGGCCTGCAGACGGCCTTCGAGTTCGCATAAATTTTTGGTCTGTCGCATGACCACCGAGCGGTCGACCGCGACGATGCGGGCCTCGCCGGTGGGAGTTGAGAGCACCTCACCGCTGGGCTTCTTGAAGGCGGTGACGATGACCCAAGGTCTCGCGGATTCCCGAATCCTGTAAAGTCCTGGTGCGATCGACGCCACCTTTCGGAATCTGCACCTCTTCGATTTGCAGCTCGCTACC
>Ga0335082_10003876_pt1 | contig 16287 bp, 16 predicted proteins | sample Lox_Sample_41_FD_206718 | JGI IMG/M metagenome (GOLD analysis project Ga0335082, IMG submission 206718) | Soil microbial communities from Loxahatchee National Wildlife Refuge, Florida, United States - Lox_Sample_4.1 | ecosystem: Environmental > Terrestrial > Soil > Wetlands | place: USA...
CTCATCTTCATCGCGGTGCTGCTGGTGCGGCCGAGCGGCCTGTTTGGAGCGCGTGCATGAAAGCCTTCGCGCCCATCCTTATCGTCGTCGCGCTGTTCGCTGCCGTGCCGCTGGTCGTGCATTCTAATGTGGTACTCAACTTCCTGGTCGTCGCGCTAATGATCGCGCTGGCCGGGCAGGGCTGGAATATCCTCGGCGGTTATGGTGGGCAGTATTCGTTCGGCCATGCCGCCTTCTTCGGCACCGGCGCCTATATCACCGCCATCTTGCAGATGCGCTACGGCGTCAACGCCTGGATTGGTTTCGCGATTGGCATTGCCGCTGGTGCGCTAGTGGGCGCTATCATCGGCGCGCTGACCTTCCGCTCCGGCTTGCGCGGTTCGTATCTCGCGCTTGTCACGCTCGCCTTCGCGGAGGTGCTGCGCATCCTCGCTAGCGTGGCGCCGATCACCGGCGCTGGCGTCGGCACGCTGATCAAGCTCGATTTGCGTGCACAGGCGTTCCAGTTCCAGAGTCGCGCGGTGTTCTACTGGATAATCCTTGCGCTGGTCGCGCTCTCGCTGGTCATCGCCAAGCTGATCGAGCGCTCACGCTTCGGCGCCTGGCTGATTGCGGTGCGCGAGAACGAGGACGCCGCACAGGCGCTCGGCGTTGATGCCGCCACGGTGAAGGCGGCCGCCATGGTGATCTCCGGCGCGATCACCGCCGCCGCCGGCTGCTTCTACGCTCAATATTTCCTCTTCGTCGACTCCGGCATCGCCTACGGCACCTGGATTTCGATCGAGGCGCTGTTGACTCCGATCATCGGCGGCGCCGGCACCGTGTTTGGGCCGCTGATCGGCGCGCTGGTGGTGAAGGCGCTCGGCGAGGGCGCACAATTGTTCACCGGCGACGCGCCTGGCCTCGATCTTGTCATGTACGGCGCGGTGCTGGTGCTGGTGATCGCCTTCACGCCGCGCGGCCTGATCGGCGGCGTCGCGCAGGCGCGGCAATGGCTGACGCGTCGTCCTGCAAAGGCGGAGGTAGGCCATGGCTGAGCCTCTGCTCATCGTCGAGCGTATCTCACGACGCTTCGGCGGCCTGTTGGCGGTGAACGCCGCGTCGCTGATCGTGCCAGAAGGCCGCATCACAGCGTTGATCGGCCCTAACGGCGCTGGCAAGACCACATTGTTCGCCATCATCTCTGGCTTCCTTAAGGCAACCGGCGGCAGCGTCCGCTATGCCGGCGAGGACATCACCGACGAGCCGCCGCATCGCCTCGCGCGCCGCGGCATCGCCCGCACCTTCCAGATCGTGCAGCCCTTCGCCGGCCTCACCGTGCGCGAGAACATCCTGGTTGGCGCGCATCTGCGCCACCGCGCGCGCGAGGCGGCGCTCGCCGTTGCCGAGCAGGTCGCGTGCGAGGTCGGCCTCGCCGACATGCTCGACCGTCCGGCCGATACGCTCACTGTGGCCGGTCGCAAGCGGCTCGAGCTTGCCCGTACGCTAGCGACCGAGCCCAGGCTTCTGCTGCTCGATGAAGTCCTGGCCGGGCTCAACCCGTCCGAGATTCGCGATATCGTGCCAGTGATCCGCGGCCTCTGCGTGCGCGGTATCACCATCGTGATGATCGAGCATGTGATGCAGGCGGTAATGAGTCTGGCCGAGCATGTGTTCGTGCTGGCCGAAGGGCGCATGATCGCCGAGGGCACGCCGGCGCAAGTGGCTGCCGATGCGACGGTGGTCGAAGCCTATCTTGGCCACGGCGCGGCGGCGAAGCTCGGAGGTGCGCATGGCCACTGATGCGCTGCTGTCCGTGCACGGCCTGCATGCCGGCTACGGCGAGACCGAGGTCTTGCGCGGCGTCGACCTCGCCGTCGAAACCGGCGAGATCGTCGCCGTGCTCGGCTCCAACGGCGTCGGCAAGTCGACGCTCAACCGGACCATGTCCGGCTTGGTACGGCCGCGCGTCGGCGCGATTCGCTTCGACGGCGCCGAGATCGGCAGCGAGAAGCCGCCGGCCATCGTCGCGCGCGGCTTGATCCACGTGCCGGAGGGCCGCCGCATTTTTCCCAATCTCTCGGTGAGTGAAAACCTGGATCTCGGCAGCTACCGGCGTGCGCGCGAACGCCGCGCGCTGAATCGGGAGCGCGTATTCGCCATCTTCCCGCGCCTCTATGAGCGCCGCGGCCAGCGCGCCGGCACACTCTCCGGCGGCGAGCAGCAGATGCTCGCCATCGGCCGCGGCCTGATGGCGGAGCCCAAGCTCATCATCCTCGATGAGCCCTCGCTCGGCCTTTCGCCGCTGTTGGTCGAGCAACTGTTCGCGCTGATCAAACGCATCAATGGCGACGGCGTCTCCATCCTACTGGTCGAGCAGAACGTGGTGCAGAGCCTGGAAGTCGCCAACCGCGCCTATATCCTCGCCGAGGGCAAATTCGTCATGTCTGGTACTGCCGCCGACATCGCCGCAGATCCCGCGCTCAAACGCGCCTACCTTGGAATGTGATGCATGACCGATAGCTTGCGCCAACGATTATCTCGCCCGCCGATCCTCATCGCGCCCGGCATCTACGATCCGCTCACCGCGCTGATCGCCGAGCAAGCCGGCTTCGAGGCGCTCTACGTCTCTGGCGCGGCCATCGCCTATACTCGGCTAGGCCGGCCCGATATCGGCCTGGCCAGCATGAGCGAGGTGGTCGACACCGTTGCCCTGATCCGCGATCGGGTGAGTGCGCGTCTCGTGGTCGACGCCGACACCGGCTACGGCAACGCGCTCAATGTCGAACGCACGGTGCGCCTGCTCGAGCGCGCCGGCGCCAATGCCATCCAGATCGAGGACCAAGACTTTCCCAAGCGCTGCGGCCACCTAGATGACAAGACGCTCGTGTCCGCGCAGGAAATGGTGGGCAAGATCAAGGCTGCCACCGACGCGCGCGCCTCGCGCGAGACCCTGATTATTGCCCGCACCGACGCCGTCGCGGTCGAAGGCTTTGAACGTGCCGTCGCCCGCGCCGAGCTTTACCGCGAGGCCGGCGCCGACGTGCTGTTCGTCGAAGCGCCGCGCCAGCGCGAGGAGCTCGCGCGCATCGGTGCGTTGATGGGCAGGAGCACGCCGCTGATGGCCAACATGGTGGAGGGCGGCAAGACGCCGCTGATGCCGGCGTCCGATTTGCAGGCGCTCGGCTTTGCTTTTGTTATCTTTCCCGGCGCCATCGTGCGCGCGCTCGCAAAGGCGGCGGAGGAATTCTACAGCTCGCTTAAGGCCAACGGCAGTACCGAGCCGTTTCGCCCGCGTTTGTTCGATTTCGACTCGCTCAACAGACTGATCGGCACGCCGGACATGCTCGCACGCGGCAAGCGTTACGAAGTGACAGCGCCGGACAAAAAATAACAAAGGACTATCTCACATGGACAAGCTCTTCGACGTTGTGATCAAGAACGCCCGCGTGGTCCGCCCGAACAAAACCTCGGTTGATTGCCTGGATATCGGCGTCAAAGACGGAAAGATTGCTCGCCTTGCGCCAGAACTTCGCGCCGAAGATGCCGCGTCCGTTTTCGATGCGAAGAATCGTCTGGCGTTCCCGGGCTGCGTCGACGCGCATATGCACATCGGCATCTATGCGCCGCTCGCGCAGGACGCGGTGTCCGAGAGCAAGGCCGCGGCCATGGGCGGCGTCACCTCGAGCCTGAATTACCTGCGCACCGGTCATTACTATCTCAATCGCGGCGGCTCCTACCGCGACTTCATGCCGGAAGTGCACAAGCAGTCGGAGGGGAATTTCTGGGTCGACTACGGCTTCCACCTCGCGCCGATCGAATCCCGGCATATCGACGAGATGGATTACCTCGTCAGCGAGCACGGCATCCCGTCATTCAAGATATTCATGTTCTACGGTGGCTACGGGCTGCACGGCGCCTCGTCGCAGCAGAATGAATTTTTGATGATCGGTCCAGAGGATCGCTACGACATCGCGCATTTCGAATTCATCATGCGCGGTGCGCAGCGGCTGATGGAGAAGTATCCCGACAAGGCCGCGCACATCAGCGTCAGCCTGCATTGCGAACTCGCAGAGATTCTTAACGCCTACACAAAGATCGTGGAGCGTGAAGGAAAACTTACGGGGTTGAAGGCCTACAGTGCGGCGCGACCGCCCCATTCCGAAGGGCTCGCGATTTGGATCGCGTCCTACTTAGCCAACGAAACCAACTGCCTGAACATTAATTTGCTGCATTTGAGTTCGCGTAAGGCCATTGACGCAGCGTGGACCATGCAACAAGTGTTCCCACACATCGCCTTCCGCCGCGAAGTGACGGTCGGGCATCTCCTGCTCGATACCGATTGCGAATGTGCGGTACACGCCAAGGTCAATCCACCGATCCGCCCGCGCGAGGATGTCGAAGCGCTATGGGAAGCCGTACTCAACCGCAAGGTCGATTGGATTGTCAGCGATCACGCCTGCTGTTCGGCCGAGCAGAAGTGGTCGAAGGACAATCCGACCAATATCTGGCTGGCAAAATCGGGATTTGGCGGCACGGAGTATCTGCTGTCGGGCATCATCAGCGAAGGCAGCAAGCGCGGCATGTCCTACAACCACATGGCCGAACTCCTGAGCTGGAAGCCCGCGCAACGTTTCGGTCTCTCAAGCAAGGGTGACATCGCGCCCGGCTACGACGCCGATATCGTCATCGTCGATCCGCGTGAAAGCTTCGTCGTCCGCGCCAATGAGTCCGAGTCTAAGCAAGGCTATACCCCCTTTGAGGGGGTCAAACTCACCGGCCGCGTTAAGAGCACTTTCCTGCGTGGCGCGCCTGTGTACGACAACGGTAACATCGTCGGGCCCGCGCGTGGCAAATATCTACGCAGGCCCGAAGTCTCTCGCATTTGACGAAATGACTCAATGTCTGTGGTTGACGCAAAGGGCAAAGAGGTCGACGCACGCGTATCGCTTCTGATTATCGGTGCCGGCGCCGCGGGACTGTGCGCGGCGCTGGCGGCGAAGGAGGCCGGAATCGAGCCGGTTGTAATCGAGCGCGACGCTGTGCCGTCTGGTTCGACCGCGTTGTCGGCTGGGCTCATTCCGGCCGCCGGAACGTGCTTCCAACGCGACAAAGGCATCGAGGATGGTCCCGCGTTATTTTCCGCCGACATACAACGCAAGGCGCACGACGAGGCCGATCCGACTGTGGTTGAGGCTGTGGCGCGCGATGCCGGGCCGACAGTCGAATGGCTCGCGAAATGCTACGGATTTCCCTTCGACGTAGTCGATAACTTCAACTATCCGGGCCATTCGGCCTTGCGCATGCATGGTCTGCCGAGCCGCACCGGCCAGGAGCTGATCGATCGTTTGCGTAGCGCGGCGGAAGCCAGTGACATCGTTATCCTCACCGAACGCGTGGCCGAGCACCTCGCCGCCGATGCGGACGGCCGCATCCGCGGCGTCGAGATCACGCGCGGCGACGGCGCGCGTGAGCGCATCGGCTGCGATGCGCTGATCCTCGCCTGCAACGGCTATGGCGGTAATCCGCAGTTGGTGCGCCGCTTCATTCCGGAAATGGCCGATGCGTTATATTTCGGCCATCCCGGCAACCGCGGCGACGCGGTGCTGTGGGGCGAAGCGCTCGGCGCTGAACTCGCGCATCTCGGCGCTTATCAGGGCCACGGCTCGGTGGCGACGCCGCACAATATTCTTATCACCTGGGCGGCGATCATGCAGGGCGGTATTCAAGTCAACGCGCGAGGCCGTCGGTTTTGTGATGAATCGCGCGGCTACTCCGAACAGGCGGCCGACGTGCTCCGCCAACCTGGTGGCATTGCCTGGGATGTCTTCGATGAGCGTATTGCGATGGTAGCGCGGCAGTTCGAAGATTTCCGCGATGCCGAACGGGTCGGCGCGATCCTGAGCGCTGAGAACATAGCCGATCTCGCGGCTCTTATGCACGTTCCGGCGGCCAGCCTGCTCGCGGAATGGAACGACGTCGAAAGACTCAAAGCCGCCAGCGCCCGCGGCCGCTTCGGCCGCCAGTTCTTCGTCGAGCAACACTGTTCACCGCCTTATCGTGCGGTGAAGGTGACCGGCGCGCTGTTTCATACGCAGGGCGGACTCGCGATTGACGCGACGACGCGCGTCAAACGCAAAGACGGCACGACATTCCCCAATCTCTTTGCCGCTGGCGGCGCAGCGGCCGGCGTCTCCGGCACGACAGCGGCGGGGTATCTCTCGGGCAATGGGCTTTTGACAGCCACAGTCCTCGGGCATGCTGCCGGAAGAGCGGCCGCTATGAACGCTTTAAGCTGACACAGTCCCGGTTGCGTAAGGGCGGCTTCAAATTGAGTCGAAATCGGGTTAGACGGTACGATATGAGACAGCCGTCAAAAAAGATCGAATGATTGATAATTCGCAGAAAAGCACAAAATCCAATCGATGGGTCTTTTGTGTCGCTCCGGTGATGGAGAGCGGCAGCTAACGGCGAAACGGTCATATTTCCAAATGCTTATCAGGTAATCAGTTCAGGCGTGTCGCACTATTCGTCGTACTTTCCGAACAGAACACGGTATCGCGTTTTTCCGATCGATGGCTTGTTGGGTCGTTTCCGGTGACGTAGCTACGTGCACCTTTGTGAAAACGCAGATGCTGTCTGATTTTGCGGTTTCTATGGGGGCTGAAGCCGACATGGATTCATTTTGCCGCTACCTCGCCTAATGACCCGCAGCGGACATGCGGACCGAGGCCTTCATGCCAGCGTCATGTTCAGCGGGTAATCACACCAATATTAGATCCCCACCAGAAAGACTCTTAAGGCTCGTCGATGAGCGACCGCGATCCGGTCCGGCTGACGCTCGGTGGCAAACCATTTTCTAACCAAACGCAAACTACTCCCGAATCGGGCGAAATCCGCCGCAACCGTTGCGCACAATGCGGCCGCCCGTTTGGACTGACCCGTCGCCACCGTGCCGGCAAGCAATTTTGCTCCACGCGATGCATGACGGAATACAAGGGCAGTGCCCGCCGAGAAGCGCGCGCGTGTTCAAATTGGTTTGATTTCTTCACTCAGCACCGCTAGGGGCCAAGAACTATTGCAAACAGCGACGGTTTTTCGTGAGTGTCGGAGCGAATCGCGCTGACTGTGGAAACCTAGGTTCCCGACCGCCCCAAGCAGCCGTTGTCATATCGCTGTCGTCTAATTGAGATTTTGGTATTCCGTCAAATATGGCCCGCAGCATCCACGGCCTGCCGCATGCCCGAAAAAAGACTGTCTGTGAAACCGCTCGTCGATCCGACGGCGGAGCTCGCCGCGAGCAGGCTCGGAGCTTATACCGAGGTTGGTGCGCGCACGAAGCTGCTCGAAGTCGAGCTCGGCGATTATTCCTATGTCGTCAACGACAGCGACATCGCTTATGCGAAAATCGGGAAATTCACCTCGATTGCGGCAATGACGCGGATCAATCCGGGCAATCACCCGATGCAGCGCGCCAGCCAATCACATTTCAGCTATCGGGCCAGCACCTATTTTATGGGCGAAACCGACGACGCCGATTTTTTCGCCTGGCGACGCGCGCATCGCGTGATGATCGGCCATGACGTATGGATCGGGCACGGCGCGATCGTGCTGCCGGGACGCAACATCGGCAACGGAGCGGTAATCGGCGCCGGCGCGGTCGTGACCAAAGACATTCCCGCCTATGCCATCGCGGTCGGCAATCCGGCGCGGGTGCTGCGGCAACGGTTTCCTGACGAGGTCGCCGCGCGGCTGCAGACGCTGTCCTGGTGGGATTGGGAGCACGACCGGCTGCAGGCCGCCTTGCCGGATTTCCGCCGTCTCACCGTCGAACAATTCCTCGATACATACGAAACGCGGACCGCTGCGCCTATGCGCGTTGCGGCAGTCGCGGGTCGGTAGGTCGCCGTGCTCATCCAGGGCGGACGGGCTCTGATCGGCGGCCAATTTATCGCGGCCGATATCGAAATCGACGAAGAGTCCGGTTTGATCGGTGCTGTCGGCAAGGACGGCGGCAACGGCCGCCGGTTCGATGCGCATGGCTTGTATGTGCTGCCTGGCATTGTCGATATCCATGCCGATGCGTTCGAGCGCCAGTTCATGCCGCGGCCCGGTGTGGCCTTCCCGATTGACGTCGCGCTCCTGGAAAGCGACCGCCAGGCGGTCAGCAATGGCATCACCACCATGTTCCACGGGGTGACATGGTCATGGGAGCCTGGCTTGCGCGGCGCCGACAATGCCCGCGCGGTACTGGCTGCCATTGAGTTGCTGCGGCCAGTCCTCGGCGCCGATACGCGCTGTCACCTGCGTTACGAAACTTTCAACCTGACGGCGGAGATGGAAGTCTCGGGCTGGCTTGACGAACGGCGCATCGATCTCCTCGGTTTCAACGACCACATGCCGGGAGCGCACGCGCCCCCGCGCACCCGGAAGCTCGCGGAAATGGCCGCGCGGGCCGGTTTGTCGAATGAGGATTTTCTGGCTCTGGTCGACCGCCTGCGCGGCCAGGCCGAGGAGGTGCCGGAATCGGTTGCCCGGTTGGCCGCGCGCGCACTTGCCAACAACGTGCCGACATTGTCGCACGACGATATGAGCCCGGACCAGCGCCGCTGGTTCCGCGAACGCGACTGTCGCTTGTGCGAGTTCCCGACCACCGAAGCGACAGCGCAGGAGGCTATCGCCGCAGGCGACCACGTGGTGCTGGGCGCGCCCAATGTGGTGCGCGGCGGCAGTCACATCGGCTGGATCGGCGCTGCCGAGATGATTGCGCGGGGATGCTGCACGATTCTGGCATCGGACTATTATTATCCGGCGCCCCTGCTTGCCGCGTTTCGGCTCGCCGCCGACGATATCTTGCCGCTCGAACAGGCCTGGGCCTATATCGCCGAGCGCCCGGCGCAGGCGGCGGGGCTTCAGGACCGCGGCACGATCGAAACCGCTCGTCGCGCCGACCTGGTGGTCGTTGACGCGGACGACGGACAACGTCCGCGCGCGGTCGCGACCCTCTGCAAAGGGCGTTTTGTTCATTTGACCGCGCCCGACCGGCTTTCGTGAGCCCGGGGGATGAACGCCTGCACCCCACGCTACGCCATCTACTTCGTGCCGGATCCCGATACCGAGCTCTATCGGCTCGGCGCGGCGGTGCTTGGCTATGATTGCCATAGCGGGCGGGACATTGCGCCTCCGGACGGCTTCGACCCGGTCGTCTGGCCGGCCGTCGCCGCCGAACCGCGGGTCTATGGGTTCCACGCGACGCTGAAAGCTCCGTTTCATCTCGCCGATGGCGCAAGCGAAAACAATCTGATGCGTGCGCTCATTGAATTTGCCGAGGATCAGCCGGCGGTTTTTATCGGCGACCTCATCGTCCGCGCGCTCGGCTCGTTCATCGCGCTCGTTCCTAAAGTCGCCAGTCCGCAGCTCGACCGATTGGCGCGCGCCTGCGTTTCGGAATTCGATCCGATGCGCGCGCCGCTGTCGGACGACGAGCGGTCGCGCCGATTAAAGACTGGGCTCAGCCTGCGTCAGACCGAATATCTAAACCGCTGGGGTTACCCTTATGTATTTGACGACTTTCGATTCCACATGACCTTGACTGGCCCGTGTGCGGACGGCGAACGAGCCGCGATCCTGCGGCTGCTCTGCCACAAATTCGAGCAAACGGCTGTCGGAGAGGCAATCACGCTCGACCGGATTGTCGTTGCCCGTCAAAGAAATCGAGAGGATCGTTTCGAGGTCATCCGATCCGCGCAGCTCGGCCAATCGCCCCGCCGTCCTTTCGCCTACACTATCTGAATGCAGATCATGTGGGCTTCCGCGGACACGAGATCTCAATGACTCCCGCGTGAGAAATCTCAGTTCTCAACAACGATCGCGACGCGGTCCGCGGCAAAACGGCCACGCGTGGTGAGGATCGGCATGTCATGGGCCGTGACGTCTACGCTGTCCACGACCAGGATCGGTCGATGGACCGAAAGCCTCAGGCGCCCGGCATCGACGGCATCGGTAAATCCCGCGGTAATCCGTGTCCATTTCCGCCGGTATCCCTCGATGTCATATTCGGCAAGCATCTTGGTGATCGAGCGCACACCGCGGAAAATCTTGGCGGCGTCCCGAAAACGTTCGGCACAGAGCCAGGTTGTGGCGACCGACACGGGGATACGGTCGGCCGCGCGCACGATTTCGAGACGGATCACGTTGGCGCCGGGTGGCAGACCGAGCCGATGCGCGATTTCCTCGCCGGCGGCCTCGATGCGGTGGCTTTGCAGCCGCCCCTGGGCGTCGTACCCGGCGGCAGCGACGATTTCCGAAAAGCGCGTGCGCGCGCCGATGCGGTAATCGAGCTTGTCGGTCTTGACGTAGGTGCCGCTGCCCCGCTCGCTGCGCACCATCCCCCGTTCGGCAAGTTCCGCCATGGCGCGGCGCACAGTGTGGCGGTTGACTCCGTAATGCGCGGCAATTTCGGTCTCGGCGGGCAGACGGATGCCGTTCTCGTATTTGCCGAGCAGAATCATCTGCTCGTAATCGTCGGCAATGCAGCGCCAAAGCGTGATGCCACGGGTGAGCAGGTGGTCCCTGGCCGATGCGTTGCGCGGCGTTCTTGTGAGCATGGGGAAACTGTCATCAACGCGTCACGAGGCGCGCTTTAGATGGTTGTCTAGTGAACTAGACAACTTTGCGCAAGGCCGAGATGCAGCTTTCTGACGATGTTCACCCGGCCCGATGCGCGGCGATGGCGATTCTCGCGCAGTCGGATGCCGCCGGCATTGAGCGCGGGTTGGCTGCCGCCGATTGTGCGGCGGCTTTTGTTGATCTGCGCGCGCCGGAAGTCGGCCTCGTCATGTTGCGGGGGCGTATCGGCAGTAGCGGGGCGCCATTCAACGTCGGCGAAGCCACGGTGACGCGCGCGGCGGTGCAACTCGCCTCAGGCGAACGAGGCTTTGCCTATATTTTGGGCCGCGATCCGAACAAGGCGCGGCTCGCCGCGCTCTGCGACGCGCTCTGGCAGGCGGACGCATCGCGGGACCGAGTCGAACGTCACGTGCTCGCGCCGCTGCGCGCGGCGTTGGAACAGCGCCAGCAACACGAACACGCTCGCACGGCCGCGACCAAGGTTGATTTCTTCACGCTGGTGCGCGGCGAGGACGAGCCATGACCGCCGCGGCGCCCGTGACCGACACTGTCACCGAAAATCAGGCGGCGTTCCGAGCCTTGGTGGAGGCCATGGCGCGGCCGGGCGAGATCAAAGAACTTCGCAGCATTGATGCCCCAGCGCCGCTGATGACTGGGACGGCGGCGATCGTGCGCAGCCTGGCCGATTTCGAAACACCGGTATGGCTCGACAAGGCTTTGGCCGGGGAGCCGGCGGCGGCAGCCTGGATACGCTTCCAGACCGGCGCCCCGGTGGTCGCGGACCCGCAGCAGGCGGCATTTGCCATCGTCGGAAACGCGAACGAGCTGCCCGAGTTTGCGGCCTTCTCGCCGGGTAGCGCAGACTATCCGGATCGTTCATGCACATTGATCATTCAGCTCGAGAGCTTTTCCGGCACCGCGTTTTCACTCAGCGGACCGGGCGTTCGGACCGAGCGGACCTTGGCCGCCGAGCCTTTGCCGGACGATTTCATCGAACGGTGCACCTTCAACCGTTCGCTGTTCCCCTGCGGCATCGATCTTCTGTTGGTGGCGAACGACCGGGTTGCGGCGCTGCCGCGCACGGTGCGCGTGGCGCGGAGGGGCTAAGGGCATGTATGTCGCGGTCAAAGGCGGCGAGCGCGCCATCGAGAACGCCCACGCGTTGCTTGCCGACCTGCGGCGCGGCGATCGCTCCGTTCCGGAACTGACGCTCGACCAGATCGAGCAGCAGCTTGCGCTCGGCGTGGACCGCGTCATGGCCGAAGGCTCGCTCTACGACCGCGAGCTGGCCGCGCTCGCTATCAAGCAGGCGCGCGGCGACCTGATCGAGGCCGTCTTTCTGCTGCGCGCCTACCGCACCACCTTGCCACGCTTCGGCGTGTCGGAGCCGATGGACACCGGCGCGATGGCGATACGCCGGCGCATTTCCGCCGCGTTCAAGGATTTGCCGGGCGGGCAGGTGTTGGGCCCGACCTTCGACTACACGCATCGTCTGCTCGATCACGACCTGGCTCGAGGCGGCGAGGTTCCGGAGGCGCCGACCGCGCCCAGCGAGATCTCGTCGTTCCGCTCTGTTGCCGAACTGTTGGCGAATGGCGGGCTGATCGAGGAGGAAGCGCCCGGCGAGGGCGAGGTCGGCGATCTCACCCGCGAGCCCTTGTCGTTCCCGGCGAACCGCGACGTACGCCTGCAGAATCTGGCGCGCGGCGATGAAGGCTTCCTGCTGGCGCTCGCTTACTCCACCCAGCGCGGCTACGGGCGCAACCATCCCTTTGCCGGCGAGATCCGCTACGGCGAGGTGGAGGTCGAGTTTTTCGCCGAGGAGGTTGGCTTCTCGGTTCCGCTCGGTGCGGTTGCGCTCACCGAATGCCAGTCGATCAACCAATTCACCGGCAGCGCCACGCAGGCGCCGCGCTTCACCCGCGGCTACGGCCTTACCTTTGGGCAAAGCGAGCGCAAGGCTATGGCCATGGCGCTGGTCGATCGCGCCCTGCGCGCGCGTGAGCTCGGCGAGGAGACTGTTGCGCCGGCGCAGGACGAAGAATTCGTGCTCAGCCATTCCGACAACGTGCAGGCGACCGGTTTTGTCGAGCACCTGAAGCTGCCGCATTACGTCGACTTCCAGTCGGAGCTCGGCCTGTTGCGCAAGCTGCGGGCCGAGTTCCACGCGCGCGACGCGGCCGGTCAAGACGAAGCCGCCATGCAGGACGCCGCCGAATGACCGTGCCCGTCTACAACTTCGCTTATCTTGACGAGCAGACCAAGCGGATGATCCGCCGCGCGATCCTGAAGGCGATCGCGATTCCCGGCTACCAGGTGCCGTTCGCCAGCCGCGAGATGCCAATGCCCTATGGCTGGGGCACGGGCGGCGTGCAGGTGACCGCTTCGATTCTTGGGCCCGACGACGTCCTCAAAGTGATCGATCAGGGCTCCGACGACACCACCAATGCGGTCTCGATCCGCAAATTCTTCAGCAAGACCGCCGGTGTGCGCACGACAACGGCGACCAACGAGGCAACTGTCATCCAGACCCGGCACCGCATTCCGGAGACGCCGCTCACCGAACACCAGGTGCTGGTTTATCAGGTGCCGATCCCGGAGCCGCTTCGTTTTCTCGAGCCGCGCGAGACCGAGACGCGGCGCATGCACGCGCTGTCGGAATACGGGCTGATGCACGTGAAGCTTTACGAGGACATTGCGCGCCACGGCCATATCGCCACCACCTATGCCTATCCGGTGAAGGTCGCCGAGCGCTACGTCATGGACCCGTCGCCGATCCCGAAGTTCGACAATCCGAAGCTGTCGGACTGCCCGGCGCTGCAGCTGTTCGGCGCCGGCCGTGAAAAGCGTATCTACGCCATTCCGCCATACACAAAGGTGGTTTCGCTCGATTTCGAGGATCACCCGTTCGAGCCCTATCGCCATGATGCCCAATGCGAGCTTTGCGGTGCGACCGACAGTTATTTGGACGAGGTCATCACCGACGACGCCGGTAGCCGCATGTTCGTGTGCTCGGACACCGATTATTGCGAGAAGCGCCGTGCGGCAATGGACGGCGGCCAACAGGCCACCGCCACTATGGGGCACGGACCGTGACTGGCATTGACGAAAATCCGCTGCTGACGGTCGAGGACCTGACCAAATGGTACGGCCGTCGCCTCGGCTGCCGCGACGTCGGCTTCGATCTTTACGAAGGCGAGGTCATGGCGGTCGTCGGCGAATCGGGCTCCGGCAAGTCAACGTTGCTGCAGCTTCTGTCCGGGCAGATGGAGCCGAGCGGCGGGCGAATACTTTATCGACTGCGCGACCGCAGCACGGCCGACATCTGGCAGATGAGCGAGCCGATGCGGCGCTTCCTGTTCCGCACCGACTGGGGTTACGTGCACCAGGACGCCCAACTCGGCCTGCGCATGGGCATCAGCGCCGGCGGCAATGTCGGCGAGCGCCTGATGGCGGTGGGATGGCGCAACTACGCCGCCATTCGTGACTCTGCGGTGGATTGGCTGAATCGCGTCGAGATCGACGAAGCCCGTATCGATGACACGCCGCGCAGCTATTCCGGCGGCATGCGGCAGCGCCTGCAGATCGCGCGCAACCTCGTGACTGCGCCGCGCCTGATCTTCATGGACGAGCCGACCGGCGGCCTCGATGTCTCGGTGCAGGCACGGTTGCTCGACCTGCTGCGACGCCTCGTCACCGACCTCAATATTGCGGCGATCGTGGTTACCCACGATCTTGCGGTCGCGCGGCTCCTGTCCAACCGGATCATGGTCATGAAAGCGGGCGAGGTCATCGAGACGGGCCTCACCGATCAGGTGCTCGACGACCCGTGCGAGCCATACACCCAGCTTCTCGTTTCCTCGATCTTGCCGGCATGAGGTGATTTCATGCGTCTCCTCGAGCTCCGCGGTGTCGCCAAGACCTTCACCATGCACCTGCAGGGCGGGATGCAGTTGCCGATACTGCGGGGTCTCGGTTTCTCGGTCGCGCCGGGCGAGTGCGCCGTACTGACTGGACCATCGGGTGCGGGCAAGTCGTCGATTCTCAAGCTGATTTTCGGCAACTACCGCTGCGATGAGGGGCGTATCCTCGTGCGGGACGGCGGTGCGGACGTCGACGTCGCCACAGCCCCGCCGCGGCAGATTTTATCCTTGCGCCGGCGCAGGCTTGGCTACGTCACCCAGTTCCTGCGCGCGGTGCCGCGCGTCGCCGCGCTCGATATCGTGGCCGACGCCCTGACGGACACGCCACGGGAGCGCGCGCGTGGGCTCGCGGCCGCCATGCTTGCCCGGTTCAACGTTCCGGAGCGGCTGTGGAGCCTGCCGCCGGCGACGTTCTCCGGCGGCGAGCAGCAGCGCATCAATCTGGCGCGTGGCTTCCTGCCCGAGACGCCGGTGCTTCTGCTCGACGAACCGACTGCCTCGCTCGACGCGGCCAACCGCGACGCCGTCATCGGCCTGGTGCGCGAGCGCAAGCGACAGGGCGCCGCCGTCGTTGCCATCGTGCACGACGAGGCCGTGCGCGCGGCCATTGCCGATACCTCGATCGATGTCACCCGTTTTGCCACGGCAGCCTGATTCATGACCGAGAGTCACGTCTTCGTCGTCGAAAACGCCCGCATCGTCCTCGCCGACCGGGTGATCGAGAACGGCTTTGCGGTCGTTGACAGCGGCACGATTGTCGAGCTTGGCGAGCGACGAGCGCCGGAGCGCGGCGTCGACTTCGACGGCGATCTGCTGCTGCCGGGTCTCGTTGAACTGCACACCGATCATTTGGAAGCGCACTACATGCCTCGGCCTAAGGTCCGCTGGGATTTGACCGCGGCAGTGATTTCGTACGATGCGCAGATGGCGACCAGTGGCGTTACGACGGTGCTCGATTCGCTACGAGTCTGGCGCGAGGACGGCGCCGAAGACGTCAGCGGTCAGGCAAGCGAGTTGTCGTGCGCGATTGACGATGCACGCCGCCGTCACCTATTGCGCATATCGCACTTTCTGCACTTACGCTGCGAGGTGCCGATGCCCGACGTAGTCGAGGATGCGACTGCCCTGATCGGTCGTCCCGACGTACGGCTGATGTCGCTGATGGACCACACGCCGGGGCAGCGGCAGTTCCGTGACCCGGTGAAATTGCGGGAATATTACCGCGGCAAGAGCGGCGGTATGAGCGATGCGCAACTGGATATTCTATTCGCCCGCCGGCTCGAGTGTCATACGCGCTATGCCGCAAAGAATTATAGCGAGCTGGTAGCGCTCGCCAACGCGCATGCCACACCGCTTGCGAGCCACGACGACACTTCGCTTGATCACGTAGAGCAATCGATCCGCGATGGCGTCCGGGTGGCCGAGTTTCCCACGACGGCCGCCGCCGCCGCCCGACTGCACGAGGCTGGCGTCAAAGTCCTGATGGGGGCGCCAAACCTTATCCGCGGAAAATCACATTCGGGCAACGTGGCAACGGCCGACCTCGCCCGCAACGACAAGCTGGATATCCTCTCATCTGATTACGTGCCGTCCAGCCTGTTGATGGCCGCGCTGCGGCTGCCGCAAGCGGCCACCAACTTCGATCTGCCCGCGGCGATGCGCACGGTCAGCAAGACACCGGCGGAAGTCGTCGGCTTGAGCGACCGCGGTGAGATCGCCTGCGGCAAACGCGCCGATCTCATTCGCGTTCACGTAA
>Ga0335082_10003877_pt1 | contig 16283 bp, 21 predicted proteins | sample Lox_Sample_41_FD_206718 | JGI IMG/M metagenome (GOLD analysis project Ga0335082, IMG submission 206718) | Soil microbial communities from Loxahatchee National Wildlife Refuge, Florida, United States - Lox_Sample_4.1 | ecosystem: Environmental > Terrestrial > Soil > Wetlands | place: USA...
AGCCCCAAGTGTTGATATTAGATTTGTTTTGGTGATCGAGAAGTTAGCCGGGGAAGATCCTGGATTGGTGACAACGGGAATGATATCCCCGGCATTAAGCGTCGTCGTGCTAGTCATGGCCGAGATCTTCGTATCAGCATATGCCACACGGCACAAAAGACCAAGAGTTAAAGCAAGGAGTAATTTTTTCATTCGGTTAGGATTTTAGTCCCGTCCTCCATCAAAATATGAGTCCCACCTTCCATCAACATATACTTTGTTCCTGGGCAACTGATCAAAGCCGTCGTCAGAACTCCGCTTGTATCAACCGTCTCGCACCAGGTGCAAAGATTCGTGTCCGTAAATTGAAGTCCTGATGGATTCGATCCGCAAGCCGTAAAAGACCCGCCGCCACCTCCGCTATTGTTTATGATGGCCACCTGTCCGCGGCATGTTACTGTTCCTGTACTAAATTGAAGCTGTCCGACAGAGCATTGCGGAGCATGATCTGTTTCCGTTACGCTGATCGTGGTCGGAAATCCAGTGTCAGCCCAAGCGATAGCCCCAAGGGCTATAATCAGGAAAAGCGATTTAAGCACCATTTGATGCCCTCGGCAATGCCTTTCTTGTAGGCGTGTTCAGCTTGCTCGTTCCCACGAAAGATCTGGAACTTGAAATAAGCGTCATGCTCGTCTTGTTGTATCCGTTGCCATTCAATTTCAATTTCTTTGGCCTTCCCTAAGAGCTTGCAGAACCGCCAAAGTACGATCCATCTAGTGCGTGTCAAAGCGCACCTGATACGTTCCATCAACAGACGCATTGGTGATAGCAATGGTCTTCATAATGCCAAGACTCATCTCTAGCTTCTCTGAAAATGTACCTAGTTGGTTTGTTCTGATCATCATCGGTATTCCATCAGCATCCGAAATAGTTACGTCAAAAGTATCTGTCTCATTGACAGGCTTGATCCTTATCCACCGTGCGCTTGTCCATTCGTTCGTAAGCGTTCCTGTTCCTGAACCGCTCGAAACGGTGATGGATAAACGCAAAGACTTCTGGGGTCCTTCTGTGGCCATTACTCGTCCCCGCGATGCGTGATGCCCTTAAACTGCGGTTTGCCCTGATACTCTTTCTTTCCAGCCTGGGCCTTGCGCTTCTCGGAAAGCATAATCGCAACGGCCTGGGCCTGGTTTTTGACCTCCGGCCCTTTCTTAGAACCCGAATGCAACTTCCCTTCGCCCCATTTATGCATAACCTCATTCCACGGCATATTGGCCTCCTATTCCTCGTACCGGGGCACATTTTTCAAGCCCCAGGTCTCGGCTGTCTCGTCATGTACTCTGATCCCGCGCCGAACAAATCCAGGCCTTGTATCGCGGGTATCATTCGATACGGCTTTCTTCTCTTTGATTGCCTTCGCGTCTATTTCCTTTTGGTCTTTCATGTTATTGCCCCTCATAGCGTTCTACTCGGTCTTGTGGCAGGAGTCCGCCTGTCACGGGATCTGTCAAAGCCGCCACGTGTTGTAAATCGGCGTTCTGTTGCTCCTGGGTCCTATTGCCCATTCCAATTCCGTCAATATCCCCGTGCAGTTTTATGCCCCGCCTCGCAAACGGCGATTGGGCCTTGACAGGACGGCTTTTAGGCGGTAAATTGAGCATGGAGGCCTCCTATGACATGGGCTACAGCCATCGTTGTCATCATCCTTCTTGAAATTTTAAGTGCTATTGAACGCATGGAACCGAAAATTCCTTCGCATCCATCAAACTGCTCTTGCCAAGACTGTTTAGGTTATTGATTCCCATTTTGTTGTAAATACCTCGCAACCAATGCCTGCGCTTGCGGACTTGTTCCCATTTTCTCTAAAGCCAAAAGCAACTGATTAACAGGTTTTCCTGCTACCGATCCAACTGCCGTTTGTAATCCTGCAATGCGTGGAGCGTGATATAGATCTGCCGCCCATTCACCAGCCTTCCATCCTCCGACTGCGCCTGCTGGTCCGAAAAGAGCATTTCCAACCGCCGCACCTAAAGCCTTCGGAACTTGTTTTGCAATCAAAGCCAACTTAGAAGGAGTTTGGTTTTTGTTTAAGGGTTCATATCCTTTAAAAGCATCTCTAAGTTTTAGTCGAGCATAAGCCGCATTTTGCGCTTTAACATCAGGAGCTACGTTTTGGAGAATGTTTTGAAGATTTGATTTGATAGCAGACTCTGCCCGATATTGATCTGTTCCCGGTATCAATTTATTTAGTCGTGCATTGGAATCTATGAGAGCTTTATTGACTGTATCCGGATGGATATCCGCCAAAGCGATATGTTCTTCCGGCGTGGCATCGGGCACAAGTTCTCGCGCCGCTTGCAGATCATCCGTGATACTCGAAAGTGCATCTTTGCCAACAACTCGTGGGGATCTCGCCATTTTTATATTTTCAGGAGTCAGCGTTCCCACATCATTATGCTGAACACCTAAATTGATATCAGATTTTATTTTTGCTTTTCCAAGTTGTTCCCCAACCTGACTAATATCTCCCTTTGCCCAAAGTGCGCCAGGATCTCTTGAGAGTTGTTGGAATTGACTGGCAGGGATTCCTGTTCTAGCTTCCCTTGATTGCGCTACTTTTAATGGGAGTTCATTCGGATGTTCAGCAGATAAACCAGATGCAGGGACATACGATCTTGGATCTGCCGCCGCACCTGCGACCATCCCAGCCATCGCTGAAGCGTACGGATTAGCAACAACATTTTGAACCGTTTTTGTTTGACCAAAAATTGGGCCAGAGACAAGCGATGAAAACACCTTATTTGTCATTGTTCCAGGCTGATTGTTCTCTGCCACATATTCAGAAACAGGACCAGAGGCTTGTCCTAAAGTAGCCGACCACCGAAGAGGCAAAGAAGCAATTTGGCCAGCCGCGCCAAGAGCTTGTTGAACGGGACCGCCCTGCGGTTTCGAGAAAGGATTAATTCCCTGGAATGGTTGAACCTCTGGACGGGATAAAGCCTGTTGAGCATAAGGAATTACGGCATTTCCAATATCACGGAAAGGTTGGGCGATAGATTCCATCGTCGCATTGATGGGCTGGCCTTGGCTTTGCGAAGCCGCAACTTCAGGCGGTTGCCAGTTTGAATTTGACGATGTGACTTCAGGCGGTTCCCATGCCATTAGAATTTACCCTTGATATGCTGTTGCCCATTCCAAGTGAAAGAAGCTCCATTCGGAAGCGCGTCATATTGTTCTTTGCTGGAAATGGCTGTTGCTTTCTGTTGGTTCTCCTGCGGCACGCCCCTAACCACATTCGGAACTTGCCCTGTCGCAAGCGTCGAAGCGACGTTCTTGATGTTGTTTTCATTTCCACTTTCAAGAGCGGAAATCATCTGATTGAGCCTCTTGAGCTTTTGCTGCGCGAATGCGGGTTGATCGACAGGGCTTGGAACCATGCTCTTCATCAGGAAGTCAGCTTCTGATTCGTTGAACCGTTTCGTCAGTTCATAGTTCAAAGCCGCTGTCATCGGGGCCGCGACGTTCTGAAGATCTGCGGCGGCTGTACTGCCAAACTTGCCGCCTGTTGCAGAAGCAAGTCGCCCAGATATTCCGGCAGTCAAACCTGGTTTGTTAGATGCAACAGCAGTTTTCAAATCATTATAAAGCCCACGTAATTGACCAATCCTGGTCGTATCTTCCCCGGTCTTACTGACGCTTTCGGCTGTTCGCCCACGCTGAAATCTTGATTCTTCGGCGGCCTGAGATTCTTTGAATTGCTTCTCCTGTCGCGCTTGGCCTTGCTGGAATTGCTCGCCACTCATCAGAGCCGTCTCTGCGTTAAGTTGATCCTTGAGCGCAGCATTAAGCGTCTGTCCATATTTCCCCATCTGAGCATTCTGGCCCATTTGCTTCTGAAGATCCAAGATCTTTTGAGCGTGAACGCCTAATGTCGGATGATCGAGAGTGGCCTGGATTGTTTCAGGGATTCCGTTCGATGCCTGTCCCGCTGGTTGTGAAGGCATGACAGGAGCCTGAGTTGGTTGGGGCTGTTGTGATCCCGCAGTCGGGGCCTGTGGCCCTGTGGGTTGAGTGGGTTGCCCTTGAGGACCATAAAGCGCATTCATAAGCACAGGACCGCCAGCTTCAAAGGCTCCAACCTTTAAAGCCTGTTGCTTGTAATAATTCTCCAAAATAGGTGCAATCGCTTCAGGGACCATCTTGGCGTATTGAAATGGGCGATTGATATAGCTTTGCACCAAATCGTAAGGAGGAGCCGGAGGCGATCCTTGCGGCGGAGTTCTTTGAGGTATCTGGAATTGGTCAGCCATAAACTAGCTCCTTTTGTATAATAGGCTTATGCCTAAAAAGTATTTCTACGGCGTTTGCGAAAACTGTAAAACACCAACTCCAAAGAAGGAATTTAGATATTGCCGCCCATGCTTTTGGAATCCAGAACGACGGTTTTGGTCGTATGCTGACAAAACTGAATCTTGCTGGAATTGGACAAGGGCCAAAAATGCCTATGGATACGGCGTCATTCAAAGCAAAAGAAAAAGCATTAAGGCCCATCGGTTTGCATGGCAACTGACTTTTGGAAAAATACCGAATGGAATCTGCGTTCTTCACCGATGCGACAATCGCGCATGCATAAATCCCGACCATCTTTTTCTTGGAACAAAAGGCGACAATAACAGAGATAAAACTTTTAAGAACAGACAACCCAAAGGCATCTCTCATGGAATGCACAAATTGTCTGAATCCGATATCTCGAAAATCAGAAAAATGTATAGGAAGTATTCGCGGGACATGAACCAAATTAAACTTGCCAAAATGTTTCATGTTAAACAAACGATGATTAGCAATATCGTCAACCATTTGAATTGGAAACATTTATAAACTCGCCCCCGCCGCTCCTCCTAATCCAGCACCACCTAAACCACCAAACAATGCTCCATATGGACCGTATTTGCTTCCTGCAAGTGCGCCCATAACTCCACCCTGTAAAGCTCCTCCTAATCCAGAAGCCAAACCGTTTCGCTTACCGTAATTAGCCAAATATGATTGATATGCTTGGTTTTGTAATTGATATAGGTTCAAGTTTTGGTTGTACTGCTGATTGGCGGCGTTGTTCGCCAATTGGTTTGAGACGTTCGCGTTCTGCAAGCCGTATTGCTGATTCATCAGATTGTTGTACTGGTTGGCGGCATTGGCTGTCGATTGTCCGTACTGCCCCGCTGAGACTGTCGCTAGATAGTTTTGAAGATCGTAGTTTTGCTGTTGAGCGGCGTTCGCCAGTTGCGCCTGGTAGCCCGAGGAGTCCTGCGTCCTTCCGGCGGAAGCGTTTTGAGCCTGAATGGACGGCAAGATGAACTTTGAGAAATAGTCCGCGTTCGTGCCTTGCAGTTGCGTCCCCAGTTGTTTCGTGAACTGGTTGGTCTGATTGGTCTGGTATTCTGTCGTCTGCTGTAGAGCCTGTTGAATCTGATATGGATCTTGGCCGGAAGCCAGAAGCATCCCGAAATGCGTCTTTTCCTGATCGGTCGCATCCCGCCCAAGGTTCTGCTGAAAGAGTTGATTAACCTGACTCGCAAACTGCGGGGCCTGTTGAGTCAGTTGGGCCTGTTGCTGTTGGTAAATAGAAGTCGGGCTTTGCGAAAGCTGGGTGTAATAGGCCGAGACATTTGCTTTGCCGCCGGAAGTGTTGGCGATATTCGGATCACTCGATAGATAGCCCGGGGCGAGCTGATTCAGTTCAGACTGCGTGGGGTTGCGTCCGAATTGATTGTAGAAGTCCTTCCAGGCGTAATATTCTGCCGCCTTCTGACCGCCTCCGGCTCCCTGCCATTGGCCCTGGCCCCAGACGAATGAATTAGGATCGCCGCTTAAAGGCGTTTCGCCTGTCGGTGGAGAAAAAGGTGATTGAACGCTCGTTGCTATGTCTCCTGGTTGTGAATAAGTTGCCATGTCATTCTCCTTAATTGCCGTTCAATGATGTAATATATGCTTGCGTGTAATAATTTCCCGAAGCTACATGGCATAAAACAATGCCTGTGCTAGAACCTCCGCTAGAATAAGTCCGAGCCGATGCTGTACCTAAATCATTATGTGAGGCAACAACTGTTGGATTTGGAGAATAATAACTGGTAAGAATAATGTCTGTAAAAGCAGCTGAGTAGGCTGTTGTTCTACCGGAAATGACCGCCAAACAACTCAGTTGATTACATTGCACAATTTGATTATCTGTTGTCGTCATCGTTGATGTATAAATTCCAAAATTTACTTGAGACATTGTTCCTGGGGTTGTCGATGAAGCACCATAAATTGTGTAAATATTGGCAAGAGTAAAATTATTTGGATTCGGATAATCATGTTGATGAAAAATAACTCCTGTTGAGCATCCGATTGTAAATCCGAGATTATCACTTGCTGGCATGAATAATCCCGTTCCTGCATCCGTTCCAAATGTCCAAGCAGGGACACAATAAGTTCCATCATAAGTACTAATTTGCTGACCACTTCCGTTAATCCATAATCGTCTAATTCCGTCCGTTGCAAATCCAATAGACCGATTGGCAGGCTTAAATATTCCGATTTGTTCATCAGATGACAACATAATCGACGGGAATGATGCGGAACCATCTGGGATAAGCAACGAAGAATTGATCGTCAAGGTACTAGCCACTGCTGAATTTATAATTGGGTATTTCAAATCGTGATAGATGTTATTCATCTCGTCATCAAGCCCGCGAACGGTCGGATAGGTGTACTTCGGCCCTCCGGCCCAGGCGGTTGAACAAACAAACAGGATCAAGAACACGTTTCTCAATTCAGCACCGGACGCCAATTTAAAGCATTGTAGTGTGTCCTGTGCCCCATCAGTCGCCAGCCCGCATTGGACGAATTGTCCCCGATCTGGAAATCGTAATACTTCCCGATCTTGCCCACGGGCAACAGGAAGTTGCGCTGGATCAAAGAAGCCGCAGAGTCGTAGGCCGTCATGGTGTAGACCGTGGATGTCTTAGAATCGAGCGTGTAAGTGTATGTCAAAGTCGTTGAAGACTCACCCAGGACAAAATCCGCTTGCGTAAACTCGTTTTGGACAAACGGATCTTGACCCAAGAAACTCTTCGACCGCCAGTAAGAATTGATCGCGGCTGAATTGTCTGTCGTCACCCCGCCAAACTTGAATACGCTGTCCGATGTCGGGCTTCCAATGTAGAGCGAATTGTTTTCAACCAAAAACCCATTGGCCGGAATGTCATAAATGAGCCACGCACCATTCAGAATATCCCAATAGAAAATGCGGTTGTTCGTCGAGGATGACGAGCTGGACGACACCGAGAACCAGATCGCGTCATTGAAATAGGTGATATAGGCCTTGTCTGAAGCCGAGCCTTCGTACCAGTTGAATTGGAAGTCGTTTAGCGTCGGGGTTTCCGTTGCCGCTGAAATGTAGAAGTCCGCTCGCGCCTGCATATACGTTCCGGTCGAAGCCGTAACGGTGGCATTCTTCGACTGCAAAACCCAGGCTGGCGTAGACGATTGTATCGTGAAGGAACCTGTTGAGGCGCGGGTATAATATGTGATCGAACTAATGCCCGGTAACGTATCATCTGCGCCAAAGGTGCCCCAAGAGGTGAAATTCGGGGCATTATTGACAGCGGAATAATAAGTGCCTGTCGATTCCGCAATTATTGAAACATTCGATATGTAACTCTGATAATTTCCCGATCCCGACAAAGCAATGGTACTTGAATAATAGGCATATTGTTTTCCAACTGCATTCGTTCCTGAACTAGTTATGATCTGTGTCCACGGCCCAGAATTAGTTGGTCCACTATAAAGACTAAACGTCGGGCTTGAATTGTTTGCCGTAAAAGCTGATTGAACCGTATAAGTCGTAGTAGAAAATCCAGAATTGTAAACTTGCGATGTAAATGATCCAGTCGTTATTGTGCTGGAAGATGTCCCTCCAATCACATCCAAAAGATAGGCTTCATAAGCACTGCAACCATCATTTCGACAAGCCATGGCGACATAAAAACTTATCGAATTTCCGTTATAAACATATGAGTCTGATATCAGATCTGTTATTCCACCATAGAAATGCAATCTAACACGCCGACCAACATTACTATTCGATGCTGGCAAAGAATAAAAATTCCAATTACAGCTATTGGAAAATGCGATGGAAGTGCTCGTTAATGCCGCACTAGAAATAGCATCTTGCAAAACAATGTGCATATTTTCATAGATTCCATTTACTGTCGCCGCAAAATAGGTCCCCGATTTTGGGCTTATAGCTCCACAACTAAGACTCGAAAAAGATGTTTGAATAGTAGGTGGTCCAGCTCCCGAAGCCGTCCATCCAGCAAAATTCCCATTTTCAAATCCACTATTTTGTATTTCGACAGCATTTGTAGAAATAGTTATTGAACTAGGCCAAACACTTAAATTTGACCATGTTCCATTGACCCATTGCGTTGAAGAATTTTCGACTACTTGGAAACTGGAAACAATTACATTCCCAGGGCTGATCGTATAACTCAGATTCGCCGTAGGTGTGCTTATTCCAGTTTGGAAATCGGCTTGTGTCGTTTGCGTCCAGGCATTCGCCTTCTTCCGGCTGGCCGCTGCTACAGTCGGCGTGATCGGACGGCTAAGACGGGTCAGATAGTAGCCATCGTAAACGTAGAAGTGATTGTCCTGGCCACGAAAGAAGATGCCGCCTGGACTCTTTCCGGCGTTGGCCGAGGCGGTGCCGGAGAACTTCGCGCCGGAGTCAAAGCCCGAAGAGTTCCAGAAAGCATCGGAGTTGTCCAGCGTCCCGACCTGATTAGAAACGATAGTTAGTTGCCAATCAAATTGGTTCGTGAACGTGGCGTAACCGAAAGATTGATCCTTCCACCAGAAAAGCTTGCCGAAATAGTATGCCAGATGAGTGATGCGGCTCCCAGGTGAAGCAATAGGCTCAGTAAAAGGGCTAGAGGGAAGAGTACCGACCGTGAAACCGTTGAATGCGTTCTGCGACGAGACATAGATCGTACTTTCATTGCCAGATACTCCCGCAACCACAAGCTGAGTCGGTGTAAAGGTCAGCATCGTGCCCAGAGGGATCGTGTTCACATAGCTGGAATTGGCCGATGAACCGTCCGTCTTGATTGCCATGTCCCGCGAAGAGGAAAGGCAATAGGCATATCCTTGAGAATCCGCGCACTGCCAAGTCGCGCCCAGTGTTCCTGTCCCGACTTTTACGAAAGCCGAATCATTGACCGAAGAAAATAAAGTGGTAGAAGATCCCCAGAGCTGTACGTCGTTGCCGCCAACTTGCTGGAAATGGTAGCCGCCATGAATAGCCTGGGAACTGCCAAGGGTCTGAAAGAGGCCGTATCCATCCCGTTTGAAGATCGCCGCGCCGCCCGGCTGAATATTGACATTAAGCAAGCCCTGGGAAGCAGATGGATCTATTTCCGCAGGGTTATCGTAGGTATTTAAGCCCGCCCCGAAGTTGGAAACGACAATATCCCCCGCAAACGCCCATTTAGGCCCTAAAAAGGCCAAAAGCGTGCCAAATAGGCCTATTAGGAAGCGATTCCGGTAGGTCGTACGGTCCTCCCACCCGCCATCCGCATCGGCGTATCTTCCTCAAGACCCTGATACATCTGGCTGACCAAACTCGTATAGGTATTGGCCTGCGCCCGAAAGAGCTTGGCTTTTTGGATCGTTTCGGGCGTTGGATCAGGTTCCAAGAGCGATGCCGCAACGTCCAGGCCCAAACCAGCCAGATAGGGCACAATAGCTGTATTCGTAAAAACCGAATTAACCGTAAAAGGCTGGTCAGTCGAATTGACCATCGGCGTATGCGGACAGACGTATTCCACACAAAGTGGGTTTTGGTTGCTGATCCCAACCCCGTTGTTGTAAGCCACCACATCGTTCGCCTGGGGCGTAGGGTGAAGGATCAAAGATGGCCCCGTTTGGCTCATGCTCGTGTTGTAAGAGTTCAGGTCGATCATGACTTCCTGCGGAGTCCCAAGCGTAGTCGTCCAGTCGATCTGAGAGTATAAGTCCATGTAATACTTCGACCGGATGATGAGCGGAATGCCCTTAAGTGTTACGCGCAAGAGCTGAATAGGCTGAAGCGTCAGGCTTGTCGAGATCTGGTAGCGGTATTGGTTCGCCGTAAGCGCAACGTAGTCCGTCAGGCGACAGATCTTTACGTCATTGTTCCAGCGATGCTGTGCAAGGTCAAGCTGGTTGTTGATCATGGTCAAGGAATAGCGCGTATTGGACGGATCATTCACTAGCCCCGAAATGTAGGTCTGCAAGTCTGAGAGCGTCTGCGGAAAGTAGCTCATATAAACTCCTGTAAAATATGGCGGTATTGGTTGGCCGTTTTGGTTACGTTGAAATTCTCCCGAATGGATTGATATGCCGCCCGACCCATCTCGCGCCGAAGCCCTTTGGAAGCAATCAGTTCTTCAAGATAAGCCACCCAAGAATCAGTATCAGAGGCCAGAAAACCGTTCTTTCCAGGCTCTATCGACCGTGCAAAGTCAGGGAGCGGCGATGCCACCGTGGGAAGCCGAAGAGCAGAATATTCCAGCCAGCGTAAGTTGGACTTGCCACGGTTGAAATTGTTGTCCTCAAGTGGCGCAATCCCGATATCAAACTTGAAAGAAGCCATGAACTTTGGGTAAAGGTTGATCGTCGCCCATTTCTTTGTCCAGTAAACCTGTGCCATGTTCTTGTAAATGTTCGGGCATCCGTGGATGCAGTAGAACCACACCTCGGGATGGTCAGCCAAAATCTTCTCAATAGCCGGATGAATCATCTCAAGATCTTTCCCATGTGTTCCGCCGCCAATCCATCCGATGCGGATACGGTCATGCTTGCCGATCTCAAGATCCCGCCATTCGGAGAAGTCAATAGAATTGGGCACGACGTAAATGCGGTCGTTGTAGTTCTTGTACATCTCAGCCAAATACGGCGTAGAAACGATCACGGCATCCGACTGCCGAAGCTGAGACATGGCGACCATCGACCGAGGAGTCCCTGCACTGTACTGCTCCATCGCTTCATTGCCTTCGGGAACGTCCATAAAATAGTCGTCTATTTCCATCAGAAAGGGCTTCTGGTGGCGGGCTTTCATCTCTTGCCAGATGTCAAAAGAATGAGGGAAGTCCAGGAATTGCCAGACAACTACATCGGCTTGATCGCAAAGATAGTCAATATGCCGAAAGATGTCGGGCCGTTCTACAATATCGACTTGCCAGGGATTCTGAACCGTGATGTTATGGGCATACGGCCACAAGACCGTCTCGACGTTTGGAAACTTCCGCATCTGCCAGGCGAAGTTCCCCATTCGATACTTCATAACACCCGCCACCGAAGTCCCTATGAAACAGGCTTTGAGCGGCTTAGATCTTGGCCGTGAAATTCTCTCGGATAACTGCAAGGTATTCATTTTTGAGCGCATCAACCCTTTTGGCATCCCGATGGTATTCTGTCGGAGATCCATACATGCCATTTGGTAGCTTGTACATCCGATATTTGGCAAGCGGAACAAACGAAAATTCAAATTTGTATCCCTTCAAAACGCAATCCCATTGAAACTTCCAATCGTCCAGGCCCAGGCGGGAAAATTCCCCCTCATCATATTGGACGTTGGAGATTACCCCTTTGCGATAGGCCATTGTGGAGTGGCCAATAAAGTTTTCTTTTTTCCCAAGCGATAATTCTGCGCTAAACTTTCCGGCTTTCTGATTGCCGATCACTTCCGAATGCTCATCAATAATCTGGAATGGGCCATAAACAACATCGGGATTCTTCATCTGAAAGACAATGAGCGTGTCGCGTACCCTGTTTTTTAAGGCCATATCATCAGAATCAAGAACCATAATGATCGGAGCTTTCGCCAGGGCATTGCCAAAATTACGCGCCGCACTTCTTCCACGATTCTCCGCGAAGGCGACGTATTGCACCCTCGGATCTTCTTTGACGTGCCATTTGCAAAGCTCGGCTGTGCCGTCAGTTGATCCGTCGTCAACAATGATGATTTCGATGTCTTTGACTGACTGCGCCCGACAAGACAGGATCGCGCCCGCCAGATATGCCTCGGCGTTATAGGCTGGAATGACGAAAGAAGCCTTGGGCGGTTTCATCCGCGATTCCTGTTAAATTTCATTTCCCATTCCTGCTGTGCATCGAGGGCGCGTCTACGTCGATCTTCTGCTTCTTTATCGCCTTCTGGAACTCCGACAAAATTCAAATCGCCCCTTAATGCACCAGATTTCTTATACCTAGCCATTTCTTCTGGCGTTGCGTCTCGTCTCTCTTTTCGTTTCGCTGGCTCCGACATGCTCTTCTTCAAACCTTCTTTGAGTTCCTCGTCGTCATTCATGCCACGACCTCCATTTTTGGCTTCGGCAGTAAAGCCAGGATGCGTTCTCGGAACACCTCCGGCGAGACCTGGGCCTTATAGTAATCCTGCGCTTCTTTGTTAAACGGCAGATGCCGCCCGTCACGGATCGCCCTGATTAGGTTTTGCTTGAAGTCCTTCATGGAAATGTCCAGGTCAAAGTTCCCGCAGTAAGGAGCCGTGACGTTTGAAATGACATTTCTTCCGTTGATAAGAAACCGCCTAATCCCTTCATCCAGGCCTGGGAACTTCTGGAACGAAATGAGAAGCGAATAGTCGGAGATCTTGGCGGTCGGATTGGTCTTGAAATCCAGCTCGTCAATGCGGATGTACGGCAAATCCTGCTTGATGGTTTTAAAAATTGGCAAATACATCTCGTCAATAGACAGAAGCACCCGATAATCTTCCGGTAGTTTCGTCTCGGCTTCGTCTGTGTCAGACGGAAGCGGCAGGAGCTTGGGTTCGGGAAGCCCCACGAAATCAAAGAGGCGTTTCAGCCTCTTTTGAGCGAACATCTCATTGACGTAATGATGATGTATCGTCTCTTTAAATTTTTCCAGCAATTGAATGGACGACAGAAGTCCATATTCTTCAAAGGCTTCGATATCCTTCGTTCTCCAATAAAGACATTTAATGCAATCCTCCGGCGCATCGGGAAACTGCACGTTGTGGAAACTGATCCCTAGGGCAAGAGCCAGTTTGTAGTTATTGCGCCTGAAGTCAAACTTCGTATGGAAATCCGCACCGATCAGACGGGCGATATGAGAGCCTTTGACTGACTCCTCCTCAGAAGCCACTACGATATCTCGCGCAGGGATTTTATGCTTGTCAGCGACACGACGGTATGTCTTTAGATAATTGTCTTCATTCCACCCTTCGCCAGAAATAGAGCCTTCCGCTGGCAGTTCGGTTAGAAAACCCGTCCCGGCGATAAATGATCCCGTATAACCATTCTCAACAATAGTAAGCCACATATCCCAATCCTGCGCGGCTTTGAGAGACTCATCAAAACCAGGAAAGATCTCGCGCTTCATCGGAAACATCGTGGCGATGTAATTCCCGCAGGTGAGTATATACGGGTCAAAGGGATGCGAAGGAATGCCCCCTTCGTGCCCCACAAACTCATAGCCCGAATACACGAAGTCCGCACCGGAAGACTTGAACTCCTGTATCCACCGTTTCGCCATTTCTGGCTTGGCATAGCAGTCGGCATCCCAGAATGAGACATAAGTCCCGACGGCGTGCTTGTATCCTTCGTTACGCGCCCTGGACGCCCCGCCATGCGGAATGCGAATACGTTGGGTATTGTATTTGCGGGCGACAAACTCCAGGGCATCATCCTGCCCGTCAAAGACGCAGATGACTTCGATCTGCTTGTAACTCATGTCGAAAAGGCTCTTGAGGCACTTCTCAAAAACCTCTGGCTTTTTCTTATAGACCGGGATGATGAACGAGATCAGCGGTTTATCGGTCATTTGCATGCCGTTGTGGCCGTCAGACTTGAACCGGCAATAATAAAGGCATTCTGCGCAGTCGTGGCTTCTGTGCTAATGCACAGCGTTCCTAAACTGCCATTGACCGACGCGCAGTTAGAACAAATGACAGGCTGACCGACATAAGTCGGCGTGGATTGCGCCACCTGTGTGAGCGTCAACACCGAGATGGGCGCTACTGTCGGGACACTGACGGAAGCCGCCCAAAGAAAACCCGAAAACCCAGAAACCAAGAAAAGAATGATTACTTTTTTCATGTCGTCTCCTATTGTCCCTTCACAGGAACATTGATAAGCCCCTGGATCGCCGCCGCAATCGTCGGCTGATTGTTGGCGATGTTCTGCAAAAGCGAACTGATCGCCGTCGCCGAGGTTCCTGTCGGAACCATCACCTGAACAGGTTGCATCGTATGAGTCCCGTCTGTGATGGACACAAATAAATACGTGTTTGTTCCATCATCTGCCGCTCCGGTCAACGTCGCTGAATATTGATTAGCCATGGATCAATTCTCCTTTTAACGATTCAAATTCCTTCTTGTACTGGGCAATGACGGCCGGCACAGGAATGTCACTTTTCTTAAATTCAAAGGCACCGAAACGCTTGTCGGTAGATTCCAGCGTCACGCGAGGATGATTCGCGGCCATTTCATCAATGACGCTCGGATCGAATCCGGGATGCTGAGTCTTAAGACAGAGCCGCATCTTTTCCAGGCGACGCTTGTAAGATTTCAGCTCGCAATAATGGTTAATTGAGATGCCAGAATCGGCTATCTCGAAGGGATACCGCGAGAACTCCGTTCCAAAATGCTTGTAAGCGTTCCCCGTTATAACGGAGTGATAGAAATCCTCGTTTTGAGATCCATACCCCCCAAAGTAATGGAGACCAAACTTCTTGGCGTGAATGTTTTTCCATTTGTCCGCCCTTCCTTTGGCGATCTGCGTGTCAAAGTCCCTGGCAAAGCTTGTGATGCGCGTATACCAGGCAAGCGGCCCCTCAGAAAGCTCCGCACCCTGTGTCACGATCATATCGGGATGCAAGAACCAACAGGCGTCGCCAGAGGCCTCGTTAATCGCGTCATTGAACGCTTTGTCATACGCCTTCATGTCCAGAGGATCGAAGTCGTATTCGTCGGAAATGCGATATTTGAACTTATCGCCCAGAATCTTCTTCAAATGCGGCAGGAGATTCAGCGTCCCGTCATTAGAACCAGACGCTACCGTGTAAATAAATTCATGGACAAAAGGCGCGGCGGCCATGACGGAATAGCCCAACCAAGGAAACTCATTTTTAACGGGAGCAATCACAGAAATCTTCACGCGGTCGCCTCCACATTCAAGCTGATCTTGATTCTATGATGATTGTCCCGATGCGTTGAGGCATCTTTGACGCCTTGCGGGAGCTCCATCAATCTCTTTACGTCCTCAAAACCTGCATCAACGAAAAGCTTTGCTAAATTGGCGAACGTGAAATTGATGTAATGAAAATTAAGTTCGTGCTTCTGATCCCCTAAAAAGCCTTTGATTCTGCCGTCCATAAACCCTTCACCCATGCCGCCTAAATTCAGGCGCAAAGGCCCCTCCGCCATAAGCGGTTCTGCCGAAACACTTACAACGGAGGGGTTCTTCACTTTAGATGTTCTCAGCCGTAAACAAGATCCGACCTGCCGAGGGGTTTAACGCCAGGGCAACGCCATAGATCTTGTAAGTTACGTCAGTGAACTGATCGAAAGGATCATTCTTGTCGGGGCCGCGCGCAACGATCATCTTAACGTTTCCGTCTAAGGACGTGAAGCCGAAGGCTTGCTGTCCGAAGATGAATGTCAAGTTGACCGAGTGTGCGGTTGCCGCGTACCGAGGACAAAGGGCTGACTGAACGAAGCGAACTCCGTTCACAGCCATGCCGACTTCGCCCTTGTACATGGTCTCTTTCGAGTTCTGATACTGGTTCCAATCCTTCCACGTCGGGTCCTTCATGAGCGAATGAAGCGCATTGGGATGCGCATAGCCCACGAAATAACCGTCCGCGAAAGGCTTCGCAAAGACTCCACGAAGTTTCGTCACGGTCTTTCGCACCGAGAAAACGCTCAACTGCGCCGATGTGGAAGGCGCAGAAGCGTTGATACCGGAGAGTTTCGTGCCGGAGAACCCGAACACAGCAGGGAATTGAAACTGCTTGTTCGATGTGTTCTTAGTCCCTGTCACGGCGCAGAACGCCGAGGCGGGGCTGGACATATACACCGACAGGATTGAAGTCGCCCGATTAAGCGCAATGTCCGCTTTGAAAATGCCCATCTGACACATGACTTCAACGGTTTCAGCCGCCGAGTCCGCCAGACGTTCCATCGCCCCATTGACCGCATCAAAGATCGTGGTCATGGTGGTCAGGTCGGTGAGTTTTACCCCACGACC
>Ga0335082_10003878_pt1 | contig 16278 bp, 16 predicted proteins | sample Lox_Sample_41_FD_206718 | JGI IMG/M metagenome (GOLD analysis project Ga0335082, IMG submission 206718) | Soil microbial communities from Loxahatchee National Wildlife Refuge, Florida, United States - Lox_Sample_4.1 | ecosystem: Environmental > Terrestrial > Soil > Wetlands | place: USA...
GTCGCCAGCCCCGGTTGTTTCGCGACGCCGGTGATCCTCGGCTGCGCGCCCCTGCTGGCCGCGGGCCTGATCGGGTCGAGCACGATCCACGTCGACGGCAAAACGGGGGTCTCCGGCGCGGGTCGCGGCCCCTCCGAGGCGACGTCGTTCGCCTCGACGGAGGAGTCGATCCGGCCCTACCGCGTGCCGGGGCACCAGCACACCCCCGAGATGGAGCGGGGGCTTGAGCTCGCGACCGGTCGGACGCCGCGCGTGCTCTTCGCGCCCCACCTGGTGCCGGCGGTTCGCGGGGTGGTGACGACGTGCTACGCGCGGCTGGAGGAGGGCGTCACGACCGAGGCGCTCACCGAGGCCCTCGCCGCCGCGTACGCGGGCCGCGCGTTCGTCCGGGTCCTCGAGCCGGGCGGCATGGTCGACGCGAAGCGCACGCGTGGCACGAACATGATCGAGCTGCAGGCCCTCGCCGATCCTCGCTCGGGCACCGCCGTGATCGTCGGTGCGATCGACAACCTCATCAAGGGCGCCGCCGGGCAGGCGATCCAGAACGCGAACCTCGTCCACGGGCTGGATGAGGCGACCGCGCTCCCGACGACGGCGGTGTACCCGTGAGCACGGGGGTCACGTTCCCCAACGGGTTCCGCGCCGCCGGGATCTCGGCCGGCCTGAAGCCGAGCGGCCGGCCGGATCTGGCGCTGCTGATCGGCGACCCCGGCACGACGGCCGCCGGGCTGTTCACGACGAACGCGATGGCGGCCGCCCCGGTCGTGCTCGGGCGCCGGCGGCTCGCCGATGCCCGGGGACGCGCCGTCCTCGTGAACAGCGGCCAGGCGAACGCCGGCACCGGCCTGCGCGGTCTCGACGACGCGGCCGCCACGAGCGCGGCCGCCGCCGCGCTGTTGCGCGTCGATCCTCTCGACGTGCTGCCCTGCTCGACCGGCGTGATCGGCGAGCCGCTCCACGTGACGCCGATGATCGAGGCGCTCCCACGCCTGATCGACGCGCTGGCCCCGGACGGCGGCGAGGGGTTCGAACGCGCGATCATGACGACCGACACCGTGCCGAAGTCGGCGACGGCGAGCGCGGGCGGGATCCGGGTGGGCGGGGCGGCCAAGGGCGTCGGGATGATCAGTCCGAACCTCGCCACGATGCTGACCTTCCTCACGACCGACGCGCGGGTCGCGACGTCCGATCTGCGATCGCTCGCGGAGGCCGAGCTCAAGCCCCGGTTCAACGACCTGTCGGTCGACGGGTGCACCAGCACGAACGACACCGTCCTGCTCTTCGCGAGCGGAGCGGCCGGCGGGGAGCCGGTCACGCCGGACTCGGCCCCGTGGGCCGCGCTCGCGGCGGCCGTCGGGGAGGTCGCGGACGCCCTCGTCGGGCAGCTGATCCGCGACGCCGAGGGCGGCACGCGGGTCCTCATCGCCGAGATCGACGGGGCCGCCGACGACGGCGCGGCCCGGGCGCTCGCGCGGGCGGTGGTCGATTCGCCGCTCGTGAAGACGGCGGCCTTCGGCGGGGATCCGAACCCGGGCCGGATCCTGCAGGCGGTCGGGGCCGCCGACGTCGACCTCGATCCGGCGGGCGTGGACGTGTGGATCGGCGATGCGCACCTCGTGGAGCGCGGCACGATCCCGCCCACGTACTTCGCCGACGGCGCGCTGGAGGCGGACGCGCGCCGCGCCATGGCGTCGGAGGAGTTCACGATCCGCGTGCGCGTCGGCGACGGCCCCGGCCGGTCGCGGACGTTCGGCTGCGACCTGTCCTACGAGTACGTGCGGATCAACGGGGAGTACACGACGTGAGCGTGCCCGTCCTGCCGCCGCAGATCCGCGAGCGCACGGTCGCGAAAGCGCGCACGCTGCTCGAGGCCCTGCCATTCATGCGGGCGCACCAGGGCAAGGCGATCGTCGTGAAGTACGGAGGCGCCGCGATGGACTCGGCCGGGCTGGCGGCGTCGTTCGCGCAGGACGTCGGCCTGCTCCAGTCGGTCGGCATCCGGCCGGTGATCGTGCACGGCGGCGGGCCCGCGGTGACGAAGATGTCCGCGCGGCTGGGGATCGAGACCACCTTCGTCGACGGGATCCGCGTCACGGACGCCGAGACGCTCGACGTGGCCACGATGGTGCTGGCCGGCAAGCTCAATACCGAGGTGGTGGGCTCGCTCGTGGCCGGCGGCGTCGACGCGGTCGGCCTCTCGGGCGTGGACGGACGGCTGCTGCTCGCCCGGAAGTCCGAAGGCCCGGACCTCGGCTTCGTCGGCGAGGTCGTGCACGTCGACGCGCACGTCCTGTCGACGTTGCTGGCGGAGCGGTTCGTGCCGGTCGTGGCGTCGATCGCGCTGGACGAGGTCGGCCAGGCCTACAACGTGAACGCCGACGTCGTCGCGAGCGAGCTGGCGATGGCGATCGGCGCCGAGAAGCTCGTCTACCTGAACGACGTCCCGGGTGTGGTCGGCCCCAACGGCGAGCTGCTGTCGGAGCTCTCCGCGCGCCAGTGCCTCGAACTGCTGGCTGCGGACGGCGTCGTGGACGGCGGCATGATCCCGAAGCTCGAGAGCGCGGCGCGGGCGCTCGGGGCGGGCGTCGACCGCGTCCACCTCGTCGACGGACGCGTCGAGCACTCCCTGGTGCTCGAGCTGTTCACCCCGGAGGGCGTCGGCACGATGATCACGCCGGACGCGGGAGCGCCCTCGTGATCGACGAGCCCGCGGTGATGCGGACGTACGCGCGGTACCCGGTGACGCTCGTGCGCGGCGAGGGCCTCCGGGTCTGGGACGACGCCGGCCGCTCCTACCTCGATCTGATCGGGGGGCTGGGCACCCTGTCGCTCGGGCACTGCCACCCGGAGTGGGTCGAGGCCGTGGAGCGGGCCGCGCGGACGATCGGCATGACCTCGAACCTCGTGGCGACCGTCCCGCAGGCCGTACTCGCGGACCGGCTCGCGGCGCTCGTGCCGATCGAGGACGCGCGCGTCTTCTTCTGCAACTCCGGAGCGGAGGCGAACGAGGCGCTGCTGAAGCTGGTCCGCAAGCACGCGCTGCGCGAAGGACGTCCGGCGATCGTCGTCCTCGACGGCTCGTTCCACGGTCGGACGGTAGCCACCCTCGCGGCCACCGGCCAGCCCTCGAAGCGCGCGCCGTTCGAACCGCTCGTGGACTGGTTCCGGTTCGTGCCGCCCGGGGACCTGGCGGCGCTCGACGAGGCCCTCGCGCCCGGCGACGTCGGCGCCGTGTTCCTGGAGCCGGTCCTCGGCGAGGGCGGGGTGGTCCCGCTCAGCATCGGCTACCTGCGCGGCGTCCGCGAACGGTGCGACGCGGCCGGCGCGCTTCTGGCGGTGGACGAGGTCCAGGCCGGCGCCGGCCGCGTCGGCGAGTGGCTGAGCATCTCGCTGGCGGGCGTCCGGCCGGATGTCGCGTCGCTCGCGAAGGCGCTGGGCGGCGGCCTGCCGATCGGCGCCCTCGTCTCGCCGGCCGAGCTCTCGTTCGAGCCGGGCGAGCACGCCTCGACGTTCGGCGGCGGGCCGGTGCCGTGCGCGGCCGCGCTCAGCGTGCTCGACGTGATCGAGCGCGACGGCCTCCTCGGAAGCGTGCGGTCGATGGGCGCGCTCCTGCGGCGCGAGGTCGAGCGGCTGGTGCCGGCGGGGTCGCTCCGCGAGATCCGGGGGCGCGGCCTGTTGATGGGGTTCGAGGTCGCGGAGGATCTCGACGCGACGACCGTCGTCCACGGGCTGCGCGAGCGCGGGGTGCTGGCGTCCACGGCCGGGACCGGCGTCGTCCGGTTCACGCCGCCGTTCACGATCGACGCCGGCGAGGTCGACGTGGCGGCCAAGGCGCTGGCCGAGGCGCTGGCGGAGGCGGCGGCATGAGCGTCGGCAACGGGGCGGTGAAGTCGCGACGCCAGACGGCGATCCTCGACCTCGTCGACCGGGAGCGCCTCGGGAGCCAGGGCGAGATCCGGGAGCGACTCGCGGCGCGCGGGATCGAGGCGACGCAGTCCACGATCAGCCGCGACATCGAGGAGCTCGGCCTCGCGCGGGTGCACGGTCCGGAGGGGATGCGCTACGTCGTGCCCGGCGGGGCGAACGGCCGCGCGCCGGTCGGCCCGCTCAAGCGGCTGCTCGACGAGTTCGCGCTGTCGCTGCGGCGCACCGACGCGGGTCTGCTGGTCCGGACGCCGCCCGGCGCGGCCGCGGCGCTCGCCGAGGGCCTCGACCGCGCCGGGCTGGCCGAGGTCGCCGGCACGATCGCCGGCGACGACACGATCTTGATCCTGGGCAACGAAGGCGTACGGGCGGCCGACCTCGAGTCGGCCCTGGCGGATATCACGGAAGGCAGGACCCGATGACGGACAAGGCGGTGCTCGCCTACAGCGGCGGGCTGGACACATCGGTCACGATCCGGTGGCTGGCCGAGCGGGGCTACGAGGTCCACGCGGTCGTCGTCGACGTCGGGCAACGGGAGGACTTCGACGCGATCGCCGAGCGCGGTCGGGACGCGGGCGCGGCCGACGTGCGGGTGGTCGACGCGGTCGAGCGGTTCGCGGCCGATTTCCTGACCCCGGCGATCGTCGCGAACGGGCTCTACGAGGGGGCGTATCCGATGGTGTCGGCGCTCGCGCGGCCGTGCATCGCCGAGGAGATCGTCCGCGTCGCACGCGAGGTGGGCGCCGGGACGCTCGCGCACGGATGCACCGGCAAGGGCAACGACCAGGTGCGGTTCGAGGTGTCGTTCTCGGTGCTCGCCCCCGACCTGTCGATCGTGGCGCCGATCCGCGACGCCGGCATCGCGCGCGAGAAGGCCCTCGCGCTGGCCGAGGAGTGGGGGATCGCGGTCCCGACAGTCGCGACCACGTACTCTGTCGACCAGAACCTCTGGGGCCGCACGGTGGAATGCGGCCCGCTCGAGGATCCCTGGGTCGCGCCGCCGGAGGAGGCGTTCGAACGGACGGCGGCGCCGGCGGCACGGCCGCAGGAGCCCGCGGAGCTCGAGCTCGGGTTCGAGCGTGGGGTCCCGGTGTCGGTCGACGGCGAGGCGATGGACCTGCCGGCGATCGTGCGCGCGCTCGACGCGCGCGCCGGCGCCTACGGGTTCGGCCGCGTGGACATGATCGAGAACCGCCGTATCGGGATCAAGAGCCGCGAGCTGTACGAGGTGCCGGGCGCACTCGCGATCATCCTGGCGCACCGGGCGCTGGAGGACCTCACGCTCGAGCGGGACGTGGCGCACCACAAGCCCGGGATCGAGGCGCGGTGGGCCGAGCTCGTCTACGACGGCCAATGGTTCGGTCCGCTCCGACGGGCGATCGACGCCTATGTCGCCGCGACCCAGATCTCGGTGACGGGCGACGTCCGGCTGCGGCTCGAGCCGGGCACGTGCACGGTGGTCGGCCGGCGCTCGGCCGGGTCGCTCTACGACCTATCGCTCGCGACGTACGGCGCCGGCGACGCGTTCGATCAGTCGGACGCGCGCGGGTACCTCCGCCTGTCGGGGCTGCCGCTGGCCGTGTGGGCGGCGAAGCAGGCGGCGCCGGCGGACGGGTGAGCGGGTGAGCGACGACGGCGCGCCGCTGTGGGCCGGCCGGTTCTCGTCGGCGCCGGCGCCGGCGGCGCACGCGCTCGGGAGCTCGATCGCGTTCGATGTGCGGCTCGCGCCGCACGACGTCGCCGCGTCGATCGCGCACGTCCGCGCCCTCGAAGACGCCGGCGTGCTCGACGGCGCTGCCGCCGACCGGCTGGCGGCGGCACTCGAGGAGGTCGGCGCCGCGATCGCCGAGGGGCGGTTCGCGTTCGACGACGCCGACGAGGACGTGCACTCGGCGATCGAACGCGGCGTGACCGACCGGCTCGGCGACCTCGGGGCCCGACTGCACGCCGGCCGCTCGCGCAACGACCTCGTCATGACGGACCTGCGGCTGTGGCTCCGCGACGTCGCCGGAGCGATCGACGGGGACAGCCGGCGGCTCGCGCTCGCGATCGTCGAACGAGCGGGCGAGCACGCCGCCACCGTGATGCCGGGCACGACGCACCTCCGAGCGGCGCAGCCGGTGACCCTCGGGCATCACCTGTGCGCGCACGCCTGGGCCTTCGCGCGGGACCGGGAACGGCTGGCGCAGTGGTCGGCGCGGGCCTCGGTCTGTCCGCTCGGTGCGGGCGCGCTCGCGACGTCGACGCTCGGCCTGGACGCCGCGGCGACGGCCCGACGGCTGGGGTTCGACCGGCCGTTCGAGAACTCGCTCGACGCGGTGAGCGACCGCGACGTCGTGCAGGAGTTCCTCGCCGTCGCGGCGATCCTCGCCATGCACGCGTCCCGGCTGGCCGCCGACCTGGCTCGATGGACGGATCCGATGCTCGGCTGGGCGGAGCTGGACGAGGCGTACGCGACGGGGTCCAGCATGATGCCGCAGAAGCGGAACCCGGACAGCGCCGAGTTGGTCCGGGCGAAGGCCGCGCGGATCGCGGGGGACTTCGCCACGGTCTGCGCCGTGCTCCAGGGACTGCCGCTCGGCTACCACCGCGACCTGCAGGAGGACAAGGAGCCGGCGTTCGACGCCGCGGACACGCTGGCCCTCGTGCTGCCGGCCCTCGAGGGCGCCGTCCGGACGATCCGGTTCGACGAGGCGGCGATGCGCGCGGCATGCCGGCAGGAGGACCTGTACGCGACGGATCTTGCGGAGGGGCTCGTCCGCAGCGGCGTGCCGTTCCGCGTCGCCCATCGCCGGACGGGGGAGCTGTTGCAGCGCCTGGGGGACGAGGGCCGGAGCCTCGACGACCTCAGCGTCTCGGAGTGGGAGGCGTACGGACTCCCCGACGGCGCCGGGTTCCTGGACCCGGATCGTGCCGTCCGGGTCCGCGACGGACGCGGCGGGCCTGCACCGGCAGCAGTCGCCGAGCAGATCGCCGAGCTGCGGCGCCTGCTCGAGGCCGACCGTTCCTAGACACGGAGCCGACGCAGCACGGCGGTGCCGAGCACGATCATCGCCAGCGCGAACACGGCGAGCGCCGCCAGCTCGGGAGCGATATCGATGAGACCCGCGCCCGCGAGCATCACCTCCCGGAGCGCTCGCACCGCGTAGGTCATCGGCAGGAGTTTCGAGATCCACTGCAACGGGGGCCACAGCGTCCGGATCGGCCAGAACAACCCGCAGAGGAACACCTGCGGCAGCAACACGAGCGGGATGAACTGGATCACCTGGAGCTCGGTCCGCGCCTCGAACGACAGTGCGATCCCGAGGTTCACGACGCCCAAGACGAGGAGGATGAGGACGGCGAACACGAGCCAGACCGGTCCCGCGATCTGCGCGTGGAGGATGAGGGTCGCGTATGCGAGCACGATCAGCGCTTGGATCGACGCGAAGGGAACGAACCCCACCATGTAGCCCGCGAGGATCTCGCGAGCGCGGATGGGCGAGGCGAGGAGCCGCTCCAGCGTGCCGGAGGAACGCTCGCGGAGGAACGAGACGCTCGTGATCATGAAGGTGAAGAGGAATCCGAAGACGGTGATCATCGCCGGCGCCGCATAGCTGATCGTCGACGGGCGTCGGTTCGCGGGGAGCGAGACGCGGTCGACGGTGATGCCCGGGAGGTCGCCGGGGGTCACGTGCAGGCCGCGGACCTCGGCGGCCGCCGTCGCGGCCGCGAGCGCGATCGGGGTCTCGACCTGCACGTCGAGACCCGGCGTCACGAGGGTGATCCGTCCCAGGGACGCGGTCGGTCCAACACCGATCGGTTCGGCCAGCACGAGCCCGTCGAGCGAGCCCTCCGCCACGCGGGCCCGTCCCATCGCTTCGGAGGTCACGTCGGTCACCCGGATCCCGGGTCGGCGCCGGAGCTGATCCTGGAACGCGAGGACGGGAGCGGCCTCGCCGCCGGGCGTGAGGGCGGGCGGAACGACGCCGACCCGGAGCGGCTCCTTGCCCGAGTCGCCCACCATGTAGCCGATCAGCGCCATCACGACCAACGGGACGATCACGATCAGTCCGAGGGTCCGCCGGTCGTGACGGAACGTACGGATGATCCGGAGGGCGAGCGCCCAGGTCCGTTCGCGGTTCACGACCCCGCCCCGCCCCGCAACGTGAGGAACGCCTCCTCGACGGTGTCCGCGCCCGTCCGCCGGCGCAGTTCGTCGGCCGTCCCGACGTCCAGGACGCGCCCGTCGGCGACGAACGCGACGCGGTCGCAACGGTCGGCCTCGTCCATCACATGGGTGGTCACCAGGATCGTGGTGCCCGTCCCTTGGAGGGCGGCGAACTCGTCCCAGAGTCGATGGCGTAGCTCCGGGTCGATGCCGACCGTGGGTTCGTCGAGCAGGAGGAGTCGGGGGTCGTGCACCATCGCGCACGCCAGGTTCGCGAGCTGCCGCTGACCGCCGGAGAGCTCGTGGACCGGTCGGTCCACCTCGTCGTCGATGCGGAGCAGATCCGACAATCGCTGCGTGCGCTCGCGGACGGTGGATCGGCCGAGCCCGTAGATGCGACCGAAGAACGAGAGGTTCTCCCGCACCGACAGGTCGTCGTAGAGCGCGGCGGACTGCGTCATGTACCCGATCCGGTTCGCCACACCCCGTCCCGGAGGTTGGCCGAGCACGGTGACCGTTCCCCGGTCGAGGGCGAGCAGACCCGCGACCGTGCGGATGAACGTGGACTTGCCGGCTCCGTTCGGGCCGATCAGCCCGAGCACCTCGCCGGTCCGCACGCTGAGGGTGAACCCGTCGAGCGCGCGAACGGTGCCGAAGGACTTGCCCAACCCGTGCGCGTCGATCGCGATGTCCGCCACCGCTCCATCATCGACGAGAGGAGCGGTCCGGATGTGACGGAAGGCCCGCCATCTGCGGGCCCTCCGATGCTGCCGTGGTGCTCGCGATCTATACGATGCGGACGTTCGCGGCCTGCGGCCCCTTCTGGCCCTCGACGACGTCGAACTCCACCGCCTGCCCCTCTTCGAGGTTGCGGTATCCCTCACCTTGGATCGCGGAGAAGTGCACGAACACGTCGGGACCACCCTCCTGCAGGATGAACCCGAAGCCCTTCTCCGGGCTGAACCACTTCACGGTTCCGTTCGCCACCGGCGTTCCCCCCTTCCTCGGCCCGGACGGACGTGGTGCGGGTGCATGTCCGCCGGCCTCCGGCGCTCCCGGCGCCGAGAGGGAACCGCTCGTCGTGCCGAACCGAGATGCTGAACCCTCGCCGGGGAACGATACCCGACCGTATCCGGTCGATGCCAGCCTCGTGGGCTAGGCTCAACGATCGTGGAGCGGAGCTTCGGAAGCGCCCTCGTCCTGTTCGCGCATCCCGACGACGCCGAGTTCATGTGCGGCGGCACCGTCGCCGGTTGGGCCCGCGGTGGGTGCGACGTGCACTACGTGGTGATCACCGACGGCTCCGCCGGATCGAACGAACCGGGCGTCACCCGCGCGCATCTACGCCCGGTCCGCGAGCGCGAGCAGCGCGCCGCCGCCGACGTGTTGGGCGTGCGCAGCGTGACGATGCTCGGCGAGGTGGACGGCACGCTCGAGGTCACGCTGGACACGCGGCGGAAGGTCTGTCGGGAAGTGCGCCGGCTGCGACCCGAAGTGATCGTGGCGCCCGACCCGTCGCGGCTGTGGAGCGACAACTACGTGAACCACTGGGACCACAAGCAGGCCGGCCTCCTCGCGCTGACGGCCGTGATGCCGGATGCTCCGACGCGGCCGATGTTCCCGGAGCTCGAGGACGAGGGCCTCGAGCCGTTCGAGGTGCCGAACCTGTGGCTCTCCTCGAACGAGCCCGACACCTACGTGGACATCACCGAGACGATGGAGACGAAGCTGGCCGCGCTCGCAGAACACGTCTCCCAGGGCACCGGCGAGGCCGAGCCGTGGGTCCGGAAACGGGCCGAAGAGCTTGCGGCGCAGAGCGGGTTGGGCTGCACGTACGCCGAGGGGTTCAAGGCGCTCCGGTTCGTGGACGACGAAGAGGAACAGGGATGAACGAGGGAGCACCGATCGAGGAGGGTCCCGGCGAGCTCTCGGAGCGCGAGCGCCGCGATATCGCCGCGGACCTCCAGGACCTCGCGAAGATGTTCGGCGTGTTCGCACCCCAGGGGGTCAAGGGGGTCGTGATCGCGTGCCAGGACTGCGGCGAGAACCATTTCTACGAGTGGGATCTCCTACGCGAGAACCTCGAGCACATGCTGGACACCGGCGAGCCGCGGATGCACGAGCCGGCGTGGAACATCCACGAGGACGAGTACATCCAGTGGGACTACGGCAAGGGGTACATCGACGCGCTCGCGGACGCCGGCCTGGAGGCCGAGCGCATCATCGAGATCACGACCTGCCCGTGGTGTGCGACCCCGTTCGACGACGCGTCCCGGTTCTGCCCTCGATGCGGCCGACAGCTGGGCGCGATCCGGCTGTACCGCGAGCTGCTCGACCGCGGTGTCGAGGAGCGTGAGGCGAGGGCGATGCTCGTCCGCGCCGGCTACGACCCGTTCTGAACGCCTGCAGGCGTATCCTGTCGCGCCATGTACTACCAGTGGATCCTGCTCCTGCACATCCTGTCGGTGCTCGCGTTGCTGGGCACCCATGGGACGTCCATGGTCGTCCTGTACCGGATCCGCGCCGAACGCGACCGGCGGAGGATCGTCGACCTGATCAGCCTGTCCGGTGAGACCTCGATCCCGATGTACGTCTCCATCGGCGCGATCGTGCTGACCGGGATCCTGCTGGGCCTGAAGCTGACGGTCTTCTCGAACTGGTGGATCTGGGTCGCGATCGGGATCTTGGCGGTGATGATCGCGCTGATGACCGCGATCGCGAAGCCGTACTTCCGCCGGGTGAAGGAAGCGTGCGAGGTCCGGCCCTCCGGCGTACCGCGCGTCTCCGACGAGGAGCTCGGCCAGATCCTGCGGTCCTCGCGCGCGCACGTGATCACGGCGATCGGCGTGATCGGGCTGGTGGCGATCCTCTACCTGATGGTGTTCCAGCCCGGCGCGGCCTGACCGCGCCGGGACTCACGCCGGCGGCAGGGGACGAGCGGCAGGCCCGTTCACGACCTCGCCGAGCCGGGAGAACCGCGAGCCGTGGCACGGGCAGTCGAACGTCCGCTCGCCGGGGTTCCACGCGACCGTGCACCCGAGGTGCGTGCACCGCGCCGACAGGAGGTGCTGCTCGCCGCCCTCGTCCACGAACACCGCGAGCTTCTCCCCGCGTCGCTCGATCACACCGCCCTCGCCGGGCGCGAGCTCAGAAGCGATCTGCACGACCGTGCGGCACAGCAGGACGTCGCGGTCGGCCCCCTCCACGACCGTCTCGGGGACCGACCCGAGCAGGTAACCCTTCGCACCCTGGAGGCCCTTGTTGCCCACGACGACCAGCTCCGCGTCCACGGCCTCGGCGGTCCGGAGGATCTCCTCGCGGGGATCGCCCTGGAGCAGCCGGACGTCGGTCTCGATGCCGCGGCCGTACACGTCGATCGTGTCCTGCATCACGAGCTCGCCGGTCGCCGGATGCCCGACGAACACGAGCGTCACGGCGGCCAGGACCTCACGCGCGAGGTCGAACCCCTTCCGCGCGGCCCGGTCGGCGGTGGCGGAGCCGTCGCTCGCGATCAGGATCCGGCCGTACGGCGCGTGCGGATCGCGGTTCCCGCCGGCGACGATCAACAGGTCGCACGGGGTGTGGCGGACCATCCACCGCGTGAGGCCGGACAGCTGCTGGCCGGCGCCGCGCGCCACGACCACGAGGCCGGCGTCCCGCTCCTCGGCGAGGCTCACGAGCACGTCGCCGGCTCGTCCCGGGATGGCGACCGCCTCCATCTTCGCCCGGCGCATGCCCGCCGCCTCCGCTGCCGCGAGCGCGGCCTCGAGGTGGTCGGGCGCATCGGGCTCCGCCGCCGTGCCGCTCGTCGCGATCAGGCGCGCCGACGTGGCCCGGGCGATCTCGGCGGCGACCTCGCCGGCCCGCGTCGCCGCCGGCGATCCATCGGTTCCGAAGACGATCCGTCCCCACATGGGCGGTGAGCCTACCCGAGGGCTCCTGATCAGCGGGCCGCGCGGGACCGCTCGAGCATGCAGTCGGCCGCGAGCTTGTCGGGGCGCAGCCGCTTGAACACGGGCGCACGCATCTTGCCGGTCGACCTCGTGATCTCCAGGAACTCGACCTCGACGACGACCTCCGGCCGGACGAACACCGCGCCGCCGACCCGCCCCAGCTCCGGATCGTCGATCGGCGGATCCGGCCGCACGAGCGGACGCAGCAGGTCGAGCACCGTCGCGAGCATGCCGTCGGTGAAGCCGCTGCCGACCTGGCCGACCCATCGGAGATCCCCGCCGTCGTCGTACGCGCCCACCAAGAGCGCGCCGAACGTCGCGCTGCGACCCCCCTGGCCGGGCGTGAAGCCGAGGACCACGCAGTCCTGCGTGTTCGTGATCTTGATCTTGCGCCACGCGTCCGTGCGTTTGCCCGGGACGTACGGGGTGCCGCGACGCTTCGCCACCACGCCCTCCAGCGCCTGCCCGCGCGCCGCGTCGACTAGCGCGACGCCGTCCCCCTCGACGTGGGTCACGATCTGGAGCCGCTCGTCCTGTTCGACGACCAAGTCCAGCAGCTCCCGCCGTTCCTCGAGGCCGAGCGCGGTGGTGTCGCGCCCGTCGAGCCACAGCAGATCGAAGGCCACGAGCGCGACCGGGATCCGCTTGCGCGCCCGGTCGATCTCCCTGGGGTTCGCCAGGTTCATGCGCTGCTGGAGGACCTCGAAGGAGTTCTTGCCGTCCTCGTCGAACGCCACGATCTCGCCGTCGATCACCGCGTTCACCTGGTCGACGAGCTCGTGGATCATGTGGATCTCGGGGTACTGCGCGGTGGCGTCGCGGCCGGTGCGCGTGCGCAGCACCGTCTGCCCGGTGGACATCTCGGCGAGGCATCGGATGCCGTCGAACTTCGGCTCGAACCACCATCCCGGATCGTCGAACGGATCCCAGCCGCCTTCGGCGAGCATCGGCTGGAAGCGCGGCGGCGAGGCGATCATCGGCGCGGTCTGGTTCGAGGCGAGGAAGGCCAGCCAGTCGGTCCGCGTCTTCACGAAGTGGAACTCGATGCCGGGGTAGCGTCGGCCGTGCAGGCGGAACGACACCTTCGTGTCGGTCCATTCGATCGGCTCGTACCAGCCGTCGTCGAAGATCCGGACCTCGCCGGCGCCGTAGTGGCCCTCGGGGATCGTGCCGGCGAACCGCCCGTACTCGAGCGGGTGGACCTCGGTCTGTACGGCGAGCCGCTTGTCGCCCTTCTGCGTTGGCAGGCCCTTCGGCACGGCCCAGGACGGCAGCCCGCCGTCGCGTTCCAGGCGGACGTCGTAGTGCAGGCGCGTGGCGCGGTGCTTGTGGATCACGAACGAGTTGCCGGCGCCGGCCTCGTCGCCCGGCGCGGGCTCGGTCGTGCCCGCCGGGCCGAACTCGCGTCGACGGACGTACTCGAACAGCGCCGGGTCCTTCGAGGCGAGCGCGATCTCGTCGGAGGACTTCCCCGCAACGCTCGGCGCGGCCGTGCGCGGGAGCCGTCCCGGGTCCTCGTCCTCCTCGACCTGCACGCCGAGGGCGTCGAGCGCTCCGCGGACATCGGCCGCGGGCCCCGTCCGCACGCCGTCCCACAGGTCGCCGACCGCCGCGAACCGCTCCCACACGTTGTCGATCCGGAAGTCCTGCGGCTCGAACCCCCCGGACTCGACCTCGTCCCAGGTCAGTGGCGTGGAGACCGGCGCGCGCGCCTCGGGGCGCAGCGAGTACGCCGCGGCGATGTTCGCGCCCCGGCGGTTCATGTTGTGGTCGATGAAGATCTTGCCGGCCCGGTCGGCGACGCGCCACGCCATCGTCACGCGATCGGGGTCGGCCTGCTTGATCATGCTGCCGCACGCCCCGACGAACGCGCGCGCCTCCGCGTAGGTGGCCGAGCCGGGCTCGAGGCGCACGAAGATCTGCAGGCCGGTCGCGCCGGAGGTCTTCGGATGCCCTGTCATCCCGAAGCCGTCGAGCAGCACGCGGATGTGGCGCGCCACCGCCAGGACGTCCTCGTAGGTGTACGGCGGGAACGGATCGAGGTCGAAGAACACGTAGTCGGGGTGCTCCACGTCCTCGCATCGCGAGTGGAGCGGATGCATCTCGATCGCGCCGAGGTTCGCGACGAACAGCAGCGTCGGCAGGTCGTCGACCGTGAGGTAGTCGATGCGGCCGGCCTTCGCGTCCTCGGACAGGACCGTGCAGCGGTGCACCCACTCCGGCGTGTGCGACGGCGCCGTCTTCTCGTAGAAGGCGTCGCCGTCGATGCCGTCGGGCATCCGTTTCATCGTGAGCGGCCGGTGCTCGAGGTGAGGGAGCAGCAGATCGGCCACGTTCGCGTAGTAGGCGATCACGTCGCCCTTCGTGATCGCTTCCTCCGGCCAGAAGACCTTGTCGAGGTTGGACAGGCGGAGCTCGCGTTCGGGGAGGTCCAGCCACCACGCGTCGCGCTCGCCCTTCCGAACCTCGAGGGGGTGCGGCAGCGACAGGGTGAAGGCGGGCCCCCCCGCGCCGCGCTTGCGTGTCGGCATCGTCCGATGGTAGCGGGGCTGGTCGCGCCGCCGGACCGGGCGTACGCTCGCGGACGTGCCGACCGTCCGCGCCGCGATCGTCCAGCGTGCCCCCGTGCTGCTGCACCGCGACGAGACGATGGAGCGGGTCCTCGCCGGGCTCGAGGAGGCCAGCGGCGAGGGCGCCGCACTCGTCGTCTTCCCCGAGACGTACCTCCCTGGCTACCCCGAATACATCTGGCGCCTCAGCCCCGGCGACGACTACGACCTCTCGCGCGAGATCCACGGACGCCTGCTGTCGAACGCGATCGACCTCGACGCCGACGATCTCCAACCCGTGCAGGACGCCGCGCGCCGCGCCGGCACGGCGGTAGTGATCGGCGTGCACGAGCGCGACGGCGCGTTCAGCCGGGCCACTCTGTTCAACACGGTCGTGACGATCGGTCCGGACGGCCGGGTCCTGAACCGTCACCGGAAGCTCGTGCCGACGAACCCGGAGCGCATGGTGTGGTCGCCGGGCGACGGCGCCGGCCTGCGCGTGGTCGAGACCCCGGTCGGTCGGCTCGGCTCGCTGATCTGCTGGGAGAACTACATGCCCCTGGCCCGGTTCGCGCTCTACGCGCAGGGGGTCGACGTGTACGTGGCGCCGACCTGGGACGAGGGCGACGGGTGGATCGCCACGATGCGGCACATCGCGAGGGAGGGCCGGTGCTGGGTCCTCGGCGCCGGCTGCGCGATCGCCGCGAGCGACGTCCCCGCGGACTTCCCCGATCGCGACCGGCTCTACCCCGACCCGGAGGAGTGGCTGAACGACGGCGACTCCGTGATCGTCGATCCGAGGGGAGAGATCGTGGCGGGGCCGCTCCGTCGCGAGTACGGCGTGGTGTTCGCCGACGTCGACCCCGACGCCGCTCGCGCGTCGCACTACACCCTCGACGCCGCCGGCCACTACAACCGCCCCGACGTGTTCACCCTCCGGGTCGACCGGACGTCGCGCCGCCAGGTCGCCTTCGAGGACGGGGATGGGCGTCAGGCGGCCGCACCGTCCGCGAACGCCGACATCCTCGAGATCTGAACAACTCCACTGGAGGGCGTTGCACGGAAGCGACTCGGGGATCCATGGTGCGTGGTGGATCGTTCCCTCAACGATGAGGCATCGCTCGTCGCCGAGGATCTCGGGGCGGTGGAGACGGTGGGGTTCGAGGAGTTCTTCGCGGCGGAGCACGCCCGGCTCTACTCGGCCCTGTGCGCCGTCACGGGCAACACCCAAGAAGCCGAAGAGATCATGCAGGAGGCGTTCCTGCGGCTCTGGGAGCGGTGGGAGCGGATCTCGAGCATCGAGGATCCGGTCGGCTACCTCTACCGGACCGCGATGAACGTGTTCCGGCAGCGTCTGCGCCGCGCGAAGGTCGCGGTGCGCAAGGCCGTCCGGCCCGCCGAGCACGAGGACGCCTACGAGGAGGTCGACTCCCGCGAGGTCGTGATCCAAGGGCTCCGGGCCCTGCAGCCGCGACAGCGCGCCGCCGTCGTGCTGACCTCGCTCCGGGGGTTCAGCTCGGAGGAGGCCGCCGAGATGCTCGGGTTGAGCCCTGGCGCGGTCCGGATGCTCGCGACGCGCGGCCGGGCCTCGATGCGGAAGGCGGTGAGCCCGTGACGACGTCACCCGACATCCTCGAACGGACGTTCCCGGCGCCGCCGGACTCCTTCGAGCGGCTCGTCCGCCGACGGGCACGACGCGAAC